>Ga0105046_10001068_pt1 | contig 41203 bp, 33 predicted proteins | sample MAT03_FD_78385 | JGI IMG/M metagenome (GOLD analysis project Ga0105046, IMG submission 78385) | Freshwater microbial communities from Lake Fryxell liftoff mats and glacier meltwater in Antarctica - MAT-03 (megahit assembly) | ecosystem: Environmental > Aquatic > Freshwater > Ice > Liftoff... | reverse complement strand
TATCAGCGAAGTCACTGGCACGGAAGGAGACATGATCTGCATGCAACATCTCTTCCAGTATCACGAGACCGGCTACGACGTCGAGAAGAACAAAGTGACCGGCGAGTTCCGCACCGGCGGCTATCGCCCGGCCTGCCTGAAGCGGCTGGAAGCAGCCGGGGTGAAGTTCTCGGCCGATCTGTTCGACAAGTAGAAAGAGTGAAGAGAATGCTAGGAATGGAACCACAGAGACATCGAGAAGACAAGAAGGACCGAGACGATGGAACTGGGCGATTGGAATCGGTGATTTCTAGATCGCAGCCTGCTGTGGTAGGGCGGTGACTTTGACCTTCTTTCGTTGTCTTCTTCTCGGTGGCTCTGTGTCTCGGTGGTTCATTCCTTCCCCCCGTCCAACGGCAACTCGATCACCGCGCGGAAGGAAGTCGAAGGATAGGCTTTCAGATACTCCCCTGACTCGATCGTCGCCATCTCGGGATCTCGAAGCTCCGCGAACGTGAGGGGCGTCGGCTTGGTGTAGCTCTGACCGCGCCACAGCACGTTGTCGAATGGAGTCGGCTTCTCTAGCGGGACCTTGCGTCCTTCGATGCCGGCGATATCGCGCGTCCACTCGGCCCCGTTTCCGGCCATGTCGCGGCAGCCCATCGGGCTTTGGTCGTCCTTAGCCGCGCCAATTTCCAAGGGACCTTCTTCGCCGCGGTTCACACTGATTCCGAGTTTGTCTCCCGGTTTCCAAGCCGGGTCGAAAGGGCCGCTAAGCTCGGGATGATCGAACAATCCTGCGGCCTTGTCCCATTGCCGCGTGTCCGGCAATCTCCCCCCGAGCCAGGCACAGCAGCGATGGGCCTCGTCAACGGTGGTGCGGAAGACAGGAAGCCGCGGGTTGTCGTTCTTCAGATCGCCGGTCGAGGTGCTGGCCCCCAAAGTCCACTCGGTCTCCTTGGCCAACTGCTCCGGGTGTGCCTTGGCAAACTCGCCGAAGAGGCTGTTCGAGACCTTCTCTTCCATCATGTAGAAGCTCTCGGGATCGTCGGCGCGGACTTTCTTCATCAGGCGAAAGGCGGTGTCGCTGCCAGTCCGCACAATCCGGTCATAGAAAGCCCCCTGCGGCAAGGTGACCACGACCGCGTCGGGGGCCGGTTGGTATCCGGCTGGGAGCCAGGAAGTAGGCCCACCGTCGCGAACCAACCAGAAGGCAAACACCGCCAGCAAGATCGCCGCGCTTCCTCCCCCGGCGAGCAGCATGAGCGGATTCGATTTCTTGACCGGCGGCGGCGACTCGACGGCCGGCAAGAAAGCCGCGGTGGCCGAGGGATCGAGCGTGATGCTGGTCCGGCGTCCGCCGTCTTGCTCGAACGACATCTTGGCGGGCGTGGCTTCCCAGACTTGCGTCGCAGCGTCCCCCAGCGAACCGCTGTTCCGGCCGTCGCTTCCCAGCATGGTCCAGTTTTGCGAGTCGCGCGGCGCCGAGGGGCCCATGTCGACCTGCGACGCCAGCAGTTCGCCATGCACGGCCTTGCGCAGGTCGCGGACCATGGCAATCGTCGTCGGGTAGCGGAACTTGGGATCGCGGCTGGTCCCCTTCTTGATGACAGCCCGTTCGGCGTCGGGGAGCAGCGTCAGATCCAGTTCCCCCAGCATGTGGGCCTTCAGGACTGCCATGAACGAGACTTCCTCGAACGGCAGTCGTCCCGTGCGAAGCTCGATGTAGCTGATTGCCAGCGAGTACTGATCGGTCCCCTGACTCGGCTGGTTGTCCTGGATGCACTCCGGCGCGGCGTAAGCCGGCGAGCCAGCCGCGGTCGAGACCCGTACGTCCCCCATCGCCCGAGCCAGGCCGAAGTCGCAGACCTGCGCGCCGCCGGAGACGATCATGATGTTCTGCGGCTTGATGTCGCAGTGCTGGATGGCGATTGGGCCGCTTCCCCAGTCGTGCAGCGCGGAGTTCAGATGGTCGATCGCCCGGGCGGAGTCCTCCATGTAGTCCAGCAGCTCATCGGCAGGAATGCCCGACATCCCTTCTTTGCGGCACTCCTTCAGGCGGTCGTAGAGATTCTTGTCCCCCAGCCCCATGGCCAGGATCATCTCCTGGGGCTGGCGAACATCCAGAAACATCGTCTCTTCTTCGGGCGAGCCGCCGCCGACGGCCGCTTCTTCGTCGAAGAGTTCACCGTTCTGATCGCGCAGCCAGAAGGCGGTGATCGGTACCAGATTCGGATGCCGCACGCGCTTCACCATGCGGAGCGCCCGCAGTTCCTTCTGACCCTCGCGCCCGCTCAGGTCGATCATCTTCAGGGCGACCAGCGTGCCGCCGGGGGCGCTGGCCTTCCAGACCTCGCCGAAGCCGCCTCGCCCGAGGAACTCGATCAGGCGATAGCCTGGCGCGGGCTCTTCATTGGGGAGATAGGTTCGAGGCATGGGACGATTCTAGATACGCCCCGGACGAAAAGCGACCTGAAGAAGAGGTGCTGGGTGCTGGGTGCTGGGTGTTAGGTGTTATGTGATTGGCTGCCAGCGCCGACTGCTTTCGAATGGCCCAGTTATCCCTCTGCCTCCTGTTCAAGCTCCCGCCCCATCAGCCCAACAGCTAGCACCCAACACCACCCAACACCGAAGACGGCAGCTACTTGGCGACCATGCCTTCGTGCGGCGGCAGCGGTTGCAGGTACGGGCGGATCTTCTCCAGCGTTCGCGGGCCGATACCTCGCACGCGCTTCAGATCGTCGATGTCGCGGAATGGCCCCTGCTGCTCGCGTGATTCCACGATCCGGCGGGCCATCGTTTCGCCGATCTCGGGCAGGAGCGTCCACTCGGGCCAGTCGGCGGAGTTGACGTCGAGTTGGAACGAAACGGTGTGGCGGGTCTGGCGGTCGATCTCGATCAACCGTCCGCGTTGTCCGTCGGACCAGAACCACCACCCCGCAATGGCTACCAGGGCGAGCAGGTTCACGCCAGCCAGCGCCGCCTGATCGGCGCGCTTCCAGAGCCACGAGGGCGTCGGCGGTTTTCGTTCAGGAGCCACGCGAATCCCTTGTTACCCCACGCGCACGATACGAGCCCCCTGATTATCCGCCGGCGAAATCACGAACTCAAGCTCATCCTGAGCATGCCGCGCGGCCAGGCCTTGCACCAGTTCGACCCCTTGCGCCTGCGATTCGACCAGCGCGAAGAGGGTCGGCCCCCACGAGGACTGCCCTACGCCGACGATCCCCAGTCCACGGATCTCGTCGACCAGTGAGGCCAATTGCGGGCTGGCGAAGACTCCGCCTTGCACGGGCGCAAAGCAACGGCCGGCCTCCAGACCGAACTGATGGAGCGACTGCGAGAACTTGCCGAAGTCACGGGCTCGCAGGGCCGGCAACAGATCGAGCATCGCCATACGGCACAAGGAAACGGTCACTTCCGGCGGAACGGGGGGCAAGCGCTCGAACGCGCCACGCTCGGCCTCGCCCGACAGACCGGCCGGATGCTGCGGGCGGACAAGCACAAAACGCCAGGCATCGGGGACGACCTCGCGAGCGACGACGGGGGACACGTCGTCGGCATGCGCCTTGCCCGATTCCATCAACAGTCCGCCACGGGCGAAGCCGTTCAGTCCGATGGCGCTCCGGCGTCCACGGCCGATCCGCTGCGCCAGTCGGGCCAGTTCGTCATCGGGGAGCTTCGACCAATCGAGCGCGGTGGGATCGTCTGGTGCGGCGATCGCCCGCAGCGCGGCGGCCACGGCCAAGCCCAACTGCGTGCCGGTTCCCAGGCCGACATGCTCGCCAGGGGCCGAGAGTATCTCGATCCGCGCGGGCGACGTGGGCTCGGCCTGGGCTTCGCTCCAGCGGCGTGCAAACTCCAACGCTCGTTCGGCGAGTGGCCCGGACGCTTCCCACTTCTCGGCTGCGGTCGCCAGCAGTTCCAGCCCGGGGCGCTTGAGCATCAGTCCCACGCCGCCGAACTGCCGGCTGCCCGGATGTCCGAACGAGAACATTCCGAAGTGAAGCCGGCTGGGAGCTGTGACGCGGATCTTGAAGGAGGGCATGGCTGCAAAGAGAAGCACGAGTCGGGGAGAGATCAAAAAAAAACGGAGCGTGAGGACCTTGCAGGGAACGCCGACGCGGGCGTTCCCTGCAGGCCTCCATCGTTCGCTACTTGATGGCCGAATAGTCCGTCGGCGAGAGAAACTTGAACTCGACCTTGTCGACAAGCTTGCCTTGCGTTTCAGACGCTTCCTTGGCGGCTTTCCATTCCGGATCGGCGGCGAAGGCCTTCCACGAGACCTCGCGGGCCTCGCGCGAGGGGTAAGCCAGGATGTAGACCAGCGTGTTCTTGGACTCGGGGCCGTCGAACGGAACCCAATAGCCGACTGGCGTGATGCCGTGCTTCACGAACAGCTTGTTCGTGTGATCTCGGAAGCGGGCGTTCAGCGCGTCGAGCTTCCCTTCGGCGGCGTAGTACGTCCGCATCTCGAAGTAGCGATCCTTCTTGTCGCCATCGGCGGCACGGAGCGGCGCCAAGGAAGTAAATGCCGAAGCGATCGCAAGCAAGGCCAGACTCGCCACGATCACCATACGAATCGAGAGCTTGGGGAGGGACATCGCGGACTCCATGGAACGAGTGGGACGGTACGAGACCGCCTATTCTACGGAAACCTGCGGGCCGTTCCCAGAGACGCGAGCGTGCTTAAGTAGGCGGACTGTGCCAACCGATGCATTGCGAGGAATCGAACGGACGTGGGACGGTTTCCACGATTCTTTTCGAATCCGATGCGCATCGAGAACCAACCAAGGGGCGAAAGCTGAACGGCATCGCACTGGTGGGCACAGCCCACCCTACGGGGAGCGACGCTAGCGCTCGTACCGAAACGTCTCTTTCCCCATGGCAGACGCATAGAACACGTTGCCGATCGGATCCCAGGCATAGTTCGGCCCGACCAGTCCCACGCCGATCCCCGGGGGCAGCGGCGCGACGACGGTCCAGGTCTCTCCCCCGTCGGTCGTTTCCGAGATTCCTCCCTTGCCGACCACCACCATCTGCTTGGGATCCTTGCCCCAGAACGGCCCGAAGTTCGCATTCACGGGCTTCCCCTCGATCGCCCAGGTTGCTCCCTTATCCTTCGAGACCAGCAGTCCCTTCTCCGTGGTCCAATAGCCGACTCCGTCGCGGACGCGCATGACCATGCTGGCGGGGCGGATGTCGGAAACCTGCGTCCAGGTTTCGCCGGCGTCGGTGCTCCGCAGCAAGCCGGTTCCTTTCGAGGCGATCAGCGTCTTGCCATCGAACAAGCCCACGTTTTCTTTAAAGCCCTTTTGCAGGTCTTTCCAGTTGGCGCCGGCATCAGTCGAGAGGGCCAGCATGCCGCCGGCTTCGTGACGGAACGCCAGGAAGGTTTGCCCGCCTGCCTCCCAGTCGACGGCGCCGGTATCGAGATGGCTGAGCTTCGACTTCGACCAGGTCTTGCCGCCGTCGGTGGTCAGCCCGCTTGAGCCGTAGATCATAAAGCACATCAGTCGCTTGCCGGCCGGATCGAAGTTCAGGGCGTAGCCCGTCTCGCAGCGGCCGCCGATGGCCTTGTCGTCGATCCGCGCGAAGGTGGCGCCGCGATCGGTGCTCTTCCAGAGCCCCTGATCGGGCACGACCATGAACACGTCGCCCGTCGAGGGATCGACCGTCACGCCGGCTGTCTTGCCTGGGTAGCCCGGCTTGACCTGCGATGTGACGCCGTCGGAGATCGCCACCCACTTGCCCTTCTCTTGGGCCGTGGCCACGCCAGCGAGCAAAAGGAACGCAAAGCACGCGGTCGCAGAGGGAAGCCAGCGCATGAGCGATCTCCTGAAGGTGGGTGAGTTGGAACGAACGTAGCACAACCCCAGAGCAAACTCACGCTTCGCGATAAAATCGCGTTGCCAGGACGAACTCGCCGGCCAGCACGATTGCCAGCAGCACCATCAGAATCGGGAACACCTCGCGGCCGATCCGCTCCTTGCTCTGGGCCCGCTCGATCTCACTGCGATTGCGGGCCACCTGGTGCGGGTGCTTACCGAAGACCTCTTTCAGAATTCCCGGTTCGATGCGTGAGAGGTCGCTCTGATCGCGGGGCAAGTTGGCGCTAAAGCCGCGGAAATCGGCAGCGTTCTCGCTGGAGCGCATCTGGTAGTTCCCCGGGCGACCGGCCGGCATCAGGCTGATCAACCGGGCGTCGCCATCAACCTGGGCACGATAGGCCTCGTTGCCAGGCATCTGCACCACGAACTGCGTGGCCTGTTCTTCGGGCTCGAGCCGCACATCCGGCGTCTCGCCCACCTGGTAGTTGAAATGCCCCTCGCGTTCGCCGGCCATGTACAGCAGCATTTCGTCGGCCAGCATCACCCAGGGCCAGTCGCGGGCCAGTTCATTCCAGGCTTTGGGCCCGGGCAGGTCCGAGACCGGCGTGACCAGCGTGATCGAGCGGCCCTTGCCGACGGAGCGCTCGATCATGGCCGGCAGTTTGTTGTTGAAGGGAATGATGACGCGCGTCCCCTCGACCAGGTCCTCGAACTTCCAGTACTGATAGACCGGAAACAGATTCCAGGGGACACCTCCTTCCACCATGCGGAAGGGGGCCAGCAGCGGATGGCTGACATTGTTGGGGGCCAGGTAGACCCCTTCTCGAGAGCGTCCCGCAAAGTCGAGTTTGCCGGGAAGCAGGGCCTGGGCCTCCTCGCCGTTCATGCTGGTCTTGTTCGCCCCGGCACCCAGAAAGATGGCCACCCCGCCGCCGCGTTCGGCAAAGCTCCGCAACTGGCTCCAGCGGATCGGATCCATGGCCGGCGGATCCAGCACGCAAACCACGGCGAAGTTGGCCAGCGTCTCTTTGTCGAGCTCGTCCAGCGGCACGTAGCGGCAATCGAAGCGGGCTTCGTCTTTCTTGCGCAGCTCAAAGGGGGCCACCGCTTCAATCAAAAAGTCCGAGGGATGCAGGAAACCGTCTCCCTTGGGACGGGGCCACGGCCCGGTGACGAGCACCTTCCAGGCAGGTTTGACCGCCAGCGTGAAGTAGCGGGTGTTGTCGTGCTCCAGGGGGTCTTCGCCCGCGATGCGAATCACGCCCTGGTGAATTCCGACATCCAGCCGCGGCAAGGGGAAGGTGACCTGCTTCGTCTCCTTGGGGCCCAGGTCGACCTCCTGCTCGCCCTGCTTCTGTTCCCGGCCCGTCGCGTCGAGCATGTACATCTCAAGGTTCCGCTTGCCGCTGGTCCCCCAACGGGTCACATCGACCGAGACATCGGCCGGGCTGTTCTTCGAGAGGATCTGGCTCGAGAGCTGCACGTCGCCCAGCGCGAAGTTCTGCGGATCTTCGACACCGACATCGATCAGGTAGATGCCCGCCCCACCGGCTTTGTCCAAGGCCTCGTGCAAGCGATCATAGCTCTGCGTGGTCCAGGCAGGCGTAGAGAGATCCGTAAAGATGTACAGCTCTTTGCGGTCGCGTTTGCTGGTTCGCAGTTGCTCGAGCGCATCCTCGATCAGGGCGGTGATCGGCTGGCTGACGGGGGTCGGCTCCAGCCGTTCGATTTGTTGCTTGGCCGCCCCCAGGCTGGGCTGGAAGCCCGAGAGGAGCGGGGCCTCGTTGTCGTACGAGAGGGCCGGTTTGACCAGCGCGATCTCACTGTCCTGCGGCAACTCGCTCAACAGCCACAGCGCCGTGTCGCGGACACTTTGCAGGCGGGTCTCGTTCTGATTCCGATACTGCATGCGGTACGAGGTATCGAACACGAAGGCCGCCGCGACAGGGGCTTCTTGATCGATCAGCAACCGGTCGCTCTGCACGCGAGGCCGGGCGAGCCCTAAGGCCATGAAGCAGACGGCAGCAATCCGCAGGGCCAACAGCAGCCAATGCCGCAACTGCAATCGGCGGGTGTTGGAATGCTTGCGAAGTCGCAGCAGCCGCAGGGCGGGAAACTCCAACTGCCGTGGCTTCTGACGCATGATCAGATGCAGGATGACCGGAATCGCTGCAAGCGCAGCGCCAGCCACCAACCAAGGATGCATGAAGACGTCCATGCCGGGAGTGCACCTTCAACCTATCGGCCAACCATCGCAGGCGACACGCCTGCATCGCAAGCGACATTATAGGGCTTCGAGGGCCGCCCGCGCAAGGGCGATGCCGGTTGCTCTGCCCAAGCGTCGCTAGTCGTCCAGCTTGATGGGCGGCAACTCTGCCGGGGGAGCCTTCGGCGCCGGCTTCAAGGTCGGCTTGAGCGGCTTCGTCGGAATCGGCGCGGGGGCGTCGTCCAGTCCGATCGGCGGCAGGTCAGGCGTCACATGTTTGATGGCCGGGGGAGAGGCCGGCGGATCGGTCCCGTCGGCGTTCTTAGCCTTTTTCTTTTTGGGACGGGCTTCATCGCCTGAAGCGGCCGCGGCTGGTTCGCTGGCCCCACCCTTCTTGCTGCGCCGCTCGGCTTTCTGTTCCGCCAAGGCCAGCGCCGCCAGCTCAGGTGTGGGCAGAAACAGATGCAGCTCCTCCTGATCGGTCCCCATATCGGGTCCGCGGAAATCGGCCTCGCACTTCGGGCACGTGTGCAGCGTCAGCTTGACGTCTTCGGTCCAGCTCTTCAGAAACAGCATCGCCCCGCTGGCAATCGCGGTCAGGCTCCCCGTGCAGGCAAAGATCGACATCAAAAAGAAATTGCCGCTTACCAGCGTGATCAGAACCAGCACGAACTGAATGGCGGTGAAGGTCGTGCCCGCGATGGCGATCGGAATCGCCGACTCGAAGCTGCGCAGCACGCGGCTGATTTTACGGGCTTTCAGTCCGTCGGTCGTCTGACATTTCCAACAGACGGTCGGCAGGCCGATGCGCCAGGTTCCCGAGTCCCGCTTCTCGCGCGAGGCGTACCGCACCAGCGAGTTTCGCTGCGTCGGATTCTGCAGAAACGGCAGCCAGGTCCGTACATTGACCATGGTCTGGGCCATGGCCGCCGGTGGCGGGACCGCCTCGCTGGCTTTGGCGAAACTCTTGGCGGGTTTGTCGACGTTGGGAGAAGGTTCTTCGCTCATGGCTCCATAATAACGTCAGCCCGGGGGAGGAGGCCACCGGGATTCAGGGATCTGCGCGCAAAGTCTTCTGCGGCTACGCTTCCACCCAGAAGTGAGACCCCGCACCCATGTGTGGGCGTCTCGATTCGGGGTGAAAATCGTAGCCGTAAGATTGGACAGCGAGGCCCACCGCTTCGGCCGGACGAATCCGTTTAGGAGCTTACTCGTCTAAGACGGGTGGTGTGGCGGCGCGTACCAGGGGGCGAAACGCCAGGCTGCTAGAACGCCACCCCTTTGGGACTTCGGACAGAGCGATTGCGGATGTAACTTTGCGGGTTGGGACGCGGAGGCCACACGGGGCGCCGGCGCCCCGGGGGGCGCGCAAGTTTGCGAGTTGAGGACGCACCCATGGGGCCCTGGCCGTGTAACTTTGCGAGTTGGGACGCGGAGGCCACACGGGGCGCGCAAGTTTGCGAGTTGAGTTCGGCAGCTTGGCATTTGACGCTTCAGATTCTTAAGTCCTGGACTTCGTTGCCGAGGTTGTTTCCCGCAAGGGAAATCCTTTTCCAAAGCCCGCGCGCGGAACGGACACATCCCGTCCCGGGTCCCCACCCTTCGGGAGCTATCGATCCCTGCTCTGGCCTGCTATCCATTACGCATTATAGCATGTCATCAGTTTGTTTTAAATCTGTTGTATCCATTTTATTGAGATTTCCGCATGGACCTTGTGCCTTTGGGGATTCTAATCAGTCTGGCTTCTGGCTCCGTCGCGTGAAAGGCTAGATCGGACGATTCCCGTACGTTCCTGCCCTTGGTGGGCGCAATGCCTTCTAGCCTTTCAACCTGATTCACCCACGAGGCGAGCTCGTGGGGGTCTTGGGCAGACTCGAGTTACCCACCCTTTCGCGTAGACGCGCTACTGCGGCTGCGATTCCACCCAAAGTCGAGACGCCCACATCGCACCCATGTCATGCGCACGATATTCTTGACGTCGGCCCGTCTCGCGCGCTAGCATCACCCCTGTGGCGCGACCGATTGCCAGCGAAACCAAAACCGCGCCCCCCCCAGGAGAGATGCCATGATGGTCCGCTCGGGTTGGCTGCTGCTGTCCGTCTGCCTCTTCGTTTTGGGGCCTGCCGCGTTCGTGCAAGCCGAGGAACCGGCCCGCTGGACTCCGGATCTTTCGTCCCTCGACGAATCAATCGCCCTGGCGCTGGCCGACCGCGATTCGCAGACGGCGGGGGTCTACGGGTTCTATCGGCCGGGCTATTTCCCCTACCGGGCTTACTACCGACCTTACCTGGGAGTCGGCTACTCCTACTTCCCTGCCTCTTACTACGTCGCGCCCAACTGGGGATACAGCTACTATGCCGGGTATCCGTACTATCCCAGCTACTATGCTTCGTACGCCCCCGCTCCCTTTGTCTCCTACACGTCGTACTATGCCCCGGCCCCGGTTTATTACGCGCGGCCGATGATTGTCGCGCCGCCCATTGGCTACTGCGGCTGCTACTATTGGTAGATCGACCCACTGCTGTGCATCTTGAAACGCCGAGAGGAGAGGATCCTCTCGGCGTTTTTGCTTTCAGGTCCCCGCCCTATGAGCGTCTCCCGCGACCGGCTCCCCGCGCACGAAGTAAATGAACTGGCCCACGCGCTGGCGCAACTGGCATCGCACGGCCTGCCGCTGGGCGACGGGCTGAGGGCGCTGGCCGAAGATGTGCCCCAGCGACGGATGCGGCGCATGCTGCTGGAATTGGCCGATGCCCTCGCGCGCGGGGACTCGCTCGAAAAGGCCCTGGCCGAGCAAGGGGGCCGACTTCCCCCCGCGCTGTTGGGCATTGTTCGCGCCAGCGCGGGAAGCCAGCGACTGGGGGAGTTACTGGAAGAGTACTTGCTGCTCGAGAGTCAGGCCGCGGAATTGCGGCGACGCATGTGGGTAGCCCTTTCCTATCCCATGGCCCTGTGCCTGTTCTGCTTCGCGATCATCTCGTTTGTCGAACTCGCGGTGGTGCCGCAACTGGCCGAGCTGACCAACAGCACAGGCAGTTTCATGTCGACGGCCGATCGCGGCCCGCGGCTGTCGATCTTCATGACGCAGATTTCCAAGCAGTATCCGGCCTTCCTGGTGGGTGTCGGCGCCGCGATCGTGATGCTGACGGTGTTGTTTCGCTTTTTTCTGTCACATGCAGTGCGACAACGCCTGCGACAGCGCATTCCGCTGATCGGGGCGGCCTTGCGCTGGACATCCTGGGCTCACTTCTGCAGCATCGTGGCGCTGTTGCTGGAGCATCGTACTCCACTGGCCGAGGCCTTGAAGCTCGCGGGCCAGGGGACCGGGAACTTCGACCTGGTCGAGACCTCTGGCCTGATGGCGCAGGACTCCTCCACGGGGGTCTCGTTGCGAGGCAGCTACTACGCCCGCGCCCGGATGCCCGCCAGCTTATACGAGATGGTCTCCGGAGCAGAATCGCAAGGGACGCTGCCGCAGGGCTTCCGCGCCGCGGCGCGCATGGCCTCGGCCCGCGCTCAGATGCAGACAGGGCTGGTGCTGTTGGTTGCGCCCTGGCTGGGGTTCATGGCCGTTTCCATCTTGGTCGTGCTCTGCATGCTGGCGATCTTTCTGCCGATGGTGAACCTGCTGAGGTTCTTCTAGGCCGCGATAGCGCCCCGATCGACAGCTTCTGATGCACGTTCGGTCGTTTACTTAAGACATTGTAAGGTTCTCGCCATCAAGCGACCTTTTGAATAGCCGTGAACATTACATCTGGAGAAATTAACGTGGTCCTGGGATAGGTAGCCCGATAAAGTAGCGAGGAAGGCCACTGCCATGTCGCACCCAAAAACCATCCACTCGCTGTTCATTCTGCCCATCGCGCTGGCGATCTTGGCATTCCCAGCGATCGACAGCGTGGGGCCGGACGCCGAGCGGAACGAGCGCCCGCATGCGACGGCGATCGTGGAGTCGGCTGACCCTTCTTCTCGCCCGCCCAAAGGCTCGGAGTCGGAGCGGCCCTCTCTCGAACTGGAAGCGCTCCTCAGCTTCACATCCGTTGACTTGAGGTGTCTGTGCGAATCGGACTTCGCCGGGCACAGACTCGATGCGGCCTGCCTCGCATCGCTTCAAAAGCTGCACATTCGGCTGAATCTTTGAACTTGCTCTCCTGATGGCCCTGCTTGGGCACTCGTTCGCTTCGCCGCGTCCGCGCCGACCGAGCGATCGCAGACACCTCCGTGTTCGCCAGCCTTACGGCTCGCCTCACGAATTTTCCCTTAAATGCATCGACGCGCCCGAATGCGGGCCTGTCATCAAAGGAGGTGTGCAATGGATCAGGTTCAGCTTCATTCAGACAACGAAATCGATAGCCGGTTCAACCGAGACAGCTTTGACCGGACGACTTTGATCAGCAGCGAAGGTGAGGTCGATCGGGCGCCGTGCGAGAAATCGGCCGAGACGACACCGATGCCCAGCGTGGTCTCGCAGGAAGAGCGGCGGCGGATCGCCGACCATCGCGATTGGCTGGGGCTGATCGGTTTCAAGCTGATCAAACGGCTCGATACCAACGAGCGCGGCCAGGTCTATCTGGCCTGGAGATACTCAAACAAGCAGCCGATGGTCATCAAGGTTACCTCGTCGGAGCCGGGACAGGGCGATCATCACTCGGCGAACGCGAAGACGCCGTCGAGTTCGCTGGTCTCGCGCTTCAAACTCGAAGCCAGGCTTCTTTCGGCCTTCGGACATCCGAATCTTGTGAAGGCCTTTGGTTTCGGCCGAGTGCAAAAAGTCCACTATATGTTGCTGGAATACGTCGAGGGGCCGAACCTGAAGCAACTGGTTCGCAAACAAGGCCCGCTTCCCGTTCCGCTGGCCATTCAGGCGATCCGTCAGGCCGCTGCTGGACTGGCCTATGCCCACGGCCACGGGGTCATCCACCGCGATGTGAAGCCCGCCAACATGGTGCTGTCGCCGCAAGGTGTGCTGAAGGTGCTCGATCTGGGATTGGCCCGCGTGCCCGAGAGCATCAACCCTTCGCTGACGCTGGTCTGTCAGGACCGAATGCTGGGAACTCCGGATTTTATCGCCCCGGAGCAAATCTTGAACTCGCACACGGTCGACGCCCGAGTCGACATCTACAGCCTGGGCTGTACGCTCTACTATCTGTTGGCCGGCTTTGTTCCCTTCGCCGGGGACACGCTGATGGAACGGCTCTTGATGCACCAGACCGCGGAACCGCTGGCACTGCACCGGATCCGCCCCGATGTTTCCATCGAACTCTCGAACTTTGTGGCGCGGATGATGGCCAAACGCCGCGAGGATCGATTCGCGTCGATGCTTGCCGTCCGCGACGCGCTGGATTCGTGGTCGTCGACCGCATCTTCGCGCCTGCCGGAGTGCGTAGGCCAATAGTTCAGTGAGATGTCGCACACAAGCACGAGCGGGGGGGGACGGACTCCCGCATTCCGCTTGTTTGTCGCATTGCCTTCGGGCTACGATGCGAGTGACGATCGCGCACCAGGAAGGCTTTCATCGACTCCTTCCCGCAGCGACGATCCAACACTTGCCGCGGAACTTACATGCCTTTTGCCAACCAGATTCGTATCCTTGTCTCGGCCGCTTGGCTCTCGCTGCTGGTCTGCACGGCGCAAGCGGCCGAAGGCCCGATCTACCGGTCGCCCGTCGACCTGGTTCTCTCGCCCGACGAAGCATGGCTGTTCACAGCCAACCAGACATCGTCCACCGTCTCGCTGGTCAATGTTTCATCGGGCGAGGTCGTCGCCGAAGTCTCGTGTGCGCGCCGACCGACCGCGATCGCCTATGTGCCTCAAACGCGGCAAGTGCTGGCCGTGGGGAGCTATGGCGGCGAGGTAACGGTCTTCTCGCACGACGGAGCCAAGCTGACCAAGTCGGGGGCGATCCCCGTTTCCTTCGAGCCGTACGGCATCGCCGTGAATCCCGATGGCAAGACCGCGTACGTCTCGCAATCGTCCGGTTCGGCGGTGGCGGTGCTTGATCTGTCGGCTCGCAAGGTGACAGGAACGATCTCCGTTGGCCCCTGGCCGCGCTCGCTGGTCCTGTCGCACGACGGCAGCCGGCTGGCGGTGACCACCAACGGCGACCGAAACGTGTTTGTCATTGACACGGTCGGGAACAAGGTACTGTTCGAGGAGTCCTTCGGCGGTATCAACGCTGGGCAGATGTGCCTCTCGCCGAAGGGGGACGAGGTCTATTTTCCTTGGATGGTCTATCGCCACAATCCGATCGATCAACGGAACATTCGCGAAGGCTGGGTGCTGGGCAGCCGCATCGGCCGCGTGCGCATCGACAAGGCCACCACGCGAGAAGCGATCACCCTCGACCCGCAGGGTGAGGCCGTGAGCGATCCACACGGCATGGGCATGACCAGCGACGGCAAGTGGCTGGTTTGCGCGGCCTCGGGAACGCACGAGGTGCTGGTTTACCGAACTTCGGCGCTGGTTTTTCAATCGATCGGCGGCCCCGGAGATCACATCGACCCGGCGCTCAGAAATGACCACAGCAAGTTCTATCGCGTGCCAGTCAGCGGTCGGCCCATGGGCCTGCGGATGGCCAAGGACAACCGCCGGGTTTTCGTCTCCAACTACCTGACCAACGAGATCCATGAGATCGACCTGGAGACCAAAAAGGTCGCGCGGCATATCCAACTGGGGCCCTTGACCGAGCCGACACTGGCCCGCCAAGGCGAGGCGATCTTCTACGACGGCGCGCGAAGCCTCGACCAATGGTACAGTTGTCATAGTTGCCATTGGGAGGGGGGTACGAACGCCGTGGCGATGGACACGATGAACGACGGCACGATCCGCACGTTTAAAACCGTGCTGAGCCTGAAGAACGTGACCCAGACCGCCCCCTGGACCTGGCATGGCTGGCAGAAAGATCTGGACGCGGCGATGCACAAATCGCTGACCGATACGATGCTCGGCCCCCGGCCGACGCGGGACGATGTAGCCGCCATGATCGCCTATTTGAAGGCGCTCGAGTCGCCGGCCAATCCCAACCGGCTGGCTGACGGCGGGCTCTCTCCGGCCGCGACGCGCGGCAAGACTCTGTTCGAGAGCAAGCGGGCGGGATGTTCCACCTGCCACAACGGCCCCTTCTTCACCGACGGCAAGATCCACGATGTGGGGCTCAACTCTCCCAAGGATTACTTCCAGGGCTACAACACGCCGTCGTTGGTGGGGATCTACAACCGGGTCCGCTACCTGCACGACGGCCGGGCCAAAACCCTGGATGAAGTGTTTACCGAGTACCACAAGCCCCAGGATCTGGGCGAAGGGGACGCGCTGGATGCTGCCGAGTTGAAGGACCTGATTGAGTACCTGAAGTCGCTGTAATCGTCGGATTGCCCATGCGTCGCATGCTTGTACTCGCTGGTTTGCTGCTGGCCTCGCAAACCTGCGCGGCGTTGGCCCCGGCCAAGTTCAACAAGGTGGTCGAGATCGGCCAAAAGGCTCCCGATTGGACCGAGTTGGCGGGCGTTGATGGCAAGCAACACAGCCTGAAGGACTACGCCCAGGCCAAGGTGTTGGTGGTCGTCTTTCTGGCGAACCACTGCCCGGTGGCTAGCGTCTACGAACAACGCTTGGTGGAGTTCGCCGGCAAGTATCAACCGCAAGACGTGCAACTGGTAGCCGTTTGTGCGAGCCAGAGCGAGGCCGACACCCTGCCCAGGATGCAGGAGCGGGCCAAGGCCGGCAAGTTCAACTTCCCCTACCTGCACGATCCCAGCCAGAAGTCGGCCCGCGAACTGGGGGCGTTTGTGACGCCGCACGTGTTTGTGTTCGACGCCCAGCGCAAGCTGGCCTACATGGGGGCGTTCGACGATGCCAACATCGCCGCGAACGTCGAGCGGCATTACGTGCGCGATGCCGTGGCGGCTCTGTTGGCGGGCATGCCGGTCGAGACGACGGAAAGCCGTCCACGAGGCTGCGCCATCGACTACGCCGAGTAGCGAGTCGTCTTGGTGCAATAGCCCGTCTAGGCGGCGTCGGTGTGGAAGGTGCGGTGACGCACAATATTGCCGCGCGTCAGATAGATCACGTCTTCGGCAATGTTCGTGGCGTGATCGGCAATCCGCTCCAGGTGCCGCGATACATTCAGGAGGGTCACCAGCGTGCTTACGTTGGCCACCCGATCGAGCATGGCCCGCTCCACCTGGGCGAACATGCTCCGGTGCAGGGCATCGACCTGGCGATCCTGCGAGCGAACCCGTTGGGCCATCTCGGCGTCGCCGCGGACCAGCGCGGTCAGGCTGGTGTGCAGCATCTCGCGCACGGTTCGGACTTCGTCGGCCATGTTGAAGGGCCAGTCGGCCGGCTGCGACGTTTTCGCCAGTTTGCAGGCCTCGCCGGCGATGTCGACCGCCAGATCCGCGATCCGCTCCAGGTCGCTGTTGATCTTCATCACCGCGACCAGAAACCGCAGATCATGGGCCACCGGTTGGAACAGGGCGATCGCTTTCAAGCAGGCTTCTTCCACGCTGACTTCGGCCTTGTCGACCTGGTCCTCGGCATGGCGCACCAGCGCGGCGGCCTCGGGACAGCGGGCGTCGACCGCATGCACCGCGGTGCCGACCATCTCCTCGGCCTGATCGCCGAGCGCCAGCAGCATGCGTTTGATGTCTTCGATCGAATCCTGCAGTCGGTGCGACATAATACGGCCCCAAAATCGGCGTGCGCAAGCGCAATTCGCGTGAAAAGACGAAAGAAGTGCAGCTCCTAGGGGCCGAGGGCGAGGGAGAAAGCTCGCGGTCGGCTTGTTGCGTCCGTGCGTCCCAGCTCCGCCGGGGGCGGTTGAGGCGATGTGTGTGTTGCGTCCAGCGATCGATCGAGTTCGCGGCTCCGTGCAGACACGTTGCCAAGAACCACGGCATGCCATCCTCGGCATAGCCACTCGCAGTATTCGTGATCTTATACTCAGGTCCACCTTGAGTGTAGTTCAAAATCGAGCTTGACCTGTGAATTCTTCGAGAATGCCGCTCCCAGCGACTCGCCAGGTCATCCAACGTGTCGCTCTTCGAGTCGTTGCTGCGTCAAGCCAGCTATCCAGCGCGTTCGCTTCCCGGGTATCGTGAATCGTCCGAGAGAGATGAGCTACGGGGAGACGTACGTTGCATTGCCTTGTTGTGGGACTAGGAACCGCTGGAGACGTCCATCCGATGGTCGGCATCGGGGTGCGGATGCACGAGCGAGGGCATCGCGTGACGGTGATCGCCAACGACCTGTTCGCGCCGCTGGTGGGACGCGTAGGGCTGGAATTCGCCTCGCTGGGGACTGTCGCCGAATTCCGCAAGTACATGACCCACCCCGACATCTGGCATTGGTCGAAGGGCTGGCCGGCCACCATCGCCGAGTCCACCACTCCGGCCATTCGGCCCGTCTACCGGGCGATCTTCGAGCGCTATGTCCCGGGCGAGACCGTCGTGGCCGCCTCGACCATGGCCGTCGGCGCCCGCGTCGCCCGAGATACCATGAGCGTGCCGCTAGCATCGGTCCATATCTCGCCGGCCAGCCTGTGGAGCACCGATAAGCCCTGCAAGCTGCATGGGCTGTTCTTCCCCTGGCAGCCGGCCGTGATGGTCCGCTTGCAGTATTGGCTGGCCGACCGGCTGGTCATCTCGCGGACTCTGGCGCCGCCGGTCAATGCCTTTCGGGCCGAACTGGGGCTTCCGCCGGTGAAGCGGTTCTTCGACGGCTGGCTGCAATCGCCCGACTGTGTGATTGGACTCTTCCCGCCCTGGTACGTCCCGCCCGCCAAGGACTGGCCGCCGCAGGTCCGGCTGACGGGCTTTCCGATGTACGACGAACGGGGCGCGACCGAGCCGCCCCCGGAGCTCGACGCCTTTCTGAACGAGGGGCCCGCGCCGATCGCCTTCACGCCCGGCTCGGGCATGACGCAGGGCCAGAGCTTCTTTCGCGCCGCCGTGGAAGCCTGCCAGCGGCTCCAGCGGCGCGGGATCCTCCTCACGCGTTACCCTGAACAACTGCCGGCAGAGTTGCCCGCCAGCATTCGGCACTTCGACTACGCCCCCTTCAGTTGGTTGCTTCCTCGTCTCTGTGCCCTGGTGCATCATGGAGGGGCCGGGACCACCAGCCAGGCCCTGGCGGCTGGAATCCCGCAACTCATCATGCCGATGTGCTATGACCAGCCGGATCACGCTCAACGAGTCCAGCGGTTGGGCGTGGGGGACGTGCTTCCTCCCTGGCGGTTCAGCGGTCCGGCCGTGGCTCGAAAGCTGAAGGCCCTGCTCGACTCGCCCACGGTGCTGCATCAATGTCGCGAGGTGGCCGCGAAGTTCGAGGGGCATGATCCGGTAGGTGAGATCTGCCAGATCCTGGAGGGGCTGCAATGAAGCATTCGAACCTCGCCGGCCAAGCGGCTTTGTTGGCCATCCTTTTGTCGCTGCTTGGAACGGGCCGGCTTGACGCTCAAGCCCCCGCACGCGCTTTGAACGAAGCTCTGGTCCGGCAAGCATTGGCCGACGCGGATCGACCGCCGGCCGAACTGATGCGGAGCGACGATGCGGCCGCCGAGGTCCTGCGCCAGATGGGCCCCGAACTGCACGACGCCCATAGCGGCCATCTCCGCGTGCTGGCCTGGCTGGGAGATCGCCGCGGCATCGCCCCGATCGAGAAGCTGCTGACCAACAAAGCGGTCGATCGTACAGCCGCCGTGCGGGCGTTGGTCGCCCTGGATGCTCCCACGGCCATCGAGCGGGCCCATGAGTTGTTCGAGGATGAGCCCGCTTATGGAGGGCCGCTGTTGGCTCGCTTGCGAACCCCGCGCGGGGCGGTTGTGGCTCGGCGACTGCTCGCAGGCGATGAACCCCGCGGTTGGCTGCCGGCCATTTGGGTGCTGGGGCAAGGGCACGACTCGGCCGAGATCCATGTGCTGGAAGAGCGGGCCCGGGTTCTCCCTCCGCTCGACAAGGAGACCCACCAGGCCCTGCAGATCGCTGTCCGTCGGCTGCGGGTCGAGAACCGCGACATCCCGGCCGAAGCTCTGTGGGAATATCTGGCCGATGTGGAGGGGAAAGCCGACCCGCAAGGGACTGACGAGCGGCTCTGGTGCCTGGTCGAACTGGCAAGAATCGGGGACGCGAGCGCCGTGACGCGGCTCGGGACGGGAGCCTGGCTGGCTCGCAGTCGCACGCGCGATGCCGAAGGAACCGCCATCCTGTGGGCGCGGCATCACGCCGGTGATCCGCTCTCGCCGGTCGAGTTGGAGCGCCTGCGCAGCGAGCGCTTTCGGCTCACGTTCCTTCCCGGGGGGAGCCGCTGGCCGCCGACGCGCGCCAAAGATACCCGCTAAGTGCTGCGCGGCGACTTCTTACGAGTTGCCGATTTCCAGCAACATCAACAGCACCTCTGCGGCACTTTCGTGCGTGTGTGAGGAACTCATGGCCGCGTCGGGCTTGATGTTCCCCGCCCGATCGATGCGCAAGAAGCCTTTGACCGCGCGATCGCCTTTGGCGTTCCGCAGGTCCTGGGCGATCATGATCTTGCTCCACAGGGCCGTCTTGGGCAGATCGGTCTCGTGGTAGATCTCGAAGATCCGGCCCACGAAAGTCAGCAGCAGCGTGTTGGGCGGGGACTCGAAAAACTGAAGCGACTTGGGCAGCTTCTCGGGCGTATCGGTCAGCCCACGAATGCCTTCCAGCAGGTGCTGAAACTTGGCGAATTGTTCGGAGTACTCCAGGCCTGCGTTCAATAGTTCGCTGGCGTCCATGGCAATCTCTTGAGTAGAGGAGATGTGATACGCGAAGGGTAAGTCTGCACATTCTACGAAACCGCCGGGCGGCGAAAAAGAGTGTCAGGCCATTGTCTACCCGCTTGGGGGAGGGACAGCGATGGACATGGGATGGGGGGCGCGGAGACCACACGGGGCGCGGAGACCACTTGGGGCGCGTAAGTTTTCGGGTTGAACCTTCACCCGGCGCTGCATCGAGCCCCAAACGGGGCGTACGAAGATAGCCTGGGGCGCAGCCCCAGGTAGCCGTAGCCCATAGCGCTTCCCTCCCCTTGGCGACTGCTGCGGCTTCGCCGCAGTAGTCGCCAAGGGGTGAGCCAGAGTAGGGATCGCCGACCTGCTCCGACGGAGCGTTCACATCCACTACCCGCGGCGGATTTCGGAGCCCTTGAAGTAGATCTGGATCCGGTAGATCGACTTGATCCGCAGGCAGATCTTGCCAGTCGTCAGATCGACACGCTCGGGGATCTCCTGGATCCGCTTGTCCACCACCGCGTGGAAACCTCGCTCGGAGAAGATGTCGATCAGCATGTACAGGGCCAGCGGATCGTCGAACAGTTTATCTTCGGAGTTCACAATCGCCCGGCCCGACAGGGCGTGCCGCGAAATGATCGGCAGGAACTTCGTTTTGATGATTTCCACCGTCTTGATGAACAGCTCGGTGTGCTCCAGTTCGTAGGTATCCAGCCGCTTCACCAGCTCCTGCCGGGCGTGCAGCGTGATCTCTTCGGCGATCGGCAGCGGGCTCAGCCGGTCGTAGGTCCGCGGCTCCAACTCCAACGAGCTCTGGTACTGAAGCTCTTTGAAGATGTTCTCTTCGACCTCGCTGATGTCCCCTTCGGCGTTGACGAAGTGATAGTGGTAGATGTGCTTGAGCGACTGCAGCGCGTCCCAGGTTTGTTCCTTGAAAACGCGGTATCGTTGCCGGGCGGCATCTTCGTTGGTGTCGGTGATGCGCAGCTCCAGGTGCTGCCCGACGCCCGTTTCCTCAAACTTTTTGTTGTTCTCCAGGATCTGCAGACCGCGCGAGAGCTGACGCTCGATGCTGGTCCGTTCGGTCACGAACAGCACCATGGCGTGGATCGTCGGCCGGCGGAAGCGGATCGCCAGCGGTGTGTTCTCGAACTCGTTATGGAGCTGATCGATCTTGTCGACCAGCATCTTGAGGCACTCCACCTGCACACGGGTGCGCGGGAAGCCGTCGAGCAGGGCCCCGTCGGCGAACTGCGGCAGCAGCAGCTTGCGGAGCAAAATCCCGATCACTTCCTTGTCGCCGACCATGCCGCCACGGTCTTTGATCCGCTGGGCCTCGGGCGAGACCAGCAGGTCGCTGATCACGATCGGCGGGCATGTCAGGCCGCGGGCTTCCATGATAAAGCGGGTCTGCGTCCCCTTACCGGCACCGGGAGCACCACCCAGCAGGATGATCTCTTTGGGAAACCGCAGGTTCTCGTGCCCGATCTCTTCTTCCAGGGCCTCCCACACGGTGTTGAAAATGACGTGGGCGTCTTTGATCTCCAAATCGATCGGTCGTTCGCGCGCCATCGTCATTGCTGTGTCCCCACCGAATCCTGAATGCGGCCCGAAAAGTAATGTCTAGCGGGCGTACCACTTTATGGGAACCCTCTTGCGGCAGAAGAGTTCCCGATTGTGCCGGCGAGCTCTCCTTACAAGGGTAAGCGATAGGGCGAGTGGATGCGCGTTGCGGACGCTTGGAAATTCCCCCTCGCAAGAGTTACACGCTAAATCCTTGCCAACTGGCGAGAATTCGCTGGAGTATTTTGGGCGAATGGCGATAGAATCTGCCCATTCCCCTTTCGAGCTTGAACGTCCCTGCTTCCCATGAAAGTCATCGGCCTGGTTGGCGGCATCGCCAGTGGAAAAAGCCTGGTGGCGCGTCAATTGGTTGAGCTGGGGGCGGGGCTGCTCGATGGGGATCGTGCAGGCCACGAGGTGCTGCGATTGCCCGAGCTGATTCGCGAAGTTCGACATCGCTGGGGTGAAGGAGTTTTGACGGATGACGGGCAGGTCGATCGCAAGGCTTTGGCGGCGATTGTGTTTGCCCCTCCGCCCGATGGTCCGCCCGAATTGGCCGCGCTGGAGAGACTGTCTCACCCGCGAATCCTTGAAAAACTGAAGGCTGACATCGAGCGGTTTGAACGCGAAGGAAAACAGATTGCCGTGCTGGATGCTCCGGTCATGGAGAAAGCCGGCTGGGGCAAGCTGTGCAGCGAGATTTGGTACGTTGAGGCCCCCCGCGAACTGCGGCTGGCACGGGCTCGCACCCGGGGCTGGAGCGACGAGGAATTCCGCAGTCGCGAGGACTCCCAAGAGCCTTTGGACTTGAAACGCAAGCGTGCAAACAGAATAATACCCAATGCCGGCTCGGAGCAGGAAACCCGGACGCATGTCTTGCGAGCCTGGACCCTGCTTCAAGGCTCACCCTCCGGGTGACGCCTGGCTGTAAAGCCTGGCTGGCTCTAATCCCACCCGTTGCTATCCGCCTGTTCGTCCCCCTGCGATCTCATCTTCTTGCTTTCTCGCTGACATCCCCCCGCTTCCCTCGTACATTCGATTGTTGTTGGTACGTGCCCTTGCAAATGGGCAAATTTCGCTACGGTTCTTCAAGATGAAGAACTGGTTGGATTCCCTTCCGTTCCGATGCCACCCGTTGGCAACAGGTTGATTCCCCCCGCGGGCGCCTTCCGTGCGCCGGCCACCAATTCGCTCATCAGGAGCTGTCTCATGGCAGATGGAAAAATCTCTCGTCCTCGCAAAGCGCCATTGAAACCGGCGTCCACACCGGCTCCCAACGGCAATCAAGCCGATCCGGACGAGCCTTTGTCGATGGCCGAGGAGGCCCTGGCCGAAGAAATCGCCTCGGCGGGCGACGACACCAACCAGCGCTACGAGCGCGTCAAGCGGGGCGATATCCACATCGCCGAACTGCAGCGGATGGGCATGCCGGCGCTCATCGAACAGGCCAAGGCCGAAGGGATCCGCGAGTACACGGGCCTCAAGAAGCAGGACCTGATCTTCAAGATTTTGAAGGAACGGGTAAAGCTGAATGGGCTGATGTTCGGCGAAGGAACCCTGGAGGTCCTGCCCGACGGCTTCGGTTTCCTTCGCAGCCCCGACTACCACTACCTGTCCTGCCCGGACGACATCTACGTTTCGCCCAGCCAGATCCGCCGCTTCGGCCTGCGGACCGGTGCGACGGTGGCCGGACAGATTCGCCCGCCTAAGGAGAACGAACGCTACTTCGCGCTGCTGCGGGTCGAGGCGATCAATTTCCAAGACCCCAACATGCTGAGCGAAAAGGTCTTCTTCGACGACCTGACTCCGCTTCATCCGATCAAGCGCGTGCGGCTGGAGAACTCGCAGGAAGACATCAACATGCGGGTGGCCGATCTGGTGGCCCCCATCGGCTTTGGGCAGCGCGGCCTGATTGTCAGCCCGCCCCGCGCCGGCAAGACGATTCTGCTGCAGAAGATGGCCAAGGCCGTCTTGAAGAATCACCCGGACGCCTACGTGATCATGCTGCTGATCGACGAACGCCCGGAAGAAGTGACCGACATGGAGCGGCAGGTGAAGGGCCCCAATGCCGAGGTGATCAGCTCCACCTTCGACGAAGCCAGCGGCCGCCATGTGCAGGTCAGCGAGATGGTGATTGAGAAGGCCAAGCGGATGGTCGAGTACGGCCACGACGTCATTATCTTTCTCGACTCCATCACCCGGCTCGCCCGAGCGTGGAATGCGGAAGTGCCGCACTCCGGCAAGATTCTCTCGGGCGGTGTGGACGCCAACGCGTTGCAGCGCCCCAAGCGGTTCTTCGGTGCGGCTCGCGCGGTCGAAGAAGGGGGCTCGCTGACGATCATCGCCACGGCGCTGGTTGACACGGGCAGCAAGATGGACGAAGTGATCTTTGAAGAGTTCAAGGGAACCGGCAACCTGGAAGTGGTGCTGGACCGCAAGCTGGTCGACAAGCGGATCTGGCCGGCCATCGACATCAACCGCAGCGGCACCCGCCGCGAAGAGATGCTGATGGACCCCGAAGAGTACCGCCGGACCTGCATCCTGCGGCGCGTGCTGAATGAAATGAGCGCCACGGACGCCATGGAACTGCTGACGAATCGGCTGCAGAAGACGAAGAGCAACGCCGAGTTCCTGATGAGCATGAACATGCAGTAGCTGTGACAGGACTCCCTCTCTCCGCTGGGGAGGGGGAGCCTGGATTCAGGGTGGCAAAGTAGGGTGGGCAGAGTGAAACGAGGCCCACCGCTCTGGCCAGGACGCACCTGCCCTGGACGAGATCGACTCGCCGAATGGCTTCGGGACGGAATCTTTCGGCCGAAGCGGTGGGCCTCGCGGCCCTCTGCCCACCCTACGGCGATACGGCTACGATCTCCACCCAGAATCGCGTCGCCTCTATCCGCTGGGGAGCCTTGAGCAGTCCGGCAGGAAACGGAGTTCCTTCATGCCGAAGCATCGGACCAGGCAGGTCGAGCCGGATCGCGAGCCGCTGAAAGCGAGTGCCACACCGGCAAAACCTCGGTCGTTGGCCGTCACTCCAGGCGGTTCGATCCTGGTTGTGGATGACGAAGACAGCCTGCCGGCACTATCGGAAGCGGCCGGCCAGGCGCTCGAATCGGCCTTTGCGCAATCAACTGCGGATGGCCTGCTCCTGCTCGCATCTCCGGAGTTCAACGAGGACCTGCCCCCGGCGCTGGTCTATTGGCGAGGTCTGGCCCGGCAGTTCTTTCAGGCCGCTTGCCAACTCACGGAAGCAGAACTGGCGGCGGGCGCGGCGATTGCTGCGCCTGCCGAAGAGCAGCTTGCGCAGTCGGTGGAGGAAGCACCCCCGATGCGCGGGCTGGAGTATCTGAACGTCGAGCTGCTCCGCTCGCATTGGCAAAGCCTGGGCGAGGCGTTCGCCGCACGCTCGCGGGCCTTTCCGCAAGGCCCGGCGGCCTATCTCCGTTCGGTGAATCCGCTGTGGCACTTGTTGGGCCGCGTCACGTTCCATCTGGCCGAAAACAAGCGCCAGCCCGAACGCCCCTTCGCCTTCCTGGCCACCTATACGCACGAGCTTTCGGGAAAGGCCAAGCTGCGGCACCTTCCCTTGGCCGATGCGCTCAAGAACTACGCCGGCGCCGGGGAGCGGGCCAAGCTCGAATCGCTGCTCGAACCGGTTCGCCGTGCGGCAGTGACCAGCGAACTGGTTCGCAAGATGCTGGACACGAAGGCCCTGTTCGCACCGCAGGCCTGGTCGCCCAACCAGGCTCATCAATTCCTGATCGAAGCGCCGCGCATCGAAGAGGCCGGCGTGGTGGTGCGGCTTCCCAACTGGTGGTCGGCTCGCCGACCGGTGGGCCCCCAGGTCAACGTCAGGATTGGTTCGCGGCCCCAAAGCGCGCTGGCCATGGACAGCCTGCTGGACTTCCAGGCAGAGCTGACGCTCGACGGCGAGTCCCTGACGGAAGCCGAGCGCGAGCAACTGCTGCAGGGGACCGATGGCCTGGTGCTGCTGCGCGGTAAATGGGTGCAGGCCAATCGGCAGCAACTCGAGCAGGCCCTGTCGCACTGGCGAGAACTGGCGAAGTCGCATCCCCACGGGCTCGACTTTATCTCAGGTATGCGGATGCTGGCCGGGGCGAAGCTCGACGCCAGCGATGTGCTGAACGAACAAGTAGCCGCCGGTACACGAGTCGTCGCCGGAGACTGGCTGCAGAAGACACTCCAGCGGATGCGCGAACCAGACAGCGACGGAAAGCTGCAGCCCGGGCGCGACCTGCAAGCCACGCTTCGCCCTTACCAGGTCGACGGAGTCCGCTGGCTGTGGTTCATGACAGAGCTCGGCTTGGGCGCGTGTCTGGCGGATGACATGGGCCTGGGCAAAACGATCCAGATCATCGATCTGCTGCTGGCGCGCAAGCGGCAGGCCAAGTCTAAGGGGCCAGGCCCAAGTCTGCTGGTTGTGCCGGCGTCCCTGTTGGGGAATTGGCGGGCCGAGCTGGCCCGTTTTGGCCCGACCCTGCAGGCCTGGTTCGCTCACCGCTCCGAGTGTGACCCCGACGAACTGGCCCGCGCGGCCCAGAATCCCCGGGCCGAGTTGGCTCCCTACGACCTGGTCGTGACCACCTACGGTTTGCTCCGGCGACAAGAATGGCTGACGAAGGTCGACTGGTCGCTGGTGATCCTGGACGAGGCGCAATCGATCAAGAACGCCGGCTCGGCGCAGACCAAGGCCGTGAAGAAGCTATCGGCCAAGGGACGAATCGTGCTGACGGGGACGCCGGTCGAGAATCACCTGGGCGATCTTTGGTCGCTGTTTGATTTCTGCTGTCCTGGCCTGCTTGGCGCCGCCAGCCAGTTCAAGGCGTTCGTCAAGAAACTGAGCGAACGCCAGGATGCTCAGGCCTTTGGCGCTTTGCGAAAGCTCGTGCAGCCCTACATCCTGCGGAGAATGAAGACCGATCCGGCCATCGTACCCGATCTGCCCGCCAAGACCGAAATGCGGACCGAATGCGGGCTGTCGAAGAAGCAGGCCGCGTTGTATGAACGGGCCGTCGAAGACCTCCATAAGCGGCTCGAGAACTCCGATGGCATGGCGCGTCGGGGCCTGGTGCTGGCGGCCCTGATGCAGTTCAAGCAGATCTGCAATCATCCGGCCCAGTACCTGGCGACGAACGACTTCGCCCCGCAGGATAGCGGCAAGTTCGAGCGCTTGCGGCTGCTGTGCGAGCCGATTGTCGAACGCCAGGAAAAAGCCCTGATCTTCACGCAGTTTCAGTCGCTGACAAATCCGCTGGCCGAGTATCTGGCCACGGTCTTTGGCCGGCCAGGCCTGGTGCTGGACGGCAAGACTCCGGTCGGCAAGCGGTCGGAACGGGTGCGGAACTTCCAGAGCGATCAAGGCCCGCCGTTCTTCGTCATCTCGCTCAAGGCGGGCGGCAGCGGATTGAATCTGACCGGCGCCTCGCATGTGATTCACTTCGACCGCTGGTGGAATCCGGCCGTCGAGAACCAGGCCACCGACCGAGCGTTCCGCATTGGCCAGAAGCGCAACGTGCTGGTTCACAAGTTCGTGTGCCGAGGCACGGTGGAGGAACGGATCGACGACATGCTGCGCGACAAGCAGGCCCTGGCCGATCAGGTCTTGAATCAGGAGGCCGAACTGCGCGTGACCGAAATGAATGACGACGAACTGATGCGATTCGTGGCGATCGACATCGAGCGCGCCACGGCCGACGAATAGGGCGAATTTGGCCGAAACGGGCCGCAGCGCAGCTTCACAAAAATAGAGTTGATTCAGTAGACTCCAGCAGGTCTCTTAACGCCAAAGAAAGGATTCTTCATATGAGGTGGTATCGAGAGACTTATTGGAAACCCTATGTGCCCGTGGCGGTCCGGCGAAAGGAGGCTCAGGTAGCGGCCGCGGCGATGGCCAAGAAGCGAGGCAGTCCCCTCTCGCCGGTGACGATCGAAGGACGCAAGATTGCCAGCTCGTTCTGGGGCGAAGCCTGGTGCAAACACCTGGAGTCGTACAGCGACTACAGCAACCGCCTGCCGCGCGGGCGGACGTATGTGCGCAATGGATCGGTGCTCGATCTGGCCATTGAGCGAGGGAAGGTCCTCGCCCTGGTGAGCGGATCCGAAGTCTATCGCATCACGATCTCGATCAAGACCTTGTCGCCGGGCGCTTGGAATCAGATCAAGCAGGATTGCTCGCAATCGATCGACTCGCTGATGGATCTGCTGCAAGGCCGGTTCGACCGCGGGATCATGGAGCGTCTGACGCATCCCAAGGATGGGCTCTTTCCGCAGCCCAACGAGATCACCCTGAAGTGCTCGTGCCCTGATAGTGCCCGCATGTGCAAGCATTTGGCCGCGACGCTGTACGGCATCGGAGCTCGGTTGGATGCGGCCCCGGAGCTGTTGTTCACGTTGCGCGACGTGGACCACCTGGAATTGATCAGCCAGGCCGTGGCTGCCGAGAATCTGGATCGAACGCTCCTGGGTTCGGACACCGGCGATCTGGCTGGAAGCGACCTGAGCGAGATGTTCGGCATTGAGCTGGACTTGGGCGAGAGTCGGCCCAAGAAGGCGCCTCGGGCCCCGCGCGGGAAATCGCCGGTCGCCCTGAAGAAGACTGCGCCGAAGAAGACCGTGGCCCAAAAGACCGCAACGAAGTTGAAAAAGAAGCCATCGAAGGAGGCCCCCGTCGAAATCGCGATGCAGAAGACTCAAAGGCCCCGCAAGACCGTGCGGAAGACCGTCTCGAAGAAATAGTCCTGGCCACTGCATGGCTGCAAGCGGACTTGCTCGCGATACCTGAGATGGCGAGAGTCCACGAGGCAGAGCCTCGGGTTAGTGCGGTCCCAGGCGGAGCCTGGGACCGAGGTGCACCGCGCATCTCATTTCAACCCGCGGCACCCTCGTCTCTTCACCCAGGGCGACTACACTAAGAGTTGCACGGACTCTTGGCAGTGGATCAAAGGAACGGGGATGCAGCTCATCAAAGTCGCGGCGGCGGTGGTCAATCAGACTCCGTTGGCTTGGGAAGCGAACAAGGCCAACATTCTGGGGGCGATTGCCGACGCGCGCAGCCAAGGGGCCTCGATCCTGTGTCTGCCGGAGATGTGCATCTCGGGGTACGGCTGCGAAGACGCGTTTCATTCGCCGGGACTCGAGCGGACTGCGCAGGCCGTGCTGGAAGAGATCGTGCCCCACACGCACGGCATGATCGTCTCGCTGGGGCTTCCGCTGGGATTCCAGAACGCGCTCTACAACACCGCCTGCCTGGCAGTCGACGGCAAGCTGCTGGGCTTTGTCGCCAAACGCTTCCTGGCGGGCGACGGGCTGCACTACGAGCCGCGCTGGTTCAAACCCTGGCCGAACGGCCGCCGCGGAGAAGTCCGTCTGCCCAGCGGCAAGTATCCGCTCGGCGATATCTTCTTCGAAGTCGGCGGCATCAAGATTGGCTTTGAGATCTGCGAGGACGCCTGGGTCGCCAACCGACCCGGCAGCGAACTGGCCCTGCGCGGCGTGGACATCATCCTGAATCCCAGCGCCAGCCATTTTGCGTTTGGCAAGATCAAGGTCCGCGAGCGATTCGTGCTGGAAGGTTCGCGGGCGTTCTGTGTCAGCTACGTCTATTCGAATCTGCTGGGCAATGAAGCCGGCCGGTCGATCTACGATGGCGGGGCCATGATTGCTTCCGGCGGAGAGCTGCTGGCCACCGGCCCGCGGTTCTCCATGGCCGACTATCAGGTCACCTCGACGGTGATCGACATCGATCAGACCCGCATGCAGCAGGCCCGCACCGGCAGCTTCCAGCCGCTCTTGGATGACGAACTGAACGCCCAGGTCAGCGTCGACTTTAAGTTCCCTACGATCGAGCCGCATCGACCTCCCGTGACGCACGCCCCCTGGGAGCGCAGCCCGTACATCAAAGAGGAGGAGTTCACGCGGGCGATCTCGCTGGCCCTGTTCGACTACTTGCGGAAGAGCCGCTCGCAGGGCTTTGTGGTTTCGCTCTCGGGCGGAGCCGACTCGGCGGCCGTAAGCTGCCTGGTCGCGTTGCTGGTCGATTTCGGACTGGCGGAGTTGGGCGTGGCCGGATTCCTGAGAAAGCTAAGCTACATCGGCGTGCTGGAGGGTGCCGCGGATCGCGATGCGATGGTTCGCGCCCTGCTGGCCTGCGTGTATCAGTCGACACGCAACAGTGGGGATGTGACTCGCAATGCGGCCCGCGGGGTTGCCGCGGCGTTGAGCGCTGACTACCTGGAGTTCGACGTCGATTCCCTGGTGCAGGACTATATCGGCATGGTGGCCGGCGCCATTGGGCGTCCGCTTGATTGGAAGAAAGACGACATCGCGCTGCAGAACATTCAGGCGCGGGTCCGTTCGCCGGGCGTCTGGCTCCTCACCAACCTGCGCGGGGCCTTGCTGCTGGCCACCAGCAACCGCAGCGAGGCGGCCGTCGGCTATGCCACCATGGATGGCGACACGAGCGGAGGGTTGAGCCCCATCGCAGGGATCGACAAGGCATTTCTGCGTAAATGGCTGGCCTGGCGCGAGACCGTGGGGCCCGAAGGTTTCGGACCGATGCCGGCCCTGCATGCCGTGACCTGCCAGGCGCCGACCGCCGAGCTGCGTCCGGCCGAATCGAAGCAGACCGACGAAGACGACTTGATGCCCTATCCCTTGCTGGATGCCATCGAACGGGCGGCGATCCGCGATAAGCAGATGCCGATCGAGGTCTTTCGCATGATGCGGATGCTGTTCCAGCAGTACACGCCAACGCAGCTGGCGCTCTGGATCGACCGCTTCTTCAAGCTCTGGTGTCGCAATCAGTGGAAGCGCGAGCGCTACGCCCCCAGCTTTCATGTGGACGACGAGAACCTCGATCCCAAGACCTGGTGCCGCTTTCCGATACTCTCGGGCGGGTTCGAACGCGAACTGGCCGAGCTGCGCGAGTTCGTGGCGAAGCAGGGGTAACCCAATGGATCAAGGGTTAAGGTGAGACGGCCCCGTGGGTGTCGCCGGCGGGGCTGGCAGCGGCTCGGGCTTGGGGAAGAGTCGCGACCACAAAAAATTGCCAGCGAACGCACCGCCTGTCATCGCGACGATGATCAGCTTCGCCGAGCCCCCTTCGCCGTCGACCCGAGAGAAGATGACGCCCGCGGCGATTCCACCGACGACGAGCGCTCCGATCACTCCGCCCGCGTTCAGATTGACGTTGTTCATGTTGCGACCTTCTCGAGTGAGGGGGCCATGGAACCTTTGCTCCAAAACTTGTCGACGAGATATCCAATCGCCAGCAGGGCAAAGAACAGAGGTGAGATAATGATGACGTAGTTCACAAAATCGACCCCCGGCTCCAGATACGCGTCGCTGGGATTGGCCGGGTTGTAGTAGACCAGCACCTCTTGTCCTAGCGGATATTTGAGGAGCAGGGGGGCGACGTCACTTCGATGCTTGCCCGCGGTTCCCCGCGTGCGCACTTCGGGAGAGCGATAGAGTTGATCGTCGACCTGGTAAACGTACTCGATATGGACCCGATAGTTGTCCAGCATGACCGCCATCTCGGATCGAACGACCTTGCCTTGGGTCGTCGGCCAGCTCTCGACTTCCTTGGCCTTCAGGAAAAGTCGAACGGTCGCGACTTCGACACAGATGCAGACCGCGATGGTGGCAATCGCCAACAGAATACCGCCGATGGATTTGGCCGAGTCGGTCACGCGGATCTCCCGAGCTTGTTTGACTTAATTGAATGCTTGAGAATACTGGCATTCAAAGCAAAGTCAAACTTCGCGGGCGGGGGCCACGGTTTTCGTCGGAGCTCAGTCCATCTGCTTCAGGCAGTACAGCGTCTCGTGCCGTTTGCCGTTCTTCTGGCCGGCCGTGCGAAGGAAAATCTCGCCGCCACAGATTGCTGGCGTGGCAAAGCCCTCGGTGCCGAGCTGGTTCTCGGCCAGCAGTTCAAACGCGCCCGGCTTGGCGCGAAAGACGTAGGTCGTCCCCAGTTCATTCGATTGGTAGATGATCCCGCCCGCCAGAATCGGAGAGGAACTCACGGGGCCGCGCAACCGCTCCTTCCACATCTCTTCGCCATCGGCAGCTTTCCAGCAGAAGGCAATGCCGTTGTCATTCAAGGCGTAGACGTGCCCCTCGTACACCAGCATCGATTGCTCGTAGCATTTCTGATTGTTCTTCCACATCACCTTGCCTGAGCCATCGGCCTTCACGCAGATCGTTTCGGGCTTGGGATATCCGCCCGACGCAAAGACCAGGTCCCCCTCCCAGGCCATCGTGCCGCAGGTGGCCGAGGTGGTGCCGGGGGTCGACCACAGGCTTTTGCCGTTGGTCGGATCGTACGAGCTTACCATGTTGCAGCCGCTGATCAGCAGTTGCTCGCGGCCGGCCACTTTGCCGACCACAGGGGATGAGTAGCTGGTCTGGGCAGGGCGAGGTGTCTTCCACACCACCTCGCCCGTCTTGCGGTCGAGCGCGATCAGATAGCCGGCACCGGCGCCGTCGAACTCCGCGGCGAAGATCACGGTCCCTTCAAAGACAACCGGGCTAGGGGCGTATCCATACTGGTATTGTTTGGGCAGAAAGGTGCCCATGTCGCGTCGCCAGAGAACCTTGCCCTCCAGCGACAGAGCGACCGCTTCGATCTTGTCGTGATGATGAAAGGCGACGAAGAGCCGCTCGCCGTCGCAGGCCGCCGTGCAGGTGGCGTGCGTGTTCTTGGCATGAATGCTGGGCGGAAAGCCCCCTTGGTTGATGTCGGTCTTCCACACACTGGCGCCCGTCTTGCGATCCAGCGCCAACAGCGATTGGACCTGCCCCTTCTCATCGGCAGTCGCCAGAAAGATGCGATCGCCGACGACGATGGGACTCGAGTGGCCGCGTCCTGGCAGATCGGCCTTCCAGGCGACATTCTGCGTCTCGCTCCACTTGATGGGCAGCTTCTGCCCCGCCGCGGCGTAGCCATTGTGCTGCGGTCCGCGCCAGGCCGGCCAGTCGCGGTCGCCAAGCGGAGCTTGGGCTTGAACTGAGGTAGCGAAGAATAGCAGAGCAAAGATCGAAAGGAGAGGCTTCATGGGCGAGCGGGAGGGGTTGAGGGCCGATCGAGTGATTAGGGAGAAGTGGCTGCACTTTAACAGCGCAGCGAGGGAAAAAGCGAGCGGGTTTGCAGGCCGAAATCTCGCCCAATGTTCAGCATTAGCGATGCGCCACCCAGCGCCACAGCGGATGCCACGGGCAGTAGAACATCGTCGAGAGGAACACCAGCGAAACGACAGTCGACGCCACGATCCAGGGGATCGCGCGCCGGTCGCGTTCTACGGTGGCCATCCCCAACAGAAGGCCCAGCCCCAGGCCAGCTCCATGGGCGATATTCGCGAATGCCATCAGCTTGACCGCAGACAAGAGAATCAAGATCAGGAACCAAGCCATCATCCACTGAACGATGGCGTCCGGGCAGGCCTGGGAACACTCGGACCGATGTTCGCGCGCCATCCAGCAGAAACCAAACAGCCCAAAGTCCACGCCCGAGAAACCGACCAGACCCTGGAGATCGGGCGGATCCAAAGTCAGCCAGGGACCCAGCAGCGGCCACAATGTGAACTCCGCCAGTGACGAGACATAGGCCAGCAGCACGACCAATCCCGCGAAGCGGAATGAGCCAAGCCAGCTCTCGATCGCGGGGCCGAAGGTCCACAGGCAGTGAACGTTGAAAGCCATGTGCAGGAAGTTGGCGTGTAACAGCGTGGTCGTGAAGGGTCGCCAGTATTCTCCTCGCCACATCTGCAGCCAGATGCCCATTTTGAAATCGTTATAGGCAGCCGTTCGAAGGCCCAGGTCGCCGACCGGAGAGAGCATGCCGCTGATGGTAAGGGCCGTTTCAATCGTCACGCACAGGGCCATCAGTACCATGGTCACTGGTGCGCGACGGAGATCGCCTTGAGGCTCGAGGAACATTTCGGCGGAGATCTCCAGGGCAGAACTTTAACCGGACGCGCGGACGATCACGTTCTACGCTATTCCGAGGAAGAAGTAGACGAGGTGGACTCGCTTTCGACCGAGGTCCCGGCGGATTCGATCACGGTCGGCTTCCGGCGAAACGGGTAGAGCATCTGGCCGATGTACCCCTTGGGGATCGGATAGCTGATGCCGTATCCGCTGGGCCAACGCCCATCGGCCGGCATGTAGTACGTGCCAAAGACACGGTCGATGATCGGAAAATGCACGGCGAAGTTCACATCGATCGCTTCCTTTTCGATCCCATGATGCCAGTGATGGAAGCGAGGAGTGACGAGCAGATGGTTCAGCCAACCGAAATTGACTCGCAAGTTCGAGTGGACGAAGGTCGAGAGCAGGTACACAAAGAAGATGTACGCATAGATGGCCGGCTCAGTGAATCCGAGCACGTACATCGGAATGACCGTGAAACCCCGCAGGCAGACGATCTCAACGACATGCATCCGCGAACCGGCCAGCCAGTCCATGGCCTTCGCCGAGTGATGCACCGCGTGAAACTTCCACAGAAACGCGATGCGGTGAAAGGCCCGATGGACGAAGTACTGCATCAGGTCGGTCAGGAACATGATCTCGAAGAACTGCAGCACCACCGGTTGGCTGCCGACCCAGCCGCGAAAGGTCCAGTCCGTGGTGGCCAGAATGGTCCGCGCCGGGATCAGCGACAGATAGGCCATCCCCTGCACGAACAAACTGCTGATCAGAAAGTACAGCATGTCCTCGCGAAACTCGTAGCGAAAGATCGGCTGTTCGCGGTTGCCGAAGATCTTTTCGATGGGGATGAAGATCACGCCCGTGAAGATGAGATTGAGCAGAAACCAGTCGAGCCCCAGGTAGACGTCGCTATCGATCTCCAAACGGGTCTGGGCGCGCGAACCGCCCAGCAAGGTTGCCGCCAGGATCAGGCCCAGGGCGGTGAAGCCCAGCGTCTTTTGTTTGCGAAGTACGGTGCTCAAAACGCCCAGCGTGAAGCCCGCAATCAGTACCACGTGCAAAGCCAGCCGGATGACTCCCACGTTGTAGAACTTGCGGGCGTCGGGCAGCGTAAGCACATCGGGGTAGCGCAGGCACAGAACCGCACCCAGCGCGATCACCCCCAGGACCAGGGCCAGCACCCCGCTCAGCCAGCCCGATCCGAAAGGGCGCTCGGCGGCAGGCGTTTGAAGCTCTTCGCGCAGTCGAGTCATGGTTCCACCTGGGCGCACGCCCGCAAGAGTCTGAACTAAGTTCCGTCGCAGGCGATGATACCCGACGCGCGTCAGAGGCTCTAGCTGCCAGCTCTGTGCCAGCAGGATGCCCCCCTTTCGGCCTTCTGGCTGGTTCTCCTCAAAGGCGGAACGGCGTGCTACAACAGCCTCAGTTCATCATCCACTCGACCGGCCAGGCGAGCGCGGAGGTTCGCAGGTCGGCGGGTCATCTTGCAGGAGATCGCCATGCGTCTGTTCCGCACTGTATTGATTTTGACCGCGGCCGTGTTGCTGTTGAACGCCGGCCAGGCTCGCGCCGCCTCGTTCCCCCTGAGCGGCGAGAACACCAAGATTGAGTTTACCGGCAAGAAGAAGGACGGCGCTCACACGGGCGAGTTCAAGAAGGTCAGCGGCACGGCCAAGGCCGAAGGGACCGATCCCACCACGCTGGCGATCGATGTCACGATCGACGTCGACTCGATGGTCACCGATGATCCCAAGCTGACTGCCCACCTGAAGGCTCCCGATTTCTTCGACATGAAGAAGCACCCAACCGCTAAGTTTGTCAGCTCGTCGGTCGCCAAGGAGAAGGACGGCTATGTGGTAAAGGGGAAGCTGACCTTGCTCGGCAAGACGAACGATGTCAGCTTTCCGGCCGACGTGACCGTGACCGGCGACGGCCTGAAGCTGGCCGCCAAGTTCAATATCGATCGCACCGCCTGGGGCATGACCTATGGCAAGGGCATGGTCAATGACGAAGTCGAAATGAAGATCACGATCGCCACGAAGTAAGCGAACGGAGTCAACGCGTGCCCCTCTTGGATCTGATCCTTGATCTGTTCTTGAAGCTCGTTCTGCCAGCCATGATGGCTAGCGCCGTAGGGGCGGCGCTAGCTCTCCTTCTCCTTCCGGCCCGATGGCAGCCGCTGGGGCTGGCCTGGGCTGTATGCCTGGGCGTCGCGCTTGGCAACACTCCTTTGCGCCAGACCCTGCCCTTCTTGCCGGATGACACGGGTTGGCCCTGGCTGCTGCCTTCCCTGGGAGTAGCTTTGTTGGCCGGCGGGGTGCGGTATTCGCTCGGCCTGACGGCGTACACCTCGCTGCTGGTCAACATCGGCGTGGTGCTGTTCGCGGTGCGACGGCTCTACGCCGAAGAGATGCTGACCTTCGCGTGGGTGCTTCCCTTCGTGATCCTGGTTTGTGCCGCAACCTATGTGTTGGAACGCGTCGCAACGCGAAAGCCGAGTGCGATCGTCCCGGCAAGTTGGGGCGCAATTCTGGCCGGGGGTGCGGCGGCCGTTTCGATTCTGTCCCACTCCGGCCGTTTCGCCGATGCGGCCACGCTGCTGTCGGCCGCGCTGATCGGCGTGGCCCTGGTCGCGCTTTGGCGGCCACTGGATGCCAGCCCGTTGGCCCTGGCCACGTCGCTCTTTGTGTCGGCCTTGATGCTGTTGGGCTACGACGCGACGTCGAGCTTCAGCGAAGTCCCCCGGGCGAGCTTTCTGCTGGTGGCCGGAGCGCCACTCTTCTTGCTGATCACTGAGCTGCCGCGCCTCCGTGATCTGCCGCCGAAGTGGCAAGCGGCGATTCAATGCGGGCTGTTGGCCCTGCCGATCAGCATCGCGGTGGCGCTGGCCGTGGCTTACGAGGGAGTCTGAGATCGCCCGGCTGAGCTACGCAGTAATGCATTTCAAGATTGGCGTCAGTGTCTTTTGAGCCTCATTCATGGGGCTTCTTCGGCGAAGCCGTCTTAGGCCCGTGCTCTAGCACGGGTCAGAAAGCCGATAAGAATGTGCTTCGTCTTTGCATTGCAGCCCCGTTCACGGGGCTTACCACCGACGGCTTGAGCCACCAACTACTGGGCCAAACCATGTCCTGAAACGACGCCTCGAAGGTCGGTGGCTAAAGCCGATTCAGCGCGAAGGCGCGACATCCTCAACGCTAACGGTCAGCTTCACCCTGCCTGTTCGCCGCGCGGCGTGAACCCTGCCTGCGGCAGCCGGACGAAACTCCGCCCGGCTGCCGCACGGCAACCTTCGAGATTCGAGGGGTCAAGTGCGGGCGCGCCGCCTTGGGACGGCGCGCCCGGAACGCACGGCCCCCGGGCCGCACGGTTGATTTACTCCGCGGCGGCTGCGGTCAGCATGGCCTCGGCATCCTTCCGTTGACGCTCGCTCAGGACCGCCCACAGAACCGCGAACATCTTGTCCAGCCGATCGCTGGCAGGATCCTTGGGGGTGGAAGCCAGCTTGGGCGGACCGTACGCCGACCGCAGGCTTTCCAGCGTGCCCAGGTCGCCCGCCGCGATGGTCAGGCTGCCGTTGTCGACCAGCCGCCGGAGCCAGAACGCCCACGTGCCTTTGTCGATCGCGTGGAACTCCTCACGCGGATCGGGCAGCCGCTGGCCGCGACGTTCGATCTTCTCCCGGATCGCCCGGAACTTCGGCTCCCAAAGGGGCTCCACGATCGCCGCAGTGCCCGCCTGCAGGTCGACGACCAACCGCTGGCCCGGAATCGCATCGCCCCACTCGCTGGCCAGCAGGATGGCCTGAGGCTCTTGGCGGGCCGCTTCCGAGAAGCAGAACCGACCACGCAGCAAACGACCGCCCAACGGCGCGAACGCAACACGACGGCCCAGCGTCGCGGACACGTCAAGCTCGATGACCTTCGACATAATGTGAACCTTTCAAATGGAGGGAAAGAGGCCGCGATCGCCCCTCCGGCGACCGCGGCACAACCGATGCCCGCAGGCACCGGACCGGTTTCAACTATCAGCCTGCTGCAGCGGCATCGCTCATGACAGCGACCGCCGAGACGTCCACGACCTTGCCGGCAAACCGCTGCCGAACCATGAGCAGGGCTTCGTTGGCTAGGTTCAGCGTGACACCGCCCGTCTCAAAGCGAACCTCCATGCCAGCCCTGCGCCAGAGCCGATAGGCCTTCTTCATCGCGGCGAATCCCACGGTCCCTTCGGGAATCTCGTTGTTGATCTTGAACGGGTACTCGCCGATCGCGTAATCGCTGTACGAGTGCCCGAAGATCCGGCGCTGGTCATTCACGCCGACCGGAAGGGAGCGCATCTTGCGATACATAGAATCGGAGCCGATGAAGCAAGGGTTAAAATCCTTGCGGCGGTACTGCTTCGGCAAACCGAAGATCAACGCCTCGGCGTCGCTCACAGCGAGCGGGCCCGAGGTGCCATTGATGGAAGACACCGCCGCGGTGCCGCCAGCAATGAACAGCCCGCTCGGCTGCGAGCCGGCCCCCATCGCGATGACCTCGTCCAACTCGGCCATCATGCTTTGACCGATTTGCGTCGCCAGGATCTGACCGAGGTTCACGATCGAGTCGGCCAGCAGGTCGCGCGAGATCTTCAACGCGCACGCACACGGGTAAACCGTCGCGTCGATTTCGTTGATGAGATCCGTCGCGTCGAAGGGCGTGAGACTCGCCGACTCGGCGGTGCCCCACGTGCAAGTCGGGTTGCCGATCGTCGCGCTCTTCACGGTCTTCGAGATCGGCATTTCAACGAGATCGATCATCGGCATCAGCTCGCCGTACAGCAGCGGGTAGGTGACCACCGCGGCATCGAACCAAAGGGGCGACACGTAGCTGCCGCCGGAAATCGTATCTCCAAGCAGGTCTGCCTTCGTGCGCATCGCACCGTTGACGTACTTGTCGCCGTCGCCGCCCGACCACGGCCCGCCGCAGTAGGCTTCTTCGGCCAGTTCTTTCTCGAACTCAGTCAGGGGCACGCCGCCGTTCGGCTGCCGGCTGAACAGGTTCTTCACCCATGCCCCGAGCAGCGCAGCATCCCGCTGGCTCACGCTGCGCACCGGCGCGCCATCGAAGCCCACGACCGGCAACCCGGTCTTCACGTGGCGCTGCTCGTAGCGAACGTCACTGAAGCGATCGCTCGCCTTCTTCACGTTCGGGCCACCGCTTCCACCGCCGGAGCCGAAAACTTCCGCAGGGGTCGGCGACCGCAACACGCGCCCGCCGGCCGGAGAAAACGGCACACCACCGATCAAATTTTTCCGCATAAACAGATTCCTTCTCGAAGGTACTTTTGCCCTTTTGCCCTTCGAGCGCGTGCAACGTAGCACGCGTGTATGGTGCGGGCAGGCGACCGACGGGAATCGTTGCCTGCCCGCTTCGCCCCGGTGAAAGCGCTGAACAAACGCCGGGGCGAGTGTTTCATCCGATCAGAAGCGGGCCCTCGATCGTTTGTGAAGTATTCGTATGCCTTCTCGTTCCGAGTAGTGCCAGACTGAAAGCTGTCGCGCGATCACCGTGGCCGGACGCATCGCGCGGGCTTTCGAGCCGGCAGCCGTTCGGCCTTTCGACAACACGCAGCCGTCGCAGGTCCGCGATCAGTTCCGGGCAGCCGTACAGGTCGATGCGTGAATCGTTGAAGGCGCTCAGCGTGGCCGACGCCATGCCAGCCAGACTCGATGCCACGAACGGCGTCGGGATCATCGGCACGCCTTGCCGAACGAGTCGAGCCGCCAACAACTCGCACTGCCAAGGATCGTAATTCACCGCTTGAAAGTTGAACCGCCGATGCGCGGCCAGCACGGCTCGCTCGACTTCTTCCAGGTCGACCTTCACCAGCTTGCTCGCTCGCCATGCCTGCACATCGGCAAGACGCAGCCGGCCGGTCGGAGGTTCCACGCTCGCGAGTTCCCACTCGGGTTCATCGATCGGCGGGGCGTCGTCCGAGAGTCCCAAGTCAGCCATGATGTCGAACACGCTCGGCGCACGGGAAGGCTTCTCCGGCTGAATGTATTCGGAGTGGCCGACGTGCTGGCCGACAACCGCCATCGCCGATGCGTCGCGCGACAGTCCGAGATCCAACCCCGCATAGAAGTGCCAGCCCTTCTCGCCGCCGAGCATCGGGCCCAGACCGCTTGCCAGCGACCGATCGATTTCCGCATCGCTGAAGGCGTCGCCGGATCCTTCACCCCACTGATTCAACCACAGCCGCGCGAAGGCGATCGCCGGCAGCAAACGTCGTTGTTCGTCGAGTCGGTCGACGGAAATCCAACTCGCCTTCGGGCCGTCCAAAGAATTGAAATACCAGCCGGGCGAAGTGCGAGCCGCCTCGCGAACCTGCCATTGCCAACTATCACGAAAGCCCGCATTCGTAATCACGATCAGCAGGCAATTCTTTCGCTTGGCCGCGGCCGAGAACAACGACTCCCACAGATCGCTGTTGCGCCAGTGAGACACTTCGTCGCAGCAAATGAAGTCGGGCGTCAAACCGTAGGAGCTTGCCGCGTCGGCGCTGATGACCTGCAACTCGCTGAACTCTTCCTTTACCCCGTGCCGCATCCTGAACGATACGATTCGGTTCTTCGATACGGTGACCTTGTCGCGCAGGAATGGGTGCGTCGCCACCAGTCCAGCGATGGCGGAACGCAACAGCCCGGCCTGCTCTTGATCGGCCGCGGCCGCGATTCCTTTCAGCCGACGCGTCGACGTCAGCAGGGCCCACAGGATCGCGACGGCCTGATCCATCGTCTTCGAATGGCCGCGGGGGCGTTCGATCCACGCACGCATCGGACCGCCGCCGCCTTCGCCCCGGGCCAGCAATTGCCATGAAGCGTCCAGTGCCTCGAAATCTTGGCGCTGCCACGCGTCGATCACTTCGCCGAATCGGCGCGGGCCGTTGTCGGTGTCGACCGCGATCGCGTTGCGAAACTCGGCTGGCGAGGGAACGCTCATTCAACACCCCGCCTTTCGACACGTCGCGCGGTTCGCCGGAGTCGGGCCGCTTGCCGTCGCTGGCACTTCGCGCTGCAGAAGATCCTCCAGCTCCGCTTGGTCCGGAACCGCTGGCGACATTCCGCACACTCGATCCGCAGCCGAGGGTTGCAGCCCCGCTTGCATGCGCGGGAACAAAATCTGGTTGCGGTCGGACCGACAGCCGGCCCCTTCGTGGTGAATCGCTTGCCGCAGAACTCGCAGGCCAGTTCGCGCAGCGGGAACCGTCGCCGCCAGGCGCTCGCAGCCTGGCACCGGGCGTTGCAGAACTTTCTCCGCGAGTTCGCGGTTCGGAACCGCCTGGGGCAGAATTCGCACTTCCTGGGAGTGACGCTCATTCATCCTGCCCGCCTTCCGGCTCGACCAGTTCGATCAGTTTGCCGCTGGGGGCGCGGGCGAACATCCTCGCCGCGGCCAGCGACTTTAGCGGGACGATCGGCGCGTCGACGGAGGTGAACGGCACGGCGATCGCATCGCCACCAACGATCGGCGAATAGCCGAACTTCGCCCTGATTTCGTTGCGAGAAATGCAGCCGAGCCCGGCCAGCTTCTCGACAACGGCCAGCTCGTGTTCCGGGTCGACCGGCTCGCACGGCTGAAGCCACGCGGTCAACCGTTGATCTCCGAATCGCGCGCCGACCCACTGATCGACACATTGACTGACCAGTGACAACGTCGCGTTGACGCGAGAACAGAACTGGTAATCCGCGATCGCGGCGCTGGCTCGGTTCGCGTTTTCGACGGCCCCCAAGGAGATCTCGTTGATGCCGTACGCGCGGTAAACTCTCTGTTCCGTCAGCTTCGCCGACGCGCCGAAGTCTAATTCGCGCGGGGAATGTGAGAGAACCTTCACGTCCTCCACCAGCGAATCAAGGATCATGGGTTCGTTTTGGTTCGCCATTCCGGCGTA
>Ga0105046_10001064_pt1 | contig 41278 bp, 22 predicted proteins | sample MAT03_FD_78385 | JGI IMG/M metagenome (GOLD analysis project Ga0105046, IMG submission 78385) | Freshwater microbial communities from Lake Fryxell liftoff mats and glacier meltwater in Antarctica - MAT-03 (megahit assembly) | ecosystem: Environmental > Aquatic > Freshwater > Ice > Liftoff... | reverse complement strand
CGCGGATATCAAACAACTGGCCACTCCGATCGAAGATCGATTGCGAAAAATGCCTGGCAACTATCACATCGAATACGGCGGTCAGTTCGAAGCCCAGCAACAGGCAAATCAGCGGCTGTTAATTCTTGGCAGTGTCTCAATCATCGGTGTCTTTCTGCTGTTGACGAAGTGCCTGAATTCCTGGAGGGCGGCCCTGCAGGTCCTGGTCAACATTCCATTGGCCGCATTCGGATCCGTGATCACGTTGCTGATCGTCTATCAACCGTCGTCAGAAGCCCTTGCGGCCGTAAACTGGTGGGAATGGCCACGCATCTGGATCAGTGCCACCAGCCTGTCGGTGGCCCACTGGGTCGGGTTCATCACACTGATTGGAGTTGTCAGCAGAAACGGCATCATGATGATTTCACACTACATTCATCTCATGGAGCACGAAGGCGAAGTCTTCGGAAAAGAAATGATTATTCGCGGTAGTCTGGAACGACTTTCTCCAGTCATGATGACCGCCGCAACAAGCTTCATCGGCCTGCTTCCTCTGTTATTTGGTGCTGGGCAAACCGGCAAAGAAATCCTATATCCCCTGGCGCTCGTCGTGTTCGGTGGAATGCTCACATCGACGATACTCGACCAGGTTGTCACACCAGCTTTGTTCTACAAGTTTGGCAGGAATGTCTTTCGAGCAGATACTAAGGAGTAGTCCCGAAATAACTTCCCGATTTTCCGTTGTCTATAAATCACAACCCGAAACGTCAGTGAGGGATTCCTCTCAAAAACTCCGATCCCTCGCTGACGCTTCGGGTTGTGAAAAACCAGCACTTATTTCCGGACTGTGCCCAAGTGACCATCCGAGGCAGCCAGATGACCTGCTTCTCTATACAAAAAAACCTCACGGAACAAGTTCCGTGAGGTTAAGTGGCGGGGGCCGGATTTGAACCGACGACCTCGAGGTTATGAGCCTCGCGAGCTACCAGGCTGCTCCACCCCGCGACAGTGGTGTACCGAATGCACCAAAAAAATCTAATTTAAACTCAACCATTCCTGGAGGTTGAACAATCAAAGTTTCCGGTGGCTTCGGAACGGCATACTATCGGCGAACCGTAGGATTGCCAGTCACTTTTTTCGCAATTTCTCAGTTCTCTCGGCCAATTCCATTATCGGTCGAATCCATTCGGCTGAATCAGACTCAACAACTATCGCATCAGCCTTCGGTTGCTCGCCCAGCTCGTCCGGTACTTTCCCCCGCAATGGACTCTCGCATTTTTGTATCGGCTTGAACATTCTTCAGTTCATAGAAATCCAGCAGGCCCAACTTGTTGCTGGCAAATGCTTCAGCAACGGCCTTAGGAACTTCAGCCTCTGCCAGGACAACTGCAGCTCTGTTTTCCTGAATCTTCGCCACCATTTCCTGCTCTCGAGCCCTCGCAGCCGCGCGACGTTGTTCTGCTTTGGCCTGAGCAACTCGCATGTCAGCTTCGGCCTGGTCGGCCAGCAAACGAGCGCCGATGTTTTCGCCGACATCAATGTCTGCGATGTCAATCGAAACAATTTCGTACGCCGTTTGAGCTTCAAGCCCCTGCGCCAAAACTGTCTTGGAAATTGAATCCGGGTTCTCAAGTACCAGCTTATATGACGCTGTCGATCCGATTGCCTGCACGATCCCCTGGCCGACGCGAGCAATGACAGTCTCTTCCGTTGCTCCCCCAATCAGCTGCTGGATATTTGTTCGCACCGTAACTCGAGCACTCGTGCGCAATTCAACGCCATCTGCAGCTACAGCCGACAAAGTGCCTTGAGTTCGCTTTGGATCGGGGCAGTCGATCACTTTTGGATAAACGCTCGTCTTCACCGCTTCAAGAATGTCGCGACCCGCAAGGTCAATGGCCTGGGCCGTATTCCAGTCGAGCGGAATATCTGCCTTTTCAGCCGCGATCAATGCTCGAATCACGTTCGGGACGTTTCCTCCCGCAAGATAGTGTGCTTCGAGTGCACGCGTCGAAATCGGATATTTCTTTGTCAATCCGGCCTGTACCGTCATGATCTTGCTGCGCACGATCACAGTGGGATTGACCCGTCGAAACCGCATCGACACAAGATCAAGCAGGCCAATGCCGGCTCGTGTCATCTTGCATTGCAGCCACAAACTGGCAAACTGAGCGAAGATTGCCAGGAAAACGATCGTCCCCAAAAGAGCGAAGACGAGAAGTCCCCACTTCAACGGGTCGTTGTCTTGAGCAAGTAAAACATGTTGCATGAACATCTCCTGTACGGTGGCCAACGAATACTCTCTTGAATTTCTCTTCGCTGTTTCTCTTGAGCCGACTGCCGAGACGTCCCTAACGAACAGGAAGCCAAACCGGATCAATCAGGTTTCACGAGATTGGGTGTAATCGTCTGGAATCTCGAAGTCAAGTCGGTCGCCGTTTTCCTTAGGCACCCCGGAATTCAAAGACGCCGCCTGAACATCGTTGTTTTTGGGTTGAACTGAAGCGGGCATTGCGAATTCGGAGCGCGGCAGAAGCTCATTTGGGGCCAGCGGAGACTGACTTGTTTCGACCAGCGACACGGGCTTCACGACAATTCGATTGGCCCGAACTGCCACAACAATCACTGGTGTTTGAGGTTCGATCAGGATTCCAATGCTCTCCGCATGAAATCGCACGTTATTGACGTTAACCATGCCTCCGGGCGTCAGCAGCGTTTGAGCAACTCCGTGTTGACCGATCAGTTCATCAAGTGGATTCGCAGGTTTCTTTTCCGCGACCGGCGGTGGCCGAAGGATCAGCCGATTCCCCAGCGACGTCTTCTGCATAATGGCAATAGCACTGAACAATGAACCGGGAATGCCGGTCAGCAACAAGGCAACGTAGGTCCAGAAGAAACCAGGGTTGACGCCCCACCATGCCTTGCATGCGCTCCAAAACGAAACGACGAGCGAAATAACGGCAACGGTTAGAATCATTCCAAAGCTAGGAATGAAAAACTCCAGCCCCAGCAGAAACAATCCCAGCAGCAACAGCATCGTTGCCAGAACTGCGGCATCCGGCATGATTAAACTTTCAAAAAAGGGGTACTTCCAGGCAAAATGACCCTGAAGTACCCCATGCGTTCGTCACAACTCGCTGGTTCAGCAGTTGATATTAATAACGGTAGTGCTCTGGCTTGAATGGGCCAGTGATCGGCACGTTGATATAAGCCGCCTGTTCTGGCGTCAGAGTTTCCAGCTTCACACCAAGCTTGCCAAGGTGCAGGCGAGCCACTTCTTCGTCCAGTTCTTTTGGAAGCAGGTGGACACCAACTTCGTATTTATCTGATTCCTGCCACAACGCCAATTGAGCCATCACTTGATTCGTAAAGCTGTTGCTCATTACGAACGATGGATGCCCCGTTGCACAGCCGAGGTTCACCAGTCGGCCTTCGGCGAGTACGATAATCGCCTTACCGTCTGCGTAAACGTACTTATCAACTGGACCACCTTCGTCTGCAGGAGTCTTGATTCGAACCTTTTTGATTCCCTTGTTGTCGTTCAGATATGCGATTTGAATCTCGGAATCAAAGTGCCCGATGTTGCATACGATCGCCTGATGCTTCATCTTGTCCATGTGCTCGCCACGAATAACATCCACGTTGCCCGTGGTCGTAACGAAGATGTCGCCCTGAGCCGCTGCTTCTGCCATCGTGGTCACTTGATAGCCTTCCATGCAGGCCTGCAATGCACAGATCGGATCGATTTCGGTAACAATGACGCGGGCTCCAAGGCCGTCCATTGCATCAGCACAACCCTTGCCCACATCGCCGTATCCGCAGATGACAACAACTTTGCCAGCAACCATGACGTCAGTAGCGCGTTTGATGCCGTCGGCCAGTGATTCGCGGCAGCCGTACAGGTTATCAAACTTACTCTTGGTGACGGAGTCATTGACGTTGATCGCAGGCACGGCCAACTTGCCAGCTGCATGCATCTGATGCAAACGATGAACGCCAGTCGTGGTTTCTTCTGAAAGTCCCCTGATGCCTTTCAACAGCTCTGGGAACTTGTCGTGAACCATGACCGTCAGGTCGCCGCCGTCATCCAGAATCATGTTGAGCGGTTCGCCACTTGGGAAGAACAGAGTCTGCTCAATGCACCAATCGAACTCTTCGGCGTTCATGCCTTTCCATGCGTACACTGGAATACCAGCGACTGCGATGGCGGCGGCCGCGTGGTCCTGAGTCGAGAAGATATTACAGCTGGACCACTGAACCTCAGCCCCAAGAGCTGTAAGCGTTTCAATGAGCACTGCAGTTTGAATCGTCATGTGCAGGCATCCTGCAATGCGTGCACCTTTCAGAGGCTGTGATTTTCCATGTTTTGCTCGCAGTGCCATCAGGCCCGGCATTTCGATTTCGGCAATTTCAATCTCTTTACGCCCTAATTCGGCCAGTGCAATATTCGCTACTTTGTAAGGCAGGGCAGACACGGTACTCATGTATTCGATCTCGCAGGTGAAAGGAACAAAACTTCGGATGAGTGGCACTCCGCACAGCCGGAATGAGATTAACAGCCAAAATCAGATCTGAAACGATAAAGGAACGTCACGCCCTCGGCAACACGTGAGATTAAAAAGTGGTTGATTTCTGCGAATTGAGGCAGCAAAGAACACCAGCGAGACTCGCCACATCCCAGAGAAATATGGAAAGCTCTGCAAAGGTGGGTAAGTTGTTGCGGCCATTCCCATTTTTCCGCAGCATCCGTGGCAGATTCTTCTTCTGGGCGCTGTTTCACTGTCACGACGCAAGGGCAATGACCGAAACAGAATGATGAATCCCGGGTGGAATTCTGCGCGGCTTCTGTTAATAGGCAGAATTCGCCGAACGCCCAGGTGGCTGACTTGGAGGTCAGCTCGATCAAGCGAACCTCAGTGTTACGAGTGGATTGTGCCATGAGGAAATTAACACTACCGTTGGCCTTGTTGGTCGTTGGAGCGATCCAGGGTTGTGCCACAGGGCCGCAGTTTTTCGGGCACACCGACAAAACAAGCTGCCATGAACCTGGTTCCGATGAGTGGTGGGCCGAAAAAGCTTTGCTCCCTCCTGGCGAACGAGCTCATTGCAAAAAAGGCAAAGTCTGGCCTGCGGTTCCGCGTTCCAGCGAGCCAAAACAACAGTTTTCGCACATCTATCACAGTGAACACTATTGGCCGCTTCCGTATGTCTGTCAGGACCGTGCAGCAGTTCGTGATATGATCGACTTGCAGACCAGTCTCGGATGGCAAGAGGAAACAACACTCTACGATCGTCATTTCGATCAGATCACAGATCAGCTGACTCGCGCTGGTGAGATGCACCTGGAACGAATCGTCTATGTGCTTCCTCCAGAACACCGCGCGGTCTACGTGCAATCAACACATGACGACGGATTGGATGCGATGCGGATGGAAGTCGTGCACGCTGCGGTAGCATCACTTTCGCGCGGAAATATCGACGTCCCGGTTTCACTTCGCGAGTGCCAGGAACTCAGCCGAGCCGCATCAGAAGTTCAGGCAATCAATTCGATGTATAACGGCAGCATTCCTTCCCCGCGAATCTCATCCGCAGGCGGTGGCGGTACTGCAGCTGCGGGAACTACGCCGTAATTTGGTTGATGATACTTGAAAAGCCAGATACGCGAAAGAAGCGATGGTTTGGGCCATCGCGTGTTTTTGTTTGAACGCACGACAACGAATCCCATCGCAAGCAAAAACGGAAGAAAACTGCCGAAATGCAGTGTGCTTGCCACACCGTGCATTGAGGAAAAATCACTTAGCGCATTTTCTGCTGAAGTTGCAAAACTTCGCTGGACGAACTGACTAGAGAACAGTGCGCACAGGGAGGTGCCAAATGAAATTAAAAAAACTGAACGCAATGCTGATCATGGCCGGTTTGGGATTCTCATCCGGCTGCGCTTCAACCGGCTTTAAAATCCCTTTTGCCGAGACCTTCGCCTCCCTTGGTGCAAAGAAAGCAGATTCCACATCTGCAATTCCAAGTGGCAGCAAAGAGGACCTCAGTCCAGAATTCCGCGCGGCTCAAAAGGTGTTCAAGAAAGATCCGGAACGAACCCTCCTGGCGTGGGCACGCTGGCAGGAAGACATCGGCGAATACGGTGAAGCGCGACAAAAATACCGCGAGCTGCTGATCGCTTACCCGGACAATATTGACGCTCAACTTGGACTGGCCCGCATTGAACTGGCGTGCGGGCGGATCCAGCAATCTGAAGACATCCTTCTTGAGGTTGCTCAAAATCGCCCGACAAATGCGCAAGTGCGTCTGGAGCTTGGCCGCTTGTATACGCAACAGGAAGAATGGCCGAAAGCCATCGCTGCCTTTGAAGACGCATCTGCCATCGATCCGGAAAACCAGGTATGCCGATATGAACTTGGCGTCGTGTTTGCTCGTGTTCATCGTTACGACCAGGCGTTATCGCATCTGACTTATGCGGTCGGTGAATCAGCCGCAAATTACAACATCGGCTATGTTTTGCACGAACAAGGCAATAACACCGAAGCCGTTGAATGGTTTCAAAATGCATTGCAATCACATCCGGACCCGCGTACAACCGAATTGACTAATGCCATTCTTGCTCAGATTTCACCACAGAACTCCAGAAACAGAAACAACGCTCCGGCGTATCCTTCAGCCGATCCGTCTGATGAATTCCTGGCGCGACGAGCGAAACAGTCGGCCATGGATCAGTTTCAACCTGCATCCTTTGAGCCCCCCGTGATTCAGGGCGCTGCGACCTTCAGGTCGCGACAAAACGATCAGCCGTTGTCGTCGGTTTCGAGCGTTGCGAGTGCTCAGGAATACACGGAACCATCCGCACTGCTGCCACCCGTGAACCAGCAAGCTGCTTTTCATGGAAACGCCAACCCGCCTGCGTTTCGATCGTTACCGCCGGTTTCCACGTCAGCAGCAGGTCCATTTAGAACTGTGTCGCATGCGACAGCACAGGAACCAGCCGCTCAACAATTAACCTCAGGCAATAAGCCGCCGCAATGGCGCGGAACAAGTCGATCGTCATCAACCGTCGATTTGCCGCCAGCGACTGACGCAACGCCAGGACAGTGGCGTAGCCGATAACATGTGGCGTGAACGATGGAAGTGGATTCACCATTCCAACGTCGCAGGCACATGCGGTGTGCCGTCCGCTGCTCGGGCTGTTGATTTAGATAGTAACCCGCTGCGTCTGCGAGGGATGCTCGGCGGAAAACGCGGGCAATTTTATCCCTCACTGACGGTTCGGGTTGTGAAAACCCATTAAATCAACAAACCGCTGATGGCTACGGCACACGGAGTGTGCCTGCGACTTTGGTAATTTCTTTGCCGCTCGCCGATAAGGCGAGCGGCAGAAAAGCATTTACCAGCTGCTTGATGTAGGACGGGTCTGGAGACCCGTCCTACGGTAAAACAGAATCTGCGGATCGCTTAAAGGCAACATCGCCAATCCGCAACGTTGTTATTTATCCGACTCCGAGTTGGCGGCAACATTCGTTGCTTCGCCCGCGCTGAGCAATTCGTCGTTGTTTGTATCAATTCGCGTGAACTGTTCCTTTGTTCCAGGGAATTCACGTGCCGACACGTCGCCGTCCTGATTGCGGTCCATGCGTCGGAACCACTCCGGCCCTGCAAGAGAATCCGAGCCCGGCAGAATTGCATCACCTGAATTCATCTCCCCCGACATCATGTCGCTTTGACCCGACACACGTCGAAATTCAGGCCGCCCCAAACTGATGGCCAATACAAATTCTGTGCCCAGTTCCGAATCAGCGAACTTGTTGTCACGATTGAAATCATATGGTTTCAATAACTCAGCACCTGAACGCATTTCGCGGACCGACAGTCTTCGGTCACTGTTCTTATCCAATATTCCGAACAGTGTTTTCCCGTCCTGCTTCACTGAAACCTGAACTCTACTGGCCACAGCCATCTGGTCACGTTTTGCAAACGAAAAGACTTCGTTTCGAGTGACCATCTTATCGCTGTTGAAATCGACTGCTGCAAAATCACCTCGAACGCCCGACCGATTTAAGGCTTCCATCATGCCTGAGAACTCAGCTTCATCAAGGTACTGGTTCCGGTCGCCATCGGACACTACAAATGTTTGCCCCAAATATCCCTGCGTATTTCTTCGGTCATTGGCAGCTCCACCAAGCGCCTGAACTTTCAGAGGCAATCCATCAATCGCAAGGCTGTATTCTCCAAAAACCTGTTTTGCCACGGGCTTGCAGAATTCGGAAGCATCACGACTAATCGCGACTTTGATAGTGCTGGTATTCGCCTGCACCGAAAGACTGACTTCCATCACCATATGAAAATAAGGCTTCTCCACGATGGTCAGCACTTCGACAGCAGTCAAACTCTTCTCGGCTGATGCCGCATTTGCCGGGTTCAAATTGCGTTGACGCAAGAGTTCCACTGGGACACTGCCCTCTTTCCCATAACGTTCCACAATACGTTCAGCCGCGTGCTTCGCAGATTCGTGATCGATGACGTGAAAGAACGGCAAGCTGACAGCATCCGGCGCAACGGCGGCATTCTGGCTGCGTGGATCGCGATACGGCAACAGTTCGGAAACGCTGAATGTTTCATCGTTGTCGAGATCCCGGAACCGCAACGTTCGCGAAGAGTTACGGAGCTCTTCTTCAGAGATCGCTCCATCGTGATCGACATCAACCAATGACGCCAGTCGTACGGCATCGTCAGCGGCTTGCGGTTGAGCAATCAGATCAAAGGCACGGGGTATGCGGTTCCGCAGCCACTCAATAAAATCTTCGACAGCAACATTCTCAGGCGTTTGATCGGAAGCAGTCGTATTCGCCGAAGACGCATGCATTGCTTTCAGAATGTCCGAAGCATCACGGACACTAATCAACTGCTTAATACTTTCTGTAAGCAGATTCAGTTCACTGGCGTCCAGTCGTCCGGATTTATCAACATCCATATCTTTAGCTAAAAATTGAGCCACCCATTCTCGATAGGGAACCCTGCTGACCGTCAGATGCAAATCAACGAACACTGGTCCCACTGGAGCGAAGATGATTAAAGTTGCTCGATCTTCTGCCGGTGATTGTTCGGGCTGTTGACAATACGCCACGCCAGAAGCTGCAAACACAAAGTACATTGCCAGATACAACGCGATGCTGTTGGTCATTGGCTGACCGACTCGATTTTTGCTGACCATGATGGGCTCCAACACCGTATAGACAGACCTTTTATGGCATTGAGTCTACCAATTGCCAACGAATCTGTCGCGTCGTGCGGGCCAACGATGCGTTACGGCATCATGTGTCGCTCAGCGGAAACATGGCCATTTCCAGTAAGCTCAAAAATCACTGATGTTTGCCAATCTTTACGCACCTTGCGCTCGTGGCATCATTTTTGTACATACACAAGTAAGTGGTGGAACAGAAAGTTTCCAAAACTCCGTCACAGGTCACCTTCGAGACCAGTGGGCAACGATTGATGAACAATGTATCACGGCACATTGAAGTAACAACAGAGGTGGCACGGTGAAGGCTCTTAACGTCGCATTAATCTGCAGTGGATCTCCAGGATTCCTACGCAGTCTCGGTACCCTCCTCGCAGGGCGCTGCAGGCTGATGGAGTGCTATTCGATCCCGGAAGCAACGCAGATGATTCAGTTGCATGGGCCCGACTTCGCCATCTTTGATGTTCGCGCGGCCTCGCCGCAACAACTGGCCCGCACGTTTGCCGCAGTCAGTAACATCAAGACAGGACAAGCCGTCCTGATTGGTGTACCAGGCCAACTTGACGAAACACAAATCCCACAAGAAGTCTTTACCTTCTGCCGCATTATCGAATTATCAAATCATGATGAAAACTATTACGAAGTGGTTGAAGAGATTCTTTCGCCTGCAACTCACGCCAACGGAAATGCAGCAAAACCTGTCGTCGCCGAAAACTCATTGGATCCACACAGCTCACGAGACACTGTGTCCGAAACAAAGCCTGCGTCCTCCAGTCAGTTGAAATCAGAAAGACCCTCTGATAAGCCACTGGCTGCCACGACTTCCTGTAAACGCGAATCGAATTCCCCCGAACTTGAATCGAGCGGCATGGCGGACCGCTTCCGTACGCGAACACCTGAGCTTCGCACGATGCTGCGTCGGCTGGAGGTCGCTGCTCGCCACAATGTCACAATCCTGTTGATTGGTGAAACCGGTTCCGGTAAGACACATCTGGCAAGCTTAATTCATGAACTATCGACGCGTTCCAGCGAGCCGTTTCTGCACGTCGCGTGCGGCGCATTGCCGGGTGAGTTGATCGAGAGCGAATTGTTCGGGCACGTCAAAGGTTCGTTCACAAGTGCCCACGCCGACAAGGACGGTAAATTTCTGGTTGCTGGAAATGGAACGATACTACTGGACGAAATTGACGTGCTGACACCAGATCAGCAGGTCAAACTTCTGCGAGTGATCGAGCGTGGCGAATTTGAACCTGTCGGGTCAAACCGTACCCTGAATGTGAAAGCTCGCATTATTGCCGCGAGCAATCTTCAACTGCAGCCATTGGTAGAACAGGGACGATTTCGACCAGACTTGTACTATCGTCTGAATACCTTGAGCTTCACACTTCCGCCACTTCGAAAGCGAATGCCGGACATTGAACCACTGGCACGGTACTTTGTGCATCGCCACGCGTCACAGTTGGGAATCGACGTTGTTGAGATCGTTCCGGAGTTTTTGGAATGTCTGCTGCAATATCCATGGCCCGGAAATGTGCGCGAAATGGAAAACGCGATTCGCAGCGCCGTGATTTACAGTCGGAATGGTGTTATGACGCCAGACACGTTGCCAACGCATGTGGTTGAATGCATCTCCGGACCAGCAAATGATCCGTCAGTGGCTGCATTTTTCGCGGTCCGCAAAGGGGAATCGCTGGAAAATCGCATCGAAGTCACAGAAAAAGATATCATTGAACAGGCACTGCTGAATAACAATTTCAGCCGAACAAACACCGCAAAACACCTGCGCATCAGTCGTGTCACCCTATATAACAAAATGCGAAAATACGGAATTCTGCCTGAACGGTAGTCTCAACAAACAACGAATCCGGAATAGTTTACCATACCTCTTGACGTTATCTATTCTTCCTGAACAATACCGAGATCACATTTAATGTGACGAGAATGTACTGCACCGCACGGTGAATGGATTTGTCTAGTCACTAAAAAGGTGCTTGCATTACAGTCGTTTCCGTGGCACGTTTAAAACAGAAGATCGATCACTTGGCGCGTCTGCGACCGTTCGGAAAGTTGATCGTGGAATAAACGGACGAAGATTCTCGTCCTGAATAGAAAGAGGTTTCCAGATGAAGAGTATCGCAAGTTGGTTTTCGCTCAGTCTGTTGGCGCTGGTTGGACTCGTTCAGGCTCAGGAATTGGCCCCGATCCCGGACCTGCATGTTCCGCAGATTCCATATTCACACGGCGACGAAATGATGGAGGACCACTCAGTTGGGCATCCAATCATCGTCGAGCCTTCAACTTATGTTGATTCCTCTGTATATCTTGGCACACTGTTTACACGTGTGAAATACACGGATCTCCATGAAAAGTCCCCGTGCGGGGTTTCAAAGATCATCACCGTGAAAAACCCATGTCGCCATGATGGCTGCTGTGAGCCTGAAACCGTTTGTATCGAAATCTGTGTGCCACCCTGTGCCTGTGAAAAAGTAAGGTGTCGCATGTTCGGTAATCGGATTCGCTACGACTATGGCAAGTATGCCGTCGATGTTCGCATCAAACGAGGCTACATCCAGGTTGATTACCAGGACTAAAAGCTCCTGAACAGAAATTGGAATTCAAGATCTCTTGAGTTCTGTCTCAGAATCAAGGTGACTGCAATTCGCAGTCACCTTTTTTCATGCGCTTCAGAATATCGAACGCGAAAAGCATTGAGCTGACCTTTCCTGCGATCTGCTTCAATAAAATGCAGGTATTCTGTTGTCTCCATGACAATGAATGCCGCAGGACGCTTGCAACCCGCGCCTCTGGCTTTGAGAATGCGGGTTGTGGCGTGTTAATAGAGTCTCAGCCGAGATCGCTTCCGTTTAACCCGACTCGAAGAGGAGGCGGGGCATTCGGTACGTCCTCTGCGAGTCGGGTTAAACGATTAAATCAACACCCGCCTTAGGCCAGGCGTCTCGGTCGAAATCTCCAACACACCCGTCCAACGTGCAACCTGAATTTATCAATCCGTTTTCCCAGACCGGGAGTTATTCGATGCGGTTTCCGTATCTGTTGAACCTGCTCACTGTTTCCGCTTTGTTTTTTTTCGGCTCCGCTCAGTTTGTTTTCGCCGCAGACGGCAAAGATCAACCGAATGAGATCGCCCAGTTTTACGGTTTCACAGGAATCGAAATCTTCAAGCTGGAGTCACGTGCGTTTAACCTGCAAGCCGGAGACTTCAACGGCGACGGCTTGAACGACATCATGGTGATCGACAACCACGACAGTTGCCTGCGTCTATTGGCTCAGCGCAGCCAGCAGGACCAGCAGGCCGCGAAGTCTGATGGCAAAGCCAATGACCTTGTGTCGGACTGGCGTTTTGATCTTCGAGCGATCCCGGTAGACAAAGCGTTAGCTGGCATGTCGACTGGAGATTTTAACGGCGATGGACGACTGGATGTCGCGTGTATCGGTTCACCGGATCAATTGATCATCCGATATCAGCCGGCCGCGGGAGAGAAAGAATGGACGGAAAAATGGACCACTCGACTTCCGGGAATTGAACCCGTCGCATGGATGATTGCAGCAGGTGATCTCGATTCCGATCATCACGACGACATTGTGGTACTGGGAAAAGATGTCACCTATGTCATACTACAAAATGACAAAGGCGAAATGCAGACACCAAAATCACTGATCAATACGTCTCCGCAATTGTCGATGGTGCAGATCGCGGATCTCAACGGCGACGGCCGCAACGACGTCTGCTATCTGGCCAACGAAGGCACGACTCGCGGCCTGTGTGCTCGCCTGCAGACAAATGACAATCGACTCGGACCGGAAGTACGATTCAGTCTCCAGCAGCCGCGATCGGTCACGCTGGCCAACGTCGATCAAAAACCAGGCCACGAAGTGATTACAATTGAATCCCGCAACGGTCGCGTGCAAATTTCTTCGCTTCAGCCGGCAACTCTGAAAGACGGTACAGTGCCTTCTCGATTGTTGCAGTATGGCATCGGTGCCTCCGGTGCCAGTCGTGATCGAGCGATCACGATTGGTGATGTCGATGGTGACAAACTGACAGACGTGGTCGTCACGGATGCTGAACAGGCTCAACTGCTGCTGTATCGCCAAAACGGAATTGACGGGCTTGGCATGGCAGAAACGTTTCCTGGCCTTCTCGGCGTGACCGACATCGCCGCATCGGATCTTGACGCCGATGGTGTGCTGGATCTGATCCTGATGAGCGGCAAAGAAGGTGTGATTGCAAAAAGTCACTTTGAAGACGGCCGCATCACCTTTCCCGAGACGATTCTCAGAAAGCCCGATGGCAGCGAATTTGCCGCGATCGATGTCTTGAATTCCGGTGAGAAGGTCCAAATTATTGTCGCTCTCACGACGGGAACCGGGGCCAGCAGCAAACTGACGTTTCAGCGACTTGTTCGAAACGACACCGGAGAATGGCAACCTGTAAAAGATGCCCAGAAGATCGAACTGGCAGGAGCTGTCGGCAGTCGCGGCCTTCGTTTGGTTCGCATGGACGCCAATGGTGATGGTCGAATGGATTTGCTGTCCATTCCTACCGGAACTTCGAAAGCCGGCGTACAAGTCTTGCTTCAAAAGGACGATGGTTCGCTTGAGGTCGCTCAGGATAAAACACGGCTGGATCTTGGGGTTTCTGCTGCTGGCAGAACGTTTGTCCACAACGACCGACTGTTTGTTGCCCGCGATTCATTCGCTCGCTCGATGTCGTTTGGTGCTGAGGGCTGGAAGGTAGAAGACCAATTCAACGCCGGCGAAACATCAGCCAGCCTCGAAGGTGTCGCCGTTCTTGATCTGGACCAACAGCCGGGCGAAGAAATAGTCCTGGTTGATACCGGCGTTAAGAAACTGCGGGTTCTGCGAGAGGAAGACGGAGTGTACCGCCCGTGGAAGGAAGTCGATCTCGGTGCCATGCAGTTCAGTTCCTCATTTGTCGCGGATCTGAATGGCGATGGCCGCAATGACCTGCTGCTTCTCGGGGCTCAACACTTCTCCGTGCTGTATTCCGGGCGATCCGATTCGGAAATGGAAGAGCTGGCCTCTTTCGAATCGACTCGCGAATCCAGCTACCCGGCAGACGTGATCGTGGGCGACATCAACGGCGACGGTCAGGTGGATCTGACGGTGATCGACACAAGCATTGATGGTCTTGAAATTCTTAAATTCACGCCAGACAGCGGCATCAAAGAAGCGACACACTTCCGAGTGTTCGAAGAAAAACGTCTGGTGTCGTCCGATAACGATCGCGGCACAGAACCCCGTGAGGGAATCGTCGCGGATGTGACTTCCGACGGTCGCATGGATCTGATTGTGCTTTGTCATGACCGCCTGATTCTGTATCCACAGGATGCTGGTGAAGCCAAAAAATAGTGTCGGTTTGAAACTCAAGTCTTACCGAACCACACAGACTTGAGCCTGAGGCGCTAGCCGATTAATTGCTGTCGAATCGGCTAGCGCCTCAGGCTCAACTGTTAGTCTTCATTCTGCCGCTTGCCTTCCTGAAATTCACGAAAGTCCCACACATGCAACTTGGATTCGTAAGTGCCATCCTTCCTGAACAATCCTTCGACCGCACCTTCCAAATCGCGGAGGAGATTGGTTATGACTGCGTGGAAGTGTGTTGCTGGCCCGCTGGAAAAGCCGAACGACGCTATGCGGGTGTCAGTCACATTGATGTGGCCCAGATAACGGAACAGCTCATAACGCACATCCGGGCCACAACGGAATCTACCGGCGTCCTGATCAGCGCCCTGGGATACTATCCGAATCCTCTCAGCCCGGTGTCCGCCGAAGCGGTCGCTGCTGTGGCTCATTTGCGAGCGGTGATTGAAGCGGCCTATCGTCTTGGCCTCGCACACGTAAACACGTTTGTCGGCCGCGACTGGATACTGTCAGTCGATGACAACTGGCCACGATTTCTGACGACATGGAAACCACTCATCGATCTGGCGGAAGATCGCGGAGTCCGCATTGGCATCGAAAACTGCCCGATGTTGTTTAGTGCTGATGAATGGCCAGGCGGAAAAAATCTGGCAACGACGCCAGAAATCTGGACACGCATGTTTACTGACATTCATTCCGATTGCTTCGGACTGAATTATGACCCGTCGCACATGATCTGGCAGCACATGGATTATCTGGCCCCCATGCGTGAATTCCGTGACAAGCTGTTTCACATTCACGCCAAAGATGTACGAATCGATCGCCATCGTCTGGATCGAGTTGGAATCATGGCTCACCCGGCGAAATTCCATACACCCAAATTGCCCGGCATGGGCGACGTCAACTGGGGGCAGTTTTTCTCAACACTCACCGACTGCGGCTATCGCGGCCCCGTCTGCGTCGAAGTCGAAGACCGCGCCTACGAAGGTAGCCTGGTCGAACGCATCAAGTCACTGCAGCAGAGCCACACGTACCTGCGAAATTTTGTGCCAGCTTAACGCATTGACCACCTTCATTTTCATCTCGGTCGCATCAAGCCTGGCGTCTGCGATGAAGCGGAAACCGATCTGGAATCAAGGATCGAGGTACCACGGGGCAGCTCATTGGTTCAGAAATAAGCTGCGTCCTTTTCGTCGCGCTGAACTGCGTCCCCTGGTGCTTCCCCTTTGATGCTTCCCCTTTGATGCTTCCCCTTTGTTCACTTGTGACTCAGGCCGGATTGAGATATTTTGAGGAAAGCATCGGAGATCAGGTTCGCCGGTACGCAATCTGCGGCGTGTCGCAGGAAGCCCAGTGTATGGGTGTGTTATGGAGAAAGAATTTGACTCATTCCTATACCAGGTTGAGAAAAAATCCTTGGCGTTAGTTCAACTGCATTTGGAAGAAAGGAAATTTAAGATGAATCTCAAAATCTCTCGAAGGGTAGTTTTAGCCATCGGGCTGGCCATCGGTTTGACCGGATCGATTTGGCATACTGACCCGCGATCCGGCTCGGTTGGCGCTGATGAGAAAGAACAAGCTGCATTAAGTGTTAATCCGTTTCATGGGACGTATGAGGGAGGATACTGGGGCACGGTTCCCGGTCTTGGACCTTATGGTGGCGACGATAAGGCAACTGTTTCTACGGCGGGAAAAGTGAGCCTGACATTGCCAGGTACAGGCGCCGGAACAGTCTCACCGACTGGTGTTTACAGTGTTACCGGAAAACTGCTGCTGCGAGGACTCACCGTCAATGTGACTTACACTGGATCGCTTATTCCCACGAAGCATCCAACCACAGGCGCGTTCCTTGCTGTGATTGGAAGCGGAACCTGGAAGACAACAACACCCGGGGTCAATGCGACCGGGAAATGGCTTGTCGGCAGAACGCTGTCTACGCGCTGACAGGCGTTGAGAAGCACAAATGGGTCTCGTTGATGTAGACGTCAAGTGAAGTGGCACGATTTCGTCCTGAAAAAACAAAGCGATTCCAATTGGAAATCACCTTGATGCCACCAGCACAAAAACAGCTGGTACGAGTTCAGCGTATGTTTATGACACGACGGGTAACCGCATTGTGGGTTCGACGGTTGTTGGTAAAGGCAATCGGATTACTGTGGCGAATTGCACAAGGTTGAACGATTCTTGTATCTATTCAGCGAAAGTTTTCTACCTTTGCAGACAGCCGATGAATTCAGGAATGGCGTGTTGTTTGTTTCGAACATCGTCGGGGAGTTTTTTCGCTATTGATCTCTGTGAGATTGCACTGGACTGTTGAATGTTGCTGAAGATCGATTTCGAAATCTCCTTTACGTTCGCTGAAACGACTCCGGTTGTGCTGATGACTTTCCTGCATCCATCACGCGATGCAACCGTGCGGAGTCCGGAACAGTTTTCAATACAGCCGCAAGTTCCAGTCTCACGATTTATGGACGGTTTCGGCAATCGATGCGGACGCGCCGTAGTGCCTGCCGGAATGGTTGTGTTCCGTAATAATGCAGTTGTCGAAGACTCCGGGCTTCCCGATCTTCAAGTCGTAGATGCGCCGCAGTCCGCTGTTCAGGATCTTCCGGATTCGATACTGCAGTTTCTGCTTCCCAGTCGATACTGCGAAGTTGACAGTGAACTGAAAGAACTCGCATGGTCGCTGTTTAAGGGCACCTCGCCGGGATGGCCACGCGTCCAGGCTGTCTGTGATTTTGCTCACAGCCACATTCGGTTCGACTATCAGCAAGCCCGTCCAACTCGAACTGCATTGGAAGCCTATCGAGAACGTGTGGGAGTGTGCCGTGATTATATGCACCTGGCGATCACGCTCTGTCGTTGCCTGAACATTCCGGCTCGTTACTGCACGGGATATCTTGGAGATATTGGCGTTCCGGTACAGCCCAGTCCGATGGATTTCAGTGCCTGGTTGGAAGTATTTCTTGGTGGCCAGTGGTACTCGTTTGATGCTCGAAACAACACCCCTCGCATAGGCCGAGTCCTGATGGCACGAGGCCGAGACGCGGCAGATGTGGCCATCACCACAACATTTGGAGCCAGCCAGTTGCAGTTGTTTAAGGTCGGAACTGACATTGTGAAAGTCTGATAGCGGCAACAAATTCAAAAGCCTGTCGGCTGTCAGTCTCTGTTCATCGTTTGTCGAAAAGCAGGCGTGCGGTGCAGCGAAAAGATGATCACTTCTTCGCCGCTGACAGTGCTGATGTCGTGGTGCAGACTGATGACTTTTGAGCCGGTGATCTTTTCAATCAATGTCTCCAGCGCGGGGCGAGCGATTTCGATCAATTGAGTTCGAACGTCTTTCAGCAGATCGCGGCCTCTTTCCGGCGATTGGGTTTGCACGAGATGCTGTTCTGCTGCGGTCAGGACACCCTGCAGTCGAATCAGCAGGAGATCGTTGATCAGGAAACAGCGAATATCCTTTGGGCCGCGACCCATGTACTCGAGTTCAAATTTCGAAACCCCTTCACAAACGGCTGCTTCCATTTCACCCTGAGTCATCATAGAAAAGTTCAATTCAGGGAAGCTGCCAACGAAATTAAATGCGAGCAAGCTTCGAAAACTCGAACGCCACGGACACAGTGTCGATGCCGCATGATAATGATCCAGCCAGCCGATTGACAGAAGGTCAGAGATGCCAGTGATGTATGAACGACTTTCGCATCTGCAGAATCAAAGCCATTCCCGGCTTAATGATTCATCCAGAACGGAATTCCGGCAATCCCATCAGTAAAACGTGGGCATTGTTTTTCTGCCATGCTACTGCCGTTGAAATGATCAAATCTGTTCGCTTTGACATTCCGTCGGAACGATAGCGTGCTTTCTGGCGGACATTTTGTATGATACTCCGGGGCGGCTGGAGTTCAATTGAGCTTCGGCTGACTTATATAGTTGGTTGCGGAAGACTAAACGAACGGCATTCTGGTCGATCCAGGTGCAGGTCGAGGAGTAAGCCGATGTGGAGGAATCTCATTACGAGGGGCGCCCACATCGGCTTTTTTTATGCCTTTAGGAATTATTCGACAGGATTCGAAACTCACCTATGCCCAATTCAATTCGACTGATTGATGACATTGAGAATTACGCACAGAACATTGTCGATACGGTGCGTGAGCCGCTGCTGATTCTGGACGCAACGCTGCGAGTTCGGAGTGCGAACAGAGCGTTTTATCAAACGTTTCACGTGTCTCCAGCGGAGACCGAAGGGCGACTGATCTACGAACTTGGCAATGGCCAATGGGATATTCCGGACCTTCGAACCCTGCTGGAAGACATCGTTCCCAAGAGCTCCGTGTTCGACGATTTTGAATTCGAACACACGTTTCCGGACATCGGTCGCCGAGTCATGCTGCTGAACGCTCGCAAGCTTCAAGCGGGTCAGCATGGCGAGCTGCTGGTACTGGCAATGGAAGACGTCACGGCTCGGAGACAGGCCGAAGAAGCGCTCGTGAAAGCAGGCGCGTTGCAGAGCGCCATCTTCAACAGTGCGAATTTCTCAAGTATTGCCACGGACGCGAAGGGAGTCATCCAAATCTTCAATGTCGGAGCGGAGCGGATGCTGGGGTACACGGCGGCGGAGGTCATGAATACGATCACTCCGGCCGACATTTCTGACCCGCAGGAAGTCGTCGCGCGAGCAAAATCGCTGAGCGTTGAATTGAATACTCCGATTACACCCGGCTTTGAGGCACTCGTGTTTAAGGCTTCGCGAGGAATCGAAGACATCTACGAATTGACCTACATCCGTAAAGACGGCAGCCGGTTTCCCGCAGTCGTCTCAGTCACAGCGCTGCGTGATGATCAAAATGAAATCATTGGTTACCTGCTGATTGGCACGGACAACACCGCTCGTAAGCAGGTAGAAGCCGAACGAATGTTGCTGGATCAACGAATTCGCGACCAGCAGTTTTACACGCGATCACTTATTGAATCGAACATCGACGCCTTGATGACAACTGATCCACGCGGCATCATCAGCGATGTCAACAAGCAGATGGAGTTGCTGACCGGATGCACCCGCGACGAACTCATCGGAGCGCCGTTTAAGGATTACTTCACCGATCCTGAACGAGCCGAAGCGGGGATCAAATTGGTTCTGTCAGAAGGCAAGGTTACTGACTACGAGCTCACGGCCCGAGCAAGAGGCGGTCAGGAAACGATCGTGTCCTACAACGCAACAACGTTTTATGACCGCGATCGAAAGCTGCAGGGAGTCGTCGCGTCTGCTCGTGATGTGACAGAACGCAGCCGACTTGAAAAACAGATGCAGAATCAGGCGGCCGAGTTGTCGGACTTGCACCGTCGCAAGGACGAGTTCCTGGCGATGCTCAGCCATGAACTGCGAAGTCCGCTGGCACCGATCGCCAATGCTGTTCAAATGCTGGGAATGCAAAAAGGAACTGAAAGTCTCGTCCAGCGGCAGTCCCGAGCGATTATTGAGCGGCAAATGTCTCAACTGCAGCATCTGGTGGATGACCTTCTGGAGGTCTCGCGCATTACAACCGGGATGGTTCAGCTTCGCCGAGTTCCCGTCACGATCAGCGACATCATCGAAGGGGCAATCGAAACCGTCCGACCGCTGATCGAAAAGCGTCGCCATGAATTTTCCGTTTCGATGCCGTCAGAACCCATCTGGCTGAATGCCGACGCCGCACGTTTGGAACAAGTCGTCGTGAACCTGCTGACGAATGCGGCCAAATACACGGACGAAGCAGGTCATATTTGGCTGACAGTTGTGAAAGAGGATCAGGATTGTGTGTTGCGGATTCTCGATACTGGCGTGGGAATCACTGCCGATCTGCTTCCTTGCATCTTTGACCTGTTCACTCAGGCGGACCGTTCGCTGGACCGTTCACAGGGAGGACTGGGCATCGGGCTGGCACTCGTCCAGCGGCTGACGGAACTGCACGGCGGAAGCGTTGAGGTTCAGAGTACGCTCAAACAGGGCAGCGAGTTCATTGTGCGATTGCCGGTCGTGCAGGCGGTCGTCTCCGATTCGCCGGTCGTCGAAACGGGCGAGCAAAAAGTCCGTCGGCTCCGGGTTCTGGTTGTGGATGACAACGTTGACACGGCCTTGAGCTTTTCAATGCTGTTGCGGGCTTCGGGACACGATGTTCAAACGGCTCACGATGGACTGAAAGCCGTCCAGGCAGCGATCGACTATCGCCCCGACATTGTCCTGCTCGACATCGGCTTGCCGGGTCTGAACGGTTACGAAGTCGCGAAGGAAATCCGAAAGCATCCCGACTTCAAGCATGTCGTATTGGTGGCACTGACGGGGTACGGACAGGATTCGGACAGACAGGCATCCGGTGAGGCAGGCTTCACACATCATCTTGTGAAGCCCGCGCGCTTTGATGAGCTGCAGAAGATTCTGGCAACGGTCGCGGAGCAAGTGGCGTGATGGTGAGGTTTTTCATTCTGAGCCGCAAGGCGCTAGCTGCGGGTGAGCGCCTGAAATTCACGGGGAAAACACCCTCGGCTGGGCAGTTGTTTATTTAATCGTTTAACCCGACTCGCAGAGGAGGTGTCGACTGCCCTGCCTCCTCTTCGAGTCGGGTTAAACGGAGGCGATCCTGGATGCGATGAAATCAACACCCGCGGCTAGCGCCGTGCGGCTCACATATTGAAATGTACTTAAGCAGATTCATGACGTTCGAGACTTTCTCATGACCAACGACCAACTAACCCTTTCCAGCGACCTGCTACCTGCGGAAAGCACGCAGGAACTTGCGGACATTCCATCCGAGATCAATGAACCCGCATTATTCCCGATCGTCGGCGTTGGCGCTTCGGCCGGAGGGTTGGAAGCGTTTACGCAATTCCTCACAGATCTGCCGTGTGATACGGGGATGGCATTCGTGCTGGTGCAACACCTGGCACCGAATCATCCCAGCGCTCTTGCTGAGATACTCTCACGCACGACCAAAATGCCGGTGACCGAAGTGCAGGGCGAACCCACTGTTGAGCCGAATCATGTTTACATCATTCCGCCCGCCCGCAGCATGACCATCTCCAATGGTGTCTTGCAACTGTTGCCACGCGAAACGAGCAGAGTACTCCACCGTCCGAATGATGTGTTCTTTACTTCGCTGGCCGAAGAATTGGAGACTTCGAAGGAAGAGATTCAATCGAGCAATGAAGAGCTGGCAACGGTTAATGATGAACTGAATCGTCGCAATGCCGAACTGCACGTGGTGCACAATGACCTGGTAAACCTAGTTGGCTGCATCCAGTCGGCAATCGTGATGCTCGGGACGGACCTGCGGATTCGACGATTCACGCCCTCCGCCGAAGTTTTGCTCAACCTGACCTCTGGCGACGTCGGTCGTCTGTTGACGGACATGCAGTTGAACCTCGTCGGTCTTTCCGACCTCGAAGCCCTGCTCAAAGACGTTCTCGACTCTCTCCACATAAAGGAACTCAACGTCCAGGACAAATCAGGGCACTGGTATTCACTGAGACTCCGTCCGTACCGTACCGTCGACAATGTGATCGACGGCATCGTTGTGATGCTGGTTGATGTGGACGTGGTGAAACGGGCTCACGAGTACAACGAGAGCATCATGGCGACGGTTCGCGAACCTCTGCTGGTGCTGGATCAGCAACTCTGCGTTCAATCGGCGAGTCGCTCGTTCTACGAAACATTTCAAGTGTCGTCGGGGGAAACACTCAGCCGACCGCTGTTTCAACTGGACAACGGACAGTGGAATATTCCAGAGTTGCGCCGCTTGCTGGTCGAATTGCTTCCGCTGGAAAATGATGTCGTCGATTTCGAAATGGAACACGAGTTTGAACGCATCGGCTACAGGTCGATGCGTTTGAGTGCTCGGCGCCTCATTCAGGCGGCCGATCAGGCACCTCTGATACTGCTGGCACTCGAAGACATTACAACGCGTAAGGAACTCGATAGTGTGTTAAGAAAGAGTGATAAGCGACTGCGGTCCATTATGGATGCAATGCCGCAGAAAATCTTCACAGCAACTCCCGAAGGCGATGTCGATTACTTCAATCCACAGTGGACTGAGTATACCGGCATGACCTTTGAAGAAATGAATAATTCCGGATGGCGTCATTTCATTCATCCGGATGACCTCGCCGACAAAACCGAACATTGGAAGCACGCCTTCGCGACCGGCGAGCCGTTTCAGTCGGAACATCGTTTTCGTCGTGCTGATGGAGCGTACCGGTGGCATTTCAGCCGTGCAACTCCGCTTCGCGATGCGACGGGTGCTATCTTAATGTGGGTGGGGTCGAACACAGATATTCATGACATCAAACAGCCCGAACTGGCCCTGCATAACTCCGAAATGCGATACCGCAGAATGTTTGAGGCAGCCAAAGACGGAGTTCTGATCCTCGATTCGACTGACGGCAGGATCATTGATGTTAATCCGTTTATGGGTGAATTACTCGGCTATTCTCACAGCGAATTCATGGGAAAGGAACTCTGGGGAATCGGCCTGTTCAGTGACAAGGCGGCGAACGAATCCATGGTGCGCGAACTGCAGGAGAAAGGCTATGTGCGGTTTGAACACCTTCCTCTGAAATCCAAAGACGGACTTGCGGTCGAAGTGGAAGTTGTGGCCAATGTCTATCAGGAAGATCACCACAGTGTTATTCAGTGTAATATTCGTGACATCACAGAACGCAGCCGTATGGAAAATGTACTGCGGACGCAAGCCGTTCAATTATCAGAAATGCATCGTCGCAAGGACGAGTTTCTGGCGATGCTGAGTCACGAGCTGCGCAGTCCACTTGCACCGATCGCAAACGCAGTCCAGCTTTTGGGTCTGCAGAAATCCGGTGAGAATCGAATGCAGCAACAGGCGCGTGGCATTATCGAACGTCAAGTAGGACAGCTTCAGCATCTGGTGGATGATCTGCTGGAAGTGTCCCGCATCACAACCGGCCGAGTCCAACTGCGTCTCGACAGAGTTGACATTTGCCGTGTCGCAGAGGGCGCCGTGGAAACCGTCCGGCCGCTGATTGAACAACGCCGACACGAACTGATGGTGACTGTGCCACAGGAGCCTGTCTGGATGGTTGCCGATGCGGCTCGCCTGGAACAGGTGCTGGTGAACTTGTTGACGAACGCGTCCAAATACACCGAAGGCGGCGGCCACATCTGGCTGACAGTTGAACTCATCAGCGACCAGGCGAACGAGGGACGCCCGTCCCCTGATTCGGCATCCAGAATCAATCCGGCGACTCACATCCCTGGCTCTCATGAGTGCTTAGAACAAGTCGTGATCCGAGTCCGAGACACTGGCGTTGGCATTTCTCCGGCACTGCTTCCTCATGTCTTCGACCTGTTCACCCAGGCCGATCGTTCCCTTGATCGTTCGCAGGGCGGCCTGGGAATTGGATTGGCTCTTGTAAAACGATTGACCGAGCTGCACGGCGGAACAGTCGAGGCTTTCAGCACCATGGGAGAAGGCAGCGAATTCGTCGTGCGACTGCCTTTGGCGAGCAACGAGGCGCAAGATACGAGCAACGAGTTCGATGCAGCTTCCAACCTCGCGCCTTCCAACTCGCCGCTCGCCGCCCCTCTGAAAATCCTGGTGGTTGATGACAACGTCGATACGGTGCTGGGATTTTCGATGCTGCTGAAGGCCTCGGGGCATGATGTAAGAACCGCTCATGATGGATTGTCTGCGGTTGAGACCGCGATCGACTATCGCCCGAACGTCGTCCTGCTGGATATCGGGTTGCCCGGACTGAACGGATACGAAGTCGCAAAGCGATTGCGACAACACCCGGATCTCAAGAACACCGTGTTGATTGCCCTGACTGGTTATGGCCAGGACGCCGACCGACAAACATCGCAGCAGGCGGGATTCGATCATCATTTGGTGAAGCCTGCACGATTTGACCAACTCAAGAAGATTCTGGCGACCGTTCAGGAGAGGTTGAAGTTGTAGGGAATGCAAAACGCTGGCGTTGAATTTCGTCAGGCGAGCGGGGGATGTCAATCCCCTGATGTGTTTTGCCACTCCGAAAAATCCGGTCACTGACGTACCCGGATCGCCGTTTGAATATACCTGTCCTTGTCTGAGGAGAAACGATAAAATGCCAACCACTGAACACAAACCACTTCGAGTCCTCGTTGTCGATGACAACCGCGACGGGGCCGACGCGCTGGGGTTGCTGCTCGAAGAGCTCGACAACGAAGTGCATGTCACCTACGGCGGCGTTCAAGCGCTGGATGTGGCAACAGCCTTTCGTCCGGATCTGGTGCTCGTCGATCTCATGATGCCGGGAATGGACGGGTGCACTCTGGTCACCAGATTTCGTCAGATCCCCGCGTTTGCCGAAATGAAAATCGTCGCAATCACTGGTCAGAAAGGCGACGAATATCACGCGCTCGCGATGAAAGCCGGATGCGATCTGGTTCTCTACAAGCCAGTAACACTGGCGGCCGTGCGAATGGTTTTGGCAAACATCGCTCCCGTTGCTTCTGGCACGAAAACCCCGGTGATGCGTTCGAGATCATCACCTGAGCCCGCGACCGATCTGCGATTGCCCATCGGTGAAGCTCGCAAACTTCGGAGTGGGCGTGTTTCAAAAAGCCTGACCCAGGCAGAAAGTGAAGCCGCCATTTGCGACGGCATCATTCGCTTTCAGGATGAATATCTCGGGTGGCGTTCGGAACGCATTCACGCACACCTGATCAAAGATTTGCTCATCGTACGCATTCTGGGAGTGCTGACTCTTGCAGAACGACAACTTGGAAAATCCACATCACCTGAAAAAGGCCGAGACCTCATCAAGCAGACAAGAAAACAGCTTCTGGAACTGGCTCGTCCTATGCTGGAATCGCTGGTTCACGAAGCGGCTGGTGTGAAGGTTCGAAGCATGCATCACGACATCAGCACTGTGACAGGTGAGGAGGTTGTTGTGTTTTCACTGACCGATGCACCAAAGTTTCAATGAGACAAATAAGAGTGAGCCGCAAAGCGCTGGCTGCGGGTGAGTGTGTGACAAAAACAGGGAAAACACCCGCGGCTAGCGCCTTGCGGCTCATGATTTTGGAATTGAACAACAAAGGGATTTCAATAAATGCCGCTTCCGGAAATGAAGAGTCGGTTGGGCCGCTTGATGTGCTGGCCGAAGAGGGGTTGCAAGGGCGTTGGTGATGCGAGCGTCGTCGAAGAACTTCCGCTGCGATCTGAACTGCTGAACGTTGAGCAACTGGAGCGGCACGCGCGAACGATTGCCGGGATTCATCGATTATCGACGCATCAGGCTGACGACAAACTGCTGCCTCGGCTGGTGGAAAATGAACGAATCCTTGTCGATACATACGATCAGATCGCCGCCGCAGCGGCTCGCAATCGCAGGATCGTTCCGGCGGCAGAATGGCTGTTGGATAATTTCTATCTGATTGAAGAACAAATCCGTTCGACGCGGCGATTGCTTCCGAAATCCTACAGTGGTGAACTTCCTCGATTGGCAAACCGCGCCCACGCGGATTATCCGCGAGTCTACGATATTGCTCTGGAGTTGATTGCGCACACGGATGGACGTATGGACGCAGCGAGCCTGACCGGGTTCCTGACGGCGTATCAAACTGTCGCGCCGCTCAAGCTGGGCGAACTCTGGGCGTTGCCTTTGATGCTGCGACTGGCGCTGATTGAAAATCTGCGGCGGGTGGCCGTGCGGATTTCTCAGGGGCGCTGCGATCGTGATCAGGCCAGTGACTGGGCCGAACAGATGATTCGCACGGTCGAACAGAAGCCCACAGACCTGGTGCTCGTACTGGCCGACATGGCGCGACAAAATCCACCGCTATCGGGAGCGTTTCTTGCCGAGCTGACTCGTCATCTGCAGGGGCAGAATCCCAACTTCTCCTTCGCCAGCAGCTGGCTTGAACAACGTCTGGCCGATTCGGGCCAATCCACTGAGCAATTGATTCTTGCCGAAGGGCAGGCTCAGGCCGCCGACCAGGTGCCGGTGGGAAACAGTATTACCAGTCTTCGGTTTCTTGCCGTTAACGATTGGCGGGAATTTGTTGCTGATCAGAGTCTGGTGGAACAGACGCTGAATCGAGATCCCGCTGGTGTCTATTCCGGAATGGACTTCGCCACGCGCGACCGGTATCGCCATGCGGTCGAAGCGATCGCGCGTCGATCACGCTGTTCGGAATACGATGTGGCTCAGCGAGCCATCCAGTTGTCGCAGGCTGAACAGACGGCAGAATCGAATCAGCGGGCGCACCATGTCGGATACTTTCTGGTGGATCAGGGACGACCGGCACTGGAACGCCTGGTCCACATGCATTTGACCGCGGGAGCTATGATCGAAAAGTTTCGTCGACGCTTTCCGCTGTTCATCTACGGCGTTTCCATGTTCACGTTCACTGCGGTCATCATGGTCCTGCTATGGAACTACAGTGCGGGACAACGACCAGGGACGATGCTGCTTTGGCTGCTGGCGATTCCCGTTTTCATGTCGGCCGGACAACTGGCTGTGGGACTTGTCCACTGGCTGATGACAACCGTGATGACTCCTCAGGCGTTGCCTCGCATGGATTTTCACGCCGGGATTCCGCCCGAACATCGTACGCTGGTGGTGATTCCAACGATGTTGTCGAATCCAGCTTCGGTCGAGCGGTTGCTGGAAGGGCTCGAAATCCGGTATCTCGCCAATCGCGAAAGCTGCCTGCACTTCGCATTGCTGACCGATCTGGAGGACGCATCCGAAGAAGTCCTGCCTGAAGACGCCGCGTTGGTTCGATTGGCTTGTGACGGTATCACAGCGCTTGCAAAGAAATACGAGCACGACCGGGCGGATATCTTCTTTATGCTGCATCGCAGTCGTCGCTGGAATGCTCAGTCAAACCAGTGGATGGGCTACGAGCGAAAACGAGGAAAGCTGGCCGATCTCAATGCCACACTTCGCGGAGCCACGGGAAGATTCGCCAACATCGTCGGAACCAGCGAAATCCTGCCTCAGATTAAATATGTCATCACGCTTGATACCGACACGCAACTGCCACGAGATTCCGCCTGTGAAATGGTTGCGGCGATGGCCCATCCGCTCAATCGGCCGGTGCTGGATGCCGACGGCAAGCAGGTGATTCATGGCTATACAATTCTGCAGCCGCGAGTTGGCGTCAGTCTTCCGAGTGCGTACCGATCGTGGTTCGTGCGACTGTTTGGCGGCGATCCGGGCGTTGATCCCTACACGCGAGTCGTCTCGGATGTGTATCAGGATCTCTTTTCCGAGGGTTCGTTTATCGGCAAAGGCATCTACGATGTCGATATGTTCGATCGTCGCTGTGGTGATTTCCCTGAGAACCGAATTCTGAGTCACGATCTGCTGGAAAGCTGCTATTGCCGTTCCGCACTGTTGACGGATGTGATTCTGTATGAAGACTACCCGTCCAGCTACACCGCCGATGTTGGCCGACGACATCGCTGGATGCGCGGTGACTGGCAGATCGCGGCATGGCTGATGCCACGAGTCCACAGTCTTGCCTCCGGAAGTGCCGAAAACCCGATCTCCTGGTTGTCTCGATGGAAGATTCTTGACAATCTTCGCCGCAGCATCGTGCAAGTCTCAATGCTGGCCCTGTTGCTGCTGACATGGATGCTAGCTCCGCCGTCGATGGCGATTCATGCAACGATCTTCATCGTACTGGTGGTGACTCTGCCATCGCTGTTGACGGCGCTCATGGATCTCGCCAGAAAACCTACGGGCCTTCCGGTGGCCACGCACTTGATGACCTGTCTGACTTCGACCGTTCGGCCGCTGTCTCAGAGTGTGTTCGCGCTGATGTTTCTACCTTATGAAGCGTTCATCAGCCTTGATGCCGTAGTGCGCACGCTGGTGCGAGTCCACTGGACAAAATCGAAGCTGCTGGAATGGAAGACGTCCAGCGACGCAGAACGCAGTGCCCGCTCCGACCTGAGGGGCTTCTTCCGAGCCATGCTGGTCGCTCCGACCATCGCAGCAGCAACGCTGGTGTACCTGATTCTGCTGCGTCCGGAAGTCCTGCTGGTCGCCGGCGTGTTGCTGGCCATGTGGATCATTTCGCCGGCAGTGGCGTGGTGGCTAAGTCGTCCGATTCTTCCGACTCCCGTAAAGCTGACAAAGAAGCAACATACCTTCCTGAGACGAACCGCGCGAAAAACATGGCGGTACTTCGAGACATTCGTCACGGAGGAAGAAAACTGGCTGCCGCCGGACAATGTGCAGATGAATCCTGGCGAAGTGATTGCATCGCGAACAAGCCCCACCAACATTGGCATGGCCTTGCTGGCTGATCTGGCGGCGCATGACTTCGGGTATATCTCGGTTGCATGTCTGCTCGACCGCACGCGAAAGACGTTCGGCACGATGTCGAAGATGGAACATCATCGCGGCCATCTTTTTAACTGGTACGACACACAAACTCTGCAACCACTGGCTCCGCTGTACGTTTCGACCGTCGATAGCGGAAACCTTGCCGGACATTTGTATGTCCTTGGCAGCGGTTTTCGAGAACTCATCAACGCTAAAATTCTTCCTCGGCGCGTTTGCGACGGTCTGATCGACACGCTGGGTATTCCATTGGACGAATCATTCGATCACAAGTCCGGTGATCAGAAATCAGGGACATCCGAACCTTCGCTTCGCATCGACGGAAACATCGTACGGAGTCTTGAACGACAAATCGAAGGACTGGAACGCTGTCCGTATCAGATCGGAGCAACTCAGACGCTGCTGTTGAGGCTGATTGACGACTCCACGGCAGCGGTGTCAGAAAAGTCTTTGCTGCTGCATCCGGAACTTCACTGGTGGCTGAGTGCGTTTGTGCGAGCCTGCACGGACCATCTGCAGGAACTGCAACGACTCGCCGCCTGGTCAGTCCTTCCGAATCCGCCGTCGGGATTCTGGGACGTTGGGTCGGCTGAAGCACTGCAGCGCCTTACGGAACTTCGTTCACAACTTGTGATCCTCGATGCGGTTCCGTCGCTGAAGACAGTGGCGACTCTGACTCAGACGTTCGATCCGCTGATCGATGCCATCCTCGCCGACTTTTCTGCCGTCAACGCTCCGCCGTCAGACAGGGCCATAGCTGACAAAGTAGTTTGGCTGCAATCACTGCAACAAGCTCTGACTAAGTCGTCGCAACTGGCCTCGACTCGCATTCACAGTCTCGAACAGATCGCTGATCAGTGTTCAGAATTCGCTGAGATGGATTTCGATTTTCTGCACAACAAGTCACGTGATCTCTTCGCAATTGGATTCAACGTCAGCGAAAACCGCATCGACAGCGGCTGCTATGATTTGCTGGCCTCTGAAGCACGGCTCGCCAGCTTTGTGCTCATCGCGCAGGGTCAATTCAGCCAGGAACACTGGTTCGCCCTCGGCCGCCTGCTCACCACCGCCAGCGGGGCTCCAGCGTTGCTCAGTTGGAGCGGATCGATGTTTGAGTATCTGATGCCGATGCTTGTCATGCCAACATATGAAGGTACGTTGCTGGATCAGACGTGCCACGCCGTTGTTCGTCGGCAGATCAATTATGGCCGTCAGCGCGGAGTGCCGTGGGGCATTTCCGAATCCGGCTACAACATGGTTGATCGAAGTCTTAACTACCAGTATCGCGCGTTCGGTGTTCCCGGCCTGGGACTCAAGCGTGGACTCGCCGAAGATCTCGTGATCGCACCGTACGCAACAACGCTGGCTTTGATGGTGGCTCCGGAAGCAGCCTGCAAAAATCTGGAACGACTGGCGCAGGATGGACGGGAAGGTGCGTATGGTTTCTACGAGGCCGTTGATTATACGCCGTCGCGGCTGCCACCGGGTGCGAACAGCGTGACGGTGCGGCAAATCATGGCACATCACGCCGGTATGAGTTTATTGTCACTGGAATACCTGCTGCTGGATAAGCCGATGCAGCGACGTTTCGAAAGCGATCCGGCTTTTCGAGCCATTGATCTTCTGTTGCATGAACGTGTCCCCAAGGCCACGGTTCCGGTGTTCCCGCACGCCATCGAAGCCAGTGCCACTCGCATTGCTTCGGCGGAAGAGGCCGGGACAATGCGCGTCTTCACCGACCCAAGCAGCGCCGTTCCGGAAGTGCATCTGCTGTCCAACGGGCACTATCATGTCGCCATCACAGCCGCTGGCGGTGGCTACAGTCGCTGGCGAGATCTGGCGGTGACTCGTTGGCGCGAAGATCCGACGCGCGACTGCTGGGGTTCGTTCTGTTATCTGCGGGATCTCGACAGCGGAACACTTTGGTCAACATCGTGGCATCCGACAGGCAAACCGTCAAAACCATACGAAGCGATTTTTACTCAAGCCCGTGCGGAGTTTCGTCGGCGCGACGAATACATCGAATCGCACGCGGAAATCAGCGTGTCGTCAGAAGATGATGTGGAACTTCGGCGAGTCACGTTGATCAATCACTCGGCACGCATCCGCACGATCGAAGTCACCAGTTACGCCGAGGTTGTGCTCGCGACTCAGGCCCAGGACGAATCACATCCGGCCTTCAGTAACCTGTTTGTTCAATCCGAATTTATCGAAGCACAGAACGCACTGTTTTGTACGCGACGTCCACGATTCGCCGAGGAAAAACCTCCGTGGCTGATGCATATGATTGCGGTCGGAGGCACCGTTGCAGGCATCCCATCGTTCGAAACCGATCGCATGAAATTCACGGGACGGGGTCGCAGTCTTTCATCTCCAGCAGCCTTCGATCACAAGTCTTCGCTGTCCAATACTGTCGGAGCCACACTGGATCCGATCGTCAGCATTCGTCATCGACTGGTGCTGCAACCCGGCGAATCGGTGCGAGTTGATATCGTGACTGGCGTCGCGGAAACTCGCCACGGTGTTCAGGGCATGGCCGAAAAGTACAGCGATCCGACTCTGGCGGATCGGGTGTTCGAGCTCGCGTGGACTCGCGGACCAATCATGCTGCAGCAATTGAACGCGTCCGAGGCCGACGCACAGGCTTATGGACGCCTGGCGGGTTCGATCATCTACGCGTCTGCACTGCGCAGATCTCGCGCAAGTGTGCTGATTCGCAATCGCCGAGGCCAATCTGGTCTGTGGAGTTACGGTATCTCAGGAGATTTGCCAATTGTCCTGGTTCGCATCAGAGATCAGGAGAAGATTGATCTGGTGCGTGAAGCGCTGCAGGCTCATTCATACTGGCGCATGAAGGGGCTGAGTGTCGATCTTGTAATCTGGAACGAAGACGATTCTGTGTATCGCCAGTCGCTGCAGGATTCGATCATGGATGCCGTCGCTGCCAGCCCGGCGTCGGCGATGCTGGATCGACCTGGTGGAGTCTTCATTCGTCGCGGCGAACAAATGTCGGAAGAAGATCGCTCGTTGCTGCAGACGGTTGCTCGAGTTGTCCTGCTGGACGATGCGGGGACGTTGATGGAACAGGTCGAACGTCGAGCTCGTGTGGATTTTTCGGTTCCGAAATTCACGCAGATACGCCGCCAGACGGAAGACGTCGCCGCCCACGAACCACCGCCTCGGGATCTTGCATTCTTCAACGGTCTCGGAGGATTCAGCCGCGACGGCAGGGAATACGTCACGATTCTTAAACCAGATTCCGCTACACCGGCCCCGTGGGTCAACGTCATCGCAAATTCACAGATCGGCACCGTGATCTCTGAAAGCGGAAGTGCTTACACGTGGGTCGATAACAGTCACGAGTTTCGCCTGACGCCATGGTCGAACGATCCGGTTTCCGACACTTGTGGCGAAGCGTTTTATCTGCGCGATGAAGAATCCGGGCATTTCTGGTCGCCGTCTCCGCTGCCAGCTCGCGGCACCAACACGTATCTCTCGCGGCACGGGTTTGGATACAGCATCTTCGACTACACAGAAGATGGCATTACCACGGAATTGTGTGTCTACGTCGATATCAACGCACCGGTGAAATTCGTGCGCTTGAAGATTCGCAACCATTCTGGACGGAATCGCGAGTTGTCCGTCACCGGATACTGGGAATGGGTGCTCGGCGACCGGCGCAGCAAGTCGATGATGCATGTGGTCACAGAAGTCGATCCCGTCACCAGTGCGATTTTCGCTCGCAATTTTTATAGCCCTGAATTTGCAGGCAAGATTGCTTTCGCGGACTGCAGCGAATCCATTCGAACGGTCACTGGTGATCGAACGGAATTCCTCGGGCGAAACGGATCGGCATCCAGTCCCGCAGCGATGCAGCGAGCTCGCCTTTCCAATCGCACAGGAGCCGGATTGGATCCCTGCGCGGCGATTCAGGCACCAGTTTCGCTGGAAGATGGTCAGGAACGAATCGTCGTCTTCACAATCGGAGCCGCCACCAGTGACGACGAAGTGCGACACCTCGTGAAGCGTTTTCGAGGCGAAGGAAATGCTCAGTCGTCGCTCGAAGGTGTCTGGCATTACTGGAGCCAGACGCTTGGCGCAGTCTATGTGGAAACACCTGATCCCGGCCTGAATTTCCTGGCGAACGGCTGGTTGGTTTATCAAACGCTGGCCTGTCGCATGTGGGCTCGTACCGGATTTTATCAATCGGGCGGCGCGTATGGATTTCGAGACCAGTTGCAGGACGCGATGGCTCTGATTCATGCCGCTCCCGGACTGCTTCGCGAACATCTGCTCCGCGCATGTTCGCGACAGTTTCGCGAAGGAGATGTTCAGCACTGGTGGCATCCTCCGGCAGGCCGCGGCGTGAGAACGAAGTTCTCTGACGACTTCCTGTGGCTGCCCGTTGCACTCTGTCGCTACGTCCAGATGACGGGTGACACCGGCGTGCTGGAAGAACGCATACCGTTCCTGACGTCCCGCGCGCTGCATGCTCACGAAGAAGCAAACTATGATCTGCCGACGATCTCTGACGATGTCGGCACAGTCTACGAACACGCTCTTCGCGCCATCGACAACGGGCTGAGGTTCGGTGTTCACGGTTTGCCGCTGATGGGCTGCGGTGACTGGAATGATGGCATGAATCTGGTGGGTCAAAATGGCCAGGGCGAAAGTGTCTGGCTCGCGTTCTTTCAATACGACGTTTTAACCCAGTTTGCAAAACTCGCCCATCAGCGGGGCGACACCGTCACCGGCGATCGACTGGTCGTCGAAGCCGGACGCCTGCGAGGCCACATCGAACACAATGCCTGGGACGGCGAATGGTATCGTCGCGCTTACTTCGATGACGGAACTCCGCTGGGTTCATCAGAGAACACGGAATGCCAGATCGATTCGATCTCGCAAAGCTGGTCGATTCTCTCCGGTGCCGGCACTCGGGAGCGATCACTGCAGGCGATGGCCAGCGTCAATCGACGGCTTGTTCGGCCTGACGCGAAGCTGATCCAGTTGCTCGATCCGCCATTTGATCACTCCGACCTGAATCCCGGCTATATCAAAGGCTACGTCCCCGGCGTCCGCGAAAACGGCGGCCAGTACACTCACAGTGCGATCTGGACCGTCATGGCTTTCGCCGCCATCGGCAACACTGAGCGTGCGTGGGAACTGTTCCACATGATCAATCCCATCAATCACGGTTCCACGCCGCAGGACATCAGCACTTATCGAGTCGAACCGTATGTGGTGGCCGCCGATGTCTACGGCGTTGCTCCGCACATCGGCCGAGGCGGCTGGACCTGGTACACGGGCTCATCCGGCTGGATGTATCGCCTGATCACAGAATCCCTGCTCGGCCTGCAACTGGACATCGACAAGCTCCGCTTCACACCTCGCCCGCCAAAGACATGGCCGTCATTCAAAATTCACTACCGATTCCGCGACACGAACTACCACATCACAATTAAAAACGGCGGCGAAGGAACCACGATCCAAAGCCTGATCGTCGATGGAACAGACCAGCCGGAACATTTTGTCCCGCTCATTGATGACAAAGCAAACCACGAGGTCGAGATTCAACTCGAGTAATCGCACTCACTGGCCATCTCAATAAAGTCCATCTCATGACAGTGAAAGATGATCTGGTGGTCAGTAAACGATCAGCCGGAACGCGCTAAAACTTGTTTTCCCCAAAGAACCGTGCGCTAACGCGTTCCGGCTGATAAAGCAGAGGGCTCAATCCTTCCCGCGCGAATACTTAAACGTCAGCAACATTCACAGCCAACAGCTGGGCCGCTGCGCGACTCACTCGTTCGGCAGTTGCCTCTGTGATACCACTCAGTAGTGGAAAATGCCGTCCGGTCTTTGAAATCCCACACAGGGCGATGGCCTCGTGCAGAACGCGAATCGGGTTGATTTCATTTCGCAGGTCTTCCAGCGGCCGGAAGATTTTGCGGATCTTTTCGGCAAGATCGTAATCTTTTGATGCAATCGCTTTGAGCAACTTCTGCGACAAAGCAGGATTGACGCAGACACAACCCGACGTGTACCCGTTCAATCGAAATTTGGTCATGTGAATCAAGGCAGGCTGCTCACCAATGCCGCTACAGATGAGCGGCGTGTCGACGAGAGATACCAAGCGGGTAAGGAATTCGTCTTCGGCTGGATCGTTGCGGACAATTGCATACTTGATGAATGAAACCAGACCGTCACGGACGAGTTCTGCGGCACCTTCCGGACTGATGTATCCTTCGTCCTTGATGTAGAGAACTGCCGGACGTCCAAAAGCTTCGACGAATCTCCGAAATCCGTTCATCACACCCGCTTCTGTCATAACGGCCTTTGTCGGTAAAATCATTGCCGTTGGGAAACGTGTTCCCTTCAGCATTTCGGCTTGATCCATCATCAAACCATACGATGGTCCCACAGATGGAATGACGAGCGTGTCGTTTCCGGAGATCTCTTCCAGCATCTCCAGCAAGTCGCCATATTCCGACGGACGAATGTGGTAGAGATTCGCGTTGCCACCGTAGAGCAGCATTGAGACGCCGCCAGCTTCGATGTGCCGAATGAGACGTTCATTTTCTCGATTCGAAATCCGGTCATTGTCGTCCCGAGCCAATGGAGGAACAGCCAGGACTGACGCACGAAACTGTTCCATGCGGACGGGTGTGGTTTGCATTTTTGTTTTTTCTGGATGACAGAAGTCAGCGAAGATTTGAAATCGGAGATTTGAGATTTGATATGAAGTTTATCAGCCAATCAGAGACTTTACGACGGCATTACCCATTTCTGTGGTCCCCACGGACTCACCACCGCCTGCAATGTCCTTGGTGCGAAGACCAGACTTTAATACGCGGCTAACCGAGTTTTCGATAGCGTCCGCCTCGGCGTTCATCGCCATTGAATGTCGCAGCATCATGGCGGTTGCCAGGATTGTGGCCAGTGGATTCGCCAGATTCTTGCCGGCGATGTCGGGAGCTGAACCATGAATCGGTTCAAAGAGCCCTGGTCCGCTTGATCCAATGGAAGCGGATGGCAACAAGCCTAACGAACCAGGCAGCATCGATGCTTCGTCAGTCAGAATATCACCGAACAGGTTTTCCGTGACGACAACATCAAATTCACGCGGCCTGGAAATCAGATGCATCGCCATCGAATCCACAAGGACGACGTTGTACGCCAGGTCTGGGTACTCAGTCTTCATCAGCCGTTCAGAAACCTGTCGCCACAAACGTGAGGATTCCAGCACGTTTGCTTTGTCAACCATCGTCAGCTTGCCGCGACGCTTGCGAGCTGCATCAGCCGCGACGCGGACGACGCGCTCGATTTCGCCCGTTGAATAGATCATCGTGTTCCAGGCTTCTTCGCCCGACGGATGAGGCCGACGTCCGGATTCACCAAAGTAGATCCCGCCGGTGAGTTCGCGCACGAAGAGAATGTCAGTACCCGCGACGATTTCGCGTTTCAACGGTGAGGCGTCGAGCAGTTCATCCCATGTTTTTGTCGGACGCAGGTTTGCGAACAGTCCCATTTCTTTGCGGATGCGGAGGAGTCCGGCTTCCGGGCGAGTCTTTGCGTTTGGATCATCCCACTTTGGTCCGCCCACGGCACCAAGCAGCACGGCTTGTGAATTCTTGCAGGCTGTCAGTGTTGCTTCCGGCAGCGGATCGCCGAATGAGTCGATCGCATTGCCACCGATGGCGTGTTCCGGCATGGTGAATGAGTGGCCAAATTGTTGAGCAACAACGTCCAGGACTCGCCGAGCCTGTGCAACAATTTCCGGGCCAATGCCGTCACCGGGAAGCAATACGATCGTGGCGTCCATGAGAGTTACTCCACCGCCAATGGCGGCCGTTTGAGCAAATTGAGTCGTGGGAAAACCGCACAGGGTAAGGGCTTGCCGGACTGATTCAACCCTTTTCGCCGCAATGCTCCGCATCGAGAATCCTAATTGGGCGAGTCGAAGGACGACGTAAGCCGATCTGTCCTCAGATCGGCATCCCCAAAATACTGAGTTTCAAAAACGGCAGCATTTCAAAAGCCCGCCGCCGTGGGATCTTTAAAGATTCAAACATCTGCGGTCGATTTGAGTCGTTGAAGGCTTTAAGGTTTCCGACCTGGGACAGGTCGGACTACGTAGGCCGATCTGCCCTCAGATCAATATCCGCAAAATACTGAGTTTCAGGAAACGGTAGTAGTTCAATGGCACCTTGCCAATGACGCTACAAAACCAACCAGTGACTATTGCCGCAGAATTGTATCTACTAGACTGCGCGTTCGGCAATCACGCCGAGCCATTTCGAAACTTAGATCCGGAATAGATTACATGATTACTGTGGGTATGAATTATCACGTCCTTCCCGGCAAACAGAAGGATTTTGAAGACAAATTCGCCGGCGTCATTGATGCACTGAAAGCCGCTCCCGGGCATACAAGTTCAACACTTTGGAAAGACGTGAGTGACGATGCATCGTATCTGATTACCAGTGAGTGGTCAGACGAAACGGCCTTCCAGGAATTCATCCGCAGCGAAGCTTTTCGAGCCGTCACGAACTGGGGCAAGGAACAGATTCTTTCAGGGCGTCCACAGCACAAGGTTTACAAGCACTGATCGCGATGATTGGTATTCAAAGCCCGATGTAGGACGGGACTCCAGTCCCGTCCTGCGATTTAGGTTTTTGACTGCCTCTTGTGTTTCATTTTTCTGCCTCCGTTTTTCTGTCTCAAATTTCGATTAGATGGCAGAAAAATGTGAGGCAGAAAAATTTCAGGGCAATGCAGTTTAGACGTCCGATGGGTATTTTTTAGTGTCCGGACGGGTCTGGAGACCCGTCCTACGAAACGCTTGCAGATCTCGCACTAAGGTTTTTTCATGAAACAAAGTCCGGGTTTTCAAAATGTATGACGGACTTCCAGTCCGTCATTTTTCGGACGGACTGGAAGTCCATCCTACGGCGAATTGCAGAAATTATTTCGGGACAGTTACTGATGATCGCTCGAACAATGATAGTCGCCTTTCGCTCCGCGAAAATAGCGTTCATCTGCGGAGCGAAACGCGACTACAGGACACTTATTGATCGAGCAGTTCTAAGCACATGTCCTCGTCCGATTTAGTTCTCCGCCGGACTCGGCCAGTTCAAATGCTTGTGCAGAAACTTGTAGGTTCCCTGGCCGTTGATCGTATGAGGCCCGACGAACCATTCGATTTCGGTCCTGTCGCCGATCTTCAATTGAGCCGCATAGAGATTTCGGATTTTAGCGTATTCGTAAGCGACCCAGTGGTCTTCGCCGACACCGTCGAAGTGGCCTCGTTCCACCATAAACGGTCGCGGGCAGATCAGCGCGGCCATCTCAGCGTAGTTGAACGTGCTGCCGAGATCCCATTCGAAGATTTCGTACTCGCCCGTCCAGATGTAACTGAAGCTCTCGCGAGTACTCGCGTTCTTCAGCACCCATTCGTTGAAGTCGGCTGAACAAATCGATAGACAGTAGTCGGTGACCAGAGCCGGAATTCGCATCGCCGATTTTCCGCCGTAGCTCAGACCGTAAAATGCGATGCGATCACCATCGACGTTCGGCTGCGTCTTCAGCCAGTTTAAGATCTGCTGATGCTGCGGCACGATGATGGAGAAGAGCGATTTTCCCAGCGGCTGAGCTTTGCGTTGCAGTGTGCGAAAGCGATCGTGAAAGATGTACGGGTTCTGTGGCGAGAACGTGATGAATCCTTGTTCGCACAGTTTCGCTGCGAAGTCATGATAGGCCGGATGATCGCCAAGAAATACATCCGTCGGACGTCCTTCCAGGCCATGCTGACAAACAACGACCGGTCTCTTTTCACCGGGCTTCAAATCTTTCGGAAGCAGCAGCACTCCATATGCAAACACATCCGGAAAGACATCCAGCACAACTTCGTGCCCAGTCCACTTCTCCGTATCCCATGACTTGCGTGATCGAGCATTAAACTCCAGCAGCGGTTGGTCAAATTCTCCGATGACTTCTTTGCGAAAGATCTCACGGTAGCGCTCTGCGGACTTTTCATACGCTTCGACAGACGTCATATCGAGCTTCGACATGAACTGCTGCCGAACAAAATGGCCTTCACGAAGCAGCGCCTGGTTGTGGCGGTCGATTTGTTTAAGGAGGCGTGCTTCACGTCCGTTTTGATTGGACTCCACGGCCGGTTGATTGATTGTGAGGTCGCTGGTCGGGGCTGAAAAATCCTGTCCTGAACCCTTCAGGGATTGCACCAGTTTATCGAAAACAGGGTTGCTACCAAATTTTTCAGAGTCTTTCAGTTTCCCGGCCAAAGCTTTCAGACGTTCTGCAACTTTTTCAAGCTCAGCAGCAGCGGCGGCTGGTTTCGGGGATGTGAGTTCGGCGGGGCCGCCACCGTTTCCTGCAAGTTCAACGTCAGGACCACGGGAACTATCGATTAATAAAGATCGCGGTCTAACAAGCATCGCGAGTTCCTGAGCCCCAAGGTCCTGCAGCAGACCGGAAAAGTTGCGATCGATTGGTTCATTCCAACTGCCGTCACGTGGCCCAAAAAAACCACCAACCACTGTAGTGTCAATGCGTGTGTCGAGGCCGCCAGCGAAAAGAGCCAACATCCCGCCTTCACCATAGCCGAAGATTCCAACCGGGATGTCCGGGGAAGCAGTCTTGAACCAATCCACAATACTTAGCGACATCTGAACTTCATAGCCAGCCAATGTTCGGCCCAGTTCAAAGGCAGCCCGATGAAGATATTCTCGGTTCGTCAAGTCGGCGCGGCCTAGACGTTTTTCGCGGTGGCGACTGATCAAAGCCGGAATCACAACGCGGTATCCGGATTCCGCCAGCAGGCGTGCCACCTGTGAATCTTCCGCGTTGCTCTCGGCAAGTCCGCACATCTGCTCAGGCGTCTGATCGGCATCAGGCAACACGATGATGTTGGCGACCACGTCGCCTTTTGGAGTCAACAAGAGTCCTTCGCCATAGATCGACGGAAGGCCAGCTCCCTGTGGCGATGGATCGCTCAGCACCGGCCAGCGAATTGCCTGCACCGTGAATTTCTCGGACTGGGCCATCACCGGATCACCGCCGACCCCGACAACAATCTCCGGTGCATCAAACGGCAAACGAGCGTCACGAATCCCAAGACACTTCGCCAGCTTCTCGCGATGCGGCTTCAGAGACGCTTCGTAGGCTTCCGGCGAAGACGTATCGACTTGAAATCGTTCGGAGCGGGTGGCGGCCGTCTTCTCGATTTCTCTCAACAAAAATCGATCGATCCCGTCCACCATCAACGACGCGAGATCACCCTCCATCGTGAGCGGCTTAGTATCGATCGGTGATAACTCTTGAGCATTGGCTCCGAAGTCAATGGCGGCGAATACGAAAGTGGCGAGCAAAGTGGGCAGTAGCAAACGCGTGCGAAACATATTCATTCTCCGGAGGGCGGTGAGAGCGTCGAAACGCGACCGTGGGGCTCCGTAGTCTGCATGGAATCAGCAGAGATTTCTACTCACGGAAGGCGAAATCTAAATCCTGGTGAGCGGCATGCGTCAGCTTGCCGGTACGATGGAGTTGCGAATCACGCCGACTCGCGGGGATCACGCAACTTTCTGTCGGGTCACCTGCCCACAATCTCGACTGACGGGCTCCACTGGCCTCCCTGCAGGAGGCCGCCTGATTTACGACGGCTGAGGTCTGCCCTCTTGATCGGGAACTCCGCCCGCTGTGTAATACCGGCGTGGCAGTCAGTGTCGTGTAACGGCCACGCGGCCTGTTCAACAATGAGTTAGCTAGGAAAGGGATTCGTCAATGAGTGACAACTACTCGATCGAAACCAACGCGACTCCCGAATTTGTGCTGGCTGTGCTCCGCGACGAGCATCGTCACGTCGTCGAAATTGACAGTGCATGCGATCCAGAAGTTGATTTGACATTTGATTCAACGGTAGAAGATTGGCGGGGAGCAAATGATCTACTCCCAGCAAAGCAGCTTGGCCGTGCGCTCAACCATTCTTGGCGATTATCGCTTTCTGACGCTCAATGGCGCAGCGTCCTTTCGCCACCAGGTCAAAGGAGGTTACGAGACGTAACTGTACTCATCGCAGCCAATACCAAAAGGACGCAACTGAAGCCGTTCAGCATTGCTGGCACTGCTTGTGTGTCTGCCGCTGCGTTCCTTGCCATAAAAGACTGTCTCGCCGCTGATGGTGTCGACGTCTCGAATATTGCTCCATCCACACCATTGCACGAGTAGACACGAAAGAACTGGCAATTATTCGTTCATCGTATCGCGCGCCTTGCACCCGGT
>Ga0105046_10001063_pt1 | contig 41288 bp, 36 predicted proteins | sample MAT03_FD_78385 | JGI IMG/M metagenome (GOLD analysis project Ga0105046, IMG submission 78385) | Freshwater microbial communities from Lake Fryxell liftoff mats and glacier meltwater in Antarctica - MAT-03 (megahit assembly) | ecosystem: Environmental > Aquatic > Freshwater > Ice > Liftoff... | reverse complement strand
CGCCGCCTATACCGGCGGCAATGAGCGGCTGAACATGTGCTACACATTCGACCTGCTCGGGCCGCAATTCTCGGTCGCGCATATCCGGGGGTGCGTCGAGGCCTACGAGAAGCATGTGGCCGATGGCTGGGTGTGCTGGGCGTTTTCCAACCACGACGTTGTGCGACACGTTTCGCGCTGGGTGCGGCTGGGCGAGGATTTCGACGCCGTCGCCAAGTTCGCGGTCACCATTCTCGCATGCCTGCGCGGCTCGATCTGTCTCTACCAGGGGGAGGAGCTTGGCTTGACGGAGGCCGAAATAGCCTTCGAGGACCTGCGCGATCCCTATGGCATACGGTTCTGGCCGGGTTTCAAGGGTCGAGACGGATGCCGCACGCCAATGGCCTGGGAAGTCGGCAAGCCGAACGCCAGTTTTTCGACTGGCAAACCCTGGCTGCCGTTGCCAAGAGAGCATATCGGACGCTCGGCGGACGTGCAGTGGGGCGAGCCGACTTCGGTTCTGTCTCGCTACCGGGCCGTGCTCGGCCTGCGCAAGCGGCACGCCGCGCTGGGTCGCGGAACGATCGCCTTCATCGATGGCGAGGCGGACGTGCTGGCGTTTTTTCGCGAGGCAAACGCCGAAAAGCTTATCTGCGTGTTCAATTTCTCGCGCGAGGAAGTCCGATGGATGCTGCCTTCAGGCACCCTCGTGTTCGATGAGATCGAACTGCCCGAGCGGACGGCGAAGCTGGAAGGGCTGGCCATCAGGCTGCAGCCGCTCGGTTGTTTCATGGGTCGGGTCCTTTAGCGCGCGCGGCTTGCGCCGCGCATCTGACGAACAATTCCTTTGCGTTATTTCGGACACTGTTGAAATCGCGCCGACTGCTGCTAGGTTTGTCAGCAGAATGGCGGGATACCCCGCTCTGCTCTGGCCCCCGTCGGAGTGACAGGATCGCCTCGGCAGCCAAAGGTGTTTAGCGGCAACACCCAACAAGAGGAGATTCCACATGGTACTCAAGTCCTTGCTCAGGGCGACTGTCTTCGCCTCCAGCCTGATGATGGCCGGGGGCGTTTTTGTATCGCCGGCCCTGTCGGAAGTCGTCTACAACCGCGGCAACTCGGCCGATCCCGAGTCGCTCGACCCTCACAAGACCTCGACCGTCTACGAGGCACATATCCTGCGCGACCTGTTCGAGGGCCTGGTGATGCAGGACCAGAACGCCGATCTGATACCGGGCGCTGCTGAAAGCTGGACGGTTTCGGATGACGGCCTGGTCTATACATTCAAGCTGCGCGCGGATGCCGTCTGGTCCGATGGGTCGACTGTGACGGCCGACGATTTCGTCTATGCGTTCCGCCGGCTCGAGGATCCAGCGACCGGGGCGGAATACGCTTCGATGCTCTACGTCGTGAAGAACGGCGAAGAGGTGAACACGGGCAAGATGAAGCCGGAAGAACTCGCTGTGCGGGCAGTCGATCCGACGACCTTCGAGGTCACGCTGAAAGCGCCGACGCCATATTTCCTTGAAATGCTGACACATCAGTCGAGCTATCCGGTCAACAAGGCCTCGATCGAAAAACTCGGCGCCGACTGGATCAAGCCCGGCAACCTGGTTTCGAACGGCGCCTTCACGCTCGCCGAGTTCGTGCCGAACGACCACATCAAGCTGGTCAAGAATCCGAAATTCCACGATGCGGCGAACGTGAAGCTCGATGTCGTGAACTATTTCCCAACCGAGGATCGCTCGACGGCGATCAAGCGTTTCGAGGCCGGCGAGCTGGACTCGAATGACGACATCCCGACCGAACAGCTTGCCGACCTGAAGGCGAAGTTCGGCGACCAGCTTCGTATCGGTCCGTATCTCGGAACCTATTATTACGCGATCAAGATGGACAAGGCGCCGTGGGACAATGTCGAGCTGCGCAATGCGGTGTCGATGGCAATCGACCGCGACTTCCTGGCCGAGAAGGTCTGGCAGAACTCCATGCTGCCCGGCTATTCGATGGTTCCGCCCGGCATCGAAGGCTACACGCCCGCCCTGGCGAGCTTCGCCGAGGAATCGCAGATCGACCGCGAGGACAAGGCCAAGGCCATCCTCGAAAAACTCGGCTACACGCCCGAGAAGCCGCTGAAGATGGAGATCCGCTACAACACCTCGGAGAACCACAAGAACACGGCCGTTGCCATCCAGGAACAGCTGAAGCCGCTCGGCATCGAGGTGACGATGGTCAACACCGACACCAAGACGCACTACGGGCACCTTGAGCAGAAGGGTGACTTCGACGTGGCGCGCGCCGGCTGGATCGCCGACTACAAGGATCCGGAGAGCTTCCTTGGCATTTCGCGCAAGGCTTCTGGCAACAACTACTCGAACTACAACAGTGCGAAGTTCGAGGAGTTGATGGACAAGGCGGCCGCCGATGGCGGCAAGCCGGAACTGCGGCTGAAGGACATGTCCGAGGCCGAACGCGTTCTGATCGACGATGTCGGCCAGATCCCGCTGCTCTACTATTCCTACAAGAACCTCGTTTCGCCGAAGCTCACGGGTTTCGACGAGAACGTCATGGACGTGCATCCGAGCCGCTTCGTCAGCAAGCAGTAGCAGGGACGGGCAGCGCCGCATGCGGCGGCGCTGCCCTCCTGCATAGGGCTCGGCATCCATGGTGATGTATGTGCTGCGGCGGCTTCTGACCGCCATTCCGACGCTCTTCGTGGTCGTCACGCTTGCGTTTTTCCTGATCAGGATCGCGCCGGGCGGTCCGTTCAACCAGGAGAGAGGCCTCAGCCCCGAGATCAGGGCCAACATCGAGGCACAGTTCGGTCTCGACGATCCGCTTTGGCTGCAATACGTCAACTATCTGAACAACCTCGCGCACGGCAATTTCGGGCCGAGCTACAATCTGCCTGACTTTACCGTGGGCGAGCTCTTCGCCACCGGCCTGCCGATCTCGGTGCAGCTTGGCGCAATGGCGCTCACGCTGGCTCTTCTGGTTGGCGGAATGCTGGGCATCGTGGCCGCGCTCAAGCAGAACCGCTGGGAGGACTATGCTGTCATCGCGACCGCCACGGCGGGCAGCACGATCCCGACGTTCGTCATCGCGCCGATCATCCAGCTTGTCTTCGGGCTGATCTGGAACCTGCTGCCGATCGGCGGCTGGAACGACGGAGCCTGGCCCAACAAGGTCGGCCCCGTCCTGACGCTCGCGCTGCCGCAGATCGCCATCGTTGCGCGATTGATGCGCGGCTCGATGATCGAGGCGCTGCGCGCCCACCACATCCGCACGGCGCGCGCGCTTGGCCTGTCGGACTGGTCGGTCATCGTCAAGCATGCCCTGCGCGGCGCGGTGCTGCCGATCGTCTCCTACGCCGGGCCGGCGGCGGCAGCACTCCTGACCGGCTCGGTGATCGTAGAGACGATCTTCGCCATCCCGGGCGTGGGGCGCTACTTCGTCGAAGCCGCGCTCAACCGCGACTACACGCTCGTCATGGGTACGGTGGTGGTGATCGCGATCTTCACCATCGTCTTCAACCTCATCGTCGACATTCTCTACGCCGTGGTCGATCCCAGGGTGCGCTATGACTGACGCCGCGCTCGACACGGTGGGCGCAGCCGAACCGCGGCAGGGGCGGTCGCTCTGGGACGACGCCTGGGCGCGGTTGCGCGCCAACAAGGCGGCGATGGCGAGCCTGTTCTTCCTTGCGGCGATGGCCATCGCCTGCATCGCGGGCCCGTGGTTGGTGCCGCACACCTACACAACGATCTACGGTGACTATGTGCGGACGCCGCCCAGCCTGTCGGCCTATCCGAAGGCGGACATGGTGGAAACCGCGCTGGCCGAGGCGGTGAAGCGCATGCGCGTGGACATCAAGGAGTGGCGCCAGGACGGTGACCGCGTGTTCGTGACGGTGGAGTCCGGCCGCGAAGTCGATGAGCGCAACGTGCGTTATCTCGACCGCTCCGACACGTTCGGCGACGCCAAGGTCGAGAGCAAGTCGGATGACGGCAGGACGATGGTGCTGAGCGCCTCGATCAAGCAGCAGTATTTCCTGCTCGGCACCGACAATGTCGGCCGCGACCTTTTGTCGAGGACGCTGATGGCCGGCCGCATTTCGCTGGCGATCGGCCTGCTTGCAGGCGTGACCGCCGTGGTGATCGGCGTGATCTACGGCGCGACGGCGGGTTTCATCGGCGGACGGACGGACGAGGTCATGATGCGCATCGTCGACGTGCTCTATTCGCTGCCGTTCATCTTCTTCGTCATCATGCTGGTGGTGTTCTTCGGCCGCAACTTCGTGCTGATGTTCCTGGCTGTCGGGGCCGTGTTGTGGCTCGACATGGCGCGCATCGTGCGCGGGCAGGCGCTGTCGATCCGCAGGCAGGAATACATCCAGGCGGCCGAGGCGCTAGGCGTGACGCGCAGCGGTATCCTGATCAGGCACGTGGTGCCGAACCTGCTGGGACCCGTGGTCATCTACATGACGCTGCTGGTTCCGCAGGTGATCATCCTCGAGAGCTTCCTGTCCTTCCTGGGGCTCGGCGTGCAGGAGCCGATGACGAGCTGGGGCGTGCTGATTTCGGCCGGCGCCAAGAACATCGGCAGCGCCAACTGGCTGCTGCTTTTCCCGGCGATCTTCCTGGTCTCGACGCTGTTAGCGCTGAATTTCGTCGGCGACGGGCTGCGCGACGCGCTCGACCCGAGGGACCGCTGACGATGGCCGGGCCGATCCTCTCCATCGAGGACCTCAGGGTATCGTTCCGCACGCTCGATGGAACGGTGGAGGCGGTGCGCGGCGTCGATCTGCATCTCGACGCCGGCGAGACGGTCGCGATCGTCGGCGAATCCGGCTCCGGCAAGAGCCAGACCATGATGGCCGCGATGCAACTGCTTGCTTCGAACGGCGTGGCCACGGGGCATGTGGACTATCGCGGGCGCAACCTGCTTGCGCTCGACAAGCAGGCGATGAACGAGGTGCGCGGCAGGAAGATCAGCATGATCTTCCAGGAGCCGATGACCTCGCTCGATCCGCTCTACACGATCGGCAACCAGTTGATCGAACCGATCAGGCGGCACCAGAAGCTGCCGCATGCGCAAGCGAGAGCCGAGGCGCTGCGGCTGCTGACGCTGGTGCAGATACCCGATCCGGCCCGGCGCATGCGTTCCTATCCGTACGAACTGTCGGGCGGCCAGCGACAGCGCGTGATGATAGCCATGGCGCTGGCAAACAAGCCCGACATTTTGATCGCCGACGAGCCGACGACGGCGCTCGACGTGACGATCCAGGCGCAGATCCTGGCGCTGCTCGCCGAACTGCAGGCCAGGCTCGGCATGGCGATCGTCTTCATCACGCATGACCTGAACATCGTGCGGCGGCTGGCCGATCGCGTCTATGTCATGCGCCACGGCGAGGTCGTCGAGACCGCGACGACCGAGGAAATGTTCACCGCGCCACGGCATGACTACACCAGGATGCTGCTTGCCGCGGAACCGGAAGGCCACAAGCCCGCGCCGGCGGACGATGCGCCCATCCTTCTGGAGGGACGGGATGTCACGGTTTCGTTCGAGATCGGCGGCGGCTTCCTGGCCAGGAAGATGGAACTGAGGGCGGTCGATGGCGTGTCGCTGGCGCTGAGGCGCGGGCAGACGATCGGCGTCGTCGGAGAGTCAGGATCGGGCAAGTCTACGCTCGGCCGAGCCTTGCTGCGCCTCTTGCCGAGCAAGGGCAAGGTCGAGTTTGGCAGCCAGGACATTTCGGGTCTCGACACGGCAGCGATGCGGCCGTTGAGAAAACGCCTGCAACTGGTGTTCCAGGACCCGTTCGGGTCGCTGTCGCCACGCATGACGGTCGGGCAGATCATCAGCGAAGGGCTTCGCGTGCATGAACCTTCGCTCTCCCACCGGGAACGCGACCGGCTTGCCGTCGAGGCGTTGGGCGAGGTGCAACTCGACCCATCCACGCGCAACCGCTATCCGCACGAATTCTCCGGCGGCCAGCGGCAGCGCATCGCGATCGCGCGCGCCATGATCCTGAAGCCCAGCGTCGTCGTGCTGGACGAGCCGACATCGGCGCTCGACCGCTCGGTTCAGAAGCAGATCGTCGATTTGCTGCGCGACCTGCAGGAGAAACACGGCCTGTCCTACCTGTTCATCAGCCATGACCTGGCCGTGGTCCGCGCGATGGCCGACTACGTCGTGGTGATGAAAAGCGGGAAGATCGTGGAGGAAGGCGAGACCGGACGGATTTTCGACCGCCCGGCGCAGGACTATACACGCGCCTTGATGGCCGCGGCGGTGGACCGCGAACGGTTCGGCAAGGCGGGCAGCTAGACGGAAGCGTGGATAGCCAAGATGTGCTTAGCGCGAGAGCGGGAGCCCCCTGTCTCGGGCCGCCGACAAGTACCTGCGCGGTGAAGGTGGACAGATTCCCCGATCTGGAACCGGTCGGCAGCAAAATCGTGGCCGCTGTCGGAGCCTGGGCGTAACGGCGAGTCCTGGCTCCTAATGAGGGTCAGTTAATGCGCGCTGGTAGGTCTGAATCGCAGCATCTCGATCCGTCACATTCGACCGGAAAGCACCGAGGGTGTCGTGGCTTTCCAGCCAGCGCAGATGAGGTAGTACCTGGTGATAGTGTGGCCTGATCCAGATGTTGTGGATCAGGATGACCGTATTCGGGGATGCCATGGCCGCGATCAATGCGCATGCGATACGGAACCGGCCATCCACCAACACAAGGTCATAAGTCTCTTGCTTCCAAGGTGAGGATACATACGCCCCCCAGCGTTCGGCATTATCCCGATCGGTCGGGTGGCCCAGTTGGCCGATTGGCCGATATCAACATGCGAAACGACTGCCCGCCCGGCATTGAGGGCATCACGGACTGCAGGCTCGGAAACAACTTTTCCTACCCAATCGGGATTGCTCTCGGTCGATGTGACATGCGCATTCGACTGGCAGGCCATGACAGTCGAGTAGCCACAGCCGTACTCCAGGTACCGATTCGCCTTCGACAGGTAGCGAACCAGGCAGGCTTGTTCCCGCTCCGTCATTGTCGGCGGCATCAATCTCTCCGGCAGTTGTCCGCTGCCGGCCTACCACAGCTTCTCACCCGAAAGGAACTGCCATGGCTGACCCAGCAGGGATTGCGACTGCCCGACGACACCTAGGCCAGCGTGAAGTCAAGAACCGCATCACGAGCCGCATATCTTGCGCATATCTTGAATGATGGAAAGCGGCACACTGTGGACGGCGAAACCCAATGGGACGGAGGATTCACTGGCGGCTTGCAGGCTGAAAGAGCCTTCCATGCTGGTGGCGCATCATCGCGCGCCTGCCGCATCCACCCCGATAGGGGAATCTTTCACAAGTCTTTGAAAAACTGGTCGGAGTGGCAGGATTTGAACCTGCGACCCCGTCGTCCCGAACGACGTGCGCTACCAGACTGCGCTACACTCCGTGACCAGACGCGGGCTTATAGACGCGTGGTTTTGATACCGCAAGCGGCAATGGTCTTTGTTTTCGGTCGGCCGTGGCTCCGGATGCGGCTTTTCGGTTCCAAGACGAGGCGACACCGCCTATAGGCTACGAACAACGCCGGTGCGGCGGGCGAAATAGTTTCCATCTGGAGTTGTCGTGTCGTTCAGGATCGTCGGCGAGGCATCGCCCAACAGCTTCGGTTTCGAGACCAGCGCGCTGATCAAGGCGACGGGGTTCCGGGAATACGACGCGCGCTGGTGGTTCGGCCATCCCGGCTCGGAGCGCGCGCCCGACCTGAACCTGATCGGCGTGCAGGCGCTGGGCATGGGGCTTGGCACGCTGATCAGGCGGCTGGGCGCGGGGCCGGACATCGTGACCGGTCACGACTTCCGCAGCTATTCGCTGTCGATCAAGCTGGCGCTCGTATCGGGGCTGATGGCTTCAGGCGCGCGGGTCAAGGATATCGGGCTGGCGCTGTCGCCGATGGCCTATTTCGCGCAATTCGCGCTGGACACACCTTCCGTCGCCATGGTGACGGCATCGCACAACGAGAACGGCTGGACCGGGGTGAAGATGGGCGCCGAGCGCCCGCTGACCTTCGGACCGGACGAGATGTCGGCGCTGAAGGAGATCGTGCTGTCGGGCGATTTCGATCTTGTCGGCGGCGGGTCCTACGAATTCGTCCAGGATTTCCGCAAGGCGTATCTCGACGATGTGACCGCGGCCAAGAAAATCGGCCGCAAGCTGCGCGTCGTGGCGGCCTGCGGGAACGGGACGGCGGGCGCCTTCGCGCCGGAAGCACTGCAGCGCATTGGGTGCGAGGTGATCCCGCTCGACACCGAGCTCGACCACACGTTCCCGCGCTACAATCCCAACCCGGAGGACATGCAGATGCTGCATGCGATCCGCGACAAGGTTCTGGAGACCGGCGCGGATGTCGGGCTCGGCTTCGACGGTGACGGCGATCGCTGCGGCGTGGTCGACAATCTCGGCAACGAGATCTTCGCCGACAAGGTCGGCGTCATGCTGGCACGGGATATTTCGGCACAGCACCGCGACGCGAAGTTCGTGGTGGATGTTAAATCGACCGGCCTGTTCCAGACCGATCCCGTGTTGAAGGCCCAGGGCGCGGCGACCGACTACTGGAAGACCGGCCATTCGCATATCAAGCGGCGGGTGGCCGAACTCGGCGCGATCGCCGGCTTCGAGAAATCCGGCCATTTCTTCTTCAATCCGCCGATCGGGCGGGGTTATGATGACGGTCTTGTCACGGCAATTGCCGTGTGCCAGATGCTCGACCGCAATCGCGGGAAATCGATGGCCGACCTCTATGCGGCGCTGCCCGTCACCTTCGGTACGCCGACCATGTCGCCGCATTGCGATGACGAGGTGAAATATGCGGTGGCCGAGCGCGTGCTGAGGGACTTCCAGGCCATGAACGAACGGGGCGAGATTTTCGCCGGCCAGAAGATCGCCGGTCTCGTCACGGTCAACGGCGTTCGCGTGGTGGCCGAAGACGGCACCTGGGGCCTGGTGCGCGCGTCGTCGAACAAGCCGGAACTGGTGGTCGTCGTTGAAAGCCCGGTGTCGCCGGAACGACGCCGCGAGATGTTCGACGGCATCGACGGCGTGCTGCGCCGCAACCCTGAAGTCGGCGCGTACAACCAGACGTTTTGAGGGGCAGGCGACCGCAGCATGGCCGACAGGATCGTAAGCTTCGTGATGAGCGGCGGCGTCGGCTCCCGGCTCTGGCCGCTGTCGCGCGAGGACAATCCGAAGCAGTTCCACGATCTGGCCGGCGACGGCTCGATGCTGGCCAAGACGCTGCGCCGGCTGGCCGCAAGGCAGGCGGGCGCAACGCCGATCTACCTGATCGCGTCGGAGCGGCACTCGCGCCGCGTCCGCGCCGACCTTGCCGAGATCGACGCAGCGGGCGGCGGCGCGATCTTCGAGCCGGTCGGCCGCAACACGGCCGCCGCCGTCGCGGTGGCGACGCTGCAGACCCTGGCCGCGCACGGCGACAGCCTGATGCTGGTGGTGCCATCGGATCATGAAATCTCGACCGACGCCCAGTTCTGGCGGACGATCGAGCAGGGCGTGCCGGCGGCGCTCGACGGACGCATCGTGGTGTTCGGCATCAAGCCGACGCTGCCCGAGACGGGCTACGGCTATATCGAGGTGGCCGGTGGCGGCGGCGATGTCAGCGACGTATCGCGCTTCGTCGAGAAGCCCGATCTGGCGACGGCCGAGCAATATCTCGCCAGCGGCAATTTCTACTGGAACACAGGCATCTTCCTGTTTCGCGCCGGCGCGATGCGCGACGAGTTCAGGCGATTCCAGCCGGATATCTGGGCCGCCGCCGAAAAGGCCTTCGCCGCGGCGACCGGCGATCTCTCCGGCCTCTACATGCCGCTCGATCTCTACACCGATGTTCCGTCCACCTCGATCGATTACGCCATCATGGAGAAGGCGGAACGCATCGCCATGGTGCCGGCCGGATTCCGCTGGAACGACCTTGGCTCCTGGCAGTCGCTTCTTGATGTCGGGCCGGCGGACAGGCAAGGCAACGTGATCGTCGGCGACGTGGTCGCGATCAACTGCGAGAATTCGTATTTCCGCAGCGACGGCAGCCTGCTGTCGGCGATCGGGCTGAAGAACGTGGCGATCGTCTCGACGCCCGACGCGACCTTCGTCGCGCCTGTCAGCCACAGCCAGAACGTCAAGAAGATCGTCGAGCAACTTGAGAAAAGCGGCCGGCTGGAAACCCGCTTCACGCCGGCCCCGGATCGCGTGCTGGTCAGCGGCGCGTGGCGGCGCAGGGTGCATCACTGGTTGTTCGACGAGACGCTGCCGCTGTGGTCGACCAGGGGCGTCGACGAGGTGCACGGCGGCTTCCACGAAGCGCTCGGCTTCGACGGCTCGCCGGTCGCCAGACCCAAGCGCATGCGCACCATGGCGAGGCAGGTCTACGCCTTCGCGGTGGCCAAGGCGCGCGGCTGGGACGGGCCGGCCGACCGGCTGATCGGGCACGGACTGGAGTTCATGGGGCGCAACGGCCGCACCGCCGGGGGCGGCTGGGTGCGCACGCTGAACGTCGACGGCAGCGTCGCCGACCCGGTCGAGGACGCCTACGACCATTCGTGCGTGCTGCTGGCGCTGGCGTGGGCGCATATCTGCGGCAACCCCGACGCGCTCAGGCTCGGCGAGGAGACGTTCGCCTTTCTCGACGCGCGTCTGCAGGACGGCGAGGCCGGCGGCTATCTGGAGACGCCGGATGGCGACAGGACGCGGCGATCCAACCCGCATATGCATCTGCTGGAGGCCTTCCTAGCCTGGCACTCGGCGACCGGCGATGAACGGCACCTCGACCGCGCCGAGCGCATCATCCGCCTCTTCAAGGGGCACTTCTTCGACGCCGACAGCTGGACGCTCGGCGAGTTCTTCGACGAGAGCTGGCGGCCGGAAGCCGGCGAGGCGGGAAGCTGGACGGAGCCCGGCCATCATTTCGAATGGGCGTCGCTGCTGGCCGACTACGCCGGCAAGAGCGGCAGCGGCGAGATGACGGCTTACGCAAGGAAGCTTTATGCCTCGGCGATCGCCAACGGGCTGAACCGCGCCACCGGGCTGGCCTATGGCGCGGTGTCGCGGCAGGGCCTGCCGCTCGACCGGCTGTCGCGCAGCTGGCCGCAGGCCGAGGCGATCAAGGCGGCGATCGCGCTCGACGGCAGCGGCGGCCCGGACCTGAAACCGGAAGTCGAGGCGCGGGTCGGGCGGCTGTTCCGCTGGCACATCGACCCGGCGCCGACCGGCCTGTGGATCGACCGCATCGACGAGCGCGGCCGCTCGCTGGCCACCGACGTGCCGGCCAGCATCTTCTACCATCTGGTCAGCGCGCTGACCCAGTATCTCGATGGGACAGAGGGCAGCCCTCAATAGGGGCTGACGACGTCGCCGGTTTCGACATAGACCGCCTTGATCTGCGAATAGTGGTTGAGCGCGGCCAGCGAATTCTCGCGGCCGATGCCGGACTGCTTGAAGCCGCCGAACGGTATTTCGACCGGCGCGAGATTGTAGGTGTTGATCCAGCAGGTGCCGGCCTGCAGCTCGGCGATGACGCGGTGCGCGCGCGGCAGGTCGCGCGTGAAGACGCCGGCGGACAGCCCGAACTCGCTGGCGTTGGCGCGGGTTATCACCTCTTCCTCGCGGGTGAACTTCAACACCGACATGACCGGCCCGAATATCTCCTCCTGCGCGATCCGCATGCCGTCGGTGACGCCGGAGAAGATCGTCGGCTCGACGTAGAAGCCGGCCTCAAAACCCTGTAGTGACGGAACGCCACCGCCATGCGCGAGTGTGGCGCCCTCATTCCTGCCGATCTCGATGTAGGACAGCACCTTTTCGTGCTGCGCCTTGTTGATGAGCGGCCCCATCTGGGTTTCGGGGTCGAGGGGGTCGCCGATGCGGATCGCCTTGGTGCGTTCGGTGAGACGGTCGAGGAAGCGGTCGTGCAGGCCTTCCTGAACGAAGACGCGCGTACCGTTGGAGCAGACCTGGCCGGTGGAGTAGAAATTGGCGAGCATGGCGCCGCCGACCGCGTTTTCGACGTCGGCGTCGTCGAAGATGATGAGCGGTGACTTGCCGCCAAGTTCCATCGTGGCGTGCTTCATCAGCGAGCCCGCGAGTGCGAGCACCTTGCGACCGGTCGGAACCGAGCCGGTGAGCGAGACCTTGGCGACGACCGGATGGCTGGCCAGCGCGTGGCCGACGTCGCCATAACCCTGAACGACGTTGAAGAGGCCGGCTGGCAGCCCGGCCTCGGTGTAGATCTCGGCCAGCGCCAGCGCCGAAAGCGGCGTGTTCTCCGACGGCTTGAAGACCATCGCGTTGCCCATGGCGAGCGCCGGGGCCGACTTCCAGCCGGCACCCTGGATCGGATAGTTCCATGCGCCGATGCCGACGCAGACGCCCAGTGCCTCGCGGCGGGTGTAGGCGAAGGAGCCGCCGAAATCGACATAGTCGCCATTGTAGCTGGCGATGGCGCTGCCGAAATATTCGAGCGCATCGGCGGCCGACGCCGGGTCGGCGACCAGCGTCTCCTGGATCGCCTTGCCGGTGTCGAGGGTTTCGAGCCGCGCGATTTCGGCGTTGCGAGCGCGCAGGATGTCGGCGGCGCGGCGAAGGATGCGGCCGCGCTCGACCGGCTTCAGGCGCGCCCATGCCGGCTGCGCCTCGCGGGCGGCCTCGACGGCAAGCTCGACGACGTTCTCGGTCGCCGAGTGGACCATCGCGATGGTCTCGCCGGTGGCCGGGTAGATGACCGGAACGGGCTTGCCGCGCTCGTCATCGACGAAGCTGCCGTTGATGTAGTGCGATGCCTTGGGCTGGGCTTTCATCGAAGGGTTCCTTAGCGCGCGTTCGATATATGTAGCATGTTTAGCGGTCGCTTTCGCGCCAGTGCGGATTGATCCACGGTTCCTGGTTGGATGGCGGCAGCGGCGTGCGGCCGAGGATATGGTCGGCGGCCTTCTCGCCGGTCATGATCGAGGGCGCGTTTAGGTTGCCGTTGGTGACGCGCGGAAAGATCGAGGAGTCGGCGACGCGCAGGCCCTCGACGCCGATGACGCGGCATTCCGGGTCGACGACGCTGGCCGGGTCCGAAGCGCTGCCCATCCGGCAGGAGCCGCAGGGATGGTAGGCGCTCTCGGCGTGGGCGCGGATGAAATCATCGAGCTCGCCGTCGGTCTGGACGCCGGCGCCCGGCGAGATCTCGCGGCCGCGATAGGGGTCGAAGGCGGCCTGTCCGAAGATGTCGCGGGTCAGCCGGATGCAATGGCGGAAGTCACGCCAGTCATCGGCGTGCGCCATGTAGTTGAAGCGGATTTCCGGCTTCGCCCAAGGGTCTGGCGAGCGCAGCGTAATTGCGCCGCGCGACTTCGAGCGCATCGGCCCGACATGCGCCTGGAAGCCGTGCCCGGCGGCCGCCGCCTTGCCGTCGTAGCGCACCGCGGCCGGGATGAAATGGTACTGGATGTCGGGGTAGTCGACGCCGGCCGCCGAGCGCACGAAGGCCGCCGCCTCGAAATGGTTGGTGGCGCCAAGCCCGGTCTTGAAGAACAGCCACTCGGCGCCGATGAGCGCCTTGGAGATGGGGCCGAAGACGCCGTTCAGCGTGATCGGTTGCAGCGATTCCTGCTGGATATAGAGTTCGAGGTGGTCCTGAAGATTGCGGCCGACGCCGGGCCGGTCGGCGATCACCTCGATGCCATGCCGCCGCAGTTCCCCGGCCGGACCGATGCCTGAAAGCATCAGGATTTTCGGCGAATTGATGGCTGATGCCGCGACGATGACTTCGCGTCTTGCCTTAACGACCTGAATCTTTTTGCGGGCTTCGATTTCGACGCCGGTGGCGCGTTGATTCTGGATGATCACGCGCCGCGCGAAGCCACTGACGAGACTCACGTTCTTGCGCTTGAGCGCCGGCCGAAGATAGGCGTTGGCGGCGGACCAGCGACGTCCCAGATGGATGGTCTGCTCCATCGCGCCGAAGCCTTCCTGCTTGGCGCCGTTATAGTCTTCTGTCGTCTCGAAACCTGCCTGGCGACCTGCTTCGAGGAAGGCGCCGTAGAGCGGATTGCGGCGCGGCCCGCGCTTGACGTGGAGCGGGCCGTCGGCGCCGCGCCAGCCGTCCTCGCCGCCCTTGGCGTTCTCCATGCGCTTGAAGTAGGGCAGCACGTCGGCGAAACCCCAGCCGGTCGCGCCCTGCTCGGCCCAATGGTCGAAGTCGCGCGCATGGCCGCGCACATAGACCATGCCGTTGATGGACGACGAGCCGCCGAGCACCTTGCCGCGCGGCGTCGCGAGAACGCGGCCGCCGAGATGCGGCTCGGGTTCGCTTGCAAAGCCCCAGTCGTAGAGGCTCATGTTGAGCGGGATGGACAGCGCCGACGGCATCTGGATCAGCGGGCCATAGTCGCTGCCGCCGTATTCGATGACGATGACCGAGTGCTTGCCGTCCTCCGAAAGGCGGTAGGCGAGTGCCGAGCCGGCCGAACCCGAACCGATGATGACGTAGTCCGCTTCAAGCACGATCGATGTGCTTCATAAAATCGGCGGACGAGACATTGCCGCCGGTCGCAATCACCAGAACGGTCTTGCCTGAGACATCGACGGAGCCGCCAAGCAAGGCCGCGAGGGAGGCAGCCGCGGATGGCTCGAAGACCAGCTTCAGGCTTTCGAAGGCGACGCGCATGGCCGAGCGCACGGCCTCGTCGGTGACTGTTAAGGGCAGCGCGCCGATCGTGCTCATGACGGCGAAGGTCGCAACGCCCGGACGCCGCGCCATCATGCCGTCGCAGATGGACGGCGGCGTCGTCAGGGGCACGGTCTGTGCGGCGCTGGCCGCCAGTGACGCCCCCATGCCGTCGAAGCGCTCCGGCTCGACCACGACAATCCTCGTTTCAGGACAAAGATATTTGAAGGCGAGCGAAACGCCACTGACAAGCCCACCGCCACCGGTAGGCACGAAAACCAAGTCGGTCCTGGCATTGACCTCGCTCAACTGGCGCAGAGCTTCCAGCCCTACGCCGGCCTGACCCGCAACGACCTCCGGATGATCGAACGGGTGCAGAAGGGTCAGGCCTTCTTCCTCGGAAATGGTGCGCGAGCGTTCCATGGCCACTTCTTCACGGGCGCGACTGCCGTGATCGGTCAGGACGACGCGCGCACCGTAGCCAGCGGTCGCATCTCGCTTCGCGGCCGGGGCGTCGATAGGCATGACGATGGTGACCGGAATGCCGAGGCGCTGACCGGACGCCGCCAACCCTTGCGCGAAGTTCCCGGACGAATAGGCGACCACGCCCTTTGCCGCCTCGGCGTCGGTGAGCGTCTTAAGCCGCCAATAGGCGCCGCGAGCTTTGAAGGAGCCTGTCCATTGAAGTGACTCGGGCTTCACGAACACGCGCGCTGCTCCGGTGCGCGCGGCAATCGTTGGAGCCTCCAGCAGCGGCGTGACCAGGGTTGCCTTGCTCGATTCCGCGTAGGCGCGCCTGAGATGATCGAGATCGGGCACCAATACGGTCATCATCGATCTCCCGATCGGCGATTGGTGTTTGTCGCGGCGGTCACCGCGCCAAGCTTCGTCTCGACATAATCCTCGACGATGGCGATGGCGCCCGCGGCGTTCGGCGTGCCGTCACGAAGGGCGCGACGGATGTAGAGCCCGTCGATCAATGCCGCGATGGCCTCGGCCGCCTGATCGGCGGTGGCGCGCGGCAGCAGCCTGGCCAGACCGCTCATCAGGTTGGAATGGAGCCGGCGAGCATAGATGCGCAGCAAACGCCTCAGCGCGGCGGATTTCTGCGCCTCGACATAGAAGGCGAGCCATGCCGCGATGGTTTCCGGCTGGAACTGCTTTTCGGAGAAATTGACCGCTATGATGGCAGAGACCCGTTCCCGTGCGGTTCGCGCGCTGGCGAGAGCCTGTCGCGTATCGGAATTCAGTTCGGCAAGCAGATGCCGCATGGTGGCGAGCAGCAACTCTTCCTTGGCGCCGAAATAATGGTGCGCGAGGGCCGACGACACGCCGGCGCGCCCCGCGATTTCCGACATGGTGACGTTGAGTGAGCCGCGCGCGCCGATCGCGGAGATCGTCGCATCGATCAGCGCCTTGCGGCGCAGTGGCTCCATTCCGACTTTCGGCATTGCAACACTCCAGCCCTGGAAGGTTATTTTTAATTGACTGATCAATCAACAAAAAATCCGGGCGCGGTTCCTGCGAGCCTTTACGCGGCCGTTTGACGCATCCACATTGGGTGAAACGCCCGGACGGGGCGACCGGAGAAACTCCAATGACCGCCTGTATCGTCGGCTGGGCGCATTCCCGCTTTGGCAAGCTTGAAGGCGAGACGCTGGAAACGCTCATCACCGGCGTGGCGCGACAGTCGCTGGAGCATGCCGGCATCGGTCCCGAGGACGTTGACGAGATCGTTCTCGGGCACTTCAATGCGGGCTTTTCCGCACAGGATTTTACCGCCAGCCTTGTGCTGCAGGCCGACGACCGGCTGCGTTACAAGCCTGCGACGCGTGTCGAGAACGCGTGTGCGACGGGCTCGGCCGCCGTGCGGCAGGGCATCCGGGCAATCGATGCGGGTGCGGCGCGCATCGTCTTGGTTGTCGGCGCCGAGCAGATGACGACGACGCCGGGTCCCGAGATCGGCAGGAACCTGCTCAAGGCGTCATATCTGCCTGAGGACGGCGATACGCCGGCCGGCTTTGCCGGTGTCTTCGGCAAGATCGCGGATGCATATTTCCAGCGCCACGGCGACCAGTCGGACGCGCTTGCCGCGATCGCCTCGAAGAACCACAGGAATGGTGTTGGAAATCCCTACGCGCAGTTGCGCAAGGATATCGGGTTCGATTTCTGTCGGCGCGAGAGCGACAAAAATCCGTTCGTGGCGGGGCCGCTGAAACGCACGGATTGCTCGCCTGTATCGGACGGGGCCGCCGCGATCGTGCTGGCCGAGGGCGAGATCGCCGGAATCATGCAGCGCGCCATCGGCTTCCGGGCAAACGAACATGTCCAGGATTTCCTGCCGATGTCGAAGCGGGACATCCTGCTGTTCGAGGGTTGCGCCGAAGCCTGGAAGAGAGCATTGCGCCAGGCAGGCGCGACGCTCGACGATCTCTCTTTTGTCGAGACGCATGACTGCTTCACCATCGCCGAGCTGATCGAATACGAGGCGATGGGACTGGCGAAACGGGGCGAGGGCGGTCGCATCGCGATGGAAGGCCAGACCGCGCTGGATGGCCGGCTGCCAGTGAATCCATCCGGGGGGCTGACATCCAAGGGACATCCGATCGGCGCCACGGGCGTTTCCATGCACGTGCTGACGGCGATGCAGCTGATGGGCGAGGCCGACGGCATCCAGGTGCCGGGCGCGACGCTTGGCGGCATCTTCAACATGGGCGGCGCGGCAGTCGCCAATTATGTCTCGATCCTCGAACGGCTGAAATAGTCGGCATGCGGCCGCTGGCCCGTCGAGGCTTCCTTTCGGTGCGCATTGTGGCTAGGAAGCGGGCTTGAAGGAGATGCCTATGCGACTTGCGCTCGCTGCTGGAATCCTGGCGATGCTTGTAGGCGTCGCAGAGGCCGGGGAAGATTTGGGCGCGGTCGTCGGCGCCTTCTGCAAGGCAAGGCTCGCCAATGACGAGCAGGCGACGATGGCGCTGATGACGCCATCGTTGCTGAAGGTGATCGAGGAGGCCAAGGCGCGCAACGACGTGATCGCCAAGGCGACGCCCGACGAGAAGCCGCCTTTCGGCGACGGCATTCCCTATCAGTCATTTCCCGACGCCGCGCCCGGTTGCGAGGCCGGCGAGGTCATCGAAAAGCCGGGCCGCACGGAAGCCGAGGTAACCTACCGTTTTCCAGATACGCCCAACGCCGACTGGACCGACCGGCTGAAACTCGTGCTGGAAGGCGACAAGCTTCTGGTCGACGATATTCTGTTCGCCAATGTCGCGAACGGCGAGCCCGACCAGGGGCTTCGCCTCGTCCTGTTCAACGCCTTCGACCAGTAGTCCAGAACCGCTTCAGGGCTCGCGACCTGCGGCTGTTCAGAAGAAGCGAACGGTTCCGAAGGCGGGAACCTTGATCCCGGGATGGGCGAGGTCGAGACCGGCGACAAGGCCCGCAAGATGGACCTCCAGGCCGCTGCGGACGCCAAACGCAAAGCCCGCATAACCCCCAAGCGTCACATGAATGTCCCGCCAGTCAGGGGCAAGATCGAATGCGACAATGCCGGGAGCGTAGTCGCGGCCCGTTGCGTTGGAAGGAAGGGTCGCTCCGAACTCTGGCAGGCTTCGCAGCACATGAGCGACGAAGCTGTTGGAATTCGGTCCCGGCCAGATTCGGTAGTCGCCATGTCTGGAGAAGCGGTAGTCGGCGATGGCCGCCTCGACGACGGGGATGAGGCGAGTGGCCTCGGAGCCGGTGATGGATGCCACGATTTCGGGGGCATTGGAGTACCATCGGCCATCGGCGGCATAGGCATTGTGCCGGATGGGCGTTCCCCAGCCGACCTTGTCGTATCGATCGTAGCGGGCTGAACCCGGTTTCTTCACGACCAGCCAACTGTGCAGGGAAAAGGCGCCCTTGAAGCCCCCGGTCCGCGCGGCCAGGACATGGATGGCGGCTTCGTCCACTGTCGGTACCCTCGGCAGGACTCCGGACGACGACCAGTCGGCGTTGCGCCAGGAACCCGGCCGTTCGAGAGTGGCCCACCAAGCAAGCGTGGCGAGTGCTGGCATGGCGAAAATTATCAGTATGGCCAGAGCGAAGTTCTTGACCAGGAGCATCCGGCGGAGCCTTTGTCTAGGTTGTGGCAGTCGGGCATGTCAGGCGAGCCGTCATTTCGGGTGGAATTATGTCCAATCCCATTTTGGTTGAGATACTGCGCGGCGATCGCATCGAGAGCGCGCATCGCGGCGCGGTGGCGGTATGCGACGAGGCCGGCAAGCTGCTGGTCGAGATCGGTGACGTGTCGCAGGCTGTTTTTCCACGCTCGGCGGTGAAGTCGATCCAGGCGCTGCCGCTGGTGGAAAGCGGCGCGGCGGATGCGTTCGGCTTCGACGACAGGAAGCTGGCGCTGGCCTGCGCGTCGCACCGTGGCGAGACCGCGCATGCCGAACTGGCAGCGGAGATGCTGGCTGCCGCCGGACACGAGGAGAGCGCCCTGGAGTGCGGCGCGCATTGGCCGTTCAACCAGGATGCAACGGTGGAACTGGCCCGGTCGGGGCGGACGCCGTCGCAATTGCACAACAATTGTTCCGGAAAACACTCCGGCTTCGTCTGCACCTGCACGCATCTGAAGCTCGACCATCGCGGCTATGTCGGCTTCGACCATCCCATGCAGGGGTTCATCCGAGAGGCCATGCAGAACGTGACGGGCGCGGTTCACGACAGCGGCAACAGCGCCATCGACGGCTGCTCGATCCCGACCCATGCGATCCCTATCAACAGCCTCGCTTTTGGCTTCGCCAGGATGGCGACGGGAAAGGGCCTGTCGCCGGACAGGGCGAAGGCGGCGAAGCGGCTGTTCGCCGCCTGCATGGCCGAGCCGTTCTTCGTCTCGGGATCGGACGTGGCCGACCTGCCGCTGGTGCGGGCCGCTCCCGGCCGCATATTTCTCAAGAGCGGGGCGGAAGGCGTCTATTGCGCGGCCTTGCCGGAACTCGGGCTCGGAATCGCGCTTAAGTGCGACGACGGCGCGGGGCGCGCGGGCGAGGCGATGGTCGCGGCCGTGCTGGCAAGGCTGCTGGCATCGGACGCGGCATTGTCGGCGACGCTTGCGGACATGGCGCGTCCGGTGGTGCCAAGCCGCAGGGGCGTTTCTGTTGGGCGCATCCAGCCGACCGGACCGTTGGCTGGATAGGTCAGCCGGCGCGATTGCTGCCCGCTTCGCAGGAAACATGCCACCGAACGCCACCTTGTGCGTTAGATTGCCATCATGAGCAGAGCATTTACACGCGAAGACGACAATGAGAACGCGATCAACGACCTCGGCGAGCGCCCGGTCAGCCCGCACCGCAACCTGGTGACAGCGAACGGTCTCACGAAGATTGAGGAAACGATCGCGGAATTGCGAGCAGATCTGGCGAAGGCCGAGGCGGATGCCGACCGCATGCGCATGGCGGTGCTTTCGCGCGACCTTCGCTACTGGGCGTCGCGACGCGAGACTGCCGAGCTGACCGCGCCGGACGCTGGCGGCGATGTCGTTCGGTTCGGCAAGAGCGTTACGATCGAGGGCGAGGATGGCAAGCGCCGGACCTGGAAGATCGTCGGCGAGGACGAGGCAGACGCCGCGAAGGGCAGCATCAGCCATGTCTCGCCGATGGCGCAGGCGCTGTTCGGCAAGGGCGTCGGCGACGTCGCGACGGTCGCCGGGAAGGAATGGGAGATTGTGGAGATGAGTGGGTGATGGATTGGTTGAGCGCGCTAAAGCGAATTCAATCCGCCAGCAGCCTGTCCATCAGCCGTTCCGCGGCCTCGGGGATCACCGTGCCCGGCGGGAAGATCTCGGCAGCGCCTGCTCTGCGCACCGCGTCGTAATCCTGCGGCGGGATGACGCCACCGGCGACGATGACCGTGCTGCGTCCGCCGAGGCGGTCGAGTTCGGCGCGCAGTTCCGGAACCAGCGTCAGGTGGCCGGCGGCCAGCGAGGAGGCGCCGACGATGTGGACATCGCGCTCCATGGCGAGCCTGGCGATCTCGGCGGGCGTCTGGAACATAGCGCCGACGGTGACGTCGAAGCCGAGATCGGCAAAGGCGGTGGCGATGACCTTCTGGCCGCGGTCGTGGCCGTCCTGTCCCATCTTGGCGACCAGAATGCGCGGGCGCTGGCCGGTCTTCTTCTCGAAGGTCTCGACCTTGGCGGCGACGCGCTCGGCAGCGGGGTTGTCGCCGAGTTCCTTGCGGTAGACGCCGGAAATCGTCTGTACCGTCGCGACGTGGCGGCCGAAGACCTTCTCCAGCGCCAGCGAAATCTCGCCGACCGTCGCCTTGGCCCGGGCGGCGCGGACGGCGAACTCCAGCAGATTGCCGTCGCCGGAAGCAGCACCGGTCAGCGCGTCGAGCGCCTGCTCGACGGTGGCGACATCGCGCGTGCCCTTGAGCGACTGCAGCTTGGAAAGCTGGCGCGCGCGCACCTCCGCATTGTCGACCTTGAGCACGTCGACCGCGATGTCGTTGTCCGGACGCCAGGCGTTGACGCCGACCAGCAGCTGCGCGCCGGAATCGATGCGTGCCTGCGTCCGCGCCGAGGCCTCCTCGATGCGCGCCTTGGGAATGCCCTTCTCGATGGCCGCCGCCATGCCGCCCAGCGCCTCGACCTCCTCGATATGGGTCATGGCCCGCGCGGCGAGATCGTGCGTCAGCCGCTCGACATAGGCCGAGCCGCCCCATGGGTCGATGACACGAGTGGTTCCGGATTCCTTCTGCAGGATGAGCTGGGTGTTGCGGGCAATGCGCGCGGAATGGTCGGTCGGCAGCGCCAGCGCCTCGTCGAAGGCGTTGGTGTGGAGCGACTGGGTGTGTCCCTGCGTCGCGGCCATCGCCTCGATCATGGTGCGCACGATGTTGTTGTACGGATCCTGCGCGGTCAGCGACCAGCCGGAGGTCTGGCAGTGCGTACGCAGCGACAGCGAGCGCGGGTCCTTCGGCGCGAAGTTCTTCTGGATGAGGGCAGCCCACAGCAGCCGCGCCGCGCGCAGCTTTGCGACCTCCATGAAGAAGTTCATGCCGATCGCCCAGAAGAAGGAAAGTCGCGGCGCGAAGTCGTCGATGCCCAGCCCTGCGGCAATGCCGGCGCGGGCGTAATCGATGCCGTCGGCGATGGTGTAGGCGAGCTCGAGGTCGGCCGTCGCCCCGGCCTCCTGCATATGGTAGCCGGAGATCGAAATCGAATTGAACTTGAGCATGCGCCGTGAGGTGTAGGAGAAAATATCCGACACGATCCGCATCGAAGGTTTTGGCGGATAGATGTAGGTGTTGCGGACCATGAACTCCTTCAGGATGTCGTTCTGGATGGTCCCTGCGAGGTCCTTCTCGGCGACCCCCTGTTCTTCCGCCGCAACGATGTAGAGCGCCAGGATCGGCAGCACGGCGCCGTTCATGGTCATCGACACGGTCATTTCGCCAAGCGGGATCTGGTCGAACAGCTGGCGCATGTCGAGGATGGAATCGATCGCCACGCCGGCCATGCCGACATCGCCGGCGACGCGCGGATGGTCGCTGTCGTAGCCGCGATGCGTGGCAAGGTCGAAGGCGACGGACAGGCCTTTCTGGCCGGCCGCGACGTTGCGGCGGTAGAAGGCGTTGGATTCCTCCGCCGTGGAGAAACCGGCATATTGCCTGACCGTCCAGGGCTGGCGGACATACATCGTCGGGTATGGGCCGCGGATGAAGGGCGCGATGCCCGGCCATGTGTCGAGCAGGGCCAGGCCGGACAGATCGCGCTCGCCATAGAAGCGCTTCACGGGGATGCCTTCCGGTGTGTCCCAGGCGGCGCCGTCGACGGCACGCTCCGCCGGCTTCGGCGGGCTCCAGGCGATGGCGCTGAAATCCGGGATCATGCGCCGGCTCCGATCGACTGGTCGATGCGCGGGCTGTCCAGCCGGTCGCAGAACACCGCGCCGTCGGCGGGGAGAGGCCGCTTTTCGGCGGCGAGCGTTTTGACAGGCCTTTCGCCGCCGAGCCGATAGACCGTCGTGCCGACGATGTCACGCTTGCCATCGAGGTAGAGGCCAAGGCGTGCTTCGCGAGATTTTGCGATGCGCTGTTGCAGCATGCCTGCGGCGAGGCTTCGCAAGATGCCGCCCTCTTGCTCGATAGCGCGGAAAGCGCCCCATGCCTTTTCGCAAAGCGCGTCGGTCAACGCCTCGATAGAGCCGGAACCGGATGCGGGATCGGCGACAAAATCGATATGGCTTTCGCCTGCCGCGACGAGTTGCGTGTTGCGCGCGATGCGGCGCGCGAAACCATTGGGCAATCCGTGTGCCGTGGTGTGGGGTATGACCGCGATCGAATCCGCGCCGCCCGCCGCCGCGGCGAAGCAGGCGATCGTCGAGCGCAGGATATTGGTCTCGGGGTCGGCGGCGGTGATCATCCGCCACGAGGTCTCGGCGTGGATCGTGGCCGGGCAGGACGGTATGGAACAGACTTCGATCAACCTCCCCCAGAGCTTGCGCAGCGCCCTGAGCTTGGCCATCGACAGGAATTGGTCCTGGTCGACGCTGACGGCAAAGCCGATGTGTGGCGCGGCGTAGACAAGCGCCTGGCGCGCGTCCTCGAAGAGCCTGAGGTGAGCGGCGGCGGAAGCGAGCATCGCGCCGAGTTCCTCAGCCTCGGTTGCGCCGGCGTTGTGGTAGACGCGTCCGTCAGCCTCGAGCAGCACGCCCGGCACGCCGAGCGCGAAGAAATGCGCGAGCGATTGCGGCATCGACGCCTGCAGTGCTTCGATGGTCATCGAAAGCCGGCCCGTTCCGGCAAAGATCGCCGCTGGGTCGATGCCGAACGACAGGCTGAGCTTGGACGGATCGGCGCGCTGTTTCGTCAGGTAGGCCACGAACCAGTCGGCCATGGCGCGGCTTGCCGGATGCGCGTCCAGGCGCAGATGGGTTCGGGAGAGCGGCACATCCGCGAGGACGGTCTCAAGTGCTTCCGGCGATGCCGGCAAACCATATCCGAAGGCGTTCGGCGCGCCCTCGAAGACAAGCGACAGGCCCGTCGCACCTTGCGCCAGATCGTCGAGCGCCTGCCGGTTGGCCCGCTTTGGGTCGGGGTCGTCGATGCGCTGGACGACCAGCCATGGAGCCAGCGGGAGCTTTCGGGGTTCCAGCGGTGCGCCGGCGGCGCGCTCGTGGACAGGCTCGATGCGGAAGGCGTCGTCGCTGCGGGACACGAGCGCGTCATCGAAGCTCGCGCCGGCCAGCGTCTTTTCGGCAAGCGCCCGCCACTTCTCGCGGGTTGCCGCCGGGAATTCGATCTCGCCGAGAAGTTTGGCCAGATTCATGCGCATCCTCGCCGCTGCCGCGCGCACCCGCCGTGTCGCCGTGCAACGACACGGCTTTTGGCGTGTTGCGGCCCGAGGGTCAAGCTTTGCCATTGTCGCTGCGCGGCGTCGCAACTATACGTTTGCATTGACGGGCGGGACTTCCGCCGACGCCGAGTGGAGAAGCAGGCATGGCGGACGATACGAGCATCTTCATCGGGGCGAGCCGCAAGCCGGACGACAGCTACCAGAGACCCGAGGACCTGCTTCTGCGATATGGCAACCGGCACGGCCTGGTGACCGGCGCTACCGGCACCGGCAAGACCGTGACCCTGCAGGTTCTCGCCGAAGGGTTCTCCAATCAGGGCGTGCCGGTCTTCTGCGCCGACGTGAAGGGCGACCTCTCCGGAATCGCGATGATGGGCGAGGCCAAGGACTTCCTGCTGGCGCGCGCCGAGGCCGTGAAGCTCGATCCATACGAATTCCAGGAGTTCCCTGTCATCTTCTGGGATCTGTTCGGGGCACAGGGCCATGCGGTGCGGGCCACGATTTCAGAAATGGGCCCGTTGCTGCTTTCGCGCCTGATGAATCTGTCGGACGCGCAGGAAGGCATCATGAACATCGCCTTCAAGATCGCCGACGAGGAGGGCCTGCTTCTTCTTGACATGAAGGACCTGCAGGCCTTGCTTGCCAACATTGCCGGTCGCGCCGACGAGATCAGCGCCCGCTACGGCAATGTGACGAAGCCATCGGTCGGCGCGATCCAGCGCAACCTGCTGGTTCTGGAACAGCAGGGGGCCACGAACTTCTTCGGCGAACCGGCGCTCAAGATCGCCGACATCATGCGCACGACGCGCGACGGACGCGGCGCTATCAACGTGCTTGCCGCCGACAAGCTGATGATGAACCCGCGCCTCTATTCGACGTTCCTGCTCTGGCTGCTGTCGGAACTGTTCGAGGAGCTTCCCGAGGTCGGCGATCCCGACAAGCCCAAGCTGGTGTTCTTCTTCGACGAGGCGCACCTCCTGTTCGACGAGGCGCCGCGCGTGCTTGTCGATCGCGTGGAGCAGGTGGTCCGGCTGATCCGGTCGAAGGGCGTCGGCGTCTATTTCATCACGCAGAACCCGCTTGACGTGCCGGAGACGGTGCTGGCGCAGCTCGGCAATCGCCTGCAACATGCGTTGAGGGCCTATACGCCGCGCGAGCAGAAGGCTGTCAGGACGGCCGCCGACACCTTCCGGCCCAATCCGGATTTCGATTGCGCAAAGGCCATCACACAGTTGGGAACCGGCGAAGCGCTGGTGTCGACTCTCGAGGCCAAGGGCATACCCTCGATGGTCCAGCGCACGCTGATCCGGCCGCCGGCATCGCGGATCGGGCCTATCACGCCGCAGGAGCGCGCCAAGCTGATGGCCGAAAGCCCGGTTGCCGGGCAATACGACGAGGTTGTCGACCGGGAATCGGCTTTCGAGATGTTGCAGAAGAAGGCGGCCGACGGGCAGAGGGCGGAGCAGACCCCTGCACAGACGCAGGGCGGCTCTCGCTGGACCCTGCCGGACTTCAATGGCGGGCAGCAGACAGACAGCGGCCAGCAGCCTGACGGGAGGTCGAGGCAGGACAGCGGCTACCAGCGTCCCCCCCCAACGCCAAGGGCGCCGCCGGCGCCGCGCGCGCCACGTCCGTCGAACCGCCAGACGGTCGCGGAAGCTGCGATCAAGTCGGTGGTCCGTTCGGTGGGCACGTCTGTCGGCCGCGCCATCGTGCGCGGCATACTGGGCAGCCTGACCAAACGCTAGGACATCCGCAGGCCGCTGGTCACGACGATCGGAGCCTTGCCGGGCACGCGGTCGTAGAGATCGATGATGTCCTGGTTGATGAGGCGCACGCAGCCGGAGGACACAGACTTGCCGATCGAGTTCCATTCCGGCGAGCCGTGCACGCGGTAGAGCGTATCTTCACCGTCCTGGAATATGTAAAGGGCCCGCGCACCGAGCGGATTGTCGAGGCCAGCGGGCATGCCGCCATAGTCGACGCCATATTTAGCGAGTTCGGGCTGGCGCGCGATCATTTCGGCCGGCGGGGTCCACTTCGGCCATTTCTGTTTCCACTGGACGTTGGCGCGCCCGGCCCATTCGAAGCCTGCGCGTCCCAGGCCGACGCCGTAGCGCATCGCTCTCCCGTTGCCGAGGATAAGGTAGAGAAAGTGCTGCGAGGTATCGACGACGATGGTGCCTGCGGCCTCGCCGGTCGGGTCCGGCACCACCTGGCGCAGGTAGCGGGCGTCCATGCGATCGATCGGCACGGCGGGGATCTCATACCCCTCGTCATACATGGGTCCGTACATCGTGAGATAGCTGCCGTAGCGCTGGTCGGGTCCAGGCGCTTCCACGTAAGCCGGACCTGTGTTGACCGTGGCGCAGGCGGAGAGGCTGAAACTGGCGGCGCCGGCTGCCGCGAGGCCGAGAAAGCCGCGGCGCGAAACGTGGCCGGGGGCCCGGGAGGATATCGACATGTTTGTTTTTGCTCTTCTTTTTGAACCGTGCCGCGCAGGCGAATACCCCTGCTAAAGCGACGAGACGATTGACGGTTCCAAATCAGGCCTCAGCTTGTGCAAAGAAAGGCAATGCTGTGACGGCGGGAATCTGTTGCCATTCGGCCACGCGGCTGGGTGACGCTGTGAAGAAGTCCGCTCCTGGTATCAACGATTCATGGCGACGCACGGTTGACGCGAGGCGATGAAATAATGTCATTACGCTGCGAAAACACGGATTGTTCCCATGACCCTGGCGGTTCCTGCCCAGTCGGCCACCTGGACCTATGTCGACGGCGATTGGTACGAGGGCAATGTCGCGCTGCTCGGCCCGCGCAGCCACGCGATGTGGCTGGCTTCGAGCGTGTTCGACGGCGCCAGATGGTTCGAGGGCGTCGCGCCGGACCTCGATCTCCATGCCCGACGCGTCAACTCGTCGGCGATCGCGCTCGGGCTGCGGCCGACAATGACTCCGGAAGAGATCGTCGGATTGACCTGGGAAGGTTTGAAGCGCTTCGACGGCACGACCGCCGTCTACATCCGGCCGATGTACTGGGCCGAGCACGGCGGCTATATGGGCGTGCCATCGGCCCCGGCGTCGACGCGATTCTGCCTCTGCCTCTACGAATCGCCGATGATCTCGCCGTCGGGTTTTTCGATCACGGTGTCGCCGTTCCGGCGCCCGACCATCGAGACCATGCCGACCGACGCCAAGGCAGGCTGCCTCTATCCCAACAACGGGCGCGCGATCCTGGAAGCCAAGATGCGCGGCTTCGACAACGCGCTGGTTCTCGACATGCTGGGCAACGTCGCGGAGACCGGGTCGTCCAACATTTTCCTGGTCAAGGACGGGCATGTCATGACGCCGGCCCCGAACGGCACATTCCTGTCCGGCATCACGCGCGCGCGCTCGATTTCGCTGCTTGCGGACTATGGCTTCCAGACCTCGGAAAAGACGCTCTGCATCCGCGATTTTCTGGAAGCGGACGAGATTTTCTCGACCGGGAACCATTCCAAGGTCGTGCCCGTCACGCGAATCGAAGATCGCGATCTGCAGCCTGGACCGGTCGCCAAGAAGGCCCGCGAACTCTATTGGGAATGGGCGCATTCGACGCCGGCCGCATAGTGCACTAGATAGACACGATAGATGGCCAACGCGCGTGCGGTGGCCGACGAATTTAGCTCACAGTCCGGTCAAGGAATGCCGGGCTTCCACGAAAGAGGAGTACGACCATGGCTTTTGAATTGCCCCCGTTGCCCTACGACTACGAGGCTCTGCAGCCCTTCATGTCGAAGGAGACGCTGGAGTATCATCACGACAAGCATCACAAGGCCTATGTCGACAACGGCAACAAGCTGGCAGCCGAAGCCGGTATGGACGGATTGTCGCTGACCAAGGTCATCAAGCAGTCATTCGGCAAGAATGCTCCGCTCTTTAACAACGCGGCCCAGCACTACAACCACATCCATTTCTGGAAGTGGATGAAGAAGGGCGGCGGCGGAAACAAGCTGCCCGGCGCCCTGCAGAAGGTATTCGACAGCGACCTCGGCGGCTATGACAAGTTCAAGGCCGATTTCGTCGCTGCCGGCATGACGCAGTTCGGCTCCGGCTGGGCCTGGGTTTCGCTCAAGGACGGCAAACTCGCCATCTCGAAGACGCCGAACGGCGAGAACCCGCTCGTTCACGGCGGTCTGCCGATCCTCGGCGTCGACGTATGGGAGCACTCCTACTACATCGACTACCGCAACGCGCGGCCGAAATACCTTGAGGCCTTCGTCGACAGCCTGATCAACTGGGATCATGTGCTGGAAATGTACGAAGCCGCGAAAGGCTGAAGAAAAGCCCCGGTTCGCCGGGGCTTTTTTTCCTGCGGACTTTCCGAGAGATATCACGAAACCGTGACTCGGAGTTTGGCTGTTCTGGCGCGCGATTTTCGTTAGCGTCGTGTGACTGACTGATCTGAGAATCCTGGAGGGACTATGAGAAAGCTTGTATTTGCCATCTCGGCTCTTGCTTTGGGCGCGTCGGCATCCTTCGCCGAGCCTATTGCCGATCGCGTCGCTCTGATGAAGGCAAACGGCGCTGCCATGGGCGCGCTCAGCGCTTATGTGAAGGGCGAAAAGCCATACGATGCGGCCGATGTGCTGGCGCAACTGACCAAACTCAGCGCCGATGCGCAAAAGAATGCCGACCCGGCCCTCTGGCCGGCCGGCAGCAACACCGGCGAATCGACGGCTTCGCCCAAGATCTGGGAGGACGCTGCCGGCTTCCAGGCCGCAGTTGACAAGTTCAAGGCCGATACGGCATCGGCGGTTGCGGCTGCGCCGGCGGACGTGGATGCGCTCAAGGTTCAGATGGGCGTTGTGGGCTCGAACTGCGCGTCCTGCCATGAGGCATTCCGAGTCAAGAAGGGCTGACCTTCTGGGTCTCACGCGCAAGCTGATCGGATCCGCGCTGGTGCTAGGCGGCATCGGCGCGGCTGTCTTTTGGCTTTTGACCGAACCGAAACGGCTCGACGAAGCAACTCTAGCCAGCCTTGGCGCAGGCGATGCGACACGAGGCGAACGCATCTTCTGGGCCGGTGGCTGCACCTCATGCCATGCGAGACCCGGCGCGGAAGGCGATGCGCGCCTGGAACTGGCCGGCGGCATGAAGCTGACAACGCCGTTCGGCACCTTCGTGCCGCCAAACATATCCCCCGACCCGAATGACGGGATCGGCGGCTGGTCGGATGCCGACTTCGCCAACGCCATGATGCGCGGCGTGGCTCCCGACGGGAGCCATCTCTACCCATCGTTTCCCTACACTTCCTACGCGCGCATGGATCCGACCGATGTCGCCGACCTCAATGCGTTCATGAAGACGCTGCCGGCAGTGGCTGGAAGGGCGCCTGGCCATGAGCTTGCCTTTCCGTTCAACGTCCGGCGCGGGCTTGGGCTCTGGAAGCTGCTCTATCTAAGCGACGGGCCGGTGATCGCGTTGCCGGCCGATGCGCCTGGGAAGGTTGCGCTCGGGCGCTATCTGGTAGAGGGCCCTGGGCACTGCGGAGAATGCCACACGCCGCGCGACCTGGTCGGGGGCATGCAAAAGGGACGTTGGCTGGCTGGCGCGGTCGCGGCCGAAGGCGACGGTATTGTCCCGAACATCACATCGGGCGAGGGGGGTATCGAAGGGTGGTCCGAGGGTGACATAGCCGCTTATCTCGAAACCGGCTTCACGCCCGAATTCGATTCCGTTGGCGGTTCGATGGTCGAGGTTCAGCGCAACATGGCCAAGCTGAGGCCCGAGGACCGCGAGGCGATCGCCGCCTATCTCAAGGCGATTCCGGCGCACCCCAATGGCTACCCGCCCCGCACACCTCCTCCAGGCTGACCGCATCAGCGGTCGCCGAGGAAATCGAAGCCGTCTTCGAAAAAGACATTGTAGTCGCAGGTAAGTTCTTCGCCGGCGGCGATGGCCCTCAGCGCCACGGCCACATCCTCCGACGCAAAGCCGAAATTCGGATTGTCGGCGTGGTTCATGTAGCGCGCGTCGTCTCCTTCGAAAACGATGTAGCGCGGATCGGAGCGGCGCGGATAGCAGTAGCGGTCGAGGTAGCTCTTCACGGGGCCGGTCGTGCTTTCGTAGACCTCGACCTCGATCAGCCGGTCAAAGCGCGGATCGAACTTCCAGATGACGGTACCTTTCGCGATCGGCCCCTTGGCGAAGACGCCAAGGCCCTGGATCGGGGATTTGTCGAGATAGGCGTCGATGACGAGCATGCTTGCGGGTTCCGTGATGGCGGCGTGTGGCGAAATGTCTTGGAGGATGGTTGACGCATACTCAGGCGAGTTTGCGGTCCGTTTCTCCTGCGACCTTGATCGCGAAAGCGTAGACATAGGCGATCTCTTCAAGCCGCGAGAAACGCCCGGATGCGCCGGCATGGCCGGAATCCAGGTGGATCTTGAACAGCGCTGGATTTGCTCCGGCGGTTCTGGCCCTGAGCCGCGCGATCCATTTGGCCGGTTCCCAGTAGGTGACCCGGGGGTCGGTCAAACCCGCCACCGCCAGGATGGGCGGATAGTCTTGCGCGGCGACATTGTCGTAGGGAGAATAGGCCGAGATATATCGATAGTCGGTTTCGGATGCGATCGGGTTGCCCCATTCGGGCCACTCCGGTGGCGTGAGTGGCAGGGTGTCGTCGAGCATCGTGGTCAGCACGTCGACGAAGGGCACCTCGGCGATGATGCCGCCGAAGGATTCGGGCGCCATGTTGGCTATCGCACCCATCAGCATGCCACCCGCCGAGCCCCCCTGCGCGACGATCAGATGATGCGAGCTGTACCCTGCCGAGACGAGATGCGAGGCGACCGCGATGAAGTCGTGGAACGTGTTCATCTTCTTCGCGCGCTTGCCGTCCTCGTACCACGAAAAGCCCTTGTCCTTGCCGCCGCGGACATGTGCGATCGCATAGACGAAGCCCCGGTCCGCGAGCGAAAGCAGGTTGGTGTTGAATGCCGCCGGAACGGTGATGCCATAGGAGCCGTATCCATAAAGCAGCAGCGGCGCGGAGCCGTCGAGCGGCGTATCCCGGTGGTAAATCAGCGAGATGGGAACGAGCTCTCCGTCATGTGACGTCGCCATAAGCCTGCGCGTGACATAGTGGTAGGCATCGTGGCCCGAAGGGACTTCCTGCGTTTTCAAAAGAACGCGCTCGCGCGATCGCATATCATAGTCGAATACCTGTGCCGGTGTGGTCATCGAAGAGTATGAGAACCGCATGATGCAGGTGTCGTATTCGTAGGCGCCGAGAAGGCTGAGCGAATAGGCTTCCTCGTCGAAGGAGATGCCGTGTTCCGCGCCGGTCGCCCGGTCATGCACGATGATGCGCGGCAGGCCGTCCTTCCGTTCGAGCCGGACGAGAAAATCCTTGAAGGCGAGTATGGAAAGGATGAGCCGGCCGCTTTCATGCGGCACGAGATCCTTCCAGTTCTGCCGCGTCGGGTCCGACGCCGGCGCCGTCGCGATCTTGAAGTCCTTTGCGCCGTCGGCATTCGTCAGGATGAAGAAGACGTCGCCTCCTTCCTCGAGGTCGTATTGCAGGCCGGCTTCGCGCGCGGCGACCAGTTGCGGCGTCGCGGTCGGGTCTGAACTCCTTAGCAACCTGAATTCGGAGGTCTCGTGATCGTTGATCGAGACGAATATCCAGTCGTTGGTGCGCGTTCCCCCGACATCCATGAAGAAACCGGGATCGCTTTCCTCATAGACCAGGCGATCCTGCGAAACGTCGGTGCCAAGCTTGTGGAAGAAAAGCTTCGATGGCCGGTGGTTGTCGTCGATGCGCGTGTAGAGGAAGCCATCATTGCCGGCGTTCCAGACACCGCCGCCGCTGGTGTCGGGCACCTGGTCGTCGAGATCGCGCCCCGTGTCGACATCTCGGACGCGCAGGCTGAAGAATTCCGATCCCTTGTCGTCGAAGGACCAGATGAGGCGCGTGTGGTCGCTTGAATGATCGCTGCCGCCGATTCGGAAATAGGGCTTTTCCTCCGCTTCGAGATCGCCGTCGAGGATGATTTCTTCGGCCCCGCCGTCGCGCGGCGTGCGGAAGAAGCGCGGCTGCTCGCCGCCCTTCTTGTAGGACGAACCATAGGCGAACGGACCATCCTTCATCGGGACGCTGGAATCGTCTTCCTTGATGCGCCCCTTCATTTCCTCGAAAAGTCGCTTCCTCAATTCGACCTCGTCGCCGAGCATTGCCGCCTGATAGGTGTTTTCCGCCTCAAGATGCGCGCGGATCGCCGGGTCGAGAGTGGCCGGGTCCTTGAAGACTTCCTGCCAGTTGTCGGCCCGCAACCAGCCGAATTCGTCGGTCCGGGTGATGCCGTGACGCGTGTCTGAAATTGGCCTTTCCTCGGTCCGGGGGGCTTCGATGGCTGGAAATCGTATGTTACGGGTCATTGAGTCTCGCTGTGGAAGATTCTTGAATGGCGTATGAACACGCCGATCAGGGCCGGTTCAAGGGCAGATCTCTACGTTTCGCAATACAGGCATTTGAGATCCAGGGAGAGACCAGAATGTTTTCGAACGTCAGAATCGCCGCGCTTTCGGGCGCTATTGTTCTCGGCATTGCGGCTGTCCAGGCACAGGCCGCGGCGTTCGCAGCATGGCAGGTGGCAGGACTGCCGTTCGGCGACACGCTCAACGTGCGCAAATACCCGTCCGGCAATTCGCAGAAGCAGGGGGCCTATCCCGAGGGCACGGTGCTCCAGATGACCGGCAAATGCACCGGCGGCGTCGACCTGTTCGACATTTCAGGCCAGTCTGAGTGGAAGCAGAAACAAGCGGTGCGCTACCGCTGGTGCGAGATCTGGCACGACCCGGCGCAGAATGGCAACTTCGTCACCGGCTGGGTCTACGGCCGCTACATCAAGCCCTATTGAGGCGAATCGCGACAAGCAGTCGGCCGTAGCCGACAAAATGGCCAAACCTGCTTGTCGCTGGCGGCTCTTCCCGTTATCCCGGATGGACGAAGGCGTGCTGGCATTGGCCGCGCCTTAAGCGATCGGGAAGCAGAATGGAGACTGGCGGCCAGCCGCTGACATTGCTGGCTCTCTTGCTGCCTTTCCTGGCGGCAGCACTCGCGCCTGTGCTTTTCAGGGTTCTGAAGCACAACGCCGCCTGGCTGCTCGCGCTGGCGCCGGCCGCGATCTTCGTGCACCTGGCAGGCTTTGTCAGTCAGGTTGCGGCGGGGCAGGCGGTTGCCGGCGGATATGACTGGATTCCCAGTCTCGGCATCCGTTTCTCGTGGTATCTCGACGGACTGTCGCTGACATTCGGCCTGCTGATCTCGGGTATCGGCGCGCTGATCGTCCTCTATTCAGGCGGTTACCTGAAGGGCCACGCCCAACAGGGCAGGTTTATCTCCTTCATCCTGCTCTTCATGGGGGCGATGCTCGGGCTGGTCGTCTCCGATTCCTTCCTGATGCTGTTCGTGTTCTGGGAACTCACCTCGATCACGTCGTTCCTGCTGATCGGCTTCGACCATCGCAGGCAGGCGGCGCGGCGCGCGGCCCTGCAGGCGCTGGTGGTGACCGGCATGGGCGGCCTGTCTCTGCTCGCCGGGCTGCTCGTGGTTTCGTCCGTGACCGGCGCGCGCGACCTTTCGACGCTGCTGTTGTCCGGCGACGCCCTGCGCGAAAGCCCGCTCTACCTCGTTGCGCTGCTGCTCGTTCTGGGCGGCGCCTTTACGAAGTCGGCGCAGTTTCCGTTCCATTTCTGGCTGCCCAACGCCATGGAGGCGCCAACCCCGGTGTCGGCCTACCTGCATTCGGCGACGATGGTGAAAGCAGGCGTCTATCTCCTGATGCGGCTCAATCCGGTGCTCGGCGACACCGTCGCGTGGGAGACGCTGCTTCCTGTCTTTGGCGGCACGACCCTGCTGGTCGGCGCACTGCTCGCCGTCAGGCAGACCGACCTCAAGCTGATGCTCGCCTACACGACGGTCTCGTCGCTCGGGCTGCTCGTCATGCTGACCGGCTTCGGGTCGGAGCGGGCGATCGAAGCGGCGGTCCTCTATCTCGTCGCGCACTCGCTGTTCAAGGGCGCGCTGTTCATGGTCGCCGGGCTGGTCGATCACGAAACGGGCACGCGCGACATAAGGCGGCTTGGCGGCCTGTCGCGCCTGATGCCGGTCACGTTCGCGGCCGGCCTGCTGGCTGCGCTGTCGATGGGCGGTATGCCGCTGTTCCTGGGCTTTGTCGCCAAGGAAGAAATCTATGCCGCGGTCGCCGTTGGTGGCGCTTGGCCGGCAACGCTCACAAGTATCGCCATCGCCGGCAACGCGCTGATGTTCGCAATCGCCTTCACGGTCGGCCTGAAGCCTTTCCTGGGGCAGGGCGGCGATATGCCGAAAAAGCCGCATGAAGGCCCAGCGCTGCTCTGGATCGGACCGCTTTGCCTTGCGCTGCTGGGGCTGGCAGCCGGCTTGTTCCCGTACGCCCTGCACGCTGCCATTTCGAGCCCGATGGCGAGCGCGGTCGCCGGCACATCCCTGGAAGTCAAAGCGTCGGGAATTCCCCACCTTGGGACGCCGCTCTATCTGTCGGCGGCGACCATCGCGCTGGGCATTGCTTTCTATCGCCTGCAGGATCGCCTGCGCGACTTTGTGGCAGGTGTGCTCGCCGCAATCGGCTGGGGGCCGGACCGGGGTTTCGACCAAGTGCTGCGCGGACTTATGCGACTTTCCTTCGCGGTGACGCGCGTTATCCAGAACGGTAGGCTCGATATCTATCTGACGGTGACCTTCTTGGTGGTGGCTGTCACGCTTCTGGTGCCAATGATTTTCTATGGCGAGCTGCCGGCGCTGCCAAGGTTCCCCGACTTGGCACTCCATGAATGGACGATCATCATCATCGCCGTGATCGGGCTTGGCGCCGTGGTCTACGCCAAGGACCGGCTGACGGCGATCGTGTCCCTGGGCATACAGGGCTTCGCGGTGGCGCTGCTGTTCATGTTGTTCGGCGCGCCTGACCTTTCCTTCACCCAGTTCATGGTCGAGACCCTTTCCGTGGTTATTCTCGCGCTGGTGATGACGCGGTTGAAACTGACGCCAGCCGACCATCGTCCGCGCCGCGAAAAGACCGTTGACCTCATGGTTTCGGGGGCGTGCGGGGCGGCCTTCGGACTTCTGCTGCTCAAGGTCACGCAGCTTCCGTTCGACGACGGCCTGTCGGCTTTCTACGAGGCGAATTCGCGCGCGCTGGCGCATGGACGCAACATCGTCAACGTCATCATCGTAGACTTCCGTGGGCTGGACACGCTGGGCGAGATCGCGGTCGTGATGGTCGCCGGGCTGGCCATCCTGGCGCTTATTCGCGTCAAGACAATCGACACGGCAGAGGAGAAGACGTGACATGCGCACGCTGATCTTCCGCACCGCCGCTCCATACCTGACCGCCCTCATGCTGCTGTTCTCGGTCTTCGTGCTCTTGCGCGGGCACAACGAACCTGGTGGCGGTTTCATTGGCGGCCTGATCGCGGCGTCGGCCTTCGCCATCCAAGGCATCGCCTTTGGCGTTCCAACCGTGCGCCGCGCGCTTCATTTCCACCCGATAGCGATATCGGGTTTCGGGCTACTGCTGGCTGCTCTGTCGGGGCTGGTTTCCCTGGCATTCGGCGTGCCGTTCCTGACCGGCCTATGGGCGTCGCCGTCGGTGCTTGGCGTCAAGGTGGACCTCTCCACCGTCATGGTCTTCGACATCGGTGTCTATCTGGCCGTCGTCGGCTCAATCACGTCGATCGCGCTTGGCCTCGAAGATCGGGAGGACGACTGATGGAAGCCGTGTTCTCGGTTCTGGTCGCGCTGTTTTTCAGCGTCGGTATCTACCTGATCCTCTCGCGGCACGTGATCAGGATCGTGCTCGGCATCGCGCTCTTCGGCAATGCGGTGAACCTAGTGATTTTCACGAGCGGCCGCATAACGCGCGACGGCGTTCCCATCATACCGGCCAACCTCGACCTTCTGCCGGGTCCGGCCGCCAATCCGCTGCCGCAGGCGTTGATCCTGACCGCGATCGTGATCTCGTTCTCGTTCTTCGCATTCGTTCTCGTGCTTGCCTACCGCGCCTACCAGGAGATCGGCGTCGACGACACGATGGACATGCGCATTTCAGAGCCGCGCGCCGACCGGCTACCGCCGATGGGGTATTGAATGGCTTCGCCTTCGGACATCAACGCGGCGGGCGCGATGTTGCTGGAGCCGGTTTCCAGCGGCGACTGGCTGGTGATCGCGCCGGTCGTGATCGCGATTTCGCTCGGTGCATTCCTCCTGATGTTCAGGCACTATCTGCGCTGGCAGGCGATGATCGCCTCCGGCGGACTGCTGATCATGGTGGCAACCAATGCGGCGTTGCTAAGCCGTGTCGTCGCTGACGGTCCGCTGGTCATGACCATGGGGCGCTGGTTGCCGCCCTTCGGCATCTCCTTCGTGGCGGACACGCTTGGGGCGAGTTTCGCGCTTGCTGCGACGTTCGTTGCCTTCGTATGCGCGGCGTTTTCGGCGGTCGACATCGACAAGACCGGCCGCCGCTATGGCTTCTATCCGTTCCTGATGCTGATGATGGCCGGCGTGAACGGTGCATTCCTGACGGGCGACATCTTCAACCTCTATGTCTGGTTCGAGGTCTTTCTCATCGCATCGTTCGGACTGCTGATCCTCGGCTCGGAAAGGGCGCAGATCGACGGCGCGGCGAAATACGCCATCCTGAACCTGCTCGCCACCGCGCTGTTCCTGGTCGCGACTGCGTACCTCTACGGCAGTATCGGTACGCTCAACATGGCCGACATCGCGCGAAAGGTTGACGGTTTGCGCGGATCGGCGCCGCTGATGACAATTGCCGCGCTGTTTCTGCTGGCATTCGGCATGAAAGCCGCCGCGTTTCCGCTGAATTTCTGGTTGCCGGCCTCCTATCACACGCCGCGACTGGTGACCGGCGCGCTGTTCGGCGGACTGCTAACCAAGATCGGCGTCTATGCGCTGCTGCGGTCGTTCGGCATGATCTTTCCGCCGGAGCGCGGCGAACTGTCTGGTGTCATCCAATGGGTGGCGATCGCGACCATGCTGCTTGGAGCGATGGGCGCATTGGCGCAGACCGACATCCGACGCATGGCGGGGTTCCTGGTGATTTCCGGCGTCGGCGTGATGCTGGCCGGCCTGGCGATCGGCGGGACGGGCGCGTTGTCCGGCACGATCCTCTATGCGGTCCATTCCATGCTTGCGATGGCCGCGCTCTACCTTCTGGCGGCCGCGATATGCGAGGTGGGCGGCAGCTTCCTGCTGAACGAGCTTGGCGGCATCTATCGCGCAAGCCCGCTTTTGACCGCGATTGCGTTCGTCCTGTTCCTTGCGGTTTGCAGCCTTCCGCCGGGGTCCGGCCTGTGGCCGAAGGTGATCCTGGTGGGTGCGTCGATCGAAGCGGGCAGGGGTTGGCTGGCCTTCGCCATCCTGTTGACTGGGTTGCTGACGACGATCACGCTCGGGCGCGTGTTCATACTGGCGTTCTGGCGGGATGGAGAGGGTAACGGAGCGGCGCGGGCGCCATCGGCCGCGCACCTTGCGCCGCTGATCGTACTGCTCGTCCCGATCCTGCTGCTTGGCATTCTTCCCGAGCAGTTCATCCGCATTGCCGACCGCGCGGCCCTCGGTCTCACCGACAGCGCCGCCTATATCCGGGCGGTCTTTCCGGAGGGCGGTGGCTGATGTCACGCTACCGCAACGCCATATATCTCGCGATCGTCTGGGCGGCGCTGACGGGATCCTTCACGCTTCTCAATTTCGGTTTCGGCCTGCTGCTGGGTTGGCTTGCGCTCTACCTCGTCAGAGAGCAGCTCGACACCCGACGGGGCAGGTATCGCGGCGTGGGCATCCTGTCCCTCGTGGGCATCTTCGTGCGGGAGTTGCTGCTGTCCGGCTGGCGGGTCTCAAAACTTGTCGTGTCGCCGCGAATGGATCTGAAACCCGGCATTTTCGCCTATCCGCTGTCGGTCGATCGCGACTTTGAGATCACGCTGCTCGCCAACATGATCACGTTGACGCCGGGCACGCTGTCGGTCGATGTCTCGGAGGATCGCAGGACGCTCTACGTGCATGCACTGGACTGCTCGGATGTCCAGGCGTCGATTGCAGAGATACGCAACGGATTCGAGCGGAAAATTGAGGAGGCATTTCGCTGATGTCGGGAGAGAGCTTTCTGGAATTCAGCGTGCTGGCGGCGTTCGCCGCACTGAGCCTCGCATTCTTCCTGACGGTTGTGCGGGTCTTGAAAGGTCCGACGCTGCCCGACAGGATTCTGGCGCTGGACATGCTGGTCGCTATCGGTATCGGCTTTATCGCCGTCACCGGGGTCTCCACCGGCGTTGCCTTCAACGTTGACATCGCCATCGCGCTTGGGCTTGTCGGCTTCCTCGCAACTGTAGCCTTCGCACGCTTCGTCCTGAGCCGGCAGGACCCTGAGCCTCCTGATTCAGGGGAGGGCCGGTCTTGATAGATTCCCTGCAGGACTATCTCGCGGCGGTGCTTATCCTTGTCGGAGCCGCGTTCACCTTGACCGCGTCGATCGGATTGCTGCGACTACCGGATCTTTACACGCGCATGCATGCGGCATCCAAGGCCGGCACGCTGGGGTCATGCGTCGTGCTGCTTGCGCTGGCCGTGCATTCCGACGATGCCGCAATTGCCCTAAGGGCAATTGCGGGGGTGTTCTTCTTTTTCCTGACGGTTCCTATCTCGTCGCATCTGCTCGCGAAGGCTGCACATGCGTCCGGACATCGCCTTTGGCGCGAGTCCGTGCGCGACGACCTGGAAAATCTCTCACGGCGCGCTAAGTAGACACTTTGTTGCTGTGGCAACAGAAAACACTGCCCGATTACCTTTGCCAGCGCGTCGCCATACGGAAGATAGTCCTATTTATTTCAGTAAGCAGCAAAAAAAATCGCGTTTATACAGATCGTATAGGATTTCGAACATAATATTGACCGAATATCCAATTGACGTGACCTTGCGGCCGTTTCATAAGGAAATGCGACGCGAATCAGAGGCAAAGCCTCAAAAAGACGCGCGCTGCGCCGCAACACTCAAGAGCGGTCAAGCAAAAATGAACTTTCAAGTTGGGGCCTGACAGAAATGGAAATCGCCGAGTCACCTACTAAGAACCATGAAATGCTGATTGAGCTGACCGCGGATGTGGTGGCGGCCTATGTCAGCAACAATCCCGTGCCGGCCGCAGAACTTCCCAATCTTATCGCTGACGTGCATGCCGCGTTGGGAAGAATTGGCGGTGGTGCCGATACGCCACCCGCCGACAAACAGAAGCCGGCGGTCAATCCAAAGCGCTCGGTAAATGAGGACTATATTATCTGCCTGGAGGACGGCAAGAAATTCAAGTCGCTCAAGCGGCACATCATGACCCACTACGGCCTGACACCCGACCAGTATCGCGAAAAGTGGGCTCTTGATCCGAGCTATCCGATGGTCGCGCCGAACTATGCGGCCGCCCGCTCGCAGCTTGCCAAGAAGATGGGCCTCGGTCGCAAGCGCAAGTCACGGTAGGTTGACAGTTCGCGCGTCCAATGCGGCGCGCGGAAAAATTGAGGTTTGAGACGGCGCTGCGCGGCGCCGTTTTCTCTTGGCGACAAAGTCGTTCAGAGACTTGGCCGCTCCGGCCTTCCCGGCGTCGGGACGCAGCCGATCCAAGGCCTGCTTCAGCGCGATGTGGCGGTTGAGATCATAGCTCCAGTGCTTGCGGGCGCCTCGCAGGCGCTCGCGTTCGATCCTCCGCTCGAGTTTCAGGACAATCTTCGCGCGCGTAGCGATGTCTGCCCGCAACGCTTCGGCGAGATCGAAGTGACAGGCGATCTGCAAGGCGGCGAGTTGGCGAGCCTGCGTGGCAGCATTGTCCTTTTGCTTGAGGAATGCCGCGATCTCGTGCCGAAGTCCGTCCATGCGCCAAAGTTCCCTGACTGCGTTCCGACCACTATGAGAGAACACTGGCGGGCGGGGACAAATTCGCCGCGGAATTCTCGCGATAGATAAATATATGGCAACAAAATCAGATGGTTGTCATATTTTCAGCCTGCAATGCGTTCGTTGTTTGTTCACACCTTGCTGCCAAACCGGTATAAGAACTTACTCAGCATATTATACTTGACGTACCCAAATGGATCGAATAGGTTGATTCCATAAGGAGTTAGACCGATGTCCGTGCTTTCAGACCGCCACTTTCACGACGAAGCCGCCGCCTACAAGTTTGTAGAGGCTAGGATTTGGCCGAACGGCCCGGTCTGCCCGCATTGCGGCGGTGTCGAGCGCATTTCCAAGATGGCTGGCAAGTCCACCCGCATGGGCGCTTACAAGTGCTACCAGTGCCGCGCGCCGTTCACCGTGAAGATCGGAACCGTATTCGAGGCCAGCCACGTCAAGCTGCACCTCTGGCTACAGGCGATCTTCCTGATTGCGTCCAGCAAGAAGGGCATTTCCAGCAACCAGCTTCACCGCACCTTGGGCGTGACCCTTAAGACCGCATGGTTCATGTCTCACCGTATCCGTGAGGCCATGCGCGATGGCGTTCTCGGGCCGCTTGGTGGTGAAGGCCAGATTGTGGAAGCGGACGAAACCTATTTTGGCTCACGCGCCGAAAAGCGCACCACCAAGACCAGCGGCGAACCGTTCACCAAGAAGGGCCGTTCCGGTCCGTCGAACAAGCGCGCCGTGCTTGGCCTAGTCGAGCGTGGCGGCAAGGTTCGCACCTTCCATGTCGAGCAGGCCACCAAGATCAACGTGGCCGAACTGGTCACCGCCAACGTGGCGCACGAGAGCAAGCTGTACCGACGAAAGCCGCCTCTACACCGGCATGGATGCGGTGTTCGCCTCGCACGAGTCCGTCCGTCATTCCCGCAAGGAATACGTGCGCGGCGAAGTCCACAGCAACACCATCGAAAGCTACTTCTCGATTTTCAAGCGCGGGATGCGCGGCACCTACCAGCATTGTGCTGAAAAGCACCTTCACCGCTACCTCGCGGAATTTGACTTCCGCCACAATGCTCGCGTAGCCCTTGGCGTGAACGATGAAGCCCGCGCTGGCCGCATCCTAGACGGTGTGGTCGGGGGAATGTCCCGGTCTCTGTTGAAATTCTGAAGTGGGCGGCGTTGCCCGCCTCGAGCCGTTAGGCTCGGGGTGCCGATTCCACTGAGGAGAGCAACGCCATGAAGAGAGATATCATAGTG
>Ga0105046_10001062_pt1 | contig 41308 bp, 35 predicted proteins | sample MAT03_FD_78385 | JGI IMG/M metagenome (GOLD analysis project Ga0105046, IMG submission 78385) | Freshwater microbial communities from Lake Fryxell liftoff mats and glacier meltwater in Antarctica - MAT-03 (megahit assembly) | ecosystem: Environmental > Aquatic > Freshwater > Ice > Liftoff... | reverse complement strand
TGGGCACGGCCACGTCGTTTGCCGTCGACGGCGTGCCCGATGGCACCTTCTGGCTGCGTCTGCGCGCGGCCAACAGCGCCGGCACTGGACCCGCCTCGGCGGATCTCGCCTTGGTCGTGAGGCCGAGCGGCGGCTGCGTGGGCCTGCCGGCGGCGCCCGTGCAGCACGCGCCGGACGTGACCGCCGCCATGGTGAGGCTGTCGTGGACGCCGCCGAGCGAGGGCGTGACGCCGCTCTCCTACGTGCTCGTGGCGGGCTCGGCACCGGGTCTGTCGAACGTGGCCGTGCTCGACCTGGGCTCGCCGGCCACGTCAGTGAGTGGTCCGGTGGCCGCTGGCACCTACTTCGTGCGACTGGCCGCACGCGGCAGCTGCGGCGTGGGTGTGCTCTCGAACGAGGTGCCGCTCGTGGTGGGCGGGCCGTCGCCCAACTAGCGAACCACTCGACCGGCCGCTAGTTCGTGCCGGTCGCCGAGAGCATGCCCTTCAGGTGCTTGGCGATGTCTTCGTGCGTGGCGAACCACACGCCGGGCTTGCCCTTCATGTGGCGGATGAGCCGGTCGAGAATCGCCACGCGTGAGCGGTGTCCCATGATGTGCGGGTGCATCGTGAGCACGTAGAGCCCGCGCTCGTCGTAGGCCACGTCGAACTCCGACGTGAACACCTCGAGCACGTGTTCCGGCGATGGCATCGAGCCATCCGAGGCGCCGAAGTAGGGCGCGTCGTCGACGATGCGCTCGATCGGCAGCTCCACGAGGCCGGTCGGTTTCCCGTCGAGGTTGATCTCATAGGCGTCGTCGCTCGCCATCAGGCTGCTGTCGTAGAGGAAGCCGGCCTTCGTGATCTGCGCCAGGGTGTATTTGCTGAACTTCCACGACGGCGCGCGGTAGCCGACTGGCCGCTTCCCCATCAGCTTGGTGAGCGCCTCGAGCGACTGGTCGAGCAGCCGCTGCTCCTCCTGCTCGTTGTTGAGCGTGGGCAGACGCTCGTGAATCCAGCCGTGGATGCCGATCTCGTGCATCCCCTTGGCCTGGATGTCGGGCACCATCTGCGGATGCAGCAGCGCGCTCACGGCCGGAATGAAGAACGACGCGGGCATCTGGTGCTGATCGAGCAGCCGCAGGATGCGGGGCAGGCCATCGACCGCGCCGTACTCGCCGCGTGACAGCACCTCGTAGTCGAGGTTGCCCTGCGACAGCGCCATCGTGGCGTTGTCGACGTCGAACGACAGCGCCACGGCCACGCGGTTGCCGCCCGGCCACTCCGCGGGCTTCAGCCGCCGCCCCGCGCCCACATGGAACATCTCGGCCTTGAGCGCGTCGAGACTCTTGGTCACGCCGGGCAACGGGTTCGGCGCGGCGGCGGGCGCGGCGGCCGGCACCTGGGCATCCACATTGGCGTTCGGCGCGCAGGCCGAGACGAGCGCGCTCGCGCCTGCGGCCAAGACCCCCAGCAGTATCAGCAATCGTGTCGGCATGTTCCGCGCCTCCGTGCGCTGCTGCATGCTGGGCCAGGCGCCTGAGCCTGTCAATAGCCGCGTGCGCGCCGCCGGCCGGCGCGTCAGTGCGCGGCTAGAGCGAGCGCGCCACCGCCAGCCCGTCGGCGTAGTGCGTGAGCAGCAGGTCGGTCTGGCGCACAGCGGTGAAGAGCAGGTCGCCATCGAGCGACCGGTTCGCCTCGCCACACGCCCGCGCCGCTTCCACACGCAGCACGTCGTGGGCGAGCTGCAGCCAGCGCACCAGCCCGCGCGCCGCATCGGCCTGATACGTCACCCAGGCGCCGAACGCCTTGGTCGCCAGATAACGGCGCACGAGGGCGGTGGCGGCCGGCCATTCCGGCGCCACGAACGCGCGATCAAGCGCGTCCACGTTGGCGGGCGTGGCCGGCCAGGTCCACGGGGCGCGGCAGGTCTGCGTCACGACCCGCATGGCGCGCCGTTGCCGTTCGAGTCGGTAGGGCCCGCCGTCCGACCCGCGTTCGGCCGACGTGAAGGCCACGCCCGCGCCGGGCGTGGCGTCGCTGACGCGCAGCGCGCCAATCACCTGCAGGAGCGGGGCGTTGCCCGGCGTCCACTCGACCAGCCGTTCGGCGTAGGCCCGCAGCAGCGCCACCGCCTCGGCGGGCGTGCCCGGCGGCGCGTCAGCGCCGGCCAGCGTCTGCACCACCAGGTGCTCCCAGGCGGTGAGCGCCTCCAGATCCATCAACACTCCGGGCGTGAGCCGGGGCGGCAGTTCGTCGCGCGCGTCGAGCCCCTCGGGCACCGCGGTGCCAGGCACGGCCGGTGGACCCGCAACCACCTCCACCGGGCCCTCGTGCGCGAAGAGCAGCGACGCGGCGGTTGGGCAATAGTGCGAGAGCGACACGCGCACGCCGCGCCCATCCACCAGACACACGCGGGGGAAGTGCTGGCAGCTCGCGGGTAGCGCCTCATGCCCCTCGACGGCGTGCACGGCGCAGTGCCGCCCCGCTATCCCGTGGGCCGCGTCATTACGACGCGGGGCCACATGGAACACGCACGCGTCATCCGCGAGGCGGAAGGTGCCGGCCACGCCCGGCGGCGCCTCGGCGGAGGCCAGTAACCACACCGGACTGCCGTCGACCGTGCGCAGCCGATTGGCGGCGATGGCCGCGTCAATCACCGGCACGACTTGAGATTCGACCGGCAGCGGCCAGCCCGATCGGCAGCACGCGCCGGCGTGCCGGCAGGCGTAGTGCACGTGGCACGAGAGCCACAGGGTAGGGCTGGACGCGGTCACGGTGCCTGAAGTCACGACCGGTAGAGATCGCCGCGCAAGTACTTGAGGCCCGAGTCACAGACGACGGTGACCACGCGCGCGCCGGGCGGCAGGTGCTGGGCGCGCTCGAGCGCCATCCACACGTTGGCGCCCGACGAGGTGCCGCCGAAGATCCCTTCTTCGCGAGCCAGCCGCCGCGCCACGGCGCAGGCGTCATCATCGCGCACGGCCAGCGTGGCGTCGGCCAGATCCGCACGGTAGTTGCCCGGCACGAAGCCCGCGCCGGTGCCTTCGATGCGGTGGCCGGTGAACGGCCCTGCGCCGCTCAGCGCGCGGCTCGTCGCCGGCTCGCCGGCGATGCACCGTACCCCCGGCACGCGCGCCTTGAACACCTCGGCGTTGCCCGAGAACGCGCCGGCCGTGCCCACCATCATCACGAACTCGTCGAGCCGGCCATCGAGCGCCGTGAGGGTCTCGTCCGCCATGGCGTGATACGCGGTGCGATTGTCGGGGTTGTTGAACTGGTCGGTCCAGAACGTATCGGGCTCGGCCGCGAGTTCGCGCACGCGGGCCAGGCAGGTCTGAAACAGGTCAGGGGTGATCTTGCCGTTCACGCACGGCACCACCTCGAGATGCGCACCGAAGGCCCGCATCGTCTGCAGCTTCTCTTCGGCGAAGGCGTCCGACGACACGAAGTGCGCCCGGTAGCCGAGCGCCGCGCACACCATCGCCAGCGAGCTGCCGGTGCTGCCCCCGGTGAAGTCGACCACACGACCGCCGGGCCGCAGGTCGTCGCGCTGCTCGGCGCCGCGCACCATCGAGAGCGCCATGCGGTCTTTCATGCTGCCGGTGGGATTGGCGCCCTCCCACTTCACCCAGATCTCCACGCCGTTGCCGGGCACGACCTTCTCGAGCCGGATAAGGGGCGTGTGCCCGATCTGCATCTCCCGATCCTACTCGGGCGCCCCCGGACGCACCTCCCTGTTCCTGCACACCAATCGCGTGCGGTCGCACGGGCCATTCCGGGACTACGCGCGTGAACGCGTCCGTCGCCGCGCCAGTCCGATCAGTCCGGGTCGTCGCCGAGCTCGGCGTCGGCCTCGATCTCGACCAGATACTCGGCGCCGACCAAACGCGCCTCGACCAGCGTATTGGCCGGCTGGATGGTGCCGAAGCGTTCGCCGTGCGCCCGCGCCACGGGCTCCCAGTGATCCAGGTGCGACACGAAGACGCGGGTGCGCACCACGTGCTCGAGCCGCCCGCCGAGCGACTGCAGCGCGCCCTCGATCTTGTCGATCACGGCATGCGTCTGCGCGGCCGGATCGGTGCCGCCGATCACGCGCTGGCCGTGCGTGGCGGTCGTGCCCGACACGCTGATGCGGCCTCCGGCCCGCACCGCGCGCGAGAAGCCGGCCAGCGGCTCCCACGACGTGCCACTGAAACACCGGTGTGTGCCGCGAGGCCCCGGCCGCACCTCGTACGGGGGCGCCAGCGCGTCGAGGTGATGGCTCAGGTCGCCCGAGGCGGTGAGGAACGGCGGCGTGCGGTACTCGTCGCCGCAGTCGCCCGGAATCGGCGTGAGCGTGGCGATGGCGGCCTCGAGCTCCGCGCGATCGTCCGCCGAGAGCTGAAAGGCACACAGGCGCGCGTTGTCATCGAGGTGCGCGCGCTCACCGAGCCGCGCGCCGACAATCACCGCCGCCACACCCGGCTGCTCCATGATGAAGCGCGTGGCCACGTTCGTGAGCGACACACCGTGACGCGCGGCCACGCCTGCCGCGGCGCTGAGCACGCGCTGCAGCGCGGACCAGCCGCCGGCCGCGCGAATGAAGCGCCCGTACTTCATCTGCGACCAGGTGCCCGCGTGTTCCCAGTCGGGCTCGTCCTGCCCCAGCCACTTCTCGCTCAGCCAGCCGCCGCACACGGTGCCGTAGGCGAGCAGGCCGACGCCGTACTCGGCGCACACGGCGGCGAGCCGCCCGGCGGCCCGACGATCGAGGAGCGAGCAGCTCACCTGATTCGACACGACCTCGATGCCGCTGGCCAGCGCGACGCGCAGGTGCGCGGCGTCGACGTTGGTGAGCCCCAGATGGCGGATGAGGCCCTCCTGCTTCAGGTCCTGCAGGTGGAAGAGCGCGTCGAGCCACGAGGGGTCGGCGTAGTTCCAGGCGTGGAACTGCAGCAGCTCGATGGTCTCGGTGCCCAGGCGCGTGAGCGATCGCTCGATCGCGCCGCGCACGTCGGCGGCGCCGACCGGTCCAGGTGTCGGCACCCACTTCGTGAGGAGCTGCACGCGACCTGGATCGCCGAGGGCCCGGCACTTTCCCGCGATGATCTCGGCCGAGCCGTAGTGGTCAGCCATGTCGAACGACGTGAACCCGGCCTCGACGTACGGCGTCATGGCCCGGGCGGCGGCGTCGAGGTCGAGCACGCGGCCATCGCGTTCCATGTCGGCGATCTGCCACAGGCCGGTGACGACGCGCGAGATCGACAGGCCAGGCGCCAGGACCGTGCGTTCGATGGTGGGCACCCTGCTACTCCGGAGGCAATTCGAGGAAACGCGTGGTGAGGTCTACGCCCTGCGCGCGCAGGCGGCGCATCTCGCGCACGTAGACCACGCTGGCAAGCGTCATCACGATGGCCCACACCGGAGTGGACTTGAAGTACCACGCGGCCGGCCCGGTGATGTCTTTCCACGTGTGCACGGCCAGGTACAGGGCCAGCACGCACACGCCCGCCACCGCCACCGGCACGCGCTGTGCCGCCGACGGCAACACCGTGACTGCGGCGGCCAGCGTGGGATTGCGCGACGGCAGGGCCAGCACCGACAGCGCCATCAGCAGGAAGTTGATGAGCATCGACGTCACCAGGATGTCGACGCCGAGGAACCAGTCGCCGGCCAGGTGGCAGCCGACGACGCCAATCGTCGCCATCCCGGTGCTCAGCAGGATCGCCACGTGCGGCGTGCGGAAGCGCGGATGCACGGCAGCCACGGCCGCCGGGAAGATGCCGTCCTCGGCCCACGCGAACATCAGTCGCGAGACGCCCAGCAGCATGGCCGGCAGGTCCTTGATGAGCGCCAGCGACGCGCTCGACACGATCACCACGGTCCAGAACGGCGGCAGCACCACGCCCAGCAAGCCCGGCGCGGTGACGTCCCGGCGCTGCGCCTCGGCCGCCACGTAGGCCCACGGCACCGTGTGGTAGACGGCGGCGGTGAACAGGAAGTAGAAGAGCGCCGTCACGCCCACTGAGATGAAGATGGCCAGCGGCAGGTCGCGGCCCGGACGCCGGGCTTCTCCACCGGCCTGCGCAATCGAGTCGAAGCCGATGAACGACGCAAACAGCAGCACCGACGCCGGCAGCAGCGTGCGCGTCACCGGCGCCGTCGTGCCGGTCACCACCCCCGGCTCGCCGCGGGCCACGAGGGCCTGCAGGAAGTCGGCATGGGTATAGGAGAAGCCCGCCACGATCACCACCGCGCCCAACGCGAAGGTGAGGAACATGAGCGGCACCATCAGCCGCTCGTAGGTCTTGATGCCGAGCAGGTTCACGCCGGTGGCCGCCCACAACACGCCGAGCGCGATCGCCAGGCGCACGCCCCCGTGCTCGAGCGTGGCCGCCACGCCGTGCCACTGCAACGCCAGCGCGATGTCGCGCAGGAACGGCGTGATCAGGAAGGACACCACGCCCATTACGATCGAGAGGGAGAACCACTGCGAGAACGAGGCGACGAAGCCCAGATAGGGGCTGAGCGCGCGGCTCGCGAACACGTAGCTGCCGCCGGCGCGCGGCATCGCCGAGGCGAGCATGGCGTAGGCGAGTCCGGCCAGCACCGCGGGCACGGCCGCCAGCAGGTAGGCCGGCAGCACGTTGGCGCCGATGCCGGGCACCTGCCGCTGAAGCATGAAGGGGATCACGTTCACCGCCGCACCCACCATGGCGCAGATGCCGGTGGCGGTGAGGCCGAGCAGGCCCATCTCGCGCGCCAGCCCGCTCATCGCCGCCCGGGGGACGGCGGCGCCATCGGCGCGCGGCCGAGTGGCGCCTTCAGCGACGCGAAGAGCTGCACGTGGTTGTCGATGATGCGCCTCTTCTCCGCCTCGTTCACGTCGGTCGTGCCGACGTTGCGTTCGGAGGTGCCGCCGAGCACGATGCCGTCGCGCCGCGGCATCATGTGGATGAAGAGCCCGCGCTGCGACTCCGGAATGTTCACGCCGCCGCTCGTGCTGTAGTTCACCTCGTCCTGCGGCGGCAGCAGCACCAGCAGGCCCTTCAGCGGCATCAGCTCGTCATCGCCGAAGAGCGCCTTGGCGCCGAGGCCGGTGCAGTTGACGATCACGTTCTCGGACAGCGCCAGCACGTCGCGCGGCGTCTCGAACCGGCGGATCACGAACTGACCGCCGAAGGCCAGCACGTCGTCCATCAGCGCCGGCAGGTAGATGTTCGGCTCGATGCGCAGCTCGGGCCGTTCGATCGCGTACTGGGTCGTGAACGGATGCTCACCCGGCTGCAGCAGCGTCATCTCGCTCTGCAGGTGGCGCGGCAGCAGCGCGTTCTCGCCGCTGGCCGATCGGGCCGAGTCGGTCGGTGAGTAGTTGGTGATCCAGGAGATGCCGTAGCGCGGCGAGGTCATGAACTGCAGTTGCCGGTAGGCAATCTCGGCCGCCTGCACGAGCTGCGTGCTCCATTCCGGCGTGCGCTTGGCGAATTCGACCAGACCCGAGGTGGGCGTCCAGGCCGCCAGCGACCAGTTCGAGGTCACGTCGGGCGGCAGGCTGGCGGCGTAGATGGTCACGGCGAAGCCGCGCCGTTGCAGTTGGCGGGCGGCGGTGAGGCCGACGACGCCGCCGCCGAGCACGGCGGCCCGCCGCTCGGGCTGCGCCAGCGCCATGTCGGCCGCCATCGTGGCGGTGCCCCACGAGAGCGACATGCCCGAGCCGCCGTGGCCGTAGTTGTGAATCACGGTCTTGGCGTCGAGCTTGGCGGCCTTGAGCACGAAGCCCGAGGGACGATGGGGGCGCAGGCCCACGGTGGTGCGGATGACGCGCTCGTGCGACACGCGCACGAGCGGCAGATGCGCCATCGGCCGCCGTGGCGGAGGTGGCGACACCGGCACGGTGGTGCGCGCCCCGGTCCTGGGCGCGCAGGCGCCCATGCCCAGACCGGCCAGGGCCAGTCCGGCGTTGCTCAAGAGCGTGCGGCGATTCACGGAGACGTCCTCTCTGGCGGGTCGGTTACTTGGCCCGCGCCAGGTCGGCGACGAGATCGTAGTGGAAGCGCACGAACTTGAAGAGTTCGGCTTCGTTGATGCGCTCCTGGTCGCTGTGCGCGCCGAAGCCCTTCGGGCCGTCTTCGATATCGATGGCCGGGCCCACGCCGTAGCACTGGATGCCCTTGGCGCGCAGATACGCCATGTCGGTGGCGCCCGTGCTCATGGCCGGCAGCGTGATCACGTTGTAGTGCCTGGTCACATTGGCCTCGATCGCCGCGAAGGCTTCGGTGTTGAGCCGCGAGGTGCCGCCCGGGCGCACGTCGCGGGCGCCGTAGGTGACCTCGACGGTGGGATCGTTCACGACCTTCTTCACCATCTCGAGAAAGGCCGCCGGATCCTGATCCGGCATCATGCGCACATCGAGCGTCGCCTGCACTTCCGACGGGATGACGTTGGTGCGGTAGCCGGCCTGGATCATCGTGGGCGAGATCGAGGTACGGATGGTCGAGGCGTGACGCGGCTCGTTGTCGAGGAAGAACTCGTCGGCGGCGTCCTGCACCTTGGCATCGGTGCTGAGGATGGCGCGGTAGCGTCCGGCCGCCGCCGGGTCGGAGATGCTCGCCAGCCGCTTGAAGTAGGCCGCGGTCGTTTCGTTGAAGCTGATCGGCGGCTTCCACTTCGCCACCGCCGACACCGCGGTCGTGAGCTTCACGACGGCGTTCGAGCGCAGCGGTACCGAGCCGTGACCGGCCGTGCCGCGAGCGGTCAGGGTGATGGCACGCGGAATCTTCTCGAGCGTCTGGATCGACGCAAACGTGACTTTGCCGGCCTGCCGGTTGAAGCTGCCGCCTTCGGCCAGGCAGAACTCCGCCTCGATCTTCGGCAGGCGTTCGGGCTCGGCCATGTGCGCGATGCCGTAGCGCACGGCGCCTTCTTCGCCGGCCTCGAAGAGCGCGATCACGTCGCGGTCGAGAACCACGTTCTGGCGCTTCAGCGTGAGCAGCGCCATGAGCGTGGCGGTGACGTTGTCCTTGTCGTCGACCGTGCCGCGGCCGTAGATATAGCCATCCTGGCGCAGGGCGCTGAAGGGGGGATTAGTCCACTTCTTCTGGTCGATGTTCACCGTGTCGGTGTGCGCCATGAGCAGCAGCGGACGCTTCTTGCCCGAGCCCTTGATCCGGGCCACCAGGTTGGGCCGGTTCGGGTCGAGCGCGAAGGTCTCGGTGGCGATGCCCTCTTTCTCGAGCACGGCGCGAAGATAGTCGACGACCGGCTTCTCCACGCCGGGCGGCGTGGTGGGCGGATCGGTGGAGTCGATCTGCACTACCGCCTGGAAGTGCCTCAACGTCTCGGCATCCGCGGCGGTCCAGTCGATGCCGGCCGGAGCCTGCGCCGACGGCGCGCCTGCGGTGGCAACCACGAAGGAAAACAGTGCAAGTCTTCGCATGCGCGGGATGGTAGCACGGACGATTGGCGGGGCTGGATTCGCCGCGGAGTACGAAAACCGTTAGACAGTTTACGGATTGGTGGAGGTCGCGGTGGGGATGCGCGTCGATCGGCCGCCACAATCCGTCGATTGCGGTGGAGTCGCACTGGCAGGACGATTGCAGAGTTGTCAGAGCGCCATGTCAACGTCACCTCGCGTGGGAGTTGCCTGCCCCCGAACCGGCGAACGGGCCGCAGTGTCGGACTGGCTGCGGTCGGCCAACATCGAGCCAGTGGTGCTCGTGGACGCCTGCTTCGTGAACACGCAAGTGGAGGGCCGGCCGCTCGACTGCGTGGTCGCCGACGCGTCGCTGCTCACGCCGCACTTCCTCATGGCCCTGCGCCGAGGCGACCCGGGCAAGGCGATCATCGCCCTCGGCGAAGCCGGCGACCCCAACCAGGAGGCGCTGACGCGCAAGGACGTGGCGTTCCACGCCCGGCCGATTGCGGAGAAGGACCTGCTGCTGGCTGTGTCGCTCGGCGTGGCCGAGGGCCATCCCTTCCGGCGCTCGCCCCGCCGCATCGTGCCGCGGCTGGCGACTACGATCGAGGGCGAACCGGCGGTGCTGATCGACGTGAGCAACGAGGGCCTGCGCCTGGAACTGGCCTCGGCCAAGGCCGCCAAGCTCTCGCCGCAGTTCGTCGTCCATGTGCCGGCGCTGAAAATGGGCGTGCCGGTGCAGCGGGTGTGGCTGCGCGCGGGCGGTGAGCCTGGGCAGACCTCGCGCCTGCAGTGCGGCGCCTCGATTCTCGCCCAGGACGAACGCACGCTACGCGCGTGGCAGCGGCTGTGCGACCCGGCGGCCGGACGGCTCGTGGCGCCCGAAGCGGCCCCGGCGCGGGTGCCGACCGAGGGCTTCCTGGGCCGCGTCGGCCAGTTGCTTGCCGACGCCCCGATCGTCGGCTCGCTGGCCCATCTTCCGTGGGGCGGACGCTCGTAGCGTAATCGTCGCAAGCAACTGCATCCAGACAAGTTACGGCTGGCGACAGAACTATTACAGTCAGGTCGGGAAGATGTCTGTAGCATCCAGATCATGGTTGCTGTGACAGACATTTACGGCCGCAAGTCGGCCAAGGGCCTCAACTGGATCACCTTCATTGCGATGACGGCGTTCCACATCGGCGCCGTCGCCGCATTCTTCTACATCGACTACGGCGCCATGTTCGCCGCCGCCATCCTCTGGTGGGTGTCAGGCAGCTTGGGCATCGGCATCGCGTATCACCGCCTGCTCACCCACCGCGGCTTCAAGACGCCGAAGTGGATGGAGTACTTCCTCACCATCTGCGGCACGCTGGCCCTCGAAGGCGGGCCCATCTTCTGGGTGGCCACCCACCGCATCCACCATCAGCACTCCGACAAGGAAGGCGATCCGCACACGCCGCGTGAAGGCGCCTGGTGGGCGCACATGGGGTGGATCATGTTCGGCAAGGCGATGCACCACGACACCGACGTGCTGACCCGCTACGTGCCCGACCTGAGCAAGGACAAGTTCCATGTGGCGCTCACCAACTGGCACTGGGTCACGCAGGTGGTGGTCGGCCTCGCCCTGCTGGCCTTCGGCGGCCTGCCCTATGTGCTGTGGGGCGTGTTCTTCCGCACCACCTTCGGCCTGCACGCCACCTGGCTCGTGAACTCGGCCACGCACATGTGGGGCTACAAGACCTTCCGCACGCGCGACGACTCGCGCAACCTCTGGTGGGTCGGCCTGCTGGCCTTCGGCGAAGGCTGGCACAACAATCACCACGCGCATCCCGTGTCGATGCGCCACGGCCTGGCGTGGTACGAGTTCGACCTGAACTACATCCAGATCAAGCTGATGGAGACGGTGGGCCTCGCGTGGGATCTGAAGATCGCCCGCCGGCCGAAGGACGCCGCCGAGATCGTGCCCCAGGAGTCGCCGGACGCGGTGGACATCTCGGACGCCGCGCCGGTGATGTAAGAGCAGGGACCCGGGGCTCGGATTCAGGAGCTCGGGCGCCCACGAAACACGGTGGCGGGCCGGTGCAGATGACTCTGCCCGGCCCGTTCGTCATTAATGACCAGAGTCGCGCGACACCACGTCTGGCCGACGGATGCCGGGCCCCAGGCACTCGAGCCCCGCCGTAGAATGAGCCCTATGCGGACCGCGCCTCGTCACGCGAACCAGGGCCCAGGGCCCCGAGTCCCGAGCCCCGCCCGTTCATGACCCGCCGCCAGACGGCCACGGCCGTGTTCATTGTGCTCTGCGTCGTGCTCGTGGCGGCGGCGGTGTCGCTGAACGTCGGCTGGATGCTGGCACCCGGGCGGTCGCTGCTGCTGCTCGTGTTCGGCGTGGTGGCCTTCGCACTCATCATTGCCGGCATCATCGTCTACACCGTGTTCCTGGTGCGCGAGCTGCGGCGCACCGAGCAGCAAGACAGTTTTCTGAACGCGGTCACGCACGAGCTGAAGACGCCGATCGCATCGATCCGGCTCTATCTCGAGACGCTGCAGGCGCGCGAGATCTCCGAGTCGCAGCGCCAGGAGTTCTACCGCGTGATGCTCGACGACACGTCGCGGCTGCAGTACACCGTGGAGCAGGTGCTGCGCGCGGGCGTCGCGAGCCAGCGCCGCCGGCTGGCGCATCGCGCGCCGCTCGACCTGGCTGCGCTGGCCGTCGAGTGCGTCGAGATGGCGCGGCGGCGGCACCATCTGCCCGGCGACGCGGTAACGCTCTCGGGCGTGGCGCCGGCCCAGCCGATGATGGTCGACGGCGACATCGACGAGCTGCGCACGGCCATCGGCAACCTGCTCGACAACGCCGTGAAGTACTCCGCCGCGGCGGTGCACGTGAGCATGGAGCTGGCCTCGCCTACCCCCGACACGGTATGGGTGCGGGTGCGTGACCGCGGCGTGGGCATTCCGCGCCGGCAACTGCGGCGTATCTTCAACCGCTTCTACCGCTTCCAGGCGCGGGGCTTCTCGGTGAAGGGCACCGGCCTTGGCCTCTACATCGTGCGCTCGATCGCGCGTCACCACGGCGGCCGCGTGTTCGCCGAAAGCGAAGGCGAGGGCAAGGGCTCGACCTTCACGCTCGAGTTGCCGAAGCTCGCGCCGGAGCGATCGACGTGAGCCGCATCCTGATCGTGGAAGACGAGCAGCACCTGGCCGAGGGGCTGCGCTTCAATCTGGCAGCCGACGGGCACGACGTGCACGTCGTCGGCGACGGCGCCGTGGCGCTCGCCCTGCTACGCGCCGAGCGCGACCAGTTCGACGCGGTGGTGCTCGACATCATGCTACCGGGCAAGAACGGGTTCGACGTGGCGCGCGCGCTGCGCGGCGAGAGCGACTTCGTGCCCATCCTGATGCTCACGGCGCGGGCCCGTCCCGAAGACGTGCTCATGGGCTTCGAGAGCGGCGCCGACGACTACCTGCCGAAGCCGTTCGAGCTGGCGATCCTGCTGGCGCGCGTGCGCGGCTTGGTGCGGCGCCGGCAGTGGCTGCGTGGACCCGCCGAAGCGCTTAAGACCGCGCCAACGCCGGCCCTGCCGGCCGAGACATTGGAATTCGCCGGCCACCGCCTCGACCTGCGCGCGCTCGAACTGCACGCCAACGATCGCGCCTACCGGCTCACGGTGATGGAGGCGGAGTTGCTCGCCTATCTCGTGCGTCACGCCGGACAGGTCGTGTCGCGCAAGGCGATCCTGGAAGACGTCTGGGATTTGCACGAAGACACCGACACGCGTGCCATCGACAACTTCATCGTGCGCCTGCGGCGCTATCTGGAGCGCGACCCCGCCCGTCCGTCGCTCATCCAGACCGTGCGCGGCGTGGGTTACCGCCTGGTGTTGCAGAAACTGCCACAGGACCACTTGTAACGGGGACAGTCCCCGTTACAGATCACGGCAGGGCCAGCCAGAGAAACGCGGTGGTCTGCGTGGCGCGGAGGTTGTCGTCGCTCATGAGCACCACCGTGCGCTCGCCGCGCGGGCCGGCGGGACCGAAGGCCAAGGCCTCGAAGTTGCTGCCGGGCGCGAAGACCGGCGCCGCGCGCGCCAGGCGTGGCAGCACGGCGGTGACGTCGAGCACCGAGCGCTTGGACAACAACCGGATCTGGTGGCCCGCCAGCGACGGCAGGCCCGACACGTCGTCGGCCCCCTCGGTGTTCACCTCGAACACGCGCACCGGGTTGTAGGCGGGCGCCCCGGGCCTGCCGAGCAGGCACGCGCGTTCGAGCGCGAGCCACCGGTCGTTATCGAGCGCGAGCAGGTCGGAGAGGCCGTTCTGGCCGTCCTCGCAGGGCCGGTCGTAGCCCGGCACGATGGCCGTCGCCTCGAGCGGATACGCCCACTCGCGTCCTGGCGTCCAGCCTCTGCCCGGACGCTCGACGAACTCGAGCAGCCGCACGATGCCGCCGCGCGCCACCGATGACATCGGGCCGTCCTGCGCCAGCGGCTGCTCCAGGCCGCTCAGCAGCCGTCCGTCGGGCGTGCGCGTGAGGCTTTCGAGGCCCAGGTTGTGGCGCACGCCGCGCGTGCGGTCGCCGGGGACGATCGCGAAGTGGGCGCGGGGCCGCACAAGCTGCGTGACGCCGCCGTCGCGCGCCACGAACGCCAGAGCCGGCTGATGCACCATGTCCTTGGTGTCGTGGTAGCCCTCGATGGAGGTGACGAAGCTGCCGTCCGGCATCACCACCAGCGATTCCGGCTCGAGACCCGCGACGGCGTCGGCAGGCAGCCCCGGCCCGGGACCTAGGAACGTGAATCGCAGTGGACGCACTGTGAGTGTGGGGCCGAACTCGATGTCCAGCCAGGCGAGGCGGGCCTGCACGGTCTCGTCGCTGGCCGCCACCCACTGGCCGGTTTGTCGGTCGAAGGCCAGCCCCGACAGGCTGCCAACGCTCGGGCCGCCCGGTACCGTCAGGCCGCCAGCGGGATAGGCCACCGAGCCCAGCAGCCGGAGCGTGCGGCCCCGGCCGTCGCCGGTCGCCGTGAGCGGAGCACGCACGGCGCAGGCCGCCGCCAGCACGACCACCGCGGCCAGCAGACACGCGCCGGCGAATGGCGCTATGCTCGTCGGCGGCTTCTTCCTGGAGACTCTGACCATGAATCCCATGCGTGCTCTGTGTCTGTCGCTCGCCCTGCTGGCGCTGTCGTCACCGGCACTGGCCCAGAATGCCGCCACGGCGGCCGTCAAAACCCAGTTCGGCATGATCAGTGGCGTGATGGCCAAGACCGCCGAGAAGATTCCCGAAGCACTCTACGCGTTCAAGGCTACGCCGGAAGTGCGATCGATGGGACAGCTCATCGGCCACATCGCCGACAGCCAGTTCATGATGTGCGCCGCGGCGGTCGGCGAGAAGCCCCCGCAGGGCGGCATCGAGAAGAGCATGACGGCGAAGGCCGACTTGAGCAAGGCGCTCGCCGACTCGTCGGCCTACTGCAACACAGTGATCGACGGGATGACCGACGCGAAGGGCATGGAAGTCGTGAAGTTCTTCACCGGCCCCACGCCCCGCCTGTTCGTGCTGTCGTTCAACGTGTCGCACAGCTACGAGCACTACGGCAATCTCGTCACCTACATGCGCCTCAACAAGATCGTGCCGCCGTCGAGCGAACGCTCGGGGATGGACTGACTGCTGGGGACTAGGGACTGGAGACTGGGGACTGGGGCGTGATCGGCACCGGCGCGATGTCCCGCGTTCGCCTGCTGGTGACGCTCGCGGGCCTGCTCACGTCGTCAGCGTGCGCGCCGGTCTACTGGGTGGGCGCGAAGGCGCTCTACAACACGGCGCCGAGCCCGCCGACGGTGCAGCTCGACGTGCCCTACGACCCGGCGGCGCCCGACGATCCCAAGCGTCAACTCGACCTGTATCTGCCGGCCGCACGCGACTTCCCCATCGTGGTCTTCGTGCACGGCGGCGGCTGGGCCTGGGGCGACCGCACGCAGCGCTTCGGCGGCGCCGACGTCTACCGCAACATCGGCCGGTTCCTGGCCGGCCAGGGTATCGGCGCGGCGGTGATCGGCTACCGGCTCGTGTGGCCGATGGCCTGGCAATCACAGGTCGGCGACGTGGCGCGGGCCGTGGCCTGGGTGCAGGCCCATGCGGCCGAGCGCGGCGGGCGCGCCGACCGCATCTTCCTCATGGGACACTCGGCGGGCGCCCAACTGGCGGCCAGGGTGGCGACCGATCCCGCGTGGCTCACGCAGGAGCACGGCGCGATCTCCGGGGTGTGTGGCGTGGCCGCGGTGAGTGGCGCCGGCTACGACCTGGGCGACATCGACACCTACCGCAAGGGCGTCGACCCGCTCTACTTCGCCGAGCGCTTCGGCGGTAGCCGTCTCGATGGCACGTGGTGGCGCGACGGCTCGGTCGTCCCCTGGCTCGACGCGGGCGACCCGCCGTTCCTGGTCGTGTCCGCCACCGGGGAATCGGCCGGTCTACGGCGGCAGTCGGCCCTTCTCCACGAGCAACTCGGCAAGGCGGGCGTGCCCTCGACCTTCATCACCGTGAAGGGCTCGAGTCACGCGCGCATCATCCTGGAGCTGAGCCGCGACGACAAGACGGCTGGACCCGCCGTGCTCGCCTTCCTGCGCGACACGCCCTGCCCACGGACTGGGGGCTAGGGCGGGCTAGGCTAGTCCCTCGGGCTGTTGGCAGGCGGCAGCGAGGTGCTGAAGTCGTCGATCAGGCGCTGGGCGTAGCGCTCCACCAGTTCCGCCACGCGCGCACGACTGGGTGAGGCGACGATCACGCCGGCGTGGTGCCGCTTGGCCAGACGCCACACCACTTCGGGGTCGGCGAACACCGACAAGTCGGGCCATTCCTGCCTGGCGAGCGAGGTGACCAGGCCGGCGTAGTCGCGCCGCGTCACCGGCACCGCATAGGGCTCCTTGCCGCCGGCCAGTTCCACCTTGGCCCACTCGGCCCAGAGGTTCATGCCGGTCGCCGCCTCGACGAGTTCGACGATGTGCGCGCCGCCCACGCGGGCCGACGTCTCGAGGAAGTAGTAGAGGCCGCCGGCGCCCTTGATGAATTCGGTGTGCGACACGCCGCGCACCAGACCCAGCGCGCGCAGCACCTCGCGGTTGAACGCCTGCAGCGCGATCTCGTCGGCCGAACCGCGTTCCACCAGTTCGGTCGTAAACACGCCGCCGCCATGCGACACGTCGAAGGGGGGGCGCCCGTATCGGCTCACCACGGCGGTGAGCACCTCGCGCTCGTTCACCACGCAGTCCACGTGGAAGACGTCGCCAGCGATGAACTGCTCGAGCAGGTGATACGACGCGCGGTCGCCGAGCGTGTCGATGAGCGGCCACAGATCCTCGGACCGTTGCACCTTCTTGATGCCGATGGTGCCGGCCTCGAGCCGTGGCTTCAGCACCCAGGGTGCCGGCACGGTGGCGCAGAACGCGCGAATCGCTGCCTCGTTGAGCACGTGCACGAAGGCCGGCACGCGCACGCCGAACTCCTGGGCACGCATACGCATGGCCAGCTTGTCGCGGAAATAGCGGGTGGTCGTCTCGCCCATGCCCGGCACGCGCAGGTGCTCGCGCAGGGCCGAGGCCTTTTCGAGGTCGAAGTCGTCGAGCGCCACGACCCGGTGGATGGGCACGCTGCGGGCCATGTGGCTGGCCCCGAGAATCAGGTCGTCGAGCGCCCACTTCTTCTCGTCGTCGTGCACGAAGAAGATGTCGTCGAGGCACTCGCGCGGCCACTCGGCGTCGCGCAGGCTCTCGGACGTCACCAGATAGACGCGCGCGCCCTGGCGCTTGGCCTCGCGCAGAAAGGCCTGCCCCTTGTGGAAGGACGCGATGCAGAGAATGGACAGCGGGTCGGCCATGGACGGGATCCGGTGCAGACCTGCATGCTACCATCTGCCGCGTGCGTGTCTTCGATGAGACCCCCGCGGAAGCCCCGAACCGCACGCCGCTCGTCGCCGGCGGTCTCGTGGTGCTTCTGCTGATTGCCGCCGGCGCGTGGTTCATCACCCGTGCCCCCGAGCCCGCCACGGCCACGGTCCCCGCCGCTGCGCCCAGAACGGCCGCGCCGGCACCAAAGAAAGCTGAACCCGCGCCCGAGAAGGCGCCCGAGCCAACCGAGCCAGGCAGCCGCGCTGCCGCGCCGAGGAAAACCGCCGAACCCGTGCCCGCGCCAGCGGCCGAGGTGGCCAGGCCTGACGCGACCACCCTGACGGTAGTGTCGGATGTGCCCGGGGCCTCGGTGTTCGTCGACCGCGAGTTCGTGGGCACCGCGCCGGTCACGCTCAAGGGCGTGGCGCCGGGCAGCAAGCGCATCAACCTGTCGGTCGAAGGGTTCGAGGGCGTGCAGCGGTCGGTCGACGTGGTCGCCGGCGACAACACCGTGACCATGCGCTTCAAGGAAGTGCGGCTCAACACCACCGTGGGCGTGGCGCACAAGCACGGCATGGGCGGCTGCGAGGGCACGCTGCGGGCCACGGTCGACGGACTGGTCTACGACACCACGAACAAGGGCGACGCCTTCACGCTGAAATACGACCAGGTCGAGTCGTTCGAGGTGAACTACCTCGAGAAGAACCTGAAGGTGAAGCAGCGCGGCGGCAAGACCTGGAACTTCACCGACCGGGCCGCGCAGAACGCCGACAAGCTCTTCGTGTTCCACCGCGAGGTTACGACCGCGCGCGAAAAGCTCGCCCAGGGCTACACCGCCGCCCGGTAGCGCCCCGCCCGCGGCCCATGTCCGGTTCCGCTTGATCCGGCCTGCCGTGAGCCCTATCCTGAAAGCACGGCGCCGTCATCCCGGCGTTCGAGTGCGAGACACACACAGTCATGATGAAGCGCGTGTTCCTCTTCGTCGCCACCAACATCGCCATCACCCTGGCGGTGACGGTGGTGCTCAGCCTCTTGGGCATCGGCAACTACCGCATCGCCGGGGGCCGCCTCGACTACGGCGCGCTGATGGTCTTCTGCCTCATCTGGGGCATGGTGGGCTCGTTCATCTCGCTGCAGTTGTCGCGGTTCATTGCCAAGCGCATGACCGGCCTGCAGCTGGTCGACGGACGCAGCGGTCGCGAAGAGGCCGACTGGGTCTACCGCACGGTGGAACGCCTCACCAAGCAGGCGCAGCTGCCGATGCCCGAAGTGGGTGTCTACGACTCGCCCGAAGTGAATGCCTTCGCCACCGGCCCGAGCAAGTCACGCAGCCTCGTGGCCGTCTCCACGGGTCTGCTGCGCGGCATGCGGCGCGACGAAGTGGAAGCCGTGCTCGCGCACGAGGTGTCGCACATCAAGAACGGCGACATGGTGACCATGACGCTCATCCAGGGCGTGGTCAACGCGTTCGTGATGTTTGCATCCACGGTGGTGGCCAACGTCGTGCGCAACGCCCTGCAGGGCAATCGCGATCGCGACGAAGGCGGTGGCGGCGGCGGATTCATGATCGAGTTCGTGGTACGCATGGTGCTGCAGGTGGCCTTCGGCATCCTCGGCGGCATGGTCGTGGCCTGGTTCTCACGCGCCCGCGAGTTCCGTGCCGATGCCGGCGCCGCGGCGCTCAACGGCCGCTCCCCGATGATTGCGGCGCTGCGCCGGCTGCAGGCCACGCACGAGCTCGTCGATCCCAGCCACGCGCAGCTCGCCACCATGAAGATCTCGGGCGGCGACGGCAAGTGGATGATGATGCTCTCCACCCACCCGCCCCTCGAGCAGCGGATCGCGGCGCTCGAGAGCCTGCGATGACCCGCGCGCCGCACGCCCGGACCGTCACCCGGATGGTGATGGCCGGGCTCGTGGTGGCCGCGAGCCTCGTGCCCGCCTCCGCCCGGGCGCAGTCGCCCGATGCGGCGGCGGCCCGGGCCGCCGTGGAGCGCGTCCTCGACGTGCTCGGCAGCCGCGACCTCGACGCGCTGCCGCCGCTCTTCGCGGCCAAGGCCACCATGGCCATCGCACGCCAGCGCGACGGCCAGTGGAGCTACACCACGCAGACCTTCGAGGAATGGCTCGCGGGCCTCAAGGCGCAAACGCCCGGCACCCGCTTCCGAGAGCCGCTCACGAACGTGAGCGTGCACGTCGAAGACGGCCACCTGGCGTTCGTGCGCGCGGATTTCACCGTGGTCATCGACGGCCAGGTGCGCTCGCACGGCGTCGACTACTTCACGCTGGTGAAGGACGGCGCCGCCTGGAAGATCGTGAACGGCGCCTACACATCGAAGACCGGCCCGCCCAAGTAGGCCCAGCGGTCGGGCTAGAATAGGCGTCCACGGAGTTCCGAGGGACGCGCATGATATTCGAGACCGTCGACGCCCAGGGCCATCTCATCGACTCGGGCGACCTGCAGGCCATCCTCACCACCGTCGTCGAACACGGCGCCAGCTACGAGATCCTGCATTTCGACGTCGGCCGCACCAACGCCGACGCCTCGCGCCTGTCGCTGCGCGTGGCCACCGACACGCGCGAGTCGCTCGACCACCTGCTCGCCACCCTCAGCAACTTCGGCTGCTACGTCGAAGGCGCGCCAGACGCGTTGCTGCGCGTCAACGACATCGGCGGCGCGGCGCCCGTCGACTTCTACTCCACCACCAACCACAAGACGCAGATCCTGCTCGGCGGCGTGTGGACCACGGTAGGCCACCAGCGCATGGACGCGGCCATCGTGGTCGACAAGGGCCACGCCCACTGCCGCAAGCTGCGCGATCTCCAGGTCGGCGACGAGGTGGTGTGCAGCATGCAAGGCGTGCGCGTGCTGCCCGACCTGCAGGGCCGCGACAAGCCCACGTTCGGCTTCATGAGCAACGACGTGTCGTCGGAGCGCCGGGTGGAAGTGGCGGTCACTCGTGTGGCCGCGATGCTGCGTGAGACACGCGCGCGCGGCGAGAAGATCTGCTTCGTGGCCGGCCCGGTCGTGGTGCACACCGGCGGCGGCGAATACTTCTGCGAGCTCATCCAGCACGGCTTCGTCGACGTGCTGCTCTCGGGCAACGCGCTCGCCGTGCACGACATCGAGGCGGCGCTCTCGGGCACGTCGCTCGGCATCGACCTCGATACCGGCCGTCCGGTGGAACACGGCCACCGCAACCACATGCGTGCCATCAACGTGATCCGGCGCGCCGGCGGCATCGCCAAGGCGGTGTCGTCGGGGCTGCTCACGCGCGGCGTGATGTATCAGCTGCACGTGCACGACGTGCCCTACGTGCTGGCGGGATCGATCCGCGACGACGGGCCGCTGCCCGAGACCGAGATGGACCTCACCCGGGCACAGAACAAGTACTCCGACGCGCTCACCAACGTGGGCGTCGTGATCATGCTGTCGTCGATGCTGCACAGCATCGGCGTGGGCAACATGGTGCCGTCGTGGGTGAAGGTGGTGTCGGTGGACATCAACCCTGCGGTGGTGACCAAACTGAGTGATCGCGGCTCTACGCAGACGATTGGCATCGTCACCGACGTGGGCCTCTTCCTGCACCAGCTCGCCATCGCCCTTCGAGGCTCCGGACCCGATGTACACAACGCTCATTGACGCCGCCACGCTCGCGCAGCATCTCGACGACCCGTCATGGGTCGTGCTCGATGCCCGGTTCGATCTCACGACGCCAGCCAAGGGCGAGACGCTCTACCGCGAAGCGCATATTCCAGGCGCGCGCTATGTGAGCCTCGACGCGCACCTGTCGGGTGCGAAGATTGGCACCAACGGCCGCCATCCCCTGCCCGCGCCCGACGTGGCCGCCGCCACCTTCGGCAGCCTGGGCGTGTCGCGTGACGCGCAGGTAGTGATCTACGACGCCGACCTCGGGATGTTCGCCGCGCGCGGCTGGTGGATGCTGCGCTGGCTCGGGCACGACCGCGTGGCGGTGCTCGATGGCGGACTCGCCGCGTGGCAGCGCGCCGGACTGCCGGTGACTGCGGCCGACGAGCCGTGGACGCCGGCGGTGTTCGAGGCCGCGCCAGCCGAGGCGCAGCGCGTGCCGGCCGCCGACGTGCAGGCGCACCTCGGCGCGGCTGGGCGCCTGCTCGTGGACGCGCGCGCCAACGAGCGCTTCCGCGGTCAGAACGAAACGCTCGATCCGGTGGGCGGCCACATCCCTGGCGCCGTGAACCGGTTCTTCCAACTCAACCTCACGCCCGACAAGACCTTCAAGGCGCCCGCCGAGCTGCGCGCCGAATGGTCCGCGGTGGTGGGCGGTGACGACGCGTCGCAGGTCGTGATGTATTGCGGCTCGGGCGTCACGGCCTGCCACAACCTGCTCGCACTCGAGCACGCCGGCCTGCCCGGTGCGCGCCTGTTCCCCGGATCGTGGAGCGAGTGGTGCGCCGTGCCCGACCGCCCGATGGCTACCGGGGACTGACAACGTTTCTGACGCGCGCGCCGTCCAACCCTTCGACATTTTCCACGGAGGGACTGATGACGCAACGAATCGCTGCTGCCGCCCTGACAGCCGCCACGGTACTCGGCTCGGTGCTGGTCTCGGCTTCAACCGACCAGTTCCGCCATGACGGCACCCAGGCGCGGCGACGGGCGCGCGAGGCTCATCTGTCCGTCCACGGCGCATGGCGCGACGCCGAGCGAGACATGCGCCAGGCTTTCCGGGAGGCGCGCCAGCAGGTGCGGCGCGCGATGCGCGAGGCCCGAGCCATGGCGGTGCCGGCCCAGGGGAAGGCCCGTGAACGTGACCGCGAAGCCCGCGCCTTCCGCCCGGTGAGCCCCACCGACGATCCCTGCGCGCGCAACTGGGGCGGCGACCGCGGCCACGCGTGCCAGGTACGCGACACCCGACTGCCAGCGCCAGCTGGACTCCTCACCGTCGACGCCTCGCCCAACGGGGGCATCCGCGTCGAAGGCTGGGATCAAGCCGACGTGCTTGTGCGGGCCGTCGTGCAGACCTACGGCGAGACCGACGCCGAAGCCACGGCCGCGCTGCCGCAGGTCCAGGTCACGGCGGCCGGGACCCACGTGACGGCGGACGGTCCGGCTCGGGTCGATGGCGAGCGCCGTTCCGGCTGGTCGGTCAGCTTCCAGGTATGGGCGCCCCGCGCCACCGCGCTGGCGCTGTCGGCGCGAAACGGCGGCATCGCGGTGCGGGACATGCGCGGCGAGTCGCGGTTGTCCACCGAGAACGGCGGGGTGACGCTCGACGGCGTGGGCGGACAGGTCGTGGGCAGCACACGCAACGGCGGCGTCAACGTGCGCCTGGCGGGTGCGGGGTGGGAGGGGGCCGGCCTGGACGTCGAGACCATCAACGGCGGGATTACCCTGGCCGTGCCCGCTGGCTATTCGGCGGCGCTCGAGGTGCACACGGTGAACGGCGGCATCCTGACCGACCCGCCAACCCCGACGCAGGAGCGCCGGGGCCGTGACCTGCGCACCACGCTTGGCGGCGGCGGACCGCTGCTGAAGCTGCGCACGGTCAACGGCGGGGTGCGCATCAAGACGCGCTGAGTGGAACGGCGCGGTCAGTACGTCAGGTGCGCCGTGACCCGCCCGTCGCTGGCTTCGTAGAACTCGGCGTCGTAGGGCGAGAACCGCACGAGCAACAGCCGCGGGTCGCCGACCCCGCCGGGAAACCAGCGCTTGAACGCCGGCCGCCACATCTTGGCAGTGATGGCGCGGTCGGTGATTACCTCCGCCTTGCCAGACACGGTGAGGAACACGCGTTCGTCAGGGCTCTGGAAGGTCAAGGTCACGACGTGGCGGCGGTTCGCCTCCCAATCGAGCAGGGCGCGGGCATCGGCCAGGAACCAGAGCTTCCGGCTGTCACCGGCCTCGTCGGCGAGCGGCGCATGAATCGCCCCGAGACCTTCGGAGGTCAGCAGCACGGCCGGCTCGAACCGGGCCAGCGCGCTCGTGACGAGCGGCAGCGCGTCGAGGCCGCGCACGTGATCGACGCGCGCAGGAATCCGGTCGGGGGGTGGGTGGGCAGCCACAGGCATGCCTAGCATAGACCCACTTGCCGCCCCGAACTCACACACCCGCGGCCCCGGCCCCCTGTGGGAGGCCGGAGCTCACGGCCGTAGCTAGAACGACAGCTTGGCGCTCACCTGCATGATGCGCGGGTCGTAGGTTGTCGTGATCGTGCCAAACGCGATCGCGCTGCGGTTGCCGTTGGGCGCCCGGAAGTTGCTGCGGTTGAGCACGTTGAACGCCTCCACGCGCAGCTCGAGCCCTCCGTTGGACCAGGGCATCTGGATACGCTTGCTGGCCTGCACGTCGAGCCCCCAGAAACGCGGTCCACGAATCGAGTTGCGCGGCGCGTTGCCAAAGGGCTGGCTGGGGTCGGTGGGAATCACGACCGCGTCGCGGTTCAGATAGTTCTGCACCGTGCGGCTGCCGTCCGGCGCCAGCACTTCGCCGTTGACGTTGGGCCGATAGTTGTTGCCGCCGCGGAAATCCTGCTGGATGCCCGACACCTGGAACGCCGGCCCGGGCACGTAGGTGAGCGTCACCGGATCACCGGCCGCGAAAGTGTTCACGCCGGCAAACTGCCAACCCCCGAGCAGCAGGTCGACCACTGGCGACGCGTCGCCCATGAAGCGGCGGCCCTTGCCGAAGGGCAGGTCCCACACCAGGCTGGTCGTGCTGTTGTAGGGCTGGTGATAGCCCGACAGCCCGAAGTCGGCGTCCATGTTCCGGAAGTCCTGCGGCGCCGGGAAGTTGCCATTCGGGTTCTCGAGCGAGCCCGCGCCGTTGTCCTTGGTCTGGGACAGCGTGAGTGACTGCATCAGCGTCAGCTGGCCCGAGACGCGCCAGTCCAGCTTGCCCTGGAAGGCGTGGTAGCGCGACTTACCGCCGTTGAACGCATAGGTGATGTCGGCAAACTCTTTGATCGGGCGCCGATCCTGGAGCGGAATGGTGCCGGCCGGGTTGTTCGGCACGGCCTGATTGAAGTTGGCAAAGAGCAGCATGCCATCGGCGCGGTTGCCCACGTAGGCCAGGTCCACCAGCAGGCCGTCGCGCAACTCACGCTGCACCGAGCCGTACCAGCTCTGCACGCGGCTCGACCGGTAATCTTCGGGCATGTAGGTGATGTTGGCGGCCAGCGGATTGAAGCGCGTGGGGTCGGTCAAGCCAGCCGGATAGCCTTCCTGCGTGGTGCGGAAGCCCACCGTGGCCGGGGTCTGCACGACCACGGCGTTGATGACCTGCGGGCCGTTGATCGGCAGCACGTTGCCGCCACCGGCGCGGTGGAAGTGCACGTAGCTGATGCCGTAGCCGCCGCGGATGGCGGTCTTCTCGAGCGGCGTCCAGGCAAAGCCGAGGCGCGGGGCGAAGTTGTTGCGGTCGGGGTTGACCGTCGAGCGATCCTTCAGCGAGCCGTCGGTGGCCGCGACCATCGAACGAGTGGCGGGATCGAAGTTCGACAGCACGTTGTTCTCTTCCACCCAGGGGCTGGCGAACTCGTAGCGCAGGCCCAGGTTGAGCGTGAGGCGATCGTTCACGCGCCAGTCGTCCTGAGCGTAGCCGAAGTGCATGTCCTGCTGCAGCTTGGCCACGAGCAGATTGCTCAGCGCAAACGTGGACCGCAGCCCGAACATGAAGTCGGCCAGGTTGTAGAAGTTGTTGGCCGCGGCGCCGGTGGGACGGGTGAACTGCCCCGCGTACTGGTCGCGCCCGTAGAGCGGGTTCACGTCCTGCACCTCGGTGAGGACGCGCTGGTACTCATAGCCCGACTTCAGCGAATGCCGGCCGACCAGCCACGAGTAGTTCACCTTCGGGTTGAACACCGACGGGTACTGCCACTGCGGGTTGGTGGCCTGGCGCCCCAGGTCCGAGTAGCCGTTGATGAGCTGCGGCGGCAATCCGCCGGCCACGCGCGGGTCATTGGGCAGGCCGGTGATGCCGTAGGCGGCCTGCGCCGACGGCTGGCCGAGGGCGGCCGGGTCCTTGCCCGCGGTGGTCTCCGACCAGCCGAAGCGGAACTCCAGCAGCGAGGTGCCCGTGGGCGTGTAGGTGGCACCGACGGCGACCTGTTTGTTCCGCACGTAGGTTGCGGCGTTGCCGCCGCCGCCTGACGGCAACGGAATCGTCGGGTTGTCGAAGATGTCGGCGTCACGCCAGCCTACGCGGCCAAACATCGACAGTCGCGGATTCACCACGAAGTCGATCTTGCCGCCCGCCTTGTCGGTGGCATTGTTGAAGAGCTGCGATGTGGTGAAGTTGTTGACCGTGCCGCTGTTGCTCACGTCCGGCAAGTCGTTCAGTACTTTGCGCGCGAAGTCGGTCATCGGAATCGGCGTGCCAGCGGGATAGAGCACGCCGGTGAACGGATTCCGCACGTCGACCGACAGCAGGCCCTGGCGCTGCGCTGAGGTCGCCACCGTCGAGAGTGCCGGCTGCTCACGGTCTTGCCGCAAGAACTCGGTGTCGGCGAAAAAGAACGCGCGGTTCTTCACAATCGGGCCGCCGATGACGCCGCCAAACTGGTCGCGGTCGAAGCGCGGCTTCTGGCCGCTGGCGGGCTTGAAGAAGCCGGTGGCGTTGAAATCAGTGCGGCGCACGAAGTCCCAGGCCGAGCCGCGGTAGCGGTTGGTGCCGCTCGCGTAGGCCACGTTGATGGTGGCCCCGGCCGAGCGGCCGTATTCGGCGCTCACGTTGTTGGTGACCACCTTGAACTCGGCCACGGCGTCGGGCGACGGCTGCATCACCTGGTTCGAGAAGCCCTGATTACTCGTGCCGTAGGCGTTGTTGTCCACGCCGTCGATCAGGAAGTTGTTGAAGGTGGAGCGCAGGCCATTGACGTTGAACGAGCCTTCGCGCGGCGTGAAGCCGCCGGCATTGAGCGCTGACAGGCGCACGCCGGGCGACAGCAGGGCCAGCTGTGAGTACTCGCGGCCGTTCAGCGGCAGGGCGCGGGTCATCTCGCCGCTGATCACCTGGCTTCGTTCGCTCGAATCGGTCTGCAGCTGCACGGCCGAGGCCCGAACTTCGACCTTTTCCGTCAACTGTCCGACCGCCATGGCCACATCCACGCGGAGACGCGCCCCGACGGTGACCTGCACATTGTCGACGACGGCGACCGAGAAGCCGTCCTTGTCGGCGGCCACCACGTAGCGGCCGATGCGCACGTTGAAGAACTCGTAGTTCCCCTGAGCGTCGGTAGTGCGTTCGGTAGTGACGCCGGTGTCGATGTTGGTGAGGGTGACGCGCGCGGCGGCCACGACGGCCGCGGAGCTGTCGCGGACGGTGCCGACGACGGTGGCCGTCTCGAACTGGGCAGAGACATTCGCTACCGGCGCGGCCACGGCAAGCAGTGTCAACAGGCAGGCAATCAGTCGCATGAATCCCTCGAGGCAAGTAGATGGTGCGATGCCCGGCCGCGGCGCCCCTCGCATCTCACGAAGTGGCTCAGCGGAACGGGCACCGAGGCAACGATGTCGATGCCTCGACTACACACGTTAGCGAGCCGGCGTGACTGTTGCGCGACGCATGTATGACGGCGCCGCTACAATGTGGACGCGCGCAGTGGAGGCGCGTTCAGGGATGGCGGAGTTGCTCGGTATCTGGGTGAAGCGCGCACACCGCGGGCCCATGGACGCGGCGGCGGCAGCTACGCTCGTGGCCGGGCGCGGCCTGCGGGGCGATGCCACGCAGGGCGGACGGCGTCAGGTCACGATCCTGTCACTCGAGCGCTGGACGGCGCTCACGGCGCATCTGCCCGGCCCGCCTGTGCCGGCCATGCGGCGCGCCAACCTGCTCGTCAGCGGCGTGGACCTGACGAACTCACGCGGCCAGGTGCTGCGCATCGGCGATGCGCGCGTGCGGATCTTCGGCGAGACGCGGCCGTGCCGTCAGATGGACGAGGCGTGTGCCGGATTGCAGGCGGCCCTCGACCCGGCCTGGGCTGGCGGCGCCTTCGGCGAGGTACTGAGCGGCGCCGAGATCGCGCTCGGCGCGCCGGTGGCGTGGGAACCGGCTGGCGCGATCGCGTGACGCGCGATTACCGGCGGGGCCTTTTCGCGCCGCCGGCCTTGGCGTCCTCGGCCCGCGCGCCGGCCAGGATGCCCTCCATCGCGTAGTTGCCTTCGTGGCACGCGTACTCGTAGATGTGGCCGTCGGTCTTCTTCAGCCGGATCATGAAGGTGTACGGTTTGGTCCACGTAGCCGGATCGTCCACCGTGATTTCCCAGTTGACGAAGTCGGGGCTCACGCGGGTGTAGCGCTCGGTGAGCGTCACGTCGCGGGTCGAGCCCTGGAAGCCGTTCGTGTAGTTGGTCGTCTCGACGACGAGCGTGTCGCCGTCCCAGCGGCCGCGCGGGTCGCCGTGAAGCTGGCGAATGGTCTTCGGCAGGTGCGGCCGGCCTGTCATCGGCACCACCCGCGCGTCGTGAATCATCTCCTGCATGAGCACCGTCGTGTCCGGCGACTGGATGATCTGCACGTAGCTGTTGTAGTTGGCCCCGGTGCGCGGCGCGCCGTAGGAGACGCACCGCTCCGACAGCGGCCGGTCTTCCGGGCCATCCGCCGGACCGCGGCTGGGCTTCTCGCGGGCCAACCGCGCGGCCTCGCGCCGCGCCTCACCCGCCGGCGTCATCGGCGGGAACTGGCCGTCGGGCGGGTCGGTGATGAGCGACGTGCGCGTGTCCCACTCGCGGTCGGCCATCCAGAACTGGTTGTAGTTGCCAGTGGTCGGGTCGTAGGAGACCTGCTTGAACTGCCCCTGGTCGCGCGCGTCGAGCGTCTGCTGCACGAAGTTGCCGAAGATCGCGTCGCCGCCCTGATCGACGAACTCCGCCGTGATGCGCTTCAGCTCCTCGAGCTCCGCGTCGGTGAGTGCGGCCTTGCCCTTCCACTGCGTCGGCCGGGTCATGGGCGTCACGCTGTTGTTGCCCCACACGCCCTGCAAATCGGGTTTGCCGTCCGGCGTGCGCGGCACCTTCCAGCCCGCCGGAGCGGTGCCCGTGGCGGCCGGGGGAGACTGGGCGCCGAGCGTGGCCGCGACCAGGGAGCAGGCAACGAGAACCGTGGACAGGTGTCTCATGCGGCGTAGTGTCGCTCAAGCCGGACGCGCCGTCCAGTGCTCATGTTATGCTCCCGCGGCAAGGAGGTCAGATGGCAAGACCGCTCTGGATGTGGGTAGCCGGTGTCGTCGTGCTGGGAGCCGTCACGCCCCTAGTGGCCCACCACGCCTTCTCCTCGGAATTCGATGCGAAGTCGCCGGTCACGCTGCGCGGCCCCATCACCAAGGTGGAGTGGATCAACCCGCACGCGTGGATTCACATGGAAGTGAAGTCGGCCGCCGGCAAGGCTGAGACCTGGATGGTCGAAGGCGGCACGCCCAACACCCTGCAGCGCCGTGGGATCTCGCGCGACTCGATCGTACTTGGCACGGTGATTGTCGTCGCCGGCTTCAAGGCCAAGGACGGCCGGCTGCGGGCCAACGGCCGCGACATCACCTTCCCCGATGGCCGCACGCTCTTCATGGGGTCGTCGGGCACCGGCGCGCCGAGCGACGGCCGCGACCCCACGCAGAAGCCGAAGGGGCCAGGACTCTGATGCGCCCGCGACACGCGGCGCTGCTGGCCACGGTCCTGGCCGCGAGTTCGCTTCTTCTGGCGTGCGCACCCGCGCCGCCCGCGCCGCAGGGCTACCGCGCGCCGCGCACGCCTGGCGGAGCGCCAGACCTGAGCGGCATCTGGCAGGCGAACAACACCGCGCACTGGGACATCCGGGCCCACGAAGCACGCCAGGGGCCCGTCCCCGCGCTCGGCGCCGCCTTCAGCGTGCCTCCCGGACTCGGCGTCGTCGAAGGGGGCGAGATTCCTTACCTGCCCGACGCGCTGGCCAAGCAACAGGCCAACGCCAGCAGGTGGATGACCCTCGACCCCGAGGTGAAGTGCTTCATGCCCGGCGTGCCGCGTGCGACCTACATGCCCTATCCCTTCCAGATCGTGCAGTCGGCCGACACGATGCTGATGACCTACGAGTTTGCGAGCGCCAGCCGGCTCGTGCGCATGAACAGCGCCGAGAAAAGTCCCGCGCCGGCGTGGATGGGGTGGTCGATCGGGCGCTGGGACGGCGAGTCGCTCGTCGTGGAGGTGACCGACCACATGGAAGAGACGTGGTTCGACCGCGCCGGCAACCATCACAGCGATGCGCTGAAGGTGACCGAGCGCTACACCGCGCTCGACGCGAACACGCTGCACTACGAGGCGGCGATCGACGACCCGAAAGTGTTCTCGCGGCCCTGGAAGATGAGCATGCCCCTCTATCGGCGACGCGACGCCGACATGCAGCTCATGGAATACAAGTGCGTGCCGTTTGCCGAAGAGCTGATGTACGGCCACTTGCGCAAGCCGGCGGCCAAGTAGCGAGCCGGATCGGCTCAGGCGCAGCCGGCGGCCCCCACTCAGAGCCCGAAGACCGCCATGGGCAGCCACGCGGTGACTTCGCCTACGTGCGGCTTCACGAGTGCGCGGTTGCGCGCTGGCGCGTCGGGCAAGCGCACGGCGGGCGGGTCCACCTTCGCGCTGCGGGCCATCGCTTCGATCACTTTCTCAAGATCGCCAGCATCGTAGCGGGCCGCATCGAGCCCCGCTGCCTGGTAGACGCGCGCTCGCACCCACGTGAACTCCGCGCGCGAGAAGTCCGCGGCGTTCATCGCCTGCACCTGGGCCCGCCACGCGTCGAGATACACGCCCGACAGATCGCCCAGGCTATCGAGCACCTGGGGCAGCGTAGGCAAGGTGGTGGAGCCGTCGGGCCGCTTGTCGGTCAGCTCGCGGTACTTGGCGGCAAAGACCTCGCCGCGCGTGCCGAGGGCCAGGCGCACCTGGCGCTGGACTCGCAGAAAGCGCTCGACCTGCGCCGGCGTGAGCTCACCCGACTGGGGCGCGACATACGGCGCGGTGGTGGTCAGCCCCGCCTCGATCTCGGCCAGGCCGCCGAGCCGCGTCATGCCTTCGGTGACGCCGGTCACGGTGCGGATGACCGGGCTCACGTAGCCCCACGCGAGGTAGACCGCCCCGGCCGCCACCACGGTGAGCAGCACGCCCGCCAGCAGGCAGCCGACCAGCAGCTTCTTCATGCCGAGATGCTACTACTGCGCGCGCAGCGCGGCCATCGGGTCGACCCGCGCGGCCCGGCGCGCGGGTACGAACGCGGCCGCCAGCCCGGTGACGAAGAGCAGCGCCGCCACGGCAGCGAACACGCGCGGATCGTACGGGCTCACCTGGAAGAACATGACCTGCATGGCGCGCGCGAGCAGCACCGCCAGGCCGGAGCCCGCGGCGATGCCGAGCCTCACCTGCCAGGCGCCCTGGGTGAGCACCATGCGCATCACGTCGGCCGGGTCCGCGCCCACGGCAATCCGCACGCCGATCTCCGCCGTGCGCTTGCTCACCGAGAACGCCATCACGCCGTAAAGGCCCACCGTGGCCAGGAACAGCGCGGCCACGCCAAACACGGTGAAGAGCGTGCCGAACACGCGCCAGCCCCAGGCCCCCGCGTCGAGGCTGCGCTGAATCGTGGTGGCGTTGAAGATCGGGAGGTTGCGGTCGAGACTGGCGACGGCCTGGCGCACGGGTCCGGTCTGCGCCAGCGGATCGCCCTGCGCGTGCACCAGCAGGCTCATCGACGCGCTGGGATTCTGCGCCAGCGGCAGGAACACGCCGTCGACCAACGACGGGCCGAGATCCATCTCTGGCAGGTCCTGCACCACGCCGACGATGGTGCGCCACTGCACGACGTCGCCCCGCACCACGCGCACCTGACGGCCCAGCGCACCGTCGGGGTAGCGGCTGCGCACGAAGCTGGTGCTCACGATCGCCACCGGCGGCGCATCCGCGGTATCGCCGCGATCGAAGACGCGGCCCTGCTGGGGACGGATGCGCAACACGTCGAAGAACGACTCGGACACCGACGCCACGCGGGCGCGCGGGTAGGCGCGCTCGTCGGCAAAGGTCTGCCCCGGAAGCGCCACGGGCACTTCCTCGGCGCCGGGCGGCAGATGGGTGCTGAGCGCCGCTGCCGTCACGCCGGGCAAGGCGCGCAGACGGTCCTGCACCGCCTCGGCAACACGCTGTCGGCTCGCCGCATCCGGGTAGTCGCTCGCCGGCAGGCTGATGCGCGCGGCGAACACGTCAGTGGTCGCAAAGCCGGCATCGAACCGCATGACGTTCACGATGCTCTGGATCACGAGCGCCGACACCACCAGCAGCGCAAACGACAACGCCATCTCGGCCACGACCAGCCCGCGCGAGAGGCGGCCGATCTTCAGGCTGGTCGAACCGCGGCCCTCGTCGTTGAGCAGCGGCGCCGCGTCGGCGCGCGAGGCGCGCAGCGCCGGCACGAGGCCGGCCACGAGCGCGGCGAAGACGGTGATGGCCGTGACGAAAAGCAGCACGGTGCGGTCGATGCGCACGTCGATCCAGAAGGGCGGGTTCGTGTCGGCGATGCCGCGGGTGAACATCGTGGTGCCGGCCCAGGCGATGAGCAGACCAAGGGCCGCGCCCATCGCCGCCAGCACCAGCCCCTCGCCGAGCGTCTGGCGCACGACCTGGACGCGCGTGGCGCCGAGCGCCGTGCGCACGGCCACCTCGCGCGTGCGATCGGCGGCGCGCGCCAGCACCAGGTTGGCGACATTGACACAGGCAATGACCAGCACGATCAGCACGGCCACGAGCATCATGGTGAGGAGCTGCACGGTTTCGGTGCCGACGAACTCCTCGACGTAGCTCTTCACCTGAGTGGTGATGCCGGCGCGCTTGCCCGGATCGTCGAGCAGCAGCTGCGCCTGGATCGCGGCCATCTCGGCCGACGCCTGGGCGCGCGACACGCCGTTTTTCAGGCGCCCGATCACTTCGAGATCCTGGCGCTCGGCGCTCCCTTCGCGCGCGGGATTCACGGGCAACGCCATCCACAGGTCCTGCGTCACTGGAAACGCGAACGTTGGCGGCATGACGCCGACGATGGTCGTGGCCGTGCCGTTCACGCGCAGGGACTGGCCCAGCACGTCGGCCCGGGCCTCGAAGCGGTCGCGCCACAGCCGGTCGCTGATGATGGCCACGGGTTCGGCGCCCAGCCGCCCTGCCGCCTCGTCGAAGTCGCGGCCGAGCACCGGGCGCGCGCGCAACAGCGCGAAGCTGTTGGGCGTGATCCACGCGGTGCGATACCGTTCAGGCGTGCCATCGGGCCCCACCACGTTGGCGTTGCCGAGGTAGAGCCCGGCCAGGTCTTCGAACGACTGCTGGCGCGCACGCCACTCCGAGAACTCCCACTGCGTGGCCTCGAAGTCGTCGTTGTCCCGGCTGTCGAACGGCGCAATGTGCATCAGCCGGTCTGACTGCTCGAACGGCAGGCCGCGCAGCACGGCGCCGTTGAGGATGCTGAACATCAACGTGGTGAGTCCGATGCCGAGCGCCAGTGCCACGATCGCCAGGAGCGACGTCAGCAGCTGGCGGCGAATCATGCGGAGCGCGAGGCGCAGGTCGTTCATGGACACGGGATACGTGGGGCCGGCGGCCGATGTTCCTGCGGCCGGATGGCGGCTCGATCCGGCGGCTGCTGGCCAGCTGAACTGCGCGCGGCCGCGCCGTGGTCTACAGTGGGTGTATGAGATACCCACAGCGCTCCGCACGCGTCCTCGCGGCTATGCTCACCGCGGCGCTCGCGCTAACTCCGGCCGCCGCCTCGGCCGACCTGCGCGCCACCGCCTTTGGCGGCGCCACGCGCATCAACGAGACCAACCAGGGCACCCTCGGCGCAGCCGTCACCTTCGGGGGCCTGGTCGGCATCGAGTTCGAAGCCGCCCGGGTGTGGCTCGGCAGCCTCGAGAACGTCGAGGTCGTCGACGTGCAAGCCAACCTCACGACCTACATGGCCAACCTGGTGCTGCGTGTCCCCGCCGGTCCGATTCAGCCGTACGGCTCTGCGGGCGTGGGCCTCGTGCGGGTCACCGGCAACATCAACGTGCCGTTCTTCGGCAACGTCGTGAGCGCCAGTGCGCAGGACGTCGCCTGGAACGTCGGCGGCGGCGTGTACCTGCTGCCCTCGCCCAACGTCGGACTCCGCGCCGACCTGCGTCGCTTCCAGACCGGCGACGTGAACTGGGAAGACATCGTCGACATCGGCGACCTGCCGCTGCCGAAGTTCGACTTCTGGCGCGCCACCGCGGGCATCACCATCAAGTTCTAGAGCCCGCCTCGGGTCCCATCCCCCGAGCCCCGCCTATTTGAGGTTGTCGATCGCGATCGCCGCCAGCCTGTCGGCCGGCGTGAACCCGAACACCTTGCCGTAGAAATACAGTTCGGACTCGAGCGCGCGCACGATGTTCTCGGCCTTGCGGAAGCCGTGCTGCTCGCCGGCGAAGGTCACGTAGGCCACTGGCAGCCCTTTCTTGCGCACCGCCGCGGCCATCATCTCGGACTGATTCGGCGGCACCACCTTGTCGTCGAGGCCTTGCAGCAGGATCAGCGCGCAGTTCAACCTGTGCACGGCGTGAATCGGCGAGCGTTCGCGATAGGTCGACTGCATGGCGGGATACGGCCCCACGAGCCGGTCCATGTAGCGCGACTCGAACTTGTGCGTGTCGCGCGCCAGCACCTCGAGGTCGCTGATGCCGTAGTAGCTCGCGCCGGCCTTGAACGTGTCGTGGAAGGCGAGCGCCGCGAGCGTGGTGTAGCCCCCGGCGCTGCCGCCGCGCGTGATGAGGCGTGCGGGATCGGCCTTCCCCGCCGCCACCAGGTGCTTCGCGGCATTCACGGCGTCGCGCACGTCCACGATGCCCCACTGGCCGTTGAGCCGCTCGCGATAGGCGCGGCCGTATCCGGTGCTGCCGCCGTAGTTCACGTCGACCACGGCGAAGCCGCGGGTGGTCCAGAACTGCAGTTCCGGATCGAACACGGGATCGCTGGCGCCCGTCGGACCGCCGTGGCTCAGCACGAGCAGCGGCGGCAAGGTGCCCGCCGGCGCACGAAAACCCGCGTTGGTGGGTGGATAGTAGAACGCGTGCACCGGCAGACCGGCGCTGTCGAAGGTGATGGCTTCGGGCACCGACACGAGCGAGGAGTCGAGATGATCCTCACGCGACCGCTTCATCACTTCGGCTTCAGCGCCGCCGAAGGTGACGCGCGTGATCGCTGCGCCGTCGGTGGCCGTGCCGCCCACGAAGTAGGCCGCGCGCGACGTGGCCACCACTGCGTCGAGCGGCTCCACCGCCAGGTCGAGCGGCTCGAACGAGGGCGGGCTGACCGAGAGCAGGCCCATGCGCCAGCGGCCCTTGTCGGCATACGTCACCACGAGCCGATTCGGTGACGCGAACGCATAGGTGCTGGTGCCCAGGCTCCACTGCGGCTTGCCGAAGTCGGCCGGCATGGCGTGCACCGGCTCGGCGACGGCGCCGCGGCGCCGGTACAGATTCCACCAGCCCGTGCGATCCGAAATGAAATAGAGCACGCCGTCGGGCGACCACGACGGCTGGAACACTGATTCCTCGGGGCCGCCGGCCACGCGTACCGGCGCCCGTGGCACGCCCTGCGCGTCGAGCTCGGCGACATGCAGTTCGGTGCCGTCCCACGGCATATTGGGATGGCTCCACTGCAGCCACGCCAGGTGCCGGCCATCGGGGCTGAGCGACGGATCGGAATAGAAGTCGGCGCCCGACGCCAGCACCACACCGGCCGAGGGTGTCGTCGCGCCGAGCGGCACGGCCACGAGCGACGCGGGCGGCTGGTCGTCGCCTTTGGTGTGGTCTTCGCGCACGCACAACAGACGCTGGCGCGCGCTGTCGACGCGGCACTGCGCGTAGAAGTACCCAGGCGGCGTGAGCGCCTTGGGTGCGGTGCCGGCGGTGAACGCGTAGAGTACCTGGTCGGCAAAGTTCGAGGCGTAGATGGCGCCTTGGTGCACGGCGTAGGCCGCGCCGCCGTATTCGTGCACGCGGCTGCGGACGTTGAAAGTCGCGGGCGAGACGTCCACGGGCGGACTGCCGGGGGACTGGCGCACGAGCACGTTGCGCCCGCCTTCCGAGGCGCGCCCTTCGAGCCAGTAGACGTCGTCGCCGTCCACGGCAATCTGGCCCAGGCGCAGCGCCCCGGCCGTGGCCCGGCCCGCGGTGAGCGGCGAGAGCCAGGCGCCGTAGGGCGCCTCGACAGCCGGAGCCGGTTCCGGCGCTGCCGTATCACTGCCACACCCCATCGTCATGATCCCGACTCCCAACGCCGCCGCCCACATCGTGACGCGCATTGCGCGATCTTACTCGGGGCTCGAGCCCAGCAGGTATAGTGTCGCCGTGGCAAAGATTGGCGTGGTCGTGCCCGTGTACCAGGGCGAACCCACACTGCACGAACTGCATCGGCGGACGGCCGCCGCGCTCACGGGGCTTACCGACGACTGGCAGCTCGTGCTCGTCGACGACGGCAGCCGCGATCGCTCGTGGCCGATGATCGAGGCGCTGGCCGCGGCCGACCCGCGCGTGCACGGGTTGAAGTTGATCCGCAACTACGGCGAGCACGTGGCCATCACCGCCGGACTCGATCACGTCGACGCGGACTACGCGGTCATCATGGCGTGCGATCTGCAGGACGACCCGGCGGCTCTGCCGGCCCTCGTCGAGGCCGCCCGCACCACCGGCGCCGACCTGGTGCTGTCACGACGCATGCACCGCAAGGACGCGCTGCTGAAACGCCTGCTCGCGCGCCTGTTCTACGCCGTCGTGCAGTTCTTCGGGAAGGTGCGCTACGACCACCGCGTCGGCAACTACCGCCTGCTGTCGAGGCGCGCCGTCGCGCTCTTTCGCGAATACCGTGAACGCACGCGCAACGTGAACGCGATCATGGCCATCATGGGCGTGCCCACCACGACCATCGACGTGCAGCACCAGGCCCGCGCCGGCGGCAAGAGCGGCTACTCGATCTACCGCTCGGCGCGGATGGCGTTCCACGTACTCGTCGGCTACTCCGAGGTGCCGCTGCAACTGGTGGTCATCCTCGGGGTGTCGATCACGACCGTGGCCGCCGTGGTACTCGCGCGCGCCGCCTTCTCGCCGCCGCATCCCGACGCAGCGGTGCAGGCCATCCACGTGGCCTCCGCATTGCTCGTGCTCATCGGCGGGCTCATCATCCTCGCCATCGGCACGGTGGGTGTCTATCTGACCAAGAGCTTCGTCGAGTCGATGAAGCGTCCTCTTTACTTCGTCACCGATCGCCGGGGCCTGCCGTCATGATCACAGTTGCCATCCGCTCGCTTGCCGTCCTGCTCGCCCTGCTGCTTGCCGCGGCGCCACTCCATGCCCAGGCACTGCCCAAGGCGGCATCGCCCGAAGCCGTGGGCATGTCCACAAAGCGGCTCGGTCGCCTCACCACCGTGATGCGCGATGCCGTGCGCGACAAGCGCGCGGCCGGCACGGTCACGCTCGTGCTGCGCGACGGCCAGGTGGCCTACTTCGCGGCCGCCGGCACGCTCGACGCCGAGCGCGGCACGCCGATGCAGACCGACAGCATCTTCCGCATCGCGTCGATGACCAAGGCGGTCGTGAGCGTGGGCATCATGATGCTCGTGGAAGAAGGCCAGCTCAGCATCAGTGACCCGGTCTCGCGCTACATTCCCGCATTTGCGACAACCACCGTGCTCGACGAGCAGAACGGACGGGTGGCGGTCGTGCCCGCCCGCCGCCCGATCACGATTCGCGACCTGCTCACGCACACCGCCGGCATCTCGTATGGCACCGGCGCACTCGAGCCGTTCTACACGCCAGCCGGCTTCACGATGTGGTACTTCGCCGACCGCGCGCAGTCCATGACCGCCTGGATCGACAAGCTCGCCACGCTACCCTTCGAGTCGCACCCCGGCGAACGGTGGGTCTACGGCTACAACACCGACGTGCTGGGCAACGTAATCGAGCGCGTCACCGGACAGACACTGGCGCAGTTCATCGAGGCGCGCATCACCACACCGCTCGAGATGGTGGACACGGCGTTCTTCCTGCCTGACGGCAAGGCTAATCGGTTCGCGGCCGTCTACGCCGCGGGCGAGGACGGCACGATCACCCGGGCGCCGGACGGGCATCCCGGTCAGGGCATGTACACCGGCGGACCTCAGGTGGCGTTCTCGGGCGGCGCGGGCCTGCTCTCGACCGCCACCGACTACGCGCGTTTCATGCAGATGATGCTGAACGGCGGCGAGCTCGAGGGCGTGCGCCTGCTGAGCCCCACGACCGTGAAGCTCATGACGTCGAACCACGTCGGCACGCTCTATCAGAACGGCGCACTGGGCTGGGGCCTGGGCTTCGAAGTAGTGGAACAGGCGGGCCGCGCGCCGCGCTACGGCGCCGCCGGCGAGTTCTCGTGGAGCGGCGCGTATCACACCACCTACTGGGCCGATCCGGCCGAGAAGCTCGTGGTCGTGTTCCTGACGCAGCTGCTGCCGGCCGGAACCGTGAACCTCACCGGCCGGGTGCGCACGCTCGTGAATCAAGCGATCGTGGGTCCGGTGCCGGCGCGTGCCGCCGGTCAGTGAACCGGCGGCCCTCGCATTTGCCGCGCTGACGCTGGCGCTGCTCACCCTGTGGGCACCGCGTCTGCTGGTCCGCCCGTGCGCCATCGAATGGTGGGTGCTGCCGTTTGTGGCCGCCCTGGGGGCCGCTGTCAGCGGCGGACTCATCGATACGCGTGGTCTGGTCGGCCTGCTCGCGCTCGGCACGGCCTGCCGGGTGAGTCACCATGCGCCAGACGGCGGTCGGCGTGGCTTCGCCCATGCGGTGCTGCTGCTGATGTGCGCGGGCGTCCTGCTGCATGTGCTGCCCGGCTTCGCCAATCCGCGCCTGCTCGACGGCGTGCAGCTCAGCGCCGACGCGATGCCATACACGAAGTATCTGAACATCGACAAAGGCCTGCTCGGCCTGTTCCTGCTCGGCCTGTATGCACCAGCACGCGGGGCCGCCGGCGACCCGCTGCGGCTGGGAGGCCGGTTTCTCGTGGGTTTCACGATCCTCGCCGTCGTGGCCATGACGCTCACCGTGCTCGCCGGCTACGCGCGCTGGGATCCGAAGCTGCCGCCGTGGTGGCCGCTGTGGCTCTGGAGCATGGTGTTCCTTACGGCGCTGCCCGAAGAGGCCGTGTTCCGGCATCTGATTCAAGGCGGTCTCCAGAACTGGCTCGGTGGCGCGGGTCGGGAGCGCCTGCTGGCCGCGGTGGTGGCCGGCGTACTGTTTGGCCTGGCCCACTTGGGCGGCGGCTGGACCTCCGTGGCGCTGGCCACCGTGGCCGGTATCGGCTATGGCTGGATCTATGCGGCCACCGGATCGATTGCCGCCGCGATCCTCGCGCACACCGGCCTGAACCTGTTGCACCTGCTGTTCTTCAGCTACCCGGCGCTGGGAGCCGTGCCATGACGGCGCGATGCCCCGATTCTTTACCTCGACGGTATTTCAAGCGGCTCCGGATCATCGAGCCTGCCTGAGTCTGGCGGCCGGTCGCCCGCCAATCGCTATACTGCCGCCATGCCACGCGCCTACAGCCCGTCACTCAGCCTACTGTTCGGCCTTTCGACGGTTGCAATTGCGGTCGTCGCTCTGAGCGGCCGGCAGACCGCGCCCGCGCCGGATCCCGCCGCGGTTTTCACGGTGCGAGACGTGATGATCCCCGCGCGCGACGGCGTGAAGCTCTTCACCAAGATCTTCACGCCGAAGAACCAGCAAGGGCCTTTGCCGATCGTGTTCCGCCGCACGCCCTACGGCATCGACGGCGCCGCGGGCTCCTTCACGCGCTACTACCAGGCGCTCGCCGACGAGGGCTACATCTTCGTGTTCCAGGACATCCGCGGGAAGTTCAAGTCCGAGGGCGCGTTCGTGATGCAGCGCCCGGCGCGCGCGCCCGGCGACACGACCAGCCTGGATGAAGGCACCGACACCTACGACACGATCGAATGGCTGCTGAAGCACGTGCCGAATACCAACGGCCGCGTCGGCATGCTGGGCGTGAGCTACGACGGCTGGACCACCATCATGGGCGCCATCGAGCCGCATCCGGCGCTCAAGGCCATCTCGCCGCAGGCCTCGCCGGCCGACATGTGGCTGGGCGACGACTTCCATCACAACGGCGCGTTCCGCCTGAGCTACGCCTTCGAATACGCCACGATGATGGAATCGGGCAAAGACGTGAAGAACTTCGAGTTCGACCGCTACGACACGTTCGACTGGTATCTGTCGCTCGGTCCGCTCAGCGCGGTGAACCGCAAGTACCTGCGCGAGACGATTCCCACCTGGAACGACTACGTGCGTCATCCCGACTACGACGAGTTCTGGAAGCGGCAAACGATGGTGCCGCACTTCCGTTCCGTGACGGTGCCCACGCTGAGCGTGGCCGGGTGGTGGGACCAGGAAGATTTCTACGGTCCGATCACGATCTACGAGGCGCTCGAGAAGTTCGATACGGCGAACCAGAACTATCTGGTGGTGGGTCCGTGGAATCACGGCGGCTGGACGCGGGATGGCACGGCGCTCGGCCCCATCGCCTTCGGCAGCGACACGGCCGCCTATTTCCGCGACCAGGTGCAGGCGCCGTTCTTCGCCTACTTTCTGAAGGACAAGGGCACGCGCGACTTCCCAGAGGCGCTCACGTTCGAAGCCGGCGCGAACGAGTGGCGCAAGTGGAGCCAGTGGCCGCCGGCGAAGGAGACCAGGACGGTGGGCCTCTACTTCGGCGCCAACGAACTGCTCGCCATCGGCGCGCCGCCCGCACCGGGCACCCTCGGGTCGGACACCTTCGTGTCGGACCCCGCGCATCCCGTGCCGTATCGGCAGCGGCCAATCCAGCCCACCTACTTTCCGGGCGGATCGAAGTGGTCGACGTGGCTGGTCGAGGATCAGCGGTTCGTGGACGATCGTGCCGACGTGCTGAGCTGGGAGTCGAAGCCGCTCGAAAAAGACATGACGATTGCCGGCGAGGTGGTGGCGAAGCTCTTTGCGTCCACGACCGGCACCGACGCCGACTGGGTGGTGAAGCTCATCGACGTGTATCCCGAGCACCATCCGACGAACTGGAACCTGGCCGGCTACCAGCTCATGGTCTCGAACGAAGTGTTCCGCGGCCGCTACCGCAAGGGCTTCGAGACGCCCACGCCGATTCCCGCTGGCGTGGTGCAGCCCTACACCTTCAGCCTGCACACGCAGAACTACACCTTCAAGGCGGGCCACCGCGTGATGGTGCAGGTGCAGAGCACGTGGTTCCCAATCATCGACCGCAACCCGCAGACGTTCACCAAGAGCATCTTCGACGCGGAAGAGCGTGACTTCGTGAAGGCCACGCACCGCGTCTACCGGTCGGCGCGCTACCCGTCGCGAGTGGAGGTGCCGGTGGTGGTGAGCAGCCGATAGGCACTCAGCCCAGCGCCTGGGCGCGCAGGCGCTCGAACTGCGGCACCAGATCGCTCTGCCCGAGTGCCTCCTCGAGCATCGCCAATACCTGCCGCACGCGCGCGTCATCGATCAGGTCTGCCTGCACGCGCAACAGCGCCGCGACGTCGTCGAGGTCCTTGGGGCGGGCCGCCAGTACTTTCAGGATGACCAGGTCCGACACGTCCACCACCGGCACGACGACGCCGTCGACTGACAGACGACGCGCGCGCGCGAGGAATTCCTCTTCCAGACCAGGACCGGCCAGCACGAGATCAACGGGGAGGCCAGTTGGGTCGTGCACGAGCGGCAACACGCGCGTCTGCGCGAGGAACGCCGGATCGCGAAAACGCGGCTGGAACCGGTGGGCCTCCAGTGCCGCGATCCACTCGGCCACAGGGCGATTCGCGGGCGCCTGCACGGTCACGTCGACATCGGCCGTGAGGCGCGCCACGCCGTAGACGATCGCCGCCTGAGCGCCGAAGAGATACCACGGGATGCCCTGCGCACCGAGCGCAGCGGCCAGATCCGCCAGCAGGTCAGCGACTGGCGAACGCACGGGCAGCGCGGTCCAAGCGCTCGCGCACATCGACATGGTCGGCCAGATCGCGACCGCG
>Ga0105046_10001059_pt1 | contig 41353 bp, 28 predicted proteins | sample MAT03_FD_78385 | JGI IMG/M metagenome (GOLD analysis project Ga0105046, IMG submission 78385) | Freshwater microbial communities from Lake Fryxell liftoff mats and glacier meltwater in Antarctica - MAT-03 (megahit assembly) | ecosystem: Environmental > Aquatic > Freshwater > Ice > Liftoff... | reverse complement strand
CGAACGAGCGATCGCCGCTCTTGCGAATACCGTCTCGTAGTCCAACCAGCCGATGAGACGGTGTTGGTGATCGACTACCGGGAGCTGGCGATACTTTTGTACTCCACCAATGATGCTCTCGAGCAACATTGCCGGATCGAGCGACGGTGCATCATGGTCGGCAATCTCCCCTGCGGTTGCCTGAACAGTGCGCGGCGGCAATTTTTCGTTCAACTCGATGTGTCGAGCAAGGTCCGTGAGGGAGAGAGTTCCCACAACCACTTGCCCTAAGCCAACCACCGCGACCGTTGCACTTGGTTGATCTTGCCACCAGCGTTGCAAATACGTCAATGACCAGTCGATCGATACAAACGGTGCCTGACGGATCATGACATCACCGACGGTAAGTGATTTCAATTTCAAACTTAGATCCACCTGTTTCGCTTCGTTTGCACCCGCGTAAACGATAAACGCCGCAATCGCGAGCATCACCAACTTTGGCGGATCGCTCGATATCGCATAAGCCGCCATCAGCGCAGCACAAACAAGACCGACGCGTTGGGCCCATCGAGTTGCTTGACCATAGGGCAAGATAATCGCCAGTAGGCTTCGCAACACCCGCCCGCCGTCCATCGGAAACGCGGGGATAAGATTGAACAAGACCAGCATCATATTGATTGCGAAGACGACGATCGCGAATCCGAGCACGGAAGGTTGTGTGAATGTTTCGGAGACCAACTGATACGATTCTTCGTCGAGTTCGGCCGTCGCAAAACCAACCGATGCTCGTCCCAATAGTGAGAGCTTCTCCACGCCCGTAATCATTACAAGGCATCCCCCTATCAACGTCGCGATCACGACGTTCACTGCAGGTCCCGCAATCGCAATGATAAACTCTTGAATCGGAACACGAGGTATTCGCGTCAGTCTCGCGACACCTCCGATCGGCAACAAGGTAATGTCGACGGTATCAACACCAAAGCGGCGAGCTGCTAGTGAATGGCCGTATTCATGAAGGGTGACGCAGAGAAAAACCGTGAACAATTGAGCAACCGAGAAACCCACCATTCCCAGCGAGCCGCCCGCGCTGTAGGCCGAGTATGCAACGTAGGCAATCATCAGGCCAAAAGACCAATGGACGAATAGCTCAATACCGAAAAATCGACCGAGCTTAAGGCGTTGTGCGGTCAAGTGACATTCGCGGTAAAGAGTGAAGGGATTTTGGGACTGTGCCGCAATTCGCAAACTAGCTTATTTCGATGCCTAGCGTGGTAGACGCAGGTTACGGCCGCTTACGTTCAACGTCGACCACTGCGTCAACAAACAAACGGTCCGCGAGCTGAGTTAACTCTGCATTACCACCACGGAACCAACGGAGGATTGGTGCAACATACTCGGGCGGCACGTCGATCGGGTTCGCTAGATATCGCAAATCGGCGTTATTTCGACCGTCGCTTTTCCAAGCATCACTCGTCCAAGTAGATGGATAGTTCAAGACCGAACCATTCGTCGACTTGACCTTCGAAAGGGAGTAGGTGCCTCCGAGCGGGTCGCGAATCGCGCCGCCGAGCAAGTTCGCTGCGGTTTTCTCCACATCCTCTGGCGGTACCTTCAACTGTCGCGTCAGCAGTTCAAGTAATTCGGCTCCGGCATGGGATTTGATAGCGGTTTGTTGATAGAGTTGACTATTGATCCATCCTTCGAGCTGGCTGGCACGCAAGTTTCCAACACCCAGGCGAACCTGTGCAGAGGATTCCGCTTCGGATGCGACTAAGTACGGAAGCGATGCGGTTAGCACGTCACTTTGGAGCGAAAGGATACTGAACCCATTGCCCTGAAATCGATAAACGCCGCCAATCAATCTCGTCATTCCAGGTCCCACCGATTGTCCTCGTCCAAGGCCAAGCGGCAATCGATCGAGAAGTCCCGGTTGTGGCCACGCACCTAAGTAACCCGGAAGCTCACGTAGCGCTTGATAGGCCTTAAGGACGCCGTCAAATTGTCCGGGAGCTGGCGGAATCGTATCCTTGATCGCCGCAAACAAATGGTGCGGCGGGATCGAACCACCGAGCTGGTCAGAGACGACGTGAGCTTGGCCCGAAATAATATCATCGGGCGCGAAATCGATTTTGACACGCGTTGGCGGCCCTAGTTGTTTTGCGATTGCCCCGTATTTCTCCGGCGCAAACGGTGCCACTTCGGCGCGCAGTTCGAGACGCTCGAAACTTGGATTTTCTGGTACTTCCGAACGACGCAATCCTAAGAAGATGGGATCAAGTTGCGGCCAGTTGTCTTCATAATAAGCGGCAATGCGACTGTACCACGCGGATTCCTCAGCGGTAACCTTGTCGATTTCCACGTCCGCGATCGGCAGCATCGTTCCTGATCTGCCGCGGAGCGAATCAATGACAGTGTCACCGACGGTAATCAAGCCGCTTCCATCCGCGCGAGTCATAAATTGGCGAGGCAGAAAGCCTGCGTCGACCAAGTCTTGAGGGTCCAATAATGCGTCGCCCTCTGCGGCTGAGGCAAGCCTTGCAAGACCAACAAGCGACATGTCGGCCGACGCATAAAGTCTCCGTCGAAGTTCGATAAGGTAGGTAGGCGATACGAGGCCTCTCATCATGCCTGGAGAAATATAGGCAAAGATCGTGTCACCGCGATCGACTGGCATCAATTGCCTTGCAATCAAAAACTCGGGCGTTGCGGCCAGCGATTTTTTACTTCGGCTAACTTCGATGAAGCGTTTCGCAAGCGTTCTGCTGTTAGTGACGAAGATCGTATTTCCCTGAACAACCATGAAAGATCGCACGCGATTGTCCAGCGTTCTCAAAAAGCTAACGTTCTGATCAAGGATTTTTTCGTCAGCCAGTGTTATCCCAGGGTCCGACTTGGCCAATGAACTGCGGTCAGCGTTGAGCGAGGTTTGGAGCAAAAAAGCATTCTTGGCGAGCATCATCACGCCCATTGATGCGCCTTCGGAAAGGAACAGATCTCGTCCTACGATCGCTTGGTCTTCGATCACTGAACCACCGAGAATTCGTGACATGGCAGTCATCTTAAGATGTAACTGTGTTTCAACTCGCTGCAGCGAGCCCTCGTTACTACCACGGACCGCAACCATGCCACCGATGTCTCCGCCATACTCAGATGACAAATCATTGAACCAGAGAAAATTCTCAAAGGATCCATAACGAAGATAAAAACACTCGGGAGGTACACTTGCAGCCAAAGGCTCAACCACTGTTTCGGCCGTTGGAGCAAACGTAGAACTCGTTGCCCATCGCGGTTCGCTCGGAAGCGGTAAGTCGGCGGCGATCACGGGGTCTGCGTTTCCAATCGCAGCTCGGCGAAAGATCGATGCTCGTATATCTGCGGTTCCGGCGAGCAGTTTCAACGTCGATGCAATACTCGGGTCGCCCTCCGATGAATCAACGAGAAACTCTGTCGGAAGCGGCAAGCCAAGTCGTCCTGAAAGCAACGCCACCAAGTAGTCTTCGATGACCGTCGGATAGTCTGCTGCGTCTGTTCGTCGCTTTAAATCGCTTGTGAACGCACTCCACCAGCGATTCATTGCAATCGAATAGTCGTCTTGCACCGATGGTAAAATCGGTGTCAGAAGAAAGTCGGCGCGGCCTGCGGAATCAGTGACGCTCAATCGAACATTTAGCGGCCTATCTCCACGAAAGAGAAAATGCACTTCTCGCGAAACAATCTGGGGCTCGTTGGGGCTTGTCGTCGCTTGGCGTACCAAGTCGCCGACGCGGCGCATCAAGCGACCACCTCCGATAAGTGGCTGGCCAAGTGCGGGTTCGATCGGACGGGGAGCTTGGTTAATGACTCCAAGCACGTCAAGCGTCGAAGCATAGAAGATCCGCCCCTCATCATTGTAAACATCAATCGAGCGCAAGCTTCCCGGCGCAGCGGGGATATTGTTTGGAAGCACGATTCTTGCCACCCCAAACGGCTCTCCGAGAATGGCATAAGGTGCAAGAGTTAATCCGTTTTCGGCGGTTGCTTGAGCTGCACCCGTCGGCGAAAAAGCGCTCGGCGTTTGAGCAGATAGATTGCCGCAGAACCAGCCGGCTACGAGAAGGAGGCCGCAGAATACAAGCCCAGACGGTCTACAAGAACTTGGCAATGTCATTTAATGGTCCTATGGCATCGAGGACTCAATGAAGGTCGACGATGACGTGACGGTCGTGGGTTGTCGTTTCCGACGCAACTGATGTGTTGAAATCGCTCGTGCCGTCACCTCGCCGCTGAGCTCCCCTAAAAACCAAGCTCCTCCCGCGATGGCGATCCCAGCTGGCCCGCCGATCGCACCAATAACGATGGCGGTCGTGCCACCGAGCGCGCGGCCAGTTTTTTTTCGCGTGTTTGGATTCACCAAACCGAAACGATGTCCGACGACTTTGGTACCGAACTGAACCATGTCCGCAGCGAGGCCCCAAGGCTTCATCAGATCAAACGACTTTACCGCAATTCGCGAAGACACCGCCAACGTCGTCTTGGTCGCGACGGAACTTGCTCGTTCGGCGGCAGCCGTGACTTGGCAACTCTTTGCATGGCCGGTTACGCACCAAGATGCAAAGTGCTCACAGGTATCATGAAACAAATGGTATCCACGTCGCCCTAGTTGCGATTTAGCTCGGGCGACGACCTCGTCAATCGTTCCTTCGCTAACTGAGTGAGCAACAAGGTGGATTTTGTCGGTGCCATTTCTGGTGAGTGTCGGCAAGAAGATTTTGGCGACAGTGAAATGAACGGGATCGCTTGAGGGACCCGCAATTCCGTTCCTCCCATCCGAAAAATGGATCGCGTTCCCATTTCCAAGATCGATCGCGTTGTGTTGGAAGGGGGTGACGCCGTATCGACGCCAAACGAAAAAATGAACACCACGAGCCAAATGCAAACCTCGACTATTTTAAGCCGCAGCGGGTTGCGACGCCTTCTTGATCAACTGACTCAGTCGGCTCTTCGTTCGCGAAGCGGCATTTCGGTGAATCATATGATTCGCGGCTGCTTTATCCAGCTTCTTTGTCGCCAGGCGGAATTCTTCGGACGCCAATTCAACGTTGCCAGCTGCAACCGCATTGCGAACCTTCTTGATCTGGGTTCGCAAGGCGCTGCGAACGCCTTTGTTTGCAATACGTAGTTTCTCGTTTTGGCGAAGTCGCTTTTTGGCTGTTGGTGTATTTGGCATGGCTAGATAGGCGTTGGGTCTGAATCGCGGCTGAGCGAACGGTGAATACTAAAATTTTCCGACAAAATTTGAACCGCAAAGTATGCCAGTCCGTTGCACGACTGTCCATAGCTAAAGATTCGTAGCATATTGGCGAAATGACTGGACGCGTTTATCTCATTGGAGCCGGCCCCGGCGACCCCGGACTGATCACCCTGCGGGGTGCCGAATTGCTTGCGCGAGCCGATGTCGTCCTCTACGACGGCCTAAGCAATGTGAAGATCTTGACCCATGCGGCATCCGCAGAGCACATTTGCGTGGGAAAACACGGCCAAAGCCGCATTTGGACGCAACAGGAAATCATCGTCGAAATGCTTCGTCATGCGCGAGCGGGTGCCACGGTAGCACGGCTAAAAGGCGGCGACCCTGCCGTTTTCGCTCGCACTGCCGAGGAGGTGGAGGCCCTCAAATCAGCCGAAATTCCTTTTGAAATCGTCCCAGGAATCACGGCTGCTTTGGCCGCTGGAAGCTACGCGGGGATCCCGATCACGCACCGCCGTCACGCTTCGGCGGTGGCATTGGTGACCGGGCACGAGGAACCTGGGAAGTCGGAGTCGGCGTTGGATTGGGATGCATTGGCGAGATTTCCGGGAACCCTTGTCGTTTACATGGGAGTGACGACGGCCAGCTTTTGGACCTCAGCTTTGATTCAGGCCGGGAAATCGGGCGACACGCCTGTTGCCATCTTGCGCCGTTGCTCGCTTGCCGACCAACAAACGATCCGGTGCCGGCTGGAAGAGGTCGCCGATCGTTTGACTCCCGCCACGAAGCTTCGTCCGCCCGTCATCGTTATTATCGGCGAAGTTACCAAGCTCTCGGAATCGATGGCCTGGTTTGAGTCTCGACCCTTGTTCGGAAAAACGATCCTGGTCACTCGAAGTGATCAGCAGGCGAGCGAGCTATCGACACCCCTTCAAGAGCTTGGTGCAACCGTTTGGGAGTCCCCAGCCATTCAAATTGATGAACCGGAGGATTGGGCGCCCGTCGATTCATTGATCGAGCATCCAGAGGCTTTCGATTATCTTGTCTTCAGCAGCCGAAACGGAGTTCAATATTTTTTGGATCGCTTGTTGGTTTCGGAGTTCGACTTGCGTCAACTCTCGCCTTTGCAGATTGCTGTCGTTGGAGAGCGGACGGCGGATGCACTTCGCGAGTATCACCTTCACCCGGACATTGTGCCGGATGACTATCGCGCGGCCTCCCTGGCAGCGATGCTAAGGCCAATCGCAAAGGGAAAACGATTCGCATTGCTCCGCGCCAGTCGCGGCGCCGATACGCTTGCCGATGAGCTGGTGAAAGCAGGCGGCGTTGTTGAGCAATTGATTACCTACTCTCATCGTGACATCTCTCAAGGAGATCCGAGGGTCATTGAGAAAATGAATCGCGGTGAAATCACTTGGGTGACAGTAACCAGCAACGCAATCGCGGCTTCCCTAGTCGCCTTGTACGGAGAGTCGCTTCGACGTGCGAAGATCGCGTCTCTTAGCCCAGGGATTACCAGTGCGTTAAAGGTCCTTGGCTATGATGTCGATGCGGAAGCCTCGATCGCAACCATAGAATCACTGGTCGATTCCATCCATCAATCGGAGCTTCGCAGATGATCCCTCGCCCATACAAACAAATGCACCAGTCCCATCCTGATTTGATGGTCGCTTACGAAGCATTCGGAAAAGCGGCGCGCGAAGCGGGGCCTCTTTCGGATCGGGAGGTTTCGCTTGTAAAACTGGCAATATCGATTGGTGCAGCGCTGGAGGGCGCGGCGCATTCCCACTGTCGCAAAGCGATTGAGGCAGGCTGCACAGCGGAAGACCTTCGACATGTTGCGATTCTGTCGGCCCCGACGATGGGTTTCCCCGCGATGATGCGAGCGAAGTCTTGGGTCGAAGAGGTGGTCAATCCGCGTTCCATTGAGCAGTCCCAACAATCTCAGCAGTAGCCTTGCGGAGCGGTTACACTGATCCCCGATTGAAGATGTTTCCGACATTTTCACCGAAACCGTGATCCTGCCGTGGTAACGAAATCGCTGCTTCGCTACTCCCTCCTCCCTTCAGGCAAATAAATTTGCGTCTTATCAAATACTTTTGGTTGTTGCTTGGGCTTTTGTCGCTCACGTCCACTTCGGCTGCATCGCCTCGCCAACCCAACATCGTCTTCATCATTTCCGATGATCATGCGTGGACGGATTACGGTTTCATGGGGCATCCGCAGATTGAAACCCCAAGTCTGGATCGGCTTGCCCGAAAAAGTGCTGTGTTTTCTCGTGGCTATGTTCCGACGGCACTTTGTCGACCCGCGCTCGCCACATTCATCTCGGGTATGTACGCGCACCAACATAAAATTAGCGGTAATGATCCGGCACCGTTGCCATCAAGGGTCCGCAAAGGCAAATCGCAAGATGAAACGAATGAATACAAATCGTTACGCGAGAAGCTGATATCGAACATCGATCGCTTTCCTTTGCTCCCTAAGTTGCTTGCCGAAAAAGGCTATCTGAGTCATCAATCAGGAAAATGGTGGGAAGGGAATTTTACTCGAGGTGGCTTTACCGATGGCATGACTCGCGGCTTTCCGCAGCCAGGTGGGCGACACGGGGACGATGGCTTGTCGATTGGACGCGAAGGGCTTCAACCGGTACTCGATTTCATCGATCACTCCGTGGATGAAGAGAAGCCGTTCTTCGTTTGGTATGCGCCATTGATGCCGCACTCGCCACATACGCCGCCGCAGCGATTGTTTGACAAGTACAAGGCCAAAGGTATCGAATCAGATCACGTCGCTCGGTACTATGCGATGGTGGAATGGTTCGATGAAACTTGTGGGGAATTGTTGGGGCATCTCGTCGGTAAAGGTTTAACCGAGAACACATTGGTTGTTTACGTTGCTGACAATGGTTGGATTCAAAACCCCGACGATCCCGGGTTTGCCCTACGCTCGAAACAATCGGCCAATGAAGGGGGCGTTCGACAGCCAACCATTTTTTCATGGCCCAGCGTCATTAAACCTGGCAATCGTGGCGAGCAGCTTTGCTCAAGTGTTGAGATCGTTCCGACAGCGCTTGCCGCTGCCGGAATCGATATTCCCGAAGCAATGCCAGGATACAACCTCCTGCCTGCTTTAAAGAGCGGTCAACCAACGCCGCGAAAAGAGGTATTTGGCGAAAGCTTTGCGCACGACGTTGCGAATATCGATGTTCCTGAGGAAAGCTTGCTCTATCGATGGGTCGTCGATGGGAAGTGGAAGTTACTATTGACCTACGATTCACCGATTGGTCGATACGCCATTCATCATCCAAGAATCGACAAAGGCCCTCAACTTTTTGATCTGATCGCTGATCCGCATGAGGATGTCAATCTTGCTGAAAAACATCCTGAGATCGTTTTATCGCTCGCGAAAAAGATGGAAGCTTGGTGGGCGGTTACCAAACGCAAAACGCAAACGACGTTGACGTCGGTTGAAAGCAAGAAACCGAACGTGTTGTTCATCGCGATCGACGACCAGAACGACTGGGTCGGACATATGGGTGGGCATCCCATGGCGAAGACGCCCTATATGGATGCGATCGCAGCACGAGGGACTTCGTTCGTGAATGCTCATTGCCAAGCGCCGCTTTGCAATCCTTCTCGAACAAGCTTGATGATCGGCCTTCGACCGACAACGACTGGTATCTACGGCCTTGCGCCTTCGTTTCGCAACCTGGATCAGTGGAAAGACCGGGTTGCGATTCCTCAACACTTCAAGAACCACGGCTATCGAACCTTGTCGACCGGTAAGATCTATCATGCGGTGGCAGGCCCGAAACAACACGCCATTGAGTTTGATGTTTGGGGCTCTGCGGGTGGCGTTGGCGTAAAGCCTCAAAAAAAGCTGATCCCTCCTACACCGATGGGCAATAATCCTTTGATGGACTGGGGCGTGTTCCCACATCGCGATGAGGATAAAGGCGATTATCAAGTAGCGAGTTGGACGATTGAGCAACTTCAGAATGCTTCTCGCGATAAGCCGTTTTTTCTGGCCGCCGGTTTTTTCTTGCCTCACGTACCCTGCTTAGTGACGCAGAAATGGTACGACCTTTTTCCGGATGACGACAGTGTTTTGCCGGTGGTTCGCGAGGATGATCGCGATGACACACCACGATTTTCTTGGTATCCACATTGGTATTTGCCCGAACCTCGGTTGAAATGGGTACGAGACAACGGCCAATGGCGCAACCTTGTCAAAAGCTATCTCGCGAGCACCAGTTTCGTGGATGCTCAGATCGGCCGTATCGCGGATGCGCTCGAAGCATCCGGTCATGCGGACAACACGATCATTGTCATTTGGGGCGATCATGGCTGGCATCTTGGAGAAAAAGCGATTACCGGAAAAAATACACTTTGGGATGACGGCACTCGCGTGCCATTGATTTTTGCAGGCCCCGGTGTAACACCCGGTCAACGATGCAGGCAGCCTGCCGAGTTGCTTGACATCTATCCCACGCTGATCGATCTTTGTGGTTTAGACTTGAGAGACGATCTAGAAGGCGTCAGCTTGCTTCCACAGATCAAGGATGCAAAGACTCGTCGAGATCGGCCTGCGATTACCAGTCATAATCAAGGCAATCACGGCGTCCGAAGTGAGAACTGGCGTTACATTCGTTATGCCGACGGATCGGAAGAATTGTACGATATGAAGAATGATCCTCATGAGTGGACCAACGTCGTAGCGAATCCAGGCTACGCTGCCGTCGTCGCGGATCATCGACGCTGGCTACCCAAAATCGATTCGCCGCCGGCTGAAGGGAGCGCCCATCGCGTATTGACCTATGACAAAGATACCGATGTCGCCACTTGGGAAGGAAAGCCGATCCGTCGTTCCGACCCGATTCCGCAGTGAGAACGGGTAACATTTACGCTGGCAATATCTCGCATAAAGGAATGATTCGATGAATCGATGGATGACAATCTTCGCTGCGCTATGGGTCATCGTACCGATGCAGCTGAATGCTGCTGATGGGCCGACGCAAAAGCCCAACATCGTCTTCTTCTTGATCGACGACTTAGGATATGCCGACTGTGGTTTCAATGGTGGTACGCAGATCGAAACGCCGAATATCGATGAGCTCGCCGGCGGTGGTGCGATATTGGAATCGCATTACGTGCAACCGGTTTGTTCGCCGACTCGTTCGGCGCTGATGACGGGACGCTATCCAACTCGCACTGGCGTCTACACAGTCGTGCGACCCCATGCAAAATGGGGCTTGCCGCTCCAAGAACGCACGCTGGCTGATGCACTTCGTGAAGCGGGATACGAAACGGCGATTACCGGCAAGTGGCATCTCGGTGAATTTGATCGTGCATATCTCCCGACCTCGCGTGGATTTGATCATCAGTACGGGCATTACTTTGGCGCGGTCGACTATTTCACCCATGAACGCGATGGTATTCACGATTGGTATCGCGACGATAACGAACACAAAGAAGAAGGCTACAGCACACACCTTGTCGCGAAGGAGGCGTGCCGCCTGATCGCTGAAAAAAACAAGATTAAGCCGCTGTTCCTTTACGTGCCATTCAACGGAGTCCATAGTCCGATGCAGGTTCCAGAAAGTTACCTTGCACCCTATCCTGCACTGAGTGGACCGCGTCAGAAGCTCGCTGGAATGTTGGCTGCGGTTGACGAAGCCATCGGACGAATCGTCAATTCTCTGGACAAGGCTGGCCTGCGTGAGAACACGCTCATCGTTTTCTCTTCCGACAACGGCGGCCCCAAGCCGGGCGAGAATACGCCACTGAGTAACTACAAAGGCACTATCTACGAAGGCGGTGTGAGGGGCTGTGCATTTACAAATTGGCCCGGCAAGATCCCTGCCGGCCAACGCATCCAAGAGCCGATGCACGTTATCGACTGGTATCCAACTCTTGTAACGCTGGCGGGCGGGAGCTTAGCGCAGAAACAAGCGATCGACGGCAAGGATGTTTGGCCAATGCTTACTCAACAGGCTCCCACGCCGCACGAGGCTATCCTCAGCATAAAGTCACCGACCGAGGCCGCGATTCGCGTTGGTGATTGGAAGCTGATTAGCCACGCATCACCGCGCGCCAGCAAGGGCTCAAAGGTTCGTGTGAATAAGCAGACAGCATCTTCATCGGAACCGATCGAACTGTACAACCTTGCCACTGACATTGGCGAAAGTAACAACCTCGCCAACAGCGAGCCTGAACGAGCTGCGGCGATGAAAAATAGGCTCACCGAACTGCTAGACGGTGCCGTGCCATCCGGAGTCCCGTCAGGCGAAGACGGGAATCAATAGTCGATTTTGGTTTCGTCCGATTCAGTCATCGGAGCAATGCTGGTTGAAATGGCTTGACGAACGACTCGCTTGTCAATTTCTTCTTTTAGCTTTGCGATCGCCGCGCCGATTTTCATCGATCCTAGATCGCCATCGATTCGATCTCGAAGGGCAATCTCACCGCTTTCAGCTTCTTTCGGACCTACAACCGCCATGTAGTTGACTAGGTCAAGCTGAGCATCGCGAATCTTCGCCTGCACCTTTCCATCACGCTCATCGACTGTGACCTTAAGTCCCGCTTCGTCGAGTTGTTTGGCAACGGCGTAAGCATACTCAAGTGACTTGTCCGAAAGCGGCAAAACGCGAACCTGTTCGGGCGACAACCACATCGGGAATGCACCGGCAAAATGCTCGATCAGCATTCCGGTGAATCGTTCTAGCGATCCGAACGGCGCGCGGTGGATCATGACTGGGCGATGGGTTTCGTTGTCGGTGCCCTTGTATTCGAGTTTGAATCGTTCCGGCAGGTTATAGTCAAGCTGTACCGTCCCCAATTGCCATGAGCGACCGATGCAATCACGCACCATGAAGTCCGCCTTGGGGCCATAGAACGCGGCTTCTCCAGGCTGCTCACCGAACTCCAGACCGCTGTCATTGAGCACGCCACGCAAAGCACCTTCGGCACGGTTCCAGTTTTCTTCGCTACCCACATACTTATCGCTGTTCGGATCGCGTAGTGACAACTGCACTCGGTAATCGTTCAAGCCGACCGCTTGAAGCACAAACTTGGTCAGTTCAATGGTCGCGCGGAACTCTTGTTCAACTTGATCTGCGGTACAGAAAATGTGCGCGTCGTCTTGAGTCAGTCCGCGAACACGAAGCATGCCGTTGAGTTCACCGGTTTGTTCATGGCGATAAACGGTACCAAACTCAAACAGACGAAGCGGAAGCTGGCGATAGGATCTTGGCATCGCCTTAAAAATATGGCAATGGTGCGGGCAATTCATTGGCTTGACGAGATATCGCTCGTTTGCCGATTGCCAAGTATGCAAGACTTCTCGCTTCGCTTCCGATGACGAAGACGGCTTGTAGTCCGGCAGCTTTACACCAAGCACTTCGGCGGCCGCGATCAATTTGTCTTCGTCATCGCTGGAGAGCTTGTCTTCTTCTAGACGACGACTCCAGGCGTCAAGCATCCCGCCAGCTTCACTGGCGTAAAGAGGTGGAAATTGACTGTCACGGTAGTAGGGGAAATGGCCGCTGGTTTCGTATAACTCGACCCGCCCCAAGTGTGGGCTATAGACGGGATCATACCCGCGACCAAGAAGTTCTTTGCGAAGGAATTCCTCCAAAGTCACTCGCACGCGAGCTCCTTTGGGAAGCCACAAGCACAGGCCTTGGCCTACTTCCGGATTGATCGCGAACAGGCCATGCTTTTTGCCAAGGACTCGGTGGTCGCGACGGCGTGCTTCTTCCAGCTGAGCGAGGTGGTCATCCAGTTCCTTCTTCTCAAAGAACGCGGTGCCATAGAGTCGTTGCAATTGGCGGCCGGACGCGTCGCCTTTCCAGTATGCTCCGGCGACACTGAGTAGCTTGACCGCCTTGATTCGACCCGCGTCGGGAATGTGCGGGCCTCGGCACAAGTCAATGAATTCACCTTGTCGATAGATGCTAACGGTTGCATGTTCCGCTAAACCGGTGTCGATATGCTCGACCTTCAAATCCTGGCTTAGGTCACTGCATAGTTTGCGGGCTTCAGCGCGGGTCAGATCGACTCGCTCAAACGGCTCCTTCGCCTTGATGATATTTTTCATCTCGGCTTCAATCTTCGCAAAATCGTCTTCGCTGATCTTTTCAGGTAGATCAAAGTCGTAGTAGAAGCCGCCCGATGTGGTTGGGCCGAACGCCAGCGAGACGCCCTTGTAAAGTCGCATGACGGCTCTCGCCATTACGTGCGCGGCCGAGTGCCGGAGCACATCCAGTGCCTCGCGATCTCGACTGGTCAGCAATCGGAGCGAAATCGGCAGGTCACCGCCATCATCAACCAGTTCTCCTAGCGGACGGGCTGCATCGACTACAACGCCATTGATTTCGGCGGCAATGACCGCTCGAGACAGCCCTTCGCTGATTCCAAAGGCGATATCCAGTGGCGATTTGTCGCTCGAATGGGTATGGATGGTGCCGTCAGGCAGTTGAACCTTGATTTCGGCGGAGGCGGGAAAGGACGCGGCCATGAGAGGACTCCGTTGCTGGCAAATGAAAACCCCGCCGAAACGAAGGGCGGGTGGTGTAGTGCCATAGTTGAGCGAGAATATCGTCACTTCGAAAGAGGGTTTGCCCGCATCCTCGGTTCGCGGCGAAACCACGGAAAGTCACTTCGCAACGCACCAGCGCTTGAGTACGCCGGCGTAAATCTCGATGCCGCGTTGAAGCTGCGAAAGCGAAAGATATTCGTCGGCAGTGTGGGCTTGAGCAATGTCTCCTGGGCCACAGACAACCATTTGTTTGAGTTCCGTAAATTCGCCTCCGTCGGTCCCATAGCAGACCGTTTTCGGGGCCGAGCAGTCGGCAACTTCGCACATCGCGCGAATCGAAGGTAGGTTTGGGTCGATCCAAACAGGACCGCCGCCTTTCTCACGACGGAACTCGAGCCCGAGCTCCTCGGCTTTCGTCTCAGCTTCAGCAACCAGCTTTTCACCGTTAATCGTTGGCATCGTTCGGAGCGAAACCCAGGCTTCACTCCTTGCGGGAACAATGTTGGACGCCTTGGAATAGTCCGAGAACCCAAAGTTCCATGACAGCGTCGGGGGATCGAATCGATCATCTTGAAGCGTTGGATCCGATTCGGCGAGTTGATAGAGGCGAACCAGTTCGTTGATTATTGGGACCATTGCCAAGTTTGCATTCAACCCGTCACGGGTACTGCTATGCGCGGCTCGACCGCGACTGATGATGCGGAAACCAAAGATCCCTTTATGTGCATGCACGACGTCGCAGTTGGTCGGTTCACCGATGATTGCCAGCGGTTGCGAATGAACAAGCTGTCGATACTCGGGCGAACTCGCTACCAAATGCCTCGCGCCAACAAAACCAACTTCCTCATCGCCGGTGCAGATCACATGGATCGGTGTCGATTGAGCCTCCCCCTTCATTCGCGAAATCGCGGTCAACATGGCTACCAATGATCCCTTCATGTCACAACTACCACGGCCATAGATTCGGCCATCTTGGATCGACGAACAAAACGCTTCACCAGGGCCCGACCAATCATCTGCGGGGACAACATCGGTATGACAAAAGTAAGCAACTCCGCCCTGCTGCGGTTGATTCATTCGCGGGAGTCGAGTCGCGATCAAATTTGACTTGGTGACCCCGGCGTTGTCGTTGTAGTTACAGAAGGTGATGGAGAAGCCCAGACGGTCAAGGATTGCTGCAATCGCTTCGTTTACTCCCAAATTGCTGATGGAGGAAACCGATGGAAAGGCAATCAATGATTGGAGGAACGAGACAGGCTCGAAAACATCAGACATTCAATGACCAATTTACGGTTGGTAGATGTCGCGAATCGCAGCCACAAGTTTGGCGGGCTCCGCGCCTTCAACTTCTTCAGTGATCTTTTCTATCTCGGCGATCGCTTCATCGCGATAGGGTGGCGTGGTAATCGGAGCAATGGCCTGAAAAGCAAACTTCGCCGTCCGGGCCGTTGCGTCATCGTTGGTGAGCGAAAGTTGTGCAATCTTGTGGGCGAGGCTAAGCGGTATCGTGTCGAACGTAAACTCCTTATTTTTGCCGTTAAAGCGAATGATTAGCTTGTCATTGCCAACTTCGACGATCACGACTTTTAGATCATTGGTGAGATCAAATTCATTGCCAGCCTGGAGTGTCAAAAGTCCTTTCTGGATGCCACCGCGATAGTAAGTCGCGAGATCGACGAGCTGATAAAGCGAACCCGCGCGTTGTTGTAGCGGTTCCAGCATGGGTCGCGTTGCTAACTGTTCGGAAATGGTTTTCATGCCCTCCCAGTCGTGTCGCTTGATCGCCTCCACAAGTGAATCGACTACCTTTTCGCTCTCTGCATTTTGGGCATCGGTGACTTTCGAAGTCGCTGGCTGCGTTTCGATTGTCGGCACGACCATCGGTGCATCGACCATCGGCTCGCTACTTACACTCGGAGCAGATTCAGCCTGCAGCGTTTCTTGCATCATCGGCATCGCGGGTTCGTCACGCGACTCTGGTGCCGGTGATTCGTCGACGGACTCAAGCGTTTGAGGCGGAGGCATATCGTTGGCCAATCCGCCCATCACCGGGTCAAATGGCTTCCGCGTTCGGTCCGGAATCTCACCTGGTGCGATGACGGCTTGACCGTCACCGTTGGAATCGACGCCAATAACCAGTGGCCCATTTCCCAGGTTCAAAACAATCTGTTTATCTGAATTTTGAAGAACGTAAAGGATTGTGCCGATCCCGCCCATCGCGGCGATGCAGAACAGACTTGCAAGAATCGAGAACCAAGGGATACCACGGCTTCGTGTTTTGGACGAGCTTCGTCTGACGACCGGCACTGTCATCGGCGTCGGTTCCGGACAGACAAGTTCCGGTGGCGCTAGTACTGGAATCGATTCGAGTTCAATTCCGCGGGTAAGAGTTGAGTGTCCGGCTTGAAACCGAGGCGTTGTAGGCGGTAGACCAGCCGTCGGTGAAGAAGGCCTTTGTGGCAAAACGCCTGCAAGCGGATCGGCGGCGTCAATTTTTTCGCTCTCAATCGCAAGTTTTCGGTCGTAGGCCGCTTTTTTTCCAGCATCGCTTAAAATTGAGTAAGCGTTCTTCACCCATTGCATGGCCGTCGCCCATGATGCTTCATCAGCCGAAGTCCTTTCTTCGCCAAGTCGAACGATCCATTGTTCGGCGGCCGCTTTGATCGTCGCTCGATCGGCCTCAAACTTGCTCAAACCGAGCACGCGATATGCGTCGGGCGACTGCAGGTCCGGCGAAAGGGAAAGAAGCGATTGCGGCGTGTTCTTGTTCATAGCCCTGGTTGAAGCAACGCTTCGATAGGTCGAGCGGTTCTGGGAAAAGGACAGTGCATGCCCCATGAGTTCCTGAGAGGCCAGTTTGGCCTTGCCAGTTACCTTTTGTCAAAGCAATCTGAGCAGACGCCGTTAGTTTAGCGCATAGGCTGCCGTAAAGCGAACCCAAAACACCATGCTTGGGCATGGGAATGAATGTTCTCAAGCGATGTTGCCGCATTGTGAGCTTCTTGCCAGGTATCCGGACGACTCGTGTGGGCGTTCAGCAGGAACAAGGCATTTTCGCAATTCGTCGTTACGACTGTTGGCTCGGATCGAGATTCTCGTTCAATCGACGTTGACTTTCTTGCTTTTCACGTTTTCGAGTGAATATTTCCGGTATTGGAGTCGATCGAAACCCCGCACCAGTGCATATCATGTCGAAACTGCTCGCCCTTCTGCTGTCGCTATCACCAGTACTGATGACCGGATGCGGTGTTTTGAGGAACATTGAACAGTGGAAGTGTGACCGTCTTGGCATGTGTCACTTCGGTATCACGCCGTCGGCTCCTGGGAACCGATTAGCCGCCCCTCCGGCTTCGGCGTACGGTGAATTTGACGGAGCAATCACTACCGATTCGCAGTTTTTGGGGCATTCAGGAGACGCCGGCCAAGGTTGTGCAAACTGCCCTCATTAGTACTCGTGGTCAAACTTGATAGCGACTTGCTTATGGTGAGGAAGTGGACGATGATCAAAGCCCTCGATCAAAGCTCCTTTCCCTCCGGTTCAGGTAGATGCGTACCGCCTCATTCTTTGGCGGGCGCGACTGGGCCGATCAACCCGCCAAGATGCTATGAAATCTTTACGCTTTCTTGCGTTTGCTTTGCTTTTCGCGATCCCACCGCTGCCTGCTGCTGAAGGGCTTCGTCCGACTGATCCGGACCGACAAATTCAGCCTGACGTACCGCAAGGAATGGTTACGACAGGCGAATTTTCCCAGAGCATGGTCTTTCCAGGAACAACGCGCGGATACAGCGTTTACGTTCCCGCTCAACATACTGGCCAGCAACCTGCGAGCTTGATGGTGTTCATGGACGGGAAGAACTATGCGAAACCTGACGGCGCGTTTCGCGTTCCTGTTGTCTTCGATAATTTGATTCATCAACAAGCAATGCCCATCACGATCGCCGTGTTTGTCGACCCTGGAACGATTTCCGCGACAAAACCCGGCGCGGTCGATCGTAGCAATCGGTCATTCGAATACGATTCGATGGGTGATCGATACGCCAGCTTCTTGCTTGATGAGTTCTTGCCTGTTGCGCTAAAGGGCCTTAACGTCTCCGCCGATCCGAAGCAGCGTGCGGTCTGCGGTATCTCTTCGAGCGGCATTTGCGCGTTCACAGTCGCTTGGGAGAAGCCAGAACAATTTGGAAAAGTGCTCAGCCACATCGGCAGTTTCACAAACATCCGAGGCGGTTGGGCTTACCCGGGATTGGTTCGTAAAACCAAAGATTCACCAAAGCCGATCAAGGTCTATCTGCAAGAAGGCAATGACGATTTGAACAACTTGTTTGGCAACTGGCCACTGTCCAATCAAGACCTCGCCGCATCATTGCAGTTCGCTGGCTATGACCACAGACTTGTCATGACCGAAGGCGGGCATAGCGGCGAGTGGGGAGGCAATGAATTGCCTGCGGCGCTTCGTTGGCTTTGGTCTGAAAAGCGGGAGGTTACCGAACTGGTAAAGAAGCAAACGAAACCCGAATGGCAACCGCATCCCGACGCATTGCCGCGTGAAGGCGTTCCGCAGGGAATCGTCGAATCGATGGCGCCGTGGGAATCCAAGGTCTTCGAAAACACCATTCGTGATTGGTCAATCTATGTTCCTGCTCAATATGACGAGACAGAACCAGCGTCGCTAATGGTTTTCCAAGACGGCGATCGATTTCGCGACGTGAAGGGACGCTGGCGAGTCCCGGTCGTGCTGGACAACCTGATTGCCAAAGGAGAAATGCCGCCGACGATCGCAGTTTTCATTAATCCTGGACATGACAAATCAAAACCTCGTGGTCCGAAGGTGAAGCCGTCCAACCGCAGTTTCGAATACGACGGTCTTGGCGATCGCTACAGTCGCTTCTTGCTCGAAGAAATTCTTCCCGAGGTAGAAAAACGCTACAACATTTCGAAAGACCCAAAGATGCGGGCGATCGGAGGATCCAGTTCGGGTGCGATCTCCGCTTTTTCCGTCGCTTGGGAACGTCCCGAATCGTTTCAGAAGGTGTATTCAAATGTCGGCAGCTTCACGAATCTTCGTGGCGGTGATGTTTACCCATCGCTAGTTCGCAAGACGGATCCCAAATCGATCCGCGTTTACATGTCGGACACGAGCGGCGATGTAGACAATGCCTTTGGCAGTTGGCCGTTGGCAAATCAACAGATGGCGTCGGCGCTGAAATACATGGGCTATGACATCCGTTTTGATTGGGCCGAGGGATACGACCACAATGCTGACTTTGGAGGCTCGCAATTTCCTGAAGCGATGAAATGGCTTTGGCGCGACGAACAAGACCAAGCCTCGCTCGACACCAGTGGTGACCTCAAGGGAGATTTGACGCTATTGCGTTTACTCGTTCGTGGTGAATCCTGGGAAGTTGTCGCTGACAATCTCGGGTTCGCTGATGCGCCCTGTGCGGACAAAGAAGGAGACTTTTACTTTTCGGATATGAAAGCGCCTGCGGTCTATCGAGTCAGTGCAGAGACCGGCAAACGTACCGAACTTGTCAAGGAAGCGGTCAGCGGACTAGAGTTTGGTCCTGACGGATTGTTGTATGGATGCCAAGGTGCAAAGAACCGTGTGATCTCCATCGATATCAAGACCCGTGCGATTGAAGTCGTTGCGACCCATGTGACTCCGAATGACCTTGCTGTTAGTTCCGATGGCTTTGTTTTCATTACCGAAACCAAGGATCAGCGAGTCACTCGAATCAACACAAAGACCGGCGAAGTATCGCCAGTCGATACTGGCATTACTCGCCCCAACGGAATCGTTTTGTCGAATGATGGAGGCACACTTGCCGTCTCTGATCATGGCGGAGAGTACACCTGGACGTTCCGAGCGAACGCAGACGGAACGCTGGATGCAAAGATGCCGACAATGACAATGCGGCTTCTCATTGACCCCAAGGGAACGTTCAAGTCTCACCAATCACCGCCATATCAGACCGCATCGCGAGGCGATGGAATGGCAGTTGATAAGGCGGGACGTTATTACATCACCAGCGGTGCAGGTGTTCAGGTGTTTGATCCAACCGGTCGACTTTGCGGAGTGCTTCCGGCCCCAAACAAAGCGCTGCCCCTAACCAGTTGCGTGCTTGCAGGTCGTGATCGTGATTACCTTTACATCACCAATGGCAATACAGTCTTTCGCCGCAAACTTACCGTTGAATAGCGGATGGATTTTCGGGGCGTCGGTTCGTCAAGAAGGTGTGCGAGTAGCGGTCTCTGATTCGGGGTCGGCCGCAATTGCGTCAGCGTGCGATGAGAGAACATATCGCATGCGTTCCACGTCGAGCGCCCCCTCCCATTTTGCAACCACCATCGTTGCGACACCGTTTCCGATCAGGTTCGTAATCGCTCTTGCCTCGGACATGAAACGGTCAACGCCGAGTAGCAAAGCAAGGCCAGCAACGGGAACGTCGCCAACGACCGAAAGCGTTGCTGCGAGTGTAACGAATCCCCCACCGGTTACGGCTGCGGCTCCTTTGGACGTGACAAGTAGTACGGCCAACATGGAGAGTTGCTGAGTCAGACTAAGCGGTACATTGGTTGCCTGAGCGATGTAGATTGCTGCCATCGTCAAATAGATCGAAGTGCCGTCAAGGTTGAACGAATATCCCGTTGGTATGACGAGCCCAACAATCGGTTTTGCGCAGCCCACGTTCTGCAGCTTTGTAATCATCCGAGGAAGCGCCGACTCGGATGATGACGTCCCCAGGACGATCAGTATTTCTTCCTTGATGTACCGCAAGAATTGCCACAGACTGAAGCCGGCGAGCCGCGAGATCATTCCCAGGACGACGGCGACAAAGACGAAACAGGTCAGATAGACGCAAGCCAAAAGTTTTCCCAGCGAGAAGAGTGTACCCAACCCGTAGGCACCGATCGTGAACGCCATCGCACCGAACGCTCCAATCGGCGCTACTCGCATGATGATTCCGATGACTTCGAACAGCGAGTGAGACAATTGATCCAAGAGATCCACAAGCGGCTTTGCTTTTTCACCGAGGCGAGCGAGTGCAATTCCGAAGAGAAGCGAGAAGAGCAACACTTGAAGTGTCTCGCCATTGGCGAAAGCACCCACCACCGATTCAGGAATCATGTGCAACAACAGTTCGACCGCCGAAAGCGACTTGCCCTGCGATGTGTAATTAGCAATCGAAGTCGTATCAAGCTTACTAACGTCGGCGTTGACTCCGACACCGGGTTGAAACACGTTGACCACAATCAAGCCAATGATGAGGGCCAGGGTCGATACGACTTCAAAGTAAATTAATGCCTTGAGACCGACACGGCCGACCTTTTTCATGTCGCCCATTTTCGCGATGCCAACCACGATGGTCGTAAAGATGATCGGAGCAATCATCATCTTGATCAGCTTAATGAAACCATCACCCAGCGGCTTCATTGAGGTCGCGAACTCAGGCGAGAAGTACCCCAGCGCCGAGCCAACCGCAATGGCAAAGAGTACCTGAAGGTAGAGGTGGGCGTAAAAAGGCTTTTGTATTGAGCTCATTCGTGACCTTGTCAATTGTCATGACGCGGGCATCCGGAACAGCTCAAACTGGCTTTTTGCGAACGGATCCCCGAGATCGAGCCTGCTGCTGCAGATAGATCGCACCGTTATTGACGGATAATCCGATTGATACAAGCGCCCCACGATATGGGTAGCCATCGAGCCGAGGCATTGGGTACTGAATCGAGCGTGTCTGAGTTAAAATGCCTCCTCAAAGAGCAGTTTTACATCGACAGTGAACATTGGTTGTGCATTCATGTCCGAGACAACTCCCGACCAGGGCGAGCAAATCAGCGGTGCACCACGAAAGAAAGAGAACATCTTTCGGCGTCTCTATCACTGGGTGCTGCATTGGGCGGAAACACCTTACGGCACTCCCGCCTTGGCTGCGATTTCCTTTGCTGAGAGTTCGTTTTTTCCCATTCCGCCAGACGTACTGCAAATCGCACTGTCGGTTAGCAAACCGCGTTGGTCGTTCTACTACGCAACCGTCAGCGCTATGGCCTCGGTCGCAGGCGGAGTAGCGGGCTGGTACATCGGTCACTGGTTTTGGGCCGGGGCTTCAGAATTCTTTTTCAATTATGTTCCTGGGTTCTCTCCCGAGATCTTTGAAAAAGTTCGGCTGAAGTACGAAGCGAACGCGTTTCTCGCCTTGTTTGGAGCCGCGTTCACACCGATTCCATTTAAGGTTTTCACGATTGCGGCAGGTGCTTTCAATATCTCGCTTTGGACTTTGATCGTCGCAAGCCTGATCGGGCGGAGTATGCGATTTTACTTTGTCGCGACGGCGATCTTCTTCTTCGGAGAGCAAGCGAAAGAACTGCTCGAAAAATACTTCGAAATCATCACGTTCGGTCTGTTTTTGTTAATGCTTGCCGGCTTCTTTGCCATCAAGGTTTTGATGTAACGATTTCGTTACTACGAGCGTTCTGCAAGCAGGTCGTCGACGACCGCTTTGATCGTTTTGTCAGCCGTTGCACCTTTCCAATTCAGTTCGCCTTGCCACCAATGTCGAATGTATCCCTTCTTGTCCACAACATAGACCGTGGGCCACATCGTATTGCCCCAAGCTTTCCAGTTCTCCGATTCGAGATCGACAATGATCGGAAAGTCTAGCTTACGCTCGATTGCGGCAGCTTTGACCGCTTCCGGATTGCGTTCAGCGCTGGTTTCAGGGGTTTGGATTCCGATGACGACCACGCCTTTATCGGTCCATTCTTTATGCCAACGTTGATAGATCGCAAAGTTCGCATGGCAGTTATGGCACTGAAACGCGTAGAAGTGAACGAGCACAACCTTGCCACGCAAATCGCTTGCCGTCAAAGGATTTGAGTTGATCCAAGTTTCTACTTTTGCGAACTCTGGAGCCATCGCGTAGATCCGTTTGAGTTTGTTTGGATCAAAAGGTGACCCTAGCAAGGCGGTTAGCTTTTGGCGCTGTTCGGGGCGAACGATCTTCGACATCGCGGCTCGTTCAGCACTGGCGTTCTCGGTTAACGTCGCTTGCAGCGTTTTGATTTCTGGGTCACCAAACTGTGACCGAGACAATTTCTGCTGCGCATCTTCTGTCGCTTTCGCAAACACGGCTAGCTTGGATTGTTGCGTCGGATGCAATCCGATTCGCTTACCAACGTCCTCACGCAGCAGACTACGGCTGCCCTGGGCGTAATACTCGAGCTGTTGAAGTCGATCTTGTTGCGAACTGGATGTGTTTGCTTTGAACCAATCAAAAACCTCCTGTTCAAGCTCTCGAATCACCGCAAGTTGTTCGTCGGCAGGAAGGATTCGGGCAGGAAACCATTTTGCGTCGATTTCATGAAAGAGTGATTCCAGGCCATTCACTTGGTCTTCGTTGAGTTTAAGTTCAGCGTGAACTTCGGGAGCGTGAGCTAAACCCAACAGATGGCGCGGAATGAGGGCATCGTTTGGTCCTACAGTACTCGCTGCGTCTTGGGCGATTGCGACGCATGTGGCCGTAAACAAGAAATAGGCTGCAACCATTTTTAATGAACGTTGATGCATCGCAAAAACTCCGTCGCAAGAGAACTGATGACTTTCAGGATTATCAAGTTAGACGATCAAAGGATCAGAGTCCTTACCTAAAAACCACAAAAATTCAGTCGTAAGGGCGGCTTTAGCTGATGTTTCTACGATGACATTCGGGACCTCATGCCTTCTCGTCGGCGATTCGTCCCTGCATCGCGACCGCTTTTTCGACAGACTCGGAAACCTGCAGGGGGGCAGACGCACTTGAGCCTTCTAGAATCAGCTTGGAAATCGAGAACAACTTGTGGACGTTTGGATCAAGGTTGCAGAGCACTACGTTCTCGACACTCGGCTCACGTCGGATCGCAAGAAATGCCAGAAAGCCAACACTTCCGACAAAATTCACTCGGCTTAAATCCAAGACGACCACCTTTGGCAAAAACTCTTGTACCGCCGAAAGAATCTCGAGTTTGATCCGAGTTACTTTCTCGAAATTTCGCATCTGCTGTTCGAGGATCGTAACCACAAGACATGAGCCTCGAGGCTCGCTTTGGATAAATGACGGGTTCTCGATAGCCATGAAAATACTCACTGTAGAAGCGGACAAGATCGTTTGTACGTCTCCGCCAATGAGTAATGTATCACATGTCGACCGTCGTAAATCGGTCCCCGCTTGGAGTCGCTTTTGCGAATGATCCCGGTTGCGTCAGAAATCGAGCTGGCAGCGGATCCCGAAGGCGTCGGTCTGATTGCTCACTAAGCGGGAGTTATCAAAGGCTGGGGCGTTGGCCACAACCCCGATAAAGTCCGGTGAGTCTGACCAAGAATGGATGTAATTGAAGACGAATTTACAGTAAGGATTGGTGTACCAGTTCACTCCGGCGGTCATATTTTGCATCGTACCACCGCGAATCAAATTGTCCGTTAGGTCGATGTACGACCATCGAGCCGCAAGCTCCCACGCACCGAAACCACCACAGCGAGTGACGTTCGCCTTCGGGATCACTCGGTCGATGGCTCCTGCTTTGCGATCGTAAGGGCGATGTTCGCCGGTCAGGAAATAGCCCACCGTCGCGTACCCACCGCTGAGTAGAGACGTTGGAAGAGACGATTGATCAACCATGGCAGCCATCCCTTCGGCTTGCACTGACAAGGGACCGTGGACCCACAAACTTTCTAAGCCGTACGTATTAACATGGTTGGTATCACCGAGCAGGCCGGTATTGACGAAAAAGGGTGTACCATTGGCCAACGCAGGTGTTGCCTGACCACTGGTTCCAATGCCATTGGGAACGAACTCCCCTACAAAGATTTCTGGAATACTGCGGAATCTTGCAGTGTTGTTAGGTGGTACGTTGTAGAAGTAGCCACCTCCCAAGTGAAGGTAGTTTTCGCCGCCGGATTCGTACCACATCAGGTGTGTCAGGCGACTGGCCATGCCGTTGCCACCGTTCGTGCTCAATGACCCGCCGAACTGATCTTGGCCGGTGCGAAAGTACGATGCTGCCCAGGTCGTATTTAAGTCGTCCGAGTTATCATAAAAGCCAACCCCAATTCCTCGGAAAGGTGTGAACGCCTGAAAAGTACTCGATCGTTCCATCATGGTCGTGTAGCGGAAACTGCTGACGACTTCCAATCCGAAGGGTTGCTTCCACTGGCCGACTCGTACCTTACCCAGTAGCGGAACATCAGTGAACTCAGTCCAAACATCCGTAAACGTTGGTCGACCAAAGAAGCCGAAGTCCATCTGCATGAAGTAATTCATGTTTTCGACAACCGACCCTTTGGCGGAAAGTCTAGCGCGTCGAAAGTCTGCACCGTTCTGAATGTCTCCATGAGCGTCGAGACTCGCTGCGGATTGACCAAACGTCACCGCATCCGCTTGAAAGACACCATTCATCGAGACACTCGGAAGTTTCTTCTTTGCGGCTGCCGTCTCCGCGTTCGCTTTCTCAAGCTTTGCGATCCGTTCTTCAAGTGCCTTCTGAGCATCGGGCTTTAGCTCGGCTTCATCTGGTTCGTCCATGATCATGTTGGCCGACGAAACGAGATCGCTCGCGGGCGGCAAAGTGTCCCAGTATTCCTGGCCGCTTAAAGGTCCTGCCATGACAAGGAAGCACATTAGTTGTAAAAAATTGAGCTTTGCCATGGCTGTCTTCCTGTTCGCTACAATCGAGTTTTATACTCTTCAGTCGTTTATCGACTGATGCGAAAATAAGGAACGTTACAAATGTGCGTCGGCGTCCGGTTTTCTCGCCGCCTCGCCGATACATGCGGCGGTTACTTCGGCAATTTTAGATTCTTCTCCAACGAATAATTTAGGTTCCATACTTCTCCGACCGAACGCGATCGCGTGCATGATTCAGCCTTCATCACAATTCACCTTAATGGCAACGAGTGATTCGCACCATGAAGAAAAATTTCTTGCCGGTTCGCATTGGCTTCATTAAAAGCCTGCTTGCCTTCCTTTCGCTTTTTGGCGCTTTGGCGACGGCGATCGCTGACGACGTGAAACACGAATGGGTCGCCAACAGCACGCTACCGCGAGGATCTGGCCTAGCGTCGGACTATGTCAGCGATCAGATGATCGATAGCGATCCCGCCGTGATCTTCGCGGACAACTTTGAAGATGGTGAACTGGGATCGAAATGGGATGAGACCAGCAATCAAGGTGGCAATGCACTTTCGTTCATTGATCCTTCGTCTGACCGAGCACCCGTAGGCCGTCGTTCGCTGAAAGTCACTGCGACGCTTGGTGAAAATACGGGTGGCGGATTGACGACATGGTTTGATTCGGCTGACAGTCTGTTTATTCGTTTCTATACGAAGTTTGACGCGGAATGTGATTACGTGCATCACTTCGCAACCCTGAGAGCCAATAAGTCACTGCAAGGAGGCGATCGTTGGAGCGGATTCGGGGGTGCCGGCAACTTACCCGAAGGCGACGAACGCTTCTCAACCGCGATCGAACCGTGGGGCAATTGGGGTCAGTGGCGACCACCGGGTCGGTGGAATTTTTATAGCTATTGGCACACGATGAAACCGAGTCCCGACGGCAAATATTGGGGCAACGGATTTCGTCCTGAATCGCAGCCCAACATCGTACGCGGTAAATGGATTTGCGTTGAGATGATGATCAAGCACAATACGCCTGGCAAGGACGATGGTGAACAGGCGTTTTGGATCGATGGTGAGCTTGACGGCCACTGGCGAGGTATCAATTGGCGAACAAGTTCAACCCTATTCGCGAACGCATTTACTCTCGAAAGCTACATCACGGACCGTTGGACCAAGCAAAAATCAAATATTGTCTATTTTGATAACGTCGTGATTGCCAAGGAATACATTGGTCCAGCGAAGGCCAAATAGATTTCTCGACACCATCTTTTGGAAGCCTTTTCAATGCGATTCTTGCCATTCGTTTTTACCGGCATCCTCGGCGCTTCTTCTCTGCTTGCGCAGGAGGTAGCAGACATCGATCGTACCACTCAAGGTGAGCTTAATTCGATCAAGGCACTGTTGTCGGAATCAATGAAGAACGAGAACGCAACAGAGATTCACCAACATTTCCAAAGCGCCGTCGCTTTATTAGGGGATCAAGCGGGACTTCCTGAAGCGCCCGATCAATATCGCTCCGTCCTGGAGAGTGCTCATCCGTTTAAGAACTCGGAGTTGGCAAAGTCGTGCGATCCGTTAGTCCCATTCATCGAAAGACGGAAATGGTGGCGTGTCGGCCTTGACCCAACGAAGACCAACCACTCGCTGCGTGAGATCGCATCGGTCGTTGAGGGATGTGTGGCAGCTCAGCGACTGAATAACTCAACATCGGAGAAACTTCTAGCGATCGCCAAAGATGCCGGGGATTTTTTGATCTGGGCGCAGCAACAAGCAGAGACAGGAGTTCTTCCATTTCCGGCAATGCGTAAAGGCGAAGGCCGGCCATTTGAAGTTGCAGAGTCGTTCTTTCGCCGCGCTGAACAAAATGGAACGCTGGATCAAGTGATTCGAAACGGTTGGACCATCGAAGATTTTGACGACGGGGGATTGCAGTTTGATAACGGCTTAGCCGGCGTCGCTTTGGTTCATTTGTATGAGGTCACGAAGGAAGAGCATTACAAGCAGGCCGCGATCAAGTCTGCTGATTGGGCGCTCAGTCGACGCATGGTTACGAACTGGAACTACAACAGTTTCAGCGTATTCCTTCTTGCAGAAGCATTTCGTATCACTGGGGAACAGAAGTACCTGGAATCAGCCAAGAAGAAGGCGTTACTCGGCGTTTTGCCGGGCCAGTTGCTCGAAGGGCCACGCGTTGGCCGCTGGGCTGATCCACATAATGCGCGGCCGCCGTATCACTACATCATGATTCGCGGACTCGCTGCCCTCGCCGCGGTAATGCCGATCGATGATTCGGATCTACCGAGAATCACCGAGTGCATTCGAATGGCACTGCTCGCTCGAAATCGCGATTTCCAAAAAGGAATTTTCAATGCGGATTCGGCAGTCGAAGCCCTGCTCCTGGTGAAGTCTCTCCCGGTCCATGTCCAGGATAAACTAGCCGACTGTCAAACCGATGAAGCGATGTTAACGCTGGAACGTTACGCCGCTGACCAGTTCCGGCGTGGTAAACCGGTTCTTGGTCCCGGAGCTTGGGGCCAACTCGTCGCTTTCAAGAAACTGGAAGCGACGCGTAATCCTTGAATCCAAGAATCCCAGCAACAAGACCGTGATCATTTCGGCGGCGTGTACCCTGAAGGCGGTACAACCACTTCGAAATCAGAGCCTTTTACTTTTCGCAACTCGTCGTGCAGTTCAGGAATACGTTCATCTGGTGCGATCGAAACGGCCCAATCGATTCCGTTGTCTGCGTTGAGCATCCCGTATCGTTTCAATGCCTCAAGAACGAGCTTCACCTCTGGCGAAAACTTGGACGTGTCGAAATTCTTTCGCAGTCGAAATCGCTCACCCATGCGAGGCAAATTCTCATCGGTCTTGCGACTTGCGTAATGAGTGGCCGGATACACGTAAGCCTGTCGGGTGTTCTTGAACGTGGCCCGCAGTGCGTGCTCAATCTTGCCTCGTTTCAATTCGTCGTAACGAACGATGGCTGGGAAAATCGGTAGCCCAGCGGCATCGGAGCTTGTCCATCCATCCGGTCGAAGGCGGTTGGAAGTGAGGTCAAAGATAGATGCCTGCTCAGCGGCCCAACCCTTATCCGTCTTGGTAAGCCGGTAGAACTCGTAAAGCTTGCGATTCACGGGATCGACAACGATTCCGTGCCGATCGGCGTCAAGACTGGGTTTGCCGCGTTGAACGTCATCCAGTGTCAGGCCTTTGGTACTCGGCTCCCTTAAAAAACCTGCTGGCCAACCTTCGATAGGCGTGTTGTCAGGAACGGGAAATGGCCCCGTATCCGACTCAGCCGAGTACTCGGATATCTTCACATTGATTTTCTTCTGTTTTGGCGGGACGAGAACGAAGGCCATGTCGGTGTTTCCCCTCAGCGGTTTGTCCGCTCCGATAGCCTCGATCATCGCAGCAGAGTTACTTGCAACGGGCCAAGTGTCGACCGGAATGTTCCATGGATTGTCCGCCGGGAAAACTTCCAAAGCGGAAAGGATGGCGTCCGCTTGTTCCGAATCAAACGGAATGGGTTGCTCAAAACTTGGCATCTTTGATACGCCAAGTCGATCCAATCTAGCTTGATCAATAATCACTCCCGGAGATTCGGCGAGCAAAGTGAACGGTAGATGCAGTAAGAGCAAAACTACGATGCAACGCATTTTTTGGGTCTCGGTTTGTTAGCGTGTAACGGCGCCGGAAGTGGCGGAACTTAATTTACGTGGCCTGCCGGTAAGGTCGTCGGGAAGGCGATATGCGTCAACACCTTGATCGAATGGTGCATCGTCGGTTGGAGTCGCCTTGTGTTGGCTGGCATCCCAGGTAAGGTTCTCAAAGTCCTGCAGACCGCGTCCGATTCGGGAGTCGTGCTTGGCTCCATCCCCAAGAACAACGTTTCCGGCGATCGTGACGGCGGCAAATCCGTTGGGGAAGTGCATCGCATTTTGCTCCTTCGAATAGATGACGTTGTTCGCCAGCACCATCCCATCGCGACCGTTCCATGAGCCCCCACGAAACGCGTGGCCTGTGTTGACAAGCGTGTTATGGATGACTTGCAGGTTCGTGGTCTTCCCCTGGTGATCCGTACTGGCAAAAGCAGCATTTTTGCCATCGATCAATACATTATTGCGAACGATTGCTTCGCCCTGAACCTGCATCACGCTATCAAGACTGCGGTAGCAGAGGTTCCGCTCGATGATGTTGGGTGATTTGCCCCCGGTGCCATAGACGGTGATGCACGGATAGTTGCAGTCATGAACCGTGTTCTCGGCAATGAGATTGCCCCATGACCCTTGTTTGACTTCGATCCCATCCCCTTGGCTGCCTCGACAGTTGTAGACGTGGTTAAGTGCGATAACGCTTTCGCTCATGATCACATCACCGTTGTTACCGCCCAAGTACATCCCCTCGGCAGTACCATCCGCGTCATGAATTGTGTTTCGTGTTAGGTAAAGATGGTGCGAATCAGCAGAGTTCGCGCTGAGGCAAACGTCATGAGTGTGATGGATCTGGCATCGGTCGATCCAAACATGACTGCATTTTCCAAGTCGAATTCCATGGCTGCCACCGGTGAATTCCAGGCCCTGAAGAAGAACGTATTGCACCGGTTTGCTCTGACCGACATTGAGGATGTTTTGTTTGGCGTCTGGTCGAGTGATCACCACCTTGGCGTTTTTTGCAGCGACGACTCGGATTGGGGCATCTGCCGTTCCTGAGATCGTTAGGTCCCAAAAACGGTCAACACTGAAAGTCCCAGTGCCAACCTCAAGCTGCTCGCCGGGAACAAGGGACTCAATCGCCTTCCGCAGACGCTCGCCGTTAGAAGTCTCACTGGCTCCGGCTTGAGCAACAACGCGAACGGTTCGTTGAGGTTGAATTGCGCCCCAGGCCGGGTCATAGGATGCTCCGCTTGCAGGCACAACACCAAGCAATGCAAAAACGGCGACGAGGTTAAGGCCAACTATCTTTAACACGGTAAAGTTTCACTTGATCGAGGTAAGGAAGATGAAATATTGAGATCGCAATAATGCTTTGTTCAAGGCCTCGGGCCGTAAACGGGCAACTGTTGATCGCTTTCATAAGCGCCCAAATCTGGTCCGTCGCCGCTGTAAATCGAGTTAACGTTTGGGATTGGTGCAGCGATATCTAACACGGAAGTCAACGCTGCTGGCCTAAGGTCGGGTGCGCCGTAAGTCTTGCTGGGGTCGCTTGGAAACATAGGTTTCTTAAACAGCTCAATCGGATCGCCATGGATCTGCAGTCCATGTGGCTCGAACTCGGTTCCGGGCAGTTTTGTAAACGTCCATGAACGAAACTTACCTTCGAATGGGATGCCATGAGTGCCATAAGCATTGTGATCAAAGCTGCAATGAAGTCCAAACTGCTGGACGTCGACCGCACGTCCACGGCCAGGGCTGTAACCGCCAAAGGTTGCGTTGGAAGCCTTACCGCCAACGAATAGATTGTTTCGGAAGAGGGCGTGGTCAAACGGTTCGCTGGTGTAATTGCCAAGCCCGTCACCTGCCTTCACTACGGTATTGTGCAGGACGACATCTCCCTGGCTAAACCGGTGAAGCTTGAAGCCGCGGGGACCAGCGTTGGTGACGCGAGCATTCGTTGCTTCGGTGGGAACGGGACGAGTTCGAGCGACTACCAACTTCTGCGAGCTGCCACCGTCAGGGTCTGACAGATTCAATTCGATCTCGTACGTCGTATCAGGTTGAAGATCAAAGATGCTGCCGCTCAGTCGGTTCGTCCATGGAACGATCGGAAACGGGGTCGTAACTTGTCCCGGTACAGTCGCATCTGATGCGAGAGCGCACGAGGTTGATGCAATGAGAGCGAAGCAAACAGATTTCATCATCCAGAAGTCGATGTGAAGAGTAGGTAGGACAGGTGGGAAGGAACCGTGATTCTAGCAAGAACTTCGCGAAACACGAACAGAAATTTCCTGGCATTTACGGATACATGGTCGCAGGTTCTGATGGTCACCTGACACCCCTCGCCAGTCCAGTGCATCCGCATGAAAACGTACTTTGCTATATGCGAATTCGCGCACGAAACGAAACTAAGAGAGCTCCCGTTTGACAAGACACGCGTATCCAATTTTTCTGTTATTGCTTGCGATGTGGTTGGTTCGGATCGTTGACGCAGTGATCCCTTTCGACTTTAATCAGCTTGGACTGCTTCCGCGAACGCTTCGCGGCTTGTTGGGTATTGGATTAATGCCGTTCCTACATGGTGGCTTTGGTCATTTGATTTCCAATACGGTCCCGCTCGCGATTCTATTGGGAATGACCGTCGCGTCGAGACATCAAGCCTGGCCCGTTATTGTGGCGATCATTGTTGGCAACGGAGTACTGCTTTGGCTCTTTGGCCGAAGCGCGTACCACGTTGGTGCGAGTGGCCTCGTGTTTGGGTTGATCGCGTACCTGATCACGGTGGGAGTCCGCGAGAAGCAACTCGCTTCGCTTGGGATTGCAATTCTCGTTGGCTTGCTCTTTGGTGGGACGCTCTTTACCGGTGTCATTCCGAGTTTCCGGTCTGCCGTATCATGGGACGGTCACCTTTTCGGTGCGACCAGCGGCTTGATTGTCGGTCTCGCAACGACGCGTTCGAAAGCGACTTTGTGAATCCTTCAATCGTTCGACTTGATCGTTAATCGACCGGCACCAGCTTGACACTCACGCTGCGATGGTCAGAGCCGATATCTTGGCCAACAACGTGCCCTACACATTTGAGCTCGTCACTGATCAATGCGTGATCAAGTACGAGACCAAACGGGAAAGACGGATAGCGATACCAAGTAGGCGTGACGTTGAATCGATTGCTGGCACGATGCAGCCCGCTGCTGGTTTCAAGTTTCTCGAAGTATGGCGACCAAGGCGTCAAGTTCAGATCGCCGACCAAAACGATTGGCGTTTTCGAGTCTTTGGATTTCACTTCCTGGATCGTCGCTGCAAGCTGTTCCAGATGGTCGTTCCGCCACTGAGCCTGAAACGCACCGATCGGCGGAATAGGATGGGTAGCAAAGACGCGACAAGAACCACCTGGAGACCGGATCTTGGCACCGATTGACTCGATTTCAGAACCAAACGTCAGCACTCGTGATTCGTCGATCGGATGACGCGAGTACACGCCGATGCCAAAGTTCGAGACATCTTGCGGGCGAACAATCGAGTGGGGATACGAAGAGCCAGTTCGGTTCGCAAGCGCGTTGGCTAGTGAGAAACTTAATTCAAGGATCACGAAAAAATCAGGGCTTTGGCTCAAGACATCAGCGATTATCGCGTCATGACGCTCGTTTGAAGTGAGCACGTTTGCGAGTGTTATCGTCAGCGGCTCTGCGTTCGTTGCAATCGCGTTTTTCGCCGGAAATGCAGACGCAAACCAAGGCAAATGAAGCGCGAGACACGCGCAAATGATCGCTAATGAAACCCATCGTCGGCAGGCAATGCATATGCATAACAAAGCGATCAACCCTAGACATTGCTGAATCCGCAAGTTCGCAAGCAGTTCGGCCAGCCAGTGATACGGAGCGAGCGAAGTGGCAGCCGTCGCGACGACCGATATGCCGATCACAAGGCGAACGAATGGCCAAAGCATTCGTTCAATTGACGATGCGCCGGAGAACTGTTGTCCTCCGGTTGCCATTGATGCTGATAGCCTTTCCATTGGTCTTGCCTAAACTCCAAGATTCAGAACAAGTGTCCTGCGGGTACATCCTTTCGAGACGATTTCGAAACGACCCGATGCAAACCAGGGAGCGACTCTGGTCACAGTTCGTTAACCAGGAAGGATCGCGTTGTGATAGACATCCTGTACGTCATCGCAATCGTTCAGCATATTGATGAACTTTTCGAACATCGGTAGATCGTCTGCACTGACCTCGGTTCGGGTCTGAGGAATAAAGGTGATCTCGTCCATCTCCAATTCGATGCCTGGCATCGCTTCTGTCAATGCACTTTTTGCCTTAAAAAATTCGGTGGCAGGTGTAAACAGCATGACTTGGCCATCTTCGCATTCGACGTCATTGACATCGACATCAGCCAACAACATCGCTTCTAGAACTTCGTCGCCGTTAGTCCCCTTGAAGGAGAAAACAGCCAAATGTTCAAACGAGTGGGCGACCGAGCCGGGTGCGCCCATTTTGGAACTGGTTTTCGTGAAACAATTGCGTACGTCGGTGATCGTCCGATTGTTGTTGTCGGTCAAGCAATCGATGATGAACGAGCACCCACCAGGGCCAAAACCTTCGTAGCGGGCCGGTGCAAAATCCTCGCCCCCGGATCCGTTGGCTTTGTCGAGAGCCTTTTCGATCACGTGAGCCGGAACCTGTTCGCGTTTGGCCTTCTCAATCAGGCCACGAAGTGACGGATTGGCAGCAGGATCCGCGCCGCCGTTCTTAGCCATCACGTAGATCTGCTTGCCGTACTTGGAATACAGCTTGGATTTCTGGCCGGCCGTCTTGGCCATCGATTCCTTACGAACTTCGAAACTTCTACCCATAGCGATTGTCTCGTAGCGATTGCGTGGCTTAACTCAGTGTCAACACCCTATTCTAGCTTGTCCGCCGAACGGGGAAATGAGCCTTCGATTTGGGTTAGAATGGAACTGTGAAGTGCAGTAAAGTGCTGTTCTCGTCGGACAATCAGGAAAACACACTGCTTTACCAGGCCCCGAGGGGCCTTTTTCAGATTTATCGACACGGAGTCGCAAAATGAGTTGTATTCACCTGAAGAAGTTGTATGAGTTGTGCGCGAAAGAAGAGATCAAGATTGGAGCCACGGATCTTGTCAGGCTCGTTTGTAGGCAGTGTGGTAAGCAAGAGGTTTGCCCAAATCTCCTGCTGGAAAACTACGAAGCGACTCACGGCGAAGACGGGAAAACGCTTCCAGCTGCTGGGCGCGATGAAGCTCGAGTTATCGCGACGTGAAATTTTTGGCTGGCATCGTACAGCCGCTCGCGTTTGCGAAAAGCCAAACGAAGATCGCAAGTTTTCTGCAAGCAGCATCCCTTCAGCGGTGACTTAGGATCGAGCGGGAAATAAGTGTCCGGTACCATTTGCCAGGAACTGGCCCTTCGGGTGCTTCGCACAAATGGTACCGGACACTTATTTCCCGCTCATTGCTTAACGGCTGTCGCGAATGTCGCGTTTTAAAATGGACATACTCCACGATAAACCCGGCTTACTTTTTCAGACTACTGACAATCGCATTATCCGCAAGCGATTTCGCAATCGACGGTATTGCAGTGGCTACTTTGGTCGCTGCAATTGGCGACTTCACGGTACCCGCGATCGCTGTCTTTTTGACCGAAACTGGATTCGATGACGTGCTTACCACGCCGCTCTTGGTCACCGTAAAGCCGTTTGAGGCCGAACCAATAACGGACGTCGAGATCGGCGCGATGGATTGGGACAGCGGCGAGGCCGTCGTCGCTGTAAGCGTTCTTGGCCTTGTCAATGTTCGGACGTTCGCAGCGCCTACTCCCAGGAACGCACCTTTACCTAACGAGGTCGCCGGCTGCCCCAAAGTGATTGGAACTCGCACCGGAGTCGTTGGTGTTGCGGCAGATCTCGCTACCGCCGGCGTTGTCGGTGCAACGAACTTCCAGCGGCCTACGGTGCCATCGTCCAAATCGACATAGTAAAGATTTCCGTCACGCCCCTGGACGATTTGCACGACGTATACCGCTCCCGTTGCAAACGTTTCGACGTTCGTGACTCGTCCCGTCGCATCGATGGTTGCGTTACGGACGATGCCCTGACCTAAATCGTTGAAAAAGAGGTTGTTTTGATACTGCGACGGGAAAGCACTACCCGTGTAGTAAGCTCCCATCACGATCGCATTGATGCCATCGGCCGCATGGTTCAACGCGTAGATTGCCGGTGTCGCAACTTGACCACTCGCGTAGAAAGTCTGTGCCTCGGTGAGGTTCTGATAACCTCCGGTTCGCAAGTTGGAACCGCTTCCACCTTCAAAGTACGGCCAACCAAAGTTCGCACCAGGGCCTGCCGCGTTGATCTCTTCCCACTGCGTCCAACCGACATCACCGATATATGGCTGTCCTGTCGTCGGATTGGTCGTGATTCGGAAAGGGTTTCTTAGCCCGAGTTGGTACACCTTGGATCGGTTGCTATTTAGGTCAGCATTGGCGAAAGGATTATTCGCGTAGCCTTGTCCGGTGATTGGATTGATACGAAGTAGTTTGCCCGAGAGCGAATCGATTGATTGAACCCGCGTTGCTCTCGCGTCGACGCTGTTGTAGGAAGCTCCATCACCGATGGAAACAAAAAGCGATCCGTCGGAAGAGAATGCGAGCGATCCAACCGTGTGAGATTCGCTGTCCGTGGGGATAAAGTCTTGGACGTACGAGCCGTCGGGGTTCAATCCCGCCTGAGGTGCCGAGAGATTACTAGTACTATTGATAAACGCGTTGAAGTTGTTCCACGTGCTGTTTTTTCCAAGCAAAATGACTTCGCTTCCGGGCACGACCGTGGTGTAGTTCGTTGATGCGTCGGCGGTGACGCGAAGCAATCGTCCGGCGCGATTTCCAGGTTTGTCTGGACCTGCAAGTGCGTTGTTTACATTCTGATTAACTTCGGGAGGGTCGTAGGTAAACAGAAGATAAACGTACGGGTTCGAGGCAAAGTTAGGGTGCAGAGCGATATCCAAAAGCCCTCGATCGCGAACATCGTTGACCTGGTTACGAATATCGATGAATGGGCTCGCCAGCCGTTGTCCATCGCGAACAACCGCGACTAAGCCGCTCTTTTGCGCAATGTACATGTTGCGTCCGTCGGGCGAAAAATCGATCGCGATCGGCTGTGTCAACCCTGAGACAACGGTCTCCTGAACCAAGTCGCGAACAGGCTCAGGTGGTGCCACAGTCGGACGATCCAGGTTCAGGTTCCATGCGACTACCTCATGTGCGTTCGCAAGGCCGCCCGTTCCCGCAGTGAAACCGAAATATGCCTGGCTACCGAGGATTGCGGCCAAGTTGACGGAGACCGTTGCGACTGGCGAAGTTGGCTTCGTTATTCCGGAAGACAAGAAGAACGCCAACAAGTCACCATCGCCGTTGTAATCGACCCAAACGTTGAATGGCGTGCCGCTATTGAAATCGACGCTCGATGTCCTGGTACTTAACGAATTGGTAAGGACCCCGTTCACCCAAATCGAAGTGTGGTTGCCGTTGATCTCACCCGCGTTCTGATAGGTATCAAACTCGATTGCGAGACTCTTTCCGATTCCTCCGTATCCGAGTCCGCCGCCTGTCGTACCCAGGGCCGCCGGACCCGCGGTCGAATTCTGGATGACAAATGCCATCCCATCTGCACCACTAGTACCTCCCGTCGCTCTCAACTGAAAGCGGGTTTGGAATGAAGTATCGACATTGATCGGGATCGGCGTTGTGTAGAAAGCCGCGCCTGCTTGATTCGCCGTATTGGGAGTGACACGAATCGCGTTTCCAGTGACACTGGCGTTTCCGTTGAGAGTCAGACCTGACGTATTCGGAAACGTTGCGTATGAAGGAAGCACCAAATCGTCGTCGGTGATCGTAATCGTCGCCGTTCGAGGAGCCAGTAGCGTTGCTCCGCCGCTAGGGTTCTCGATCACAAAGCTGAACGTCTCAGGGGCCTCCCGAATCGTATTGTTTAGAATTGGGATCGAAACCGTTTTTCGCGTTTCGCCTGAGTTGAAAACGATTGTTCCGTTGCTTGTCGTGTAGTCTTGGCCAGCGATCGCGGTTCCGTCGTTGGTTTTGTATTGAATCGAAACCGTACCATCGCTGCCCGACGATCTGACGACGGCAACATTGATCGAAGCCATACCCTCTCGTACCGCATAGACGCTCGTTTCCAACCCCAACGTACCCGCGTTTACGACTCTCGCGTCGTATTGAAAGTACCCGTCGGTATCGAGCCATTCGGATTGCCAGTATCCGCCCGCGAACCCACCCAGAGATGGTTGATAGGTCGCATTGGAGAAGACCGAAGGCGCTTCGGATTCGTATTCGATTCCATCGACGATGATCTTGTCGATTCTCAAGTTATTGTCGATTGGCGGCGCGTAGAGATCATTGGTCAAGGCAACTCGAATCTGACTTGCAACGACCGGACCTGCGGCTCGATAGGTGAATTCATTGAACTGACGATTGACGGCGTTTCCGCCAATGGTGTTCCAAGCGGATACTTCCTGATCATTGATTCGAAGCGACATGTTTTCATTGCCGGTCTGACCTGCAGCAATGATTTGAATCAATGATCCGGTGTTGATCGCGTATTGAAAGTAACCGTCCGCGTGAAGAATTTCAGATTGACGAAAGCCCGGTTGAATTTGATCTTGAGCGCGCCAAGTCCCTGTCGAGAAGACGCTCGGTGCTTCGGTTTGGTACGTCGTCGTACCCAACACGATACGATCGACGACGAGGTTGCGATCTTTTCCGCTTGGCACGAACAGATCGTTCGTGAATGCGACGCGAACTCGATCTGGAGTGAGTACCGTCGGGGAAGTGTAAGTCAATGCTTGAAATTGCCGACCAGGCACGTTGCCACCAACGTTCGTCCAGGTCTGGACCGCTTGGCCGTCGACCCGTAACTGCATCGTCTCTTCGTTCGTTTCGCCTGCAGCAAAGATCGTTATCGAATTGCCCGCGAAGTAGTCACGCCGTTCCAATGCCTCAATCGCAAAATTTCGAGACGAACGCCGACGATTGGCTTCTTTACGAGACTCGAGTGAAGCCATTTTGGCAGGACGGCTTTTTCCTAGTATGGCGGAAACGATACGGCGGCGCATTCGCAAATCCAATCAAGATAACAATACAAAGCCCGGCACCACCGGGCTCCATGGGATGTTCAACACCAACCCTAATCGAAACTGCTAAGAACAATGCCTTAAGCGGAAAAATTTTGCGCAAAAAAATTGCAAATCAGCAACGAATCATCATTAGTAAGGCGAATGGAGTTCCCCTACATGCCTAGTCACGTCTCCGCTCGAACCAAGTCGCTGATGGTGCCGAATCTGATCATGCCTAAGAGAATAGGCGATGGCCCGGACGAGGTGGTAGCGAGACTTGGAATCAACGGTTTCCGCTGATCGCCAGCGTCAAGCAAGATCTCGTCCGGTGATTATCACTTGGCATAGCAAGCGACCAAAGCAACCACGTGCAGAGCAAGTGCGACGATCGAGAACTTAAACAATCGCGATGTTAACCCGAGCAGACTCATCGAAATTCCCAGCAGTGAGATTGCAACGCCGCCCGCAGGAAACCAGCACCAGCCGACAAAGCCAAACGCGAGCAACATCCAGGCCGAAAAGCCGGCCGCGGCGACCGTTTCTAGCCAAACGCCTTCGCCGATCGGTTCAGGACTGGCCGGTGATTGCCAGATTGCTGCGTTGTTTCCAGGGCCCGGTGTCGCTGAGCCGACGGCAAACGGAGACCCTGTCGTCAACGGAAAAGTCTCACCGATCTGACCAGTCTTTATCATGGGGGAACGGGTCTCGTTTGCGTGTTTAGCGAGTTCTCGATCTAGGCAAGCGAGTTGCCGTGCGACTATCCTACCAGCTAGACCGCGTTGACAAATCCTATCGCGGCCTTCTTCGACTTCAACGCCATTCGCCCCCCCATTTTTGCGTTTTTTGCGACGATTGAACCACTTTACAAAATGAACATTTATCATCTTTGGCTACTACCCGATTTCGAGGATTGTCTGCGTTTTCGGTCCTCTTTTCGTTCGTTGCGAGATGGAATCGTTGCCCTATCGGCTGTTGCAACGTGCCTAACGACGGTCGGTACGAACGCGTGGGGGGCAGAGTTGACGACCCCACCGCCGACGCCTCCGGTCGTCTCAGCAGCATCCCCAGAGTCAGAGCAATCATTGAACGCGATGAAGTTGCCGGAGGATTGGAGTCGCGAATTGTTCGCTGCAGAACCTGAGGTTGCGAATGTTGTTGCTTTTGATATCGACCATCAGGGACGTGTCTTCGTTTGCGAAACGTTCCGTCAGAGTCGTGGAGTCACTGACAATCGCGCTCACGATGAACAGTGGTTGCTGGCCGATCTTGCCACCAAGACAGTGCAAGATCGCATCGATTATCACAAGCGATTGCTTGGTGACGCGGCTATTACCTATGCGCAACAAGACGATCGCATTCGTCGACTTCGTGATACCGACGGCGACGGACAAGCAGATGAGTCAATCGTGTTCGCCGATGGATTCAACCATCTTGAGGAAGGCACTGGGGCGGGCGTGCTCGCTCGAGGCCAAGATGTCTATTACACGTGCATCCCGAAGCTTTGGAAGCTTGTCGATGCTAACAATGACGGCATGGCCGACGAGCGAATCGTACTTAGCGACGGTTACGGCGTTCGCGTCGCGTTTCGCGGCCACGACATGCACGGCTTAATCATTGGCCCTGATAGTCGTTTGTATTTTAGCATTGGTGATCGTGGTCACTACATCGCAAAGGCTGACGGAACAGTCCTGTCGGACCCTGCGTCAGGTTCCGTGTTCAGGTGTGAGCTCGATGGCAGTAAGCTTGAAGTCGTCGCACGCGGAATGCGCAATCCGCAAGAACTTGCGTTCAACGATGTCGGCGACCTCTTCACTGGCGATAACAACAGCGATAGTGGTGACAAAGCCCGTCTTGTTCAAGTTGTACCCGGCGCGGATACGGGATGGAGAATGTATTACCAATACCTCAGCGATCGGGGACCGTTCAATCGCGAAAAGATTTGGCAACCGTTTCACGACGAGCAAGCTGCCTATATCATGCCGCCGATTGCTAATTTCGGCGATGGTCCATCCGGCCTTGCGTTTGATCCCGGCACAGGTGTCGATCCATCGGCAAGAGGCAAATTTTTTCTTTGTGATTTCGGAGGCGGGACCAGCAATAGCGGCGTTCGGTCGTTCAAGCTTGAGGCCGACGGTGCATTTCATAAATTAGCGGAAAGTGATCAACCGATTTGGAATGTCATGGCAACCGATGTTGCATTTGGTCCTGATGGGGCGCTTTGGATTAGCGATTGGGTGCAAGGTTGGGAAGGGGTTGGCAAGGGTCGACTCTATCGCGTCACCGGGCCTGAGTTCGATGTGAAAGTCGCAAGTCAAGTAAAGAGCATCCTCCGCAGCGACTGGAGCAAGCAGTCGATCGATGCGTTGCTTGCCATGCTCGCTCATGCCGATCGACGGATCCGCAACGAAGCAACTTGGGAGCTCGCGGGGCGCGGAAAGATCGTCGAGTTATCGACCGTTGCCGTCGATACGAACAACAGCCAACTCGCACGGCTTCACGCGGTTTGGGGCGTTGAGCAGATCGTTCGAAAGGCACCGCAGCAAGACGGTTCGGACATCACGGTTGCTATTCAATCGATTGCTGGATTAATGAAGGACACGGATGATGTCATTCGATCTGCTGCGGCTCAGTTTGCAGGGCAACATGGTGATGCAGGCTCAGTTGCAACGCTGCAGTCGCTGCTTGCCGACGCCTCGCTTCGTGTACGAGCTCACGCCGCTCTAGCGATGGCCGGTGTTGCTAAACGTAAAATGCAAGTACCGACTACGTTTGCCGATGGTGTTGCGTTACTTGCCGAGAACGACAATCGCGACCCCGTGGTTCGGCATGCCGGTGTGATGTTGCTTGCGTCGACGGGCAACATCGAATCGCTTGTGGGGCTTAAGGACCACGCGAACCTCTCGGTGCGTCGTGCCGGGGTAGTCGCTCTGCGTCGACTGGAATCGGATCGCGTTGCCGAGTTTCTCGATGATGCTTCGCCGTTGGTCGTGCTTGAGGCAGCGAGAGCGATTCATGACACTCCGATTCCAGCAGCGTTGTCACCGCTGGCGAATCAGATCAAGGACATCGCGATCACCGAAGATGCCATCTTGCGTCGCGTATTGAACGCTAACTTTAGGTTAGGAACACAGGACAACGCCGATGCATTGGCAATCTAT
>Ga0105046_10001055_pt1 | contig 41395 bp, 39 predicted proteins | sample MAT03_FD_78385 | JGI IMG/M metagenome (GOLD analysis project Ga0105046, IMG submission 78385) | Freshwater microbial communities from Lake Fryxell liftoff mats and glacier meltwater in Antarctica - MAT-03 (megahit assembly) | ecosystem: Environmental > Aquatic > Freshwater > Ice > Liftoff... | reverse complement strand
GACCTACGATCCGACCCGTCCCGCTGACGATCGACTGGTCGATGCTCGCATTGGTGGCCGCGCCTTGGATCCGGCCCGTGTCTATACTCTGACCATGAACGATTTCATGGTGACAGGAGGTGATGGCCTGGGCCTTGCCGGTATCGCGTTACAGACCACGCCGAACAACGTGATCGACCTCGACGCACTGATCGCATACATCCGGGCGCGACCGCAGGGCGTCGCTCCAACCGCGCTCGATCGCATCGTGACGACCGCGCCGTAACTCTTTTCAGATGACAATGACCTCTGTTCGTGTGTTCGTGAATGCCAAGGGCTACGATGTGCCCGTCGCCGCCACTGCGTTGGATGCCGTGCGAACGGCCGATGTGACAGAAGCGGAAGCGGTTGCGAGCGGCACGCGCCAGATCACCGACAGTCGCGGGTTGCCGGTGCCTCCGGAGACTCCGGTGTACGCCGGCGTGATTTACCGCGTGGTACAAAACCGTTTGCGTGATGCGGAGAGCGCCTCGTGAGCCCAGCGCTGGTGGCCTCGGACCGGTCACTCCTTCGTCGCCTGCCAAAGGCCGAGCTGCACTGTCACCTCGATGGCTCGGTACGGCCGGAGACGATGATCGAGCTGGCGAAGGAGTACCGCGTGTCGCTGCCACGGGACGACGCCGACGCCCTGCGCGAGTACATGCGCGTTGACGATGCACGAAACCTCGATGACTATCTGATGCGCTTTGACACCACGCTGTCGGTGATGCAGACCGAAGAGGCGCTGGAGCGTATCGCGTACGAGTTGGCGATCGATGTGGCGGCTGAGGGGGTGCAGTACCTCGAGATGCGGTATGCACCGCCGCTCAACACGTTGCAGGGGCTGTCACTGCAGCAGGCCGTGGAGGCACCGCTTCGCGGCATCGCCAAGGCTGAGCGAGAGGCCGCGGTCACGGCTCGTGTCATCGTGTGCAGTCTGCGCCACTACGATCCCGCAGTCTCGCTTGAACTGGCGCGCCTGGCGGTGGAGTACAAGGATCGCGGTGTCGTTGGTTTCGATCTGGCTGGCGGCGAGCTCGGGAATCCGGCGTCGCGACACGCTGCCGCCTTCCTGTACTGTGCGGAACATGCGCTGCCGTGTACCTGCCACGCCGGCGAGGGTGATGGCCCGGACTCGATTCGGCAGGCGGTGCACGACTGTCATGCGCATCGGATCGGTCACGCGACACGGCTGCTGGAGGATCCAGCGCTGGCGGAGGAAATTCATGAGCGCGGCATTGCTCTCGAGTTGTGCCTGACCAGCAACGTCCAGACGCGCGCCACCGAGCGCTACGACACGCATCCGCTCAGACAGCTTCTGGCGCGCGGAATGAATGTCTGCCTGAACACCGACAATCGCCTGATGTCGGGGACGACGCTGGTGGACGAGTATCATCACGCTGCGACGAAGTGTGATTGCACGTTCGATGAACTCGCGGGGATGGCGCTCGATGGTTTTCGCAGCAGCTTTCTGCCGGAGAGTGAGAAGCAGGCGATGGTTCTGCGCGTGGAGCGGGAGATCGCTGCCATTCGATCGGGCCAGTCGGACATGACGGTCCCTTCAGTCGGTGCACCTCGATGACACAGGCTCGAGTGCGCGAGATCGAGCGCGCAGCGGATGAGGCCGAACTTCGTGAGAGGTACGGCGCGGCGGGCGCGGACGCTGCTGCTGCCGTGGTGCGGCGTGTCGCCGGCCGGGCGATTCCAGACCCGGTGGCGGCGATCGTGCTTGGCTCGGGATTGGGAGGGCTTGCGAATGAAATCACTGGCGCGATTCGCATTCCTTTTCACGATATCCCGGGCTTTCCGTCGGCAACGGTTGCGGGTCATTCCGGCACCTTGATCATCGGGCACCTCGCTGGCCGGCCTGTCATCTGTCTCGCCGGTCGCTTTCATCTGTACGAGGCGCATCCAGCGGCGGTCGCGGTGTTCCCGGTGCGCGTCGTGCACGCGCTTGGGGCGCGAACGCTGGTCGTGTCCAACGCGGCAGGTGGAGTGCGTCGCAGCTTCGCGCCTGGCACGCTGATGCGGATCGACGACCACATCAACCTGATGAATCGCCACCCGTTGGTGGGGCCGCTCCAGTCAGGGGAGGTGCGCTTCCCCGATATGTCGGCACCGTACGATCGCGCACTCGCCGCCAAACTCGATGCCACAGCGCACGCAATGGGGCTGCGACTCGATGTTGGCGTCTACTGCGGCCTGCTCGGCCCCACGTATGAAACGCCCGCAGAAGTGCGGATGCTCGAGAAGCTCGGCGTCGATGCGGTGGGCATGAGCACGGTGCCGGAAGTCATCATGGCCCGCGCGCTGGGAATGAAGTGCGTTGGTGTCAGTCTCATCACCAACGCTGCAGCAGGGTATACCGCCGGTGTATTGAACCACGAAGAGGTTCTTGACTCGGCGAAGGAGGCGGCGGATCGATTCCAGACGCTGATCTCGTCGTTCGTGCAATCCCTGTAATCAAAGGGGTACGTCACCGTCCCGGCTTCGGGGTCTGCGGGAGCGACCGCAGGCGTGCCTTGAATGCCTGAAAGCCCGGTGTGTCGCGCGTCTTGCCGGACAGTGAAGCTTCAGGCAGGGCCGCGATCTGGCGTCGTGTCGCGGCGATGCGATCTTCCTCGATCGGGTGAGTGGCCAGAAAGCTCGCACTTCCTCCCCCTTTGTTGTTGCGCTCGGCGAGCATGATCTCGAACATCTCGGGAAGCCCGCGCGGGTCAAGGCCTGCACGCATCACGTATTGGAGACCGTACTGATCGGCTTCGTTCTCATCGCCACGACTGAATTTGGCCATGATGGCAGTTGCGCCGAGGTTCAACAGATCGCCACCGCCGTTCTGACAGAAGGTAGGTTGCAGAATGCACGCGAGCGTTGCTCCGATGCCAACCTTCTGCCCCTTCTCCATCTGTTTCACGGAATGGCGTTGGGTGACGTGGGCGATCTCGTGACCCACCACGCCAGCCAGCTGCGAGAGGGTCTGTGCGCGGAGGATCAGCCCCTTGTTCACGTAGATGTAGCCGCCCGGCACGGCGAAGGCGTTGATGTCGGGGTCGTCGACAATCGAGAAGCGCCAGTTGCGACCCTGATCATCCACGAGCACAGCGAGCGAATCGCCGAGCCGATTCATGTAGGCCAGCGCTTCCGGGTCGCGCACGAGGGGAAGCTGCGCATTAATCTGCTGCGCGTAGTTGGCCCCCATCTCCGCCTCCTGCTGTGGCGAAATGCTGGCACAGCCCGAGGAAGTGAGGAAAACCCCTGCGATGGCGAGCGGCGCGAGCCGCAGAAACCGAGTGTTGCTCATTGCGACGATCCCCTTTACCGGACTGAGAGCCTGACGTGAGTTTGCTGACCGTAGCCCGTGATCTGCAGCGTCGCAAGGCACGCGAGCGGAGTGGACAATTCGTTGCTGAAGGTGTGCGAACCGTCGAGGAGCTCCTCAGCAGCCCGCTGATGATCCTCGGGCTTTTATACGCATCGAGTGCACAAACCGAGCCACGTATCAGGGTCCTCATCGAACGCGCCGCCACGGCCCGCGTCCCCCTCACCGAAGTCAGTGACGCCGAGTTCGATTCGGCGGCGGGGACCGAGGCGCCGCAGGGGGTTCTGGCGGTCGCTGAAACCCCTGTCTGGACGCTCGAGACCGTCGCCGCCGCCGGAACTCTTCGTCTCCTCGTCCTCGACGGGGTACAGGATCCCGGCAACGTGGGGACGATCCTTCGCACGGCGGCGGCTTTCTCGGTGACAGCCACCATCACACTTCCCGGAACAGTTGACCTTTGGAACGCCAAGGTCGTCCGTAGTGCGATGGGCAGTCACTTCATCCACCCAACCCTTCACTCTACCGTGGCAGAGCTGGCGGCGTTCCTCAGTGCGCGGGCCGTTCCCCTTTGGGGCGCCGATGCGGCGGGCACGCCGTTGTCGGATATCGCCGTACCACCGCAATGGGCGGTGGCGGTGGGTAATGAAGGGGCGGGCCTCTCACCAGCGATGACCGCTCTGGTCGCCGAGACGGTGGCGCTCCCGACCAGTCCAGCCGTCGAGTCACTGAATGTGGCTGTGGCGACCGGCATTCTTCTGTACGCCTTTCGCTGACCTTCCGTGGATCCGACTCTGTTCATCATCGCCGCATACGGGCTGTTTGGAGCGTGCTTCGGCTCGTTCCTCAATGTGTGCGTTTCGCGTTGGCCGGCGGGGCTGTCCGTCGTTCGGCCAGCGAGTAGGTGCCCCAAGTGCGAGCGTCAGATTCGCTGGCATGAGAACGTGCCGGTGGTCGGGTGGCTTCGCCTCGGCGGAAGGTGTGCGGGCTGCGCGTTGCCGATCTCGATCGAGTATCCGTTGGTCGAGGTCGCAGTGGCCCTGCTCTGGGCCGGCGCTGCGGCGCTCGGGGGTGGCGGGCTGGACTCACTGCGCCTGGCCACGTTTGCCACGATCATGCTCGGCATCACGCTGACCGACGCAAAGCACTACGTGATTCCCGATGGGTTCACGGTGTTCGGATTCCTGTTCGTGCTTGCCACGAGTGTGATCGCGTTCTTCAATGGAACGGTGGAGCCGTGGTTCGCGACGCCGGTGGATGCGATATATGGGGCCTGCGCCGGCGCCGGCTTGATCGCGATCATCGGCTGGCTTGGTGAGGTGGCGCTGAAGAAGGAGGCGATGGGCTTTGGAGATGCAACGCTGATGGCTGTCGTCGGTGCGGCGCTCGGGCCAACGCGCGCGATCGTGACCGTGTTCGTCGCCGCCGCAATCGGCGCCGCAGCATTCCTGTGTGTTGTTTATCCCATCGCATACGTGCGTGCGAAGAGTGCCGGGCGCGAGTTTGAACCTCCGATGGTGCCGTTTGGCGTGTTCCTGGCGCCGGCTGCAGTTGGAATGCTCCTCGGCGGGCAGGCACTGCTCGTGTGGGGTAATACTTTCCTCGGAGTCTCGCAGCCTTGAGCGCTCGCTCGTCCCTCAGATCAATCTCCCGTGCGCCGTTCCATCTTCGCCGTCCTGTATGCGATCATCGCCGTTGCCTGTGACCGCAAACCGCTGCCAAAGGCTGGCGATCTGCAGGGCGAAGTCACGGTCTTGGTGCCCAAAGTCGAGCAGTCTGCAGGGCTCAAGTTCAAGACGCCTCCAAAGGTCGCGTCGCAAACGACGGCGCAGGTTCAGGCCTTTCTCATCGCGCAGTTTGCGCGCCCCTCCGTCCGGCGCGATCTCGACTTCAAGATCGGGGTCTGGAAGCGACTCGGTGTCGTCGCCGATTCCGTCGATGTGGTGGCGCTGCTCACCCGCCTCCTGAGCGAGCAGGTGGTTGGGTTCTACGATCCGAAGAGCAAGACGCTGTACGTGGTGGAAGGGCGCCCCGGTGTGGAGCGCGAGACGGTCATCCGGCACGAACTCACGCATGCGCTGCAAGATCAGTATGTGAATCTGGACTCGATCCAGAACGTCGTCGGTGAAGACGACCGCGTTGAAGCGGCGCAGGCCGTCCTGGAAGGCCACGCGACCGTGATCATGATCGGCAACGCGGCGCGGACGATTGCGTGGGACAAGGCGCGCGAGAGTATTCGCGACGCGCGGGCAGCGAGCCCGCTCTTCGCGGCGGCGCCGGCCTTCATCGCCGAAGGGCTGCTCTTCCCGTACCTCGGTGGTGCGGAGTTCGTTCGCACGGCGATGGGCGATGGCGTGAGCAGCGCCGCACTGCTTCGCGATATTCCCACGAGTACCTCACAGATCCTGCACAGGGAGCGATGGGGTGCGTCGGGCAATGCCGCCGAGTCGGTGCGCATCACACCCGCGGCGGGAGCGACAGTCCGGTATGACAACAGCTTCGGTGAGTTTGAAACGCGGCTGTTGTTGGCCGATCTCACCGGCGATGTCGGTCGCGCCGTTGCGGCGGCGCGCGGCATGGACGGCGATCGGTACGCCGTTGTCGCTGTACGAGGCGGCGAGGGCCTGCTGTGGGCGAGTGTCTGGGATACGCCGCTGGATGCGGAGGAGTTCGCCGAAGCGCTCGCCAGTGCAATCGCAAAGCGGTATGCGTCCAGCGTGGTCTCGGCCAATGGCGGGCGCGAGATCCGGGCGGCAGGGCGTCGGGTCACGATTCGGTCCGAGAAGTCGGGCGAGCGCGACCTTGTCGTGATGGAGGATCTGCCGGCGTCGGGAACGGGGTCAGCGGTTGGTTCGATCGCACTGAGCCCAGGCGCGCGATAACCCGTTCGAACGTCAAGCCGTGGTGCTGACGAGACTTCGTGGACGAAATCCAACAGGCGAACTGTTCCGTGATTCTCGGCGTTTTACAGGAATCGCGCGCCTGAAGCCTACGGCGCGCCCTCGAATCCCCCATATTTCTCAGCATGACTGCTCCAACGAACGAACTACTTGCCCGGGTCGAAGTCCTGTCGGATCTCGAACCGCTCGTAAACGAGTTGATGGTGTCTCACGAGTCGAAGCGTGTGCTCTGGTATCCCAGTGAGCTGCTCGCTCCCCCGCCGGACACCGATCCTGATGTTTACGTAAAGCAGCTGCGCGAGCGGAGCAAGGGGATTTCAACTCCCGCCCGCGTCGCTCTCGCGCTGAACCTGCTCACCGAAGAGGGGCTGCCACACTTTCATCGGCTGCTGGCCGTTTATCTCGGGAGCGATTCCTTCTGGTCGCGCTGGACCAACCTCTGGACGGCGGAAGAGGATCGCCACGGCGCGGTGCTGCACGACTACATGCACGACAGCCGAATCCTCGACAATCCAGTGTTGGAACGGATGCAGTTCGACTACATCAAGGCTGGATTCGAGCCGGTGTGGGACAAGGATCCGTATCGGGTATTCGTGTATACATCGCTGCAGGAACGCGCGACGCAGGTGAGCCACGCCAACACGGGTAAGCTCGCCGGCGAGAATGAGCCGCTCATCGGAGAGGTGTTGTCCAACGTCGCCAAGGAAGAGGCGCGTCACTACACGTTCTACCGTGCGATCTTCAAGGCGGTGATGGAGCGCGATCCGAATCGGGCCATGATGTCGGCTGCCGAGATCATGCCGTCAATCGAGATGCCGGGCGTCGCCATGCCGCACTTCCGCGACATGGCTGACGTGGTGCGTCGCGCCGGGATCTACGGTCCGCGCGACTACCTCAAGATCGTCGAGGAGCTGATCCGCTTCTGGGCGATCGAGGCGGTGACGGGGCTGGACGACATGGGGCGCAAGGCGCAGGAGAAGATCATGGCCGTGCCGGCCCGCCTGCTGCGTGTGGCTGATATGATGGAAACCCGGAGCAGGGCCAAGACCTTCTCGTTCGATGTGGCGTTCGCGCACGAATTTGCGATGGAGTAGCTGACGCAATCGTCGATGCACGATTCCACGTTGAGCGGCGCGCGCCCCGTCCGGATTCAATCAGGGCAGGGCGCGAATTGCTTGCGAGATGAAGAAGGTGCCGACGCCGATGACGGCACCGAGTGCGAAACCGAACTTGATGATCAGGTTGAGTTCGCGCTGCGTCACTCCACGCACAATCTCTTCCACGCGCTCGGTGCTGAACTCGTTCACCTTGCGTTCGATCAGTGCCGGCACGTCGAACTTCTGCACCAGCGCGGGCAGCGACACCACGATCCAGTCCCAGATCGCCGGCGCCAGTACCGCGGCGAGCCGCTGGTTGGCGTGCGCCGGTAGCCACCGTGCGGGGCGGCCGATCGGCGCGTCGAGCGCCCCCTGCACCACGCGCACTGCGGTGTCGCGCACGAACTGCTGCGTCGCTTCACCGCGCAGCCCCTCCAGCACCCAGCCGGCAATGGTCTCGTCGCTCACGCCGGCCAGCAGGTCGTTCAGACGACGGTGTGCCATGCCCTCGAACGCCGCCTCGATCTTGTCGGCCACGAACGCCTGCGTGGACTCGGCGCGCAGCAGACGCAGCGCACCGTTGGACAGCCCCTCGGAGAGCGCCGTGACGCGAGCAGCATCGGCCGCGCCGACGATCTCCTTCAGCGGCTTCCGCAGCAGCGACTCCACACCATCGCGGACCGCCCGCGTGACCTGCTCGCGGATGGCAGGCTCGCGCAGCAGCGACGACAGTTCGTCCACACCCTCGCCCCCGAGTGCATCGAGCGCTTTTTCCAGAGCGCGCTCAGTCACGAGGAAGCGCGCCAGCACCCGTTCGTGGAAGCGCAGCTCGGTCACGAACTTCGACATCACCCCCTGCAATGTGCGCTTCACCCGCTCGCGACTCTCACCCTGCGAGAGCCAGGTGCCGAGCCGGTCCACCGCCACCGGGATGTAGGCCTCGACCGCCTTGTCGAGCATTGCACTCAGCTCGGCAGGCATCGCCTTCAAAAGTGGGTCGTCGCGGGTCAGCAGCGATTCGGCCTGCGCGCGCACGCTGCCAGCCACCGCCGCTGCGACCGTATCGCTGTGCGAGAGTGTGAGTGCCAGCGCACGCCCCTGGTCCATCAAAGCTGCGCGTCGTGGGGCGGGGAGCACATCGGACAACGTCTGGTCACCGACCGCACCGCGCAGTCGCGCCACGAAGGCAATCACCGCTGGACGAGCCTCCTCGCTGTCGGCCCACTTTTCAACGCGCTCGGCCACCGTGGCGGCCACCGCCTGCAACGCCGTGTCCACTTCTCCGCTCATCGACTCGGGCAGCAGGCTGCGCAGTGAGCCGCGCTCGGTCTCGAGCAGCGATTGCACCACCGATGCGACGCGCGCGTCGAAGGCCGTGCGGATTCCGCCGTGGGTCAGCTCCTTCAGCATGTCGTCGGGCGTCAGCAGCTTCTCGCCTACGACCTTGCCGATGCTGGTTGCGAGTCGCGCCTTGTTCTTCGGGATCGCGCCCTGCACACCGAGGAATGGCTTGTGCGGGTTGAAGAGCATCCACACGGCCACCGTGTCGGTGAGGCCACCGGCCAGGCTGTGCAGGACGACATTGAGCGCGAACTCGCGCCAGAGGTGAGGTTCCATGCTACCGGATTCTACGCACCACGCGCCGTGGGTGTGTCAGGCAGCGCATCACGGACGAACAGAACATGCCGGTGCGTTCAAGGCCCGCTGCGGGCAACCGCCGCGGTACGGTCGGGGAAGGGCAGCGCCACCTGCGGTGACTCCTCGATACGCTCCACCGCTTCCGGTGTGCGGCGCTCCGACTTGTCCAGCGGCAGCATCGCCCGGTCCAGTACTTCATCCATCGTCTGCACGAACGTAAAGACCATCCGCTCGCGCACCTCGGCGGGGATATCGCGAAGATCCTTCGCGTTGCCCTGCGGGACGATCACCTCGCGCAGGCCCGCGCGGTAGGCGGCCAGCACCTTCTCCTTCAAGCCGCCGATCTCCAGCGCCTTGCCGCGAAGCGTCACCTCACCCGTCATGGCCAGATCGCGGCGCACGCGTCGCCCGCTCAGGACACTGGCGATGGCGAGTGTGACCGCCAGGCCGGCGCTTGGCCCGTCCTTCGGGATCGCCCCCGCAGGAAAGTGGATGTGCAGGTCGGTGTCGCGAAACTCTTCATCCGGGATGTGCAGCAGTGCGCTTCGCGAGCGGACGTACGAGTAGGCGGCGTCCACCGATTCGCGCATCACCTCCCCGAGCTGCCCTGTGACGGTCATTCGGCCCGAGCCCGGCATCTTCAGTGCTTCGATCAGCATCAGCTCTCCGCCGTTGGGTGTCCACGCCAACCCGGTCACGACACCGACCTCCGGCTCCTGCTCCGTCTCTTCAGCGGCGAACTGCGGCACCCCGAGCAGCTCTTCCGCGCGCTGCGGTGTGATCGTCCACGGCGTGAGTTCGCCCTCCGCCTTGCGTCGCGCGCGCTTGCGCAGCACGGCCGCGACCTGGCGTTCGAAGTTCCGAAGTCCCGCCTCGCGGCTGTAGCGTGCCGCGATGAACTGCAGCGCCTCGTCGGTGAAGACGGCGTCCTGTTCGGTCAGCCCGTGTTCCTCCAAGAGCTTTGGCAGCAGGTAGCGCCACGCGATCTGCACCTTCTCCTCCGAGGTGTAACCCGCGATGCGAATCACCTCCAGTCGATCGCGCAGCGCGGCCGGGATATCGTACAGATTGTTAGCCGTGCAGATGAACAGCACGGAGCTGAGATTGAACGGCTGATTCAGATAGTGATCGACGAATGACTTGTTCTGCGACGGATCCAGAACTTCGAGCATGGCGGCGGTCGGATCACCGGTGGCGCCACCCGTTCCCATCTTGTCGATTTCGTCGATCATGATGACGGGATCACGGACCCCGGTGCGCCGAAGCGCCTGAATCAGCAGGCCCGGCATGGCCGCAACATAAGTGCGTCGATGTCCGCGCACCTCCGCTTCGTCACGCACGCCACCCACCGAGATGCGATGGAACTCGCGTCCGATGGAGGTCGCAATCGCTTCACCCAGCGACGTTTTTCCGGTGCCGGGAGGGCCGACGAAGCAGAGAATCGGTCCCGCCGGATCGCCGCCGCGGAGCTTGCGAACGGCGAGATACTCGATGATGCGTTCCTTCGCTTCGCCCAGGCCGTAGTGGCGCGTATCGAGCGCCGTCGACACGCGATCGAGCGCGATATCGGTATCGCCCGATCGTTTGTTCCAGGGCAGCGAGAGCACCCAGTCGAGATAGGTGCGGAGCACCTGATACTCGCTGCTGGCGGGAGAGAGCATCCGCAGACGTTCGCACTCACGCCGAGCCTCCACGCCGACCTTTTCCGGTAGCTGAGCGTCATCGATCCGGCGAAGAAGCTCGGTGCTCTCACGTTCACCGGGATCGGTTTCGCCAAGCTCCGACTGAATCGCCCGCAGCTGCTGCTTGAGGAAGAACTCGCGCTGGTGCTGCTCGATCTTCACCTCGGTGGTCTTCTTCACATCGTCCATCACGCGGGCACGCGCGACTTCGCGCTCGAGTCGGCCGAGGATGAATCGCAGCCGATCACCGACGTCGAGTTTCTGCAGGACATCGTCCTTGTCGGCGATCTTGAAGTTCAGGTTCGTCGCCGCAAGGTCGGCAAAGCGCCCTGGGTCCGAGACGTTCATCCGCAGAATCGCCGGAATCTCGGCGGGAATGCGATCGACGAGGCTGGCGAGGGTCTCGGTGGCGCTGACGATGCGTGTGACCAACTCCTCGACCTCATACGCGGCCGGCAGAATGTCGGAGGCCGGTGACACGGCCGCGACCACAAAGGGCGCGGATTGATCGATGCGCCGAATGGTGATCCGGCGCAGACCCTGCAGCGTGATCTGCACGGTGTCGCCTGGCAGGTTGATGCGCTCATGCACGCGTGCGGCGACGCCAACCTTCCCGACGAAATCCTGTGCATCCGGTGCGTCGTCCAACTCGCCGCCGGCCACCACCAGCGCGACCACCACACCCGGTTCATCAAAGGCGCGAAGCAGCGCCAGGTTCTCCGGGCTTCCCATCTGCACCGCGATTGTGCCGAGCGGATAGACCATCGTCGAGCGCAGCGCCATCAACGGCAAGGTTGGCGGCAGTTCTGCGCGAAGGATCTCGTCCCGGCGTTGGGAGTGCGTCATCGTGTTGTGACAGAAGGTAAGCACGGGCGCATCTGCCACGTTCGGTAGACGCTAACAATCGTTCAACCTCGGTTGCAACGCCACTGTGCAGGATCGAGCGAGCACACACGCGGTTCCAGCCGAGTGAACCGATGAGTGTCGGCGCGGTTCGCTGATGCTGTTGTCGCGTCGGACACGTTGCACACGTCAGCTCGAGGATCATCAAGCTACGTGCCACTCGGTACGGCGAGCTCATCCATAAATGAGCGTCTCCTCACCCGGGGCACGCAGCCGATGACGTTGCAAGTCGCATCGCGTCACAGCAACGGGCCAACTGTTCCGCCAGAGTTCGCTTGCTGGAGAAAGTTCTATTCGACCGTGAAACGAGCTGTGCGCGATGTCTGATGGGGTGGACTGGAGTCCGGGGACTACGCTCTTTCCCAGCGATATGCGGCGCGAGGATTCTGCGCACCACCCGTGTCGGCGTTCTCCTCGCACGCGGAACAGCACTGTAACTTGTTGAACCTCAAACCTTTGCGTAAATTTCTCGGATATGTTTGACGAGCTCAGCGAAAAGATCGGTGCCGCCTTCTCCAAGTTGCGAGGCAAAGGCGTACTCACGGAAGCCGACATCAAGGACGGTCTCCGCGAAGTACGCCGCGTGCTTCTCGAAGCCGATGTCAGCTTTGGATTGACGCGTGAGTTCCTGGAGCGCGTCGAGAAGAAGGCCGTGGGGCTCACGGCGCTCAAGTCGGTGCGCCCGGAGCAGCAGTTGGTCAAGATCGTGCACGAAGAGCTCACGGCCATGCTTGGAGAGCGCCGAGAGGGGCTCAAGCTGAGCACCGTCCCGCCGACGGTTGTGCTGATGGTCGGACTGCAGGGCTCGGGCAAGACCACCACGACGGCCAAGCTCGCACTGCGAATGCAGAAGGAGCAGCGGCAGGTGCGCATGATCGCCGCCGACGTCTATCGGCCGGCGGCGATCGACCAGCTCGAGACGCTCGGGAAGCAGCTCAACGTCCCGGTGTACGCGGAGCGCGATTCGACCGACGTGGTGCAGATCGTCCGCAACGGCCTTGAAGTGGCGCGTCGGGAACGCGATCGCATCGTCTTCATCGACACCGCCGGACGCCTGCAGATCGACGAGAATCTGATGGACGAGCTGCGCCGGGTGAAGGAGGTGGCGCGCCCCGATGAAATCCTGCTCATTGCCGACGGCATGACCGGTCAGGACGCGGTGCGGATCGCCGAGGGGTTCAACAGCGCACTCGGCATCACCGGCATCATTCTCACGAAGATGGATGGCGATGCCCGGGGCGGCGCTGCGCTGTCGGTCTACGGTGCGACGAAGAAGCCGATCAAGTACATCGGCGTCGGCGAGAAGGTGGAGGCGCTCGAGGAGTTCCATCCCGATCGCATGGCTGGCCGGATTCTGCAGATGGGCGACGTCCTCTCGCTGGTGGAACGGGCGCAGGAGACGTTCGACACCGACGCGGCCAGGAAGCTGGAGAAGAAGGTCCGGAAGGAGGGGATGGATCTGAACGACTTTCTCGGCGCCATGAAGCAGATCGAGAAGCTCGGGCCGCTGGAGGGGATCCTGAAGATGATCCCGGGCGTGAACACCAAGGCGCTGAAGCAGGCCAAGATGGACCCCAGGCGCATGAAACACGTCGAGGCGATCGTGTTGTCGATGACGATGGCCGAGCGGAAGAAGCCCGAGCTGATGAATGGGTCGCGGCGGCTTCGGATCGCGAAAGGGTCTGGCCGGACCGTTTCCGAGGTGAATCGGCTGCTGGACCAGTTCCGTGACATGCAGAAGATGATGAAGAAGGTGGCGGCCGGCGGAGGCCGAAACCCTTTCGGTCGGGGTTAGCTTTGTTGGCTCGGTCGGAAACGGCCGGGGCAGGACCTCGGGTGCGCCGGTCGGATTCTCCACCGGCGCGAGGAGCCCGGGCCGGTGGTGGGAGGGTTCGTGACACCCTTCCGTGCACCGCGTGTGACGGTTCAGGCATGACCGGTCGCTCGACACCACTTCCGTTTGTGAGGATATACACGATGGTTCGTATTCGTCTTCGCCGCGTTGGCCGCAAGAAGGCCCCGGTTTATCGTATCGTCATCGCCGACAGCAAGAGCCCGCGCGATGGCAAGTTCATCGAGATCATCGGTACGTACTCACCGCGTGTGACGGAGGGTGCCGTGACGATCAAGGTCGACCGTGCCAATTACTGGCTCGACGTCGGCGCGCAGGCGAGCGACACCGTGCGTTCCCTGCTCCGCAAGGGTGGCGTGTTGAAGGCCCGTCACGAAGCACGTCTCGCGAAGAAGTTGGCCGCTGCTGCGGTGCCGCTCTCCGAGAACAAGGGCGATTAAGTGAGCGCGCCCGCGCTCATGATCGTCGGGCGCGTGCGCAAAGCTCACGGCATCCGCGGCGAACTGCTGGTGGAGCCGATCACCGACGCGCCCGATACGGTCTTCGTATCGGGCCGTCGGCTGTATGCGGGGACTGCCGCGGGCGATCCGTCGCCCGACGGACAGGAGCTGCACATCACGAGTGTCCGTCAGCATATGGAATCGGTGCGGCTGACGGTGGCCGAGGTGGCCGATCGTGCCGCTGCTGATCTCTGGCGCGGGCGCTTTCTGCTGGCCCCGCAGGATGAGCTGCCGCCGCCCGCTGACGACGAAGTGTATCTGCACGATCTGATCGGCATGCAGGTCGTGCACGTTGATGGTCGGGCACTCGGCGAAGTCGTGGACACGTATGAGTTGCCGCAAGGGCTGATGCTCGACGTGCGGCCAGTCGAAGGTGGGCACACGTACTTCATTCCATGGCGCCCCGAGATTCTGGTGCTGGTGGACGAGGCGGCACGCTGCATCACGGTCGACCCGCCCGAAGGGCTGCTGCCCGGCGAGGACTAGTCGCGTGGGTGCGGTCGATGACGCTGGCGCACGCGCGACGCTGACGATCAACATCATCAGCATCTTTCCCGAGTTCTTTGCGGCACCGCTGGCGATCAGCATTCCGTCACGGGCGGCGGCGGCCGGCAGTGTGATCTACAATCTCGTTGATCTGCGAAGCTTCACGCACGACAAGCACCGCACGGTGGACGACTATCCGTACGGCGGCGGTCCCGGAATGGTGATGAAGCCGACGCCGTTCTTTGAAGCGGTGGAATCACTCGGCGCAACGTCGCCGATCGTGCTGCTGTCGCCACGCGGTCAAACGTTTACGCAGGCCGATGCGCATCGTTTCGCGGCGGGAACAGAGCTCACGCTGCTCTGCGGGCACTACAAGGATGTCGATCAGCGGGTGGCGGACCATCTGGCGACGGAAGAGTTGTCACTCGGCAACTTCGTGCTGAGCGGCGGCGAGCCTGCGGCGCTGGCAATCGTCGATGCGGTCGCGCGACTGCTTCCCGGCGCCATGAGCGATCACGATTCCGCGGCCACCGATTCGTTTTACGGTGGCGCCGGCGTGAGCGCGCCCAGTTACACTCGACCGGAGGAGTATCGTGGGCTGCGTGTGCCCGACGTGCTGCTGTCCGGGCATCATGCGAAAATTGCGGAGTGGCGGCGGGACGAGGGGGCGCGGCGGACCGGCTCCCGCAGGACGAGTGGGAGCGATGCGGCGTCCTGAATGCAGTGGAAACGTCGTATGTCGCTGAGCAACGTTCTTTCTGACCGGTGGTTCTGGGGCCGGAAGATCAGTGCGTTTCGCGGGCTTCGGACTGTGGCGCACGGCGGGCTGATCACACTGGTCGCGGCATCGTGCGGCGGACCGCGTGACTCAGCGGTCGTTGTCGCGCAGGATACGGTGGCTGCTGCGATGGCGCCGGCCGCAGTGTTGTCGCCGCCAGTGATGATCGACACCGGTGCGACGACCGAGCTCGATGTCTGGCCGGTGATTGTGGCGCCAAACGGACAGGTTGCCGAGACGCGACGGATCGTCGAGTTGCTGCAGGCGGATCTGTCGCGCCAATCCGGCTTTGAGACGGCCGTGCTGCTGGCGGGAGGGGACGGCAGCGGGCTTGTGCTGCTGGTGCAATGGAACGATGCTGCCGAAGCGGTGCGGGGGCGGGCGCTGGTCGCCAGCTGGCTCCGAGGTGCCTCGCCAGACACCGTGTCGGCGGCTGCGGCGACGCGCTCGCAGGTGATTGTGCGGCGGACGGTCGGGACAGCGCCGCTGCTCACCGAGAGCGCGATGGTCCAATTCACCCGCTACCTGCTGAAGCCGGGGCAGGCGTTCGCCACCCTCGCCACGCTGGCCGACAGCAGTCTTGCGATCCGCGTGCTGCACGACACCGCGGCGCAGGGCGGGGCGACGCTGGCCGCGGCGGAGAGCGGCACCGTGTACATGCTGATGCAGGCGCGGACTGCGACCGCTCTCGATCCTGCGATGCAGCCGGCCGGTCCGCCATTCTGGGCCCCGTTGGCGGCGCGCGATGAGCAGTTGATGGCGGTCGTCGCGATCGTGCGCCGCCGATGAGCTGCCTCGGCAGGTACTACCATCTGAGAGGGGATCGGGTTAACATTCGCGGCTCACCGAGATAAACCCAGTCGGCGCCGTGGTTCTTTGGCGCCCCGCAGAGCGTGATATGCACCCGTTCATCGAGACCCAGAAAGAGTGGATGCGCGAAATTCCCGCGTTCCGCGCCGGCGACACCGTTCGTGTCAATGTGCGTGTGAAGGAAGGGGAAAAGGAGCGCCTCCAGGCGTTTGAAGGCACCGTCATTGCCCGCCGTGGCAGTGGCGTCAGCGCAACGTTCACGGTCCGCAAGATCTCGAACGGCGTTGGCGTTGAACGCATCTTCCCCGACCATAGCCCGATGCTCGGCGAGATCATCGTCGTTCGTCGCGGTCGTGTGCGTCGCGCGAAGCTGTACTACCTCCGTGGCGTCACGGGCAAGGCGGCCCGCATCAAGGAGCGGAAGGTCCGCGTGGTCGCGAAGTCCGCGAGCTGATTCGAGTCGGTACGCCCCATGCCTGCCCGGATGCAGAGCTGGGGTGAGCTCGAAGCCGCTGCTCGCCTGGGCGGCAGAGCGCGGATCGTTGGCGTCGATGAAGTTGGACGGGGCCCCCTGGCGGGCCCCGTTGTCGCATGTGCCGTGCTCCTGCCAGCTGGATGTTGCGATATCGCCGGTGTCGGCGACTCCAAATCGCTGCGAGCGCCGGACAGAGAGCGGCTTGCCGCTGCGATCCGCGACGTGGCGCTCGCGATCGGATTGGGCGCCGCGAGTGTCGCTGAGATCGATCGCCTGAACATCTATCAGGCCACCGCGCTGGCTATGCGCCGCGCGATCGCTCGACTGTCGGCGCCGTACGATCTGCTGCTGGTGGATGGATCGCCGTTTCCTGCGCTGGGGCTGGCGCACCAGAACGTGATCAAGGGCGACGCGACCTGTTTGAGCGTCGCGTGCGCGTCGATCATTGCGAAGGTGACACGTGATAAGTTGCTGCGCGCCTTGAGCGTGCGGCATCCCGCCTACGGCTGGCAGTCGAACGCTGGATACGGCACCGCGGCGCATCTGGCTGCGCTCCTGACCAGCGGCGCAACCGCGCACCACCGGCGTAGTTTCAGACCGCTCCGCACCGATCCCGATCTCTTCTCATCACTCGAACCCCGCGCATGAGCCCACATCCAGTTTTTCGTGATGACCTTCTCGCTGGTCAGGTCGCCATCGTCACCGGTGGCGCAACGGGAATCGGGCTCGGTATCAGCTCGACTCTGGCGCAGCTCGGCATGCACGTGGTAATGGCAAGCAGAAAACCCGAGCATTTGCAGCGCGCCGTCGAGTCCATCACCGCCGCTGGCGGCAAAGCCAGCTCCGTCCAGGTTGATGTGCGGGATCAGGAGCGCGTGGTGGCGATGGCCAAGGAGGTGCACGACGCGCACGGACGTATCGATCTGCTGGTGAACAATGCGGCTGGAAACTTTTATGCGCCGTCGGAGACGTTGAGTGCGAACGCATGGAAGAGCGTGATCGAGATCGATCTGTTCGGCACGTTCTACTGCACGCAGGCGGTCTTTCCATACATGAAGGCGCAGGGTGGTGGTCGCGTGGTGAGCACGTCCATGACGCTGCACTACCGCGGGTGGCCGCTGATGGCTCACGCGACGGCGGCGAAGGCGGGCGTTGATGCGTTGACGAAGACGCTGGCGCTGGAATGGGCCGATCACGGGATTCGCATCAATGCGATCGCTCCCGGGCCGATTCCGACCGAGGGGGTACGGAAAGCGTTCACGCCGCCGCCTGGCGCGCCTGTGCCAGATCTGTTCAACGTGGACAAGGCGATGGCGTCGTGGGCGAAAGGCGCGATTCCGCTCAAGCGATGGGGCACTCCGGAAGACATTGGCCAGATGGTGGCGTATCTGGCGAGCCCGGCAGGAGACTGGATTACTGGCGCGATTTTCGTTGTCGACGGTGGAGAGTGGCTGGCGAAGGCGAAGCCAGCGAGCTGAGCTATAACTCTGGCACGAAATTCGCCTAGTACGTCAGTGCGTGACGAGAGCCCCCCGCTCGTCCATCACTTTCTCTCTGGAGTTTTTCGATGACAGTCTCCATTCGTTCGAGTTCGGTGCTGCGTGCATCTGCACTCGCGCTCACTGTTGTTTCGATGTCCGCTTGTGTGTCGAGCAAGTCGTTCAATCGCGAGATGACCGCAACTCGTGGTGAGATCGCGACCGAGCGCACTGAACGTCTGCGCGCGGATAGCATTCTCGGGTCCGACCTGAGCGGTTTACGTACCGAACTGAAGAAGGAACTCGCCGACATGCGGGTCGACTTCGATGCCAAGATCGTAGCGGCCGGCGACGGGATGAAGGTCATGTTGCCCGTCTCCTTCGCGTTCGACGATGCGATGGTTAAGGATAGTGATCGTGCGGCGCTCGAGCGCTTCTCGCAGATCGCAAACAAGTATTACCCCGGCTCCATGATCACGGTCGAGGGCTTCGCCGATCCTTCGGGAACGGCGGAGTACAACCAGCGTCTCTCGCTCGCCCGTGCCGAGAATGTGAAGCGTGAACTGGCGACGAAGGGAATGGATGCGTCGATGATTCGCACGATGGGCTTCGGTTCGCTCCGTCAGGTGGTCCCAGGCGCGCAGAAGGATGATCCGGGTGCCGACCGCAACCGCCGCGTGGTGTTCGTGATCGAGAGCGGCGACGCTCGCGCGGCGAAGGCAGTGAGTTCGTCAGAGACGGTGCTGCCGTAACACTCCTCATTTTGTCGCCAGTAGCCGCGACGCTGCGGAACTGATCAAACAGGAGAGGGGCTGAAAGCCGACGCGACGCTGCGTCGGCTTTCAGCGTTGCCGTCACACCTATTCTCTTGACTCGACCACGCCTTTGCGGAGTGGCGCGTTGCACCGGCGGGCGCTGGGAATTGGCGCCGCAGGTGGGAACTGTCGATACCTTGGTGGAGTAGCTGAGGGGTGCGTCTCTGCTCAGCTTCGCTGACAGCTCGTCTGGCCAGTACTCACTGCGTCGCACCTATCCGAGATCGCAGTCCGTCGCGAGTGGTTTGGTGATAGCACTCTAATCTTTGCGTCTCTCCCAAGGTTTTCGTGGCCAACCGTCCCGGTCGTTCGCCAACCTTGCTCGTCAGGATGGGTCTGCTCGTCGCGGCTCTGAGTGGGCTGACGTTCGCCGGAATCTTTCTGACGGAGCGTGCCGACTCACGCCGCGCTGTGAGATTGGCGCTTGCCGATGGTGGGACGCTCGACGATTCGTTGAGCACCGCAGTGCGTGCAAAGCCGTCAGAACGCGTGGCGTTTTCGTCTGCGATTGCATTGGCGTACCTGGCACGCATGGAATTGGGGCTGGGCAGTCCGTTCAGGCTCGTCGATCTGGCGCGCAGTGACCCGCGGCTGCCGGTGGCGTGGCGGGTTCGGGTTGCGAACGCTTTGCTCAATCGGCTGGCGACTGACGGTCGCGCGATGCGAGCGCTTCCGGGTGCGCTGAGCGTAGCGCTGACCACCGACAGCGGGGCGGCCGATGCGTTGTTGCGCGTCGCCGACAGTGCGATCGTGGCCGACGGTGCGACGATGGTTGCACTCGAATCCATCCGCATCGCTGCGGCGCAGGCGAGTGCGCGTGCGGCGTTTCGGCCAGGAGTGGTGCCGTTGATCGACGCGGCGGCGTTGTTGGCGTTCGATCGGGTGCGTGCGCGGCGTGATCTGGACCGGGTGCTGGCAGAGGCCACACGCGGGGATGGCGATGTATTGCGCGTCGTCGCGTTGTGGAGGTCGGAGCGTCGCCTGTCTGTCGAGCAGCCGCTGCTGGCGCAGGAACTGCCAGAGGCGCGCCGTGTCGCCGCGCGCGTGCCGGCGCTACTGGCCGCGCTGGAGGGAGCGGCGAGCAGGCGTGACACCGCGCCGTCTCACCGTCGACTCATTTCCCCTTTGCCGGTCAATGCTGCGCAGGCGTTGTCGCTGTTGATCAGTGTGCGAACGCGTCCTCCGCAGCCCCAGGTGATGCTGAGCGTTGTTGATATTCGCATACTTTCCGCCACGCGTGGACAGCCTGAGCCCCAGTCAGTCTCCCGTTTTCTTCAGCGCGCGTCGAATGAAGAGGGCTTGGTCGTAGGCCTCGCGAGCGCGCTGCGAGATTCGACGGCTCACGCGTCGGCAGCGGCGGCGGCGCTGCTCGCGACGCAGGGGATGCGAACACTGGCGCAGGAAATGGCGTTTCACCCGGGCCAGTTGGCGTTGTTGCCGGAGCAGGTGGTGCAGCGTTACGGGCTCGGATCGCTGACCTTCGCCCCCGACGTACCCGTGGCGTGGCAGCCGTTTTATGCACGGGAGTTTGCGTCGTCCGTGGACGCGCTGCGCACAGTCTTTCCGCGCGCGCAGTTTACCGGGTTGCATGTGCGCTTTGGCGATCGTGTAGTGTCCGGCGCATTGGCGGTGCACGATCCCCGTACACGCACGCTCACGATCCCGCTGGCAACTGGAATGGGAGCGATTGGGCACGAACTCGTGCATGATCTGGATTGGCAGGCGGCGCGTGACTACTCGGGCCGCGAGGGCACCTACGCGACCGACAATGCGCGGAACGGCGCACGGACTGTGCCCGTGGCGGCCCGACTGGCCCGACTGGCGGAGTTCGTGCCGGTTGGGGTGAAATCATCGGCCTACACAACCGAGGCTCGGCGCCCCGCCGAATTGCTGGCGCGCGGCAGCGACTGGTTTCTCGCCGTGTCGCTGGCGCGCCTCGGTCGGAGCAGTGGTGCGCTGAGTTCGGTGCAGGACAGCTGGATTCGAGGGTACGCGTCGGCGGCCGGCCCGGCCGCGTTCGGCGACCATGGCGCGGCGCTGGCCGCCGTCTTTGACGAGATGCCAACCTTCGCCGACCGCACTCCGCTCGCCACTGCCAGACGCGACGATACCAGTCCCGACCTCGGTGCCATCGCGCGGGCTGCGTGGTTTGCGCCCTTGCCGACCCCGGAGTCCGTGCTCGCTCCACCTGGCGGGGGCTTTGTTCCAGTGGCCACCCAGGGCGTCTGCTCACCGGTGGCGAAGCTGCGGCTTGCTTCGATCCTTCCGACCGCGAGGACGGTCGCGGCGGGGTTCATGGAGCCCCGCGTCGAGCGAGCCATGCTGCGATGGGCACGTGGGGCCGATACTGCACAACTGTCGACAAACGTCGCGCTGCTCAGACTCGCGGTAATGGGGGCGCCGATGGACCCGTCGGTGATTGAGACGGCCCGCGCCGCCTGGTTGGCGGCGGCGTGGCGGTCACTTCCCTGTTTGGCCGCCTGATCCTTAAGTTTTCACCGATGCCACGGCTCCTGATCGCGCTCGTCACCATTCTGACCCTGATCCCGGTCACGCTCCTCGTTCCAGGGCTGCGTGAGTTGGTACAGGTGGCGCATGGTGGCAGCGCGTCTGCAGCGCACGCCTTCATGACCGTCAACATGTTGAGCGGAATCATCGCGGTGCCGATCGTGATGCGGGCTCAACGGCGCGTTGGTTCGGTGCGGGTGTGGGTCGCATGCCTGCTCGCCCTCGATGCAGTTGTCTTTCTTGGTATGCGTTCTGCGGGTTCGTTGTCGGCGCTGATGGCACTCAGAGTCCTCGACGGTGCGCTGCACCTTCCGGCGATCACGCTCCTGATGGTGGCTGCGAACAGATTGGCTGGTGAACGACGCGGCGGATCCCTGGGGCTGCTGGGGTCGAGCCTGATGATTGGCGTCGCGATCGGATCGCCGCTTGGCGGACGACTGGTGGATCAGTCGCCCAGTCTCGTGTATTCAGTCGGCGCCGCCATCTTTGTGGCGGCGGCGATGATCGCACTGGGGATCGCGCTTCCGCGTGAAGCACAGACGCGAGTACCGAGTCGGCGCTACGCCTGGAACATGCAGATTCAGCTGGCATGGGTCCCCTTGGCGTACGCCTTCATGGACCGGTTCGTGATCGGTGTGTTCGTCAGCACCTTCACGCTGTTTCTCGGCGAGGTGCATCACGCCACCGGTGCGCAGCGCGGTTCGCTGATGGCGTTGTTCCTGGTGCCGTTTGCGTTGTTGTGCTGGCCGGCGGGGCGGTTGGCGGATCGCATAGGGTGGTATCGCCCGATGGTGATCAGCAATGTGTTGTTCGGGATCGTCTTTGCGCTGTACGCGCAGGTTCCGTTTACGGCGTTGCCATTGCTGATGGTGCTGAGTGGCGTTCTCAGCGCATTGATGTTTGCGCCGAATCTGCTGCTGACGAGTGAAGTGGCGCAGCGTGCAGGCGACGGTGTTTTCGGTGCGTTTCAGATCGCGGGGTCGTTGGGCTTCCTGATGGGACCTGTTCTGGGTGGTGTACTCGTTTCCGTGTTACGGAGTGAGAGCGGCGCCGTGGAGTACGACAAGATCTTTCTCCTGGTGGGTGCGCTGGAGTGTACGCTGGCGCTGGTAAGCGCCGTCGCATTGGGAAGGATGTTGCGCCGACGTGAGCTCCAGCCTCACGGGCGAGCAGACGTAAACGTGATGGCCACGGTCCCGGCGATCGGGTGACAGCGTCACGCTGCATGCGGGACCGCGCGTTCTGACTTGCTCATCGGCGTTGGCGTTGAAGCGTCGTGACGAACGTCGGCCAAAAAAAGCGCCCCGCGAAATGCACTCGCGGGGCGCTCTATCTATGCTACGAAACGATTTACGGCTTGATCTTCCTGCCCGCTTCCGTGGCTGCCGCTCCGGCCTTCTCCATCGCGGTTCCAGTGGCCCTCTTGGCGCTGTCCGCCATCGCGTCCATTGCACCCTTGGCGCTGTCGGCCACAGCACCCATGGCGTTCCTGGCGCTATCGGCCATCGCACCCATGGCGTTCTTGGCGCTGTCAGCCATCGCACCCATGGCGTTCTTTGCACTATCGCCCATCGCAGTTGCGGCCGCGGCCGAGGAGTCAGCGGCCGTCTTCTTCTCGCCGCCACATGCGGTGAGAGCTGCCATCGCCAGCAGAGCGGTGAAAACCGAAGTCGATCGACGCATTGAAGAAATCCTGTCGAGAGGGAAGCGCGATGCCTGAGGAAGTGTGAGAATACACTTATGTCACGTGACGCGCCACGAACCACCAGTTCCAATCAGTTTGTCAGGTTCGGAAATGCAGAGCTCGTACCGATCGCGCAGATAGAAAAGCCCTGCCGATCAGTCCGGTGTTGGTGGAACCATGTCCCGAGTGGGAGTCGAACCCACGACCTACGGATTAAAAGTCCGCTGCTCTACCAGCTGAGCTATCGGGACGACATGCGGATAATCTAGCCACTCAGGGCCCGCCTCGCCGAGCCCTCAGTTCCAGTGCGCCCATCCGCTGACGCGATACTGGGCCCAGGCCAGCGTTTCGTACACCAGGCGTTGCATGACGACCAAACGGTCGGCCGACGAACGCGCGGGCCACCCGGCGGGCCGCCAAGGGGCCGCCACGCAGGTGACGGCGAGGCCGAGCGCTTCCACCGTTGCACAGGCTCGGCGCGTATGCATCGGCGAGGTCACAACCGCAACGCGCCGCCACCGCTGCAAAAATCCACGCCGCGCCAGTTGCACCGCCTCATCGCGGGTGGAGGCGACGGAATCGATCCATTCGACGGTGCCGGTCGCGGGTACCAGCGCAATCAAGGCGCGCTGATCAGCCGCCGACGACGCGCCACCGTTGCGTTCGTCGAAGCGGACCACGCTCACCAGCAGGGGAAGCGCTGGGCGTCTGGCACGCAGGGCGATTCCCGTCAGCAGCCGATCGATCCCTTCGCCAGAGACGAGGCCACGCGAGTTGACGTTGTTCGAAAAGACAAACACCGCGTCCACGGCGTCGAGTGTCACGGGATCGTTGCGCACAAAGGGCGCTGCCAGACGCGGCACGATCGGCGACCAGATCCCGATTGCCGTGATCAGGATCATCACCGCCGTGATGGCAGAGAGGGGTCGCAACCACCAACGACCGATCAGTGCACCGACGAGTGCCGCCGCGGGAATCGTGAGCGTGCGATCGACACCGAATGCTGCCGGCAGCCCGAGCAGCCATGCGGTCGCCAGGAGCAGCAGTGCCACGACTGCTCCCTGCAGCGGCGCTTCGGCGCCCTGCCTGAACTTTGCAACTGTCACCATGCGCAAAACCTACTCACGCCGATCGTGGTCCCCGGCGCTCAGTCGCCTGGCAGCATGACCCAGACGGCGGGGCGCCCGACGTTGCAGTGCACCGCGCGCGCGAGCAGGCCGACCCCGGCCCAACTGAGATACAGCATCATCCGCGTTGCATGCCACGCGCCCGGTGAGACCACCACAGGGTCGGTTGGTTGGATGGTGCCCTCCAGCCGCCGTATCCGCGATTGGCGCGATGGCACGGGGTGGAAGATGGTCTCGACACGCGGGCTGCGCTCCGCTTCGTCATCCTGCCACCGATCGAGTTGGGTGATGGTCGCGGTGACTACCTCAGCGTCGTGCGAACTGCGCGCCCAGCGATCCGCAGCGTACACCGCGGGGCGTGAGAGCGACGGAAGAATGAGCACGCCGACAAAGGACCAGAGCGTGAACCACGCGATGGTCGTCACAAAACCCGCCGCAGTCACGAGATCGGCGCGTGGGGCGGCGGTGGCAAGCACAAAGCCAAGGGTATTCCACGCGATCGCAACCAGCAGGCCACGGCGACGCAGACCGAGTGCGCGGACGCCGGTACGTCGCGCCAACGCCACGACGAGCTGCTCCGGTGAGAGAGACGTCACCCATCGCTGTGGCACCCAGAGGTGCTTGGCGTCTGTACCCGTCCACGCCCCGACGAAGGAGGGATCGCTCACGCGGACTTCTCGCACGGTGTGCACCGCGATACCGGCGGCGCTTGCGGCGGCCTGCAGATCAGGCGAAGAGTCGATGGGTGACAATCCACCCACGAGCCACGCGATCGCCGACTGACGACTGACGAGCACCGCCTGCAGCAGCATGAAGACCAGAGTGGCGTAGAGCATCCCAAACTGTTGCGCGGTGCGCAGCAGCAGCGCAGCCGCGAGCGCAAACCAGAACCACTGCACGGTGACACCGCGCATCCAACTGGCGAGCCAGGCCAGCACTGAGGTCCGCTCACGTACCACGACTGCCCCGCCGAGCACGTCGATCGGGAAGAGCACTGCGGCGTGAATCATCCATGCAAACGCCACAAAGGCGAGCGCAGTCGTGAACGACGTGTCTGCCAGCGGGTGTATGAAACGATGCGGGAGATCGAACAGGATGGTGGCGGCGCAGAGGATCACGGTCGTGCCAACGCCGGTGATACCAAGCCAGAGTCGCTGTCGTGCGTATGTCATTCGCTGGTGAAGAGAGTGTGTCGATGCAGAAACTTACCTGACGGCGACGTGGGCGGCGCCGAGCACACGACCGGCGAGCGCCACACCGCTCAACAGCGCGCCCTCGACACGGGGGCCACCGCACCAATCCCCGCCGGCACCCAGACGAAGCGTCGCGTCGTACAGCGCGGCGTCGGGGGTGACGGGATCGGGCAGTGCGTAGAGCCAGCGATGCGCGATGCTGTGCACTGGGGTGATCGGCACGCCGACCGCGGCTTCCAGTGCGGCGGTCATAGCAGCGGTGACATCGTTCGCCTCGTCGGCCAGATGTTCGACCGTCCACGCCCGCGTCGCGTGCAGCACCCACGTCTCATCTGCGGGACGACCGGGCTTGCTGGCGTTTCGACTGATCCAGCTGAGGGTCGGATCGTCGTTGAGGAATGCGCCGTTCCACGCCACGGGGGGACGCTGATCGAGTACGAGCATCGTGGCCCACGTGGGGTGCATGACCGCCGCGCCGGCGATCGCGGCCAGCGCCGGTGCACCGGGAGCGAGGAGCGTCTGCGCCTGGTGCGAAGGAATGCAGCAGAGCACCACGTCGAATGCACCGAGATCGGCGCCGGTGTCTGCCACCATTCGCCACTGTTGTCCCTCCCGCTCGATGTGTCGCACGGTTGTTTCCAACCGCACATCGAGATCGGCAGCGAGGTGGGCGCCGAGTGCGCTCATGCCGGGGACGGCCACCCACCGCCTGACGCCCGCCTTGCTTGGCTGCCAGACACCGCCCTCGCGCACCGCCAGCGCGCCATCCCAGGTGGCGATCACGCCGCGCTGACGCCATGCATGCACCAACGGCGACAGCCGCGGGTCACGCACGGTGAAGTACTGCGCGCCGTGATCGAACTGCCAGACACCGTCGCGACGCGTGGCACAGCGCCCTCCATAGCCGCGTGATTTTTCAAACACGGTGACCGCCACGCGGTGGTCGGCCAGGGTGCGCGCGGCGGTGAGTCCCGCCAGCCCCGCGCCGACGATCGCGACCTTGATCGTCGGCGTGTGCTGTGATCGTTGTACGTGACGCGTGTACTTCTCGACATTGATTCGCGCGGCCTGTTCGACGGTCGCACGACCGCGAACGTTGCCAAGGATGCGGTTGGGCGGAGTGAACGGTCGGTCGAACTGTCCGAGACACCAGAGCAGCCCACCGTACGAGGCGGGATCGCGACCATCGAGGGCGTAGCGATGATTCAGATCGATGGAAAGGGCCAGCGCACGTTCGGCGTTCGGCGTCCAGCCGGTGAACGCCTTGCCCCACGTCATGCGCACGTTGTTGTGGATCTCACCGTGTGCGAGCAGCGATTGCTGCATGGCGTTCCAGAATGCGTCATCGGTGCGGCCGCGTGCCAGGCGCTCCCAGTCATACAGGACACGCGGATCTGCCTCGTGCTCGCGCAACGTGTTACGCGCCCAGGTGGGCAGAGCATCGACGGTGGCATGGTCTGCGCGGTGGTGACAGAACGTGTAGGCGAGCTCTCGCCAGATGAGCAACTCATCGAGCCACTTCTGCGCGCCTTCACTGGTGCAGGTTGCCGCCTCACGTGCAAGACGAAGCGGCGACACCATGCCGTAGTGCAGATACGCCGACATGCGGCCGACGCCGTCCCCGCGCGTCGGATCGTTTCGATTGCGATCGTAGCGGTCGAGCCGGCCGGAGGTGACGAAGTCGCGCCACCGTGCGTAGCCCGCGATGCTGCCGCCGCGCGTATCGAATACCGGACCGACGCTGTGATCAATCTGACAGCTGGAAACCAGCTCGGCGAGATTCGCCGATGCGAGATCGACGGGCGTGAATGGAAGGGTTGGTACGAAGTCGTGCGTTGCAGGCTCGACGACCGGCCACCCGACAGACAGGCGCGCACGGCGGAGTGGCGCCGTCGCGTCGCGGTAGTGGAACGCACGGTCGTAGGCTTTGGTGGTACAGGTCACGGGAACGACGCAAGCCGTGTCCACTTCCCACAGCGGCGCCGCGATACTGCGACGGAGCGACTCGGTCCATTCGCGCAGTGGTGCCACCGGCATGAGCTCGGTGACCACGAGTGCGGCGCGCGCCGCGAGCGTGGTCAGGTGCCGCCCGCGATGGCCGTCGCGCTCGAGGTGAAAGGCCGTGCCAATCCGACGCGCGGCCAGCTCGGCGGCGAAGTCGCGCGCGCCTTCGAGGATGAACACATGGTGGCGATCGCTCGCGTACGGATACCGTTCCGAGAGGGCGTGGTAAACGAACACCGGCAGATTCCGCACCGCGCCGACGCGGAGCGCGACATCGAGGGCAGGGTTCTCATGAGCACGGAGTGCAGTACGTGCCCAGTACAGGATGTACTCACCGCTTGCGACGAGATCGGCGGCTGGCAAGGCGGTGGCGACGCGTTCCGCCAGATGCGGAGGGAGCAGCTCATCGAATAAGGGCACAGATTTCGCCGGCAGGTGAATTCGTTCGTGCACAGGGGTTACTTGTGAGGGAGAAGCTGACGACGGTCGGCTTCTGTTCCCAGGGTGGAGGCGAGCAGAGCGCCAGCGCCACCCAGTGCAATGCGCCGTGTGGAGGGATCGAGGGTGAATTCTGCAGACCAGTTGCGCGTGGTGGTGGTCGACGAGCACGCGCTGGTTCGCGCCGGATTCCGGGCGCTTCTGCAGCGCGCCGACGAGATCAATGTCGTCGCCGATGTGGCGTCGGCCAGTGAGGGGATCGCACTGGTGCGCCAGACGCAGGCGCAGGTGTTGCTGGTGGATCGTCCGAGCGGCGGCGAGGATGGCGCGGCGATCGCCGGGCTGTTGGCCAGCGCAATGATGCATACGAATCTGCTCGTCATCACCCGCATGGGGTCGCAGGCGTCGCTCGAGTCGCTGCTGATGGCTGGCGCGCGTGGCTACCTCACGCGCGCGGCCACGGAGCGGGATCTGATCGAGGCGGTGCGCTCGGTCGCGCGCGGTGCGTTGTATCGCGGTCCCGTGCTGGCGGCGCATCGAGTGACCGCGCGGCCGACGGCGTCCGGCCAGAATACGGAGCGCGAGGAGTTTGATCGGCTTACCGATCGTGAGCGAGAAGTGTTGCTCAGCACGGCGCACGGCTATTCCGCGCCTGAGATCGGGGCAAGGCTGCAAATCAGTGCGAAGACCGTTGATACGTACAAGCATCGGATCCACGAAAAGCTCGGATTGCATCACCGGACTGATTACGTGCGACTGGCGCTCAAACTCCGGCTGATGGAATCGGGGTGATCGTCGGCAACGTGTCATCCGTCCACGTTTCACGACACCGGTTGCCCGCCACACTCCCTGACTGCCATGTCCATCACAATTCGCACGCTCAACGCGACTGACGCAAAGGCGCTTCTCTTGTCGCATCATGTGGGACGGCTGGCGTATACGTACAAGCAGCGGGTGGATATCGAGCCGCTGCACTTTGCCGCCGATGGTGAATGGATTTATCTCCGCACGGGACGGGGAACCAAGGTGACGATGCTCGAGCATCAGCCGTGGGTGGCCCTCGAGGTCGACGAGGTGCGTGGTCTGTTCGATTGGCGGAGCGTGGTAGTGCACGGCAGCGTGCAGATTCTCGATCCCAGCGATGGACCGGACGCTCTGGCGCGGTGGGAGCATGCGGTGGAGGTGTTTCGCCGAGTCGTGCCGCAGGCGTTCGCCAACGGAGATCCGACGCCTCAGCGCGATGTGATGCTGCGTGTGCACATGTCGCATATCGAGGGGCGCGAAGCGACCGCGGCGGCGGAGTGAACCGTGGCAAGCGGGGCGGCAGTCTACCGTGTGTCAGCGCTGTGCAAAGCGTTCCCGAGCGCAGTCGGATGTGAATTCGCAGCTCGATCGGCGGTGTGCGGTGGAACCAGGTTGGTCTTCGAGCCGTAGGCAAACCGATGTCGCGTCGCGACGCCGCTGTTACGCCGAAAGTCCATAGGGAGGTTATCGTTCCCCGTATGAATGGTTCGCTGATATCCCGCTTGTTGCGTCGCGACCTGTTTTGGTACTACAGGCTGCGCCTGAGTCCCGACATTCCGGTGGTCTGGCGGAATTTCTGGTTACTGATGACGCATATGGGTGGTGCACGGATCACGATCGCAGCCTGCCTTCTTGGGCTCTGCTTTCCCGTCAGCCGGTACGCCGCTGCGCATACGGCGGTGGCGCTGCTGGTGGCGTTCCTGATCTCACAGATCATCAAGCGCAGCGTGAGCCGTGAACGGCCAGCCGAAACGCGCTGCGGCAACACTGTCATCGAGGCGCCAGACCGTTTCAGCTTTCCGAGTGGGCACTCGGCGGCGGCGATGGCCGTCGCGGCGATGTACGCCCTTACGTTTCCGTCACTGGGCATCTGGTTGCTCCCGATTGCCGTGATGGTTGGGTACAGCCGCGTGGCACTCGGAGTTCATTACCCGCTGGATGTGATTGCGGGTCAGGCGATAGCGCTGTTGACCGCCGGACTGTTGCGGCTCTGGTAGGGCGCGCGCGTCAGTGGCATCGCGTTACGCCATTAGCGGTCGAGTGGTCAGGGAGTGAGGGAAACGGTGGGCTTTGGTCGGTTTCGCTGCCCACTGATGGCGGCTAGACTCGACAGTTCGAGCTCTGAACCCGCGCCCTGACCCCTTCACCCCATCCGATGCATCGTTGCCTTCCGATCGCGGCGGTACTGCTGACCGCCGCGTGCGCGTCCAAAGCACCGACGATTGCGCCAATGCCCGCATCGGGGGAGAGTGGTGCCTCACGGGCGACTGGGCCGATGGTGCCGGCCGACGTCGCGCCGCTGGTCCCGACGGTGAGCGACTCGGAAGTGACCATACGGGCTGCGGCGATCTTTGACGGCGTGCTGGCTGGTGGACCAGCAAATCAGGAGGCGCGCGCGACGTGGGACATCGACGTCCGCAGCTATGAGACCCGGGAAGCGGTGACCCAGTACATCGGCATCTTCACCGGGCGGGCGCGTGACTACATGCAACGCAGCATGAGCCTTGGCACGCGATACGATGCCATGCTGCGGAGGAAGTTTCGCGAGTCGGGATTGCCGGAGGACATGACGTATCTGGCGCTGATCGAGAGCAGCTACATGCCGCACGCCTATTCGCGGGCGGCGGCGGTTGGAATGTGGCAGTTCATGGCGCCAACGGCGCGTGGCATCGGGATGCGCGTGGACTGGTGGGTGGACGAGCGCCGCGATCCGATGCGATCGACCGACGGCGCGATCGACTTTCTCACCGATCTGCACGATGCGTATGGGAGCTGGTACCTGGCGGCGGCGGCGTACAATGGTGGGCCCGGCCGCGTGTCGCGCGGGCTGAAGCGATTCTCCGATGCGATGGACGGTTCGGAGGGGGAGGATCGATTCTTCACGCTGGCGGAGCAGCGGTACCTGCCGAGCGAGACGAAGGCGTACGTGCCCAAGCTGATTGCCGCGGCAATGGTAGCCAAGGAGCCGACGCGGTACGGGCTTCGTGTGGATACGCTGCCTCCGTACCAGTACGACTCGGTGAACGTGAGCGGGGGAACGGCACTGGCAGCGGTGGCGCAGGCGGCGGGGACCTCGCTGGATGTAATCCAGGATCTGAATCCGCACTTTTTGCGCGGTGTCACACCACCCGGCGAGATCTCGGAGTTGCGCGTTCCGCTCGGCGCATCGGCGGCATTCGACTCGGTGTTCAACTCGCTCCCGGATTCTGTGCGCAGTGGCTGGGTCGAGCAACGGATTTCCGTGGGGCGGAGTGCGCAGCTGATAGCAGATGAGGCAGGGATCCCAGTCAGGGCGCTACGGTGGGTCAATCCGAAGCTGTCACTCGACAGCCGCGGTCGGGTTCGCGCCGGTACGCTGTTGCGGGTGCCCACTGCGGCGACGATCGCCGGCGCTCGGGACGTGCCCGATCCGTCTATCGCTCGTTACGGCAGCAGCGGGAACGCGCTTGCCGCAAAACGGGTGCGCGTGCGCTCAGGGGAATCCCTTGCCAGCGTTGCGCGGCGGAGCGGTGTGTCTGTGGCGCAGCTGAGATCCTTGAACCGGATCAGAGGGTCGCGGGTGCGTGCGGGTCAGGTTCTGGTGGTTCGCCGCCCATCGCGGAGCGCAGTCAGCGCCGCGCGACGCGACGCCGCACGACGAAGTGCGACGGTCGGCGGGAAGCGCTGTACCTCGCGGGTGGTCCGCACGAACGGAAAGCGCCGGACGGTGAGAAGCTGTGTGGCACTGCCGCGTGCCGCTACCGCATCAGCGCCGCGTTCGACCATCAGGCAGAAGGCGACGGCGCGTCGCGCCGGTAGCGGTACAGTGTCGACGCCGGCGAAGCGGAGCGTCAGGAAGTCGGTGGTCCGGAAATCGAAAAGCGGGACGCCGAAGAGAGCGTCCCGCTAAAACGACTTACGCCTGCTGGAACCTGCGCCTCCCATAAGATCAGCGCCTACCCAAAGAAACCTGCGCCTGCTCAGCGGGCGCGGCACTCAATCATCAGAACGCCTCGTCGCGATTGATTTCGCCCTGACCCGAGCCGATCCGCTGTACCCGCGCATGACCTTTGTGTCGTAACCGTTGGACGGGTCGAGACCGAGCGCGAGTTCGTTCTCCACGGCCAAACCGCCACGGTTGTATGTCAGCAGGGCAAGCTTGACGTTGCCCCGGCGCTCATCGATCAGGTCGCGGAGATAGCGAAAGCCGATCCGAAGATTCGTTTCACGGCTGTAAAGCTTCTCCTTGGTGATCTTCGGGTCGTAGTACCGTGCGGTGGGGAGCATCACCTGGGTGAGCCCGGCGGCGCCCACGTGACTGGTCGCACGCTCCTTGAACTGGCTTTCGACGTTCACGAGGCGGAAGCCAAGTTCCGGATCGATCCCAGCTTCGACCGCTGCATCATGAATGGCTCGCGCCAGCTCGGTGTCGACCATCCAGCGGCGCGAAAATGTGTAGATCCTGTTCCAGCGCTGCAGGCGCTGGGTGGCGCGTTGCGCCGATTCGGCGGCATTCTCGCGCTCAGCTGACGTGGCGACGGTCGCGGACGAAGCACCAGCCCACGGTCGGACAACGTCAGCACGAGCGTCGAGCACCATCGGACGACGACCCACCGCGAACGCGGTGGCTACTACACCTGCAGCAATGATCCAGCGGCGAACTCGACGGCGAAACCTTTCCGCATCACCGCGATGAACGTAAGTGCCACGTAAGTCGAGCATCAGTGCAACCCTCGCGTCAGGGGCGCGCCACGTTGGAACATCGAGAACTCTCCTCGAGGGTCCGCTGCGTCAGCGCCAGTGGCGCGAAACACTCCGCCTGTCCGGCCAGCGAAATGCATCGCAAAACAGAGGAGGAACGACGCAGCACCTCACGGCGCGCTTTCGCCCTCCGGTTGCGAACGGCGCCAGGAACCTGAGCGCCCTCCGTCCTTCGACTCCACCTGAATGTCGATCAGGACCATCCCTCGATCGACCGCCTTCGCCATGTCGTACACAGTCAACAGAGCGACGGACACGGCGGTCATCGCTTCCATCTCCACTCCTGTCGGTCCGACCGTCCGAACCGACGCCCAGGCGCGAACACCAGGAAGAGTATCGTCCATCTCGAGCGCAATCTCCACACCACGAAGTGCCAGAGGATGGCAGAGGGGAATCAGATCTGCGGTTCGTTTCGCAGCCTGAATGCCGGCAATTCTCGCCACCGTAAGCACATCACCCTTGGGCAGTGCCTGCCGCTGGATGAGGTCAAATGTAACCGGTGACATCCGGATTGCTCCAGACGCGACCGCAATTCGGTCGGTTTCCTGCTTGCCGGAGACGTCAACCATTCTGGCATGTCCCTGGCTGTCAATATGGCTGAGTTCGATTGGATTCATCCGTTTACCCCGAGCGAGTGAAGCTCTCGGAGGAGCTCGGCGGTAATGAGGGCAGGATTCACGTTGTGTCCGGTACGATTTCTTGCGGACTCGACGGCATCCTGTGCACGTGTGAGCGCGACCGAGGATGGTGATCCGGAGTGGACTGCATCCTGCAGACGCTCGTGGAGCTGCCCTTCGAGGGCATCGAGGGCATCGGCAAATGCGCCGCGGGCGCCTGAAGGTTTCTCGGAGAGGATGGCGACGAAACGACCGGAGGCGTCCATGGAAAGCGCCTTGAGCCAACCGCCGGCGTGCGCCGCTGCCGACTCATGCGCGGTGCCCTCGAGCAACAGCCCGGGCGCGCCCGCAGCTCGCTCCACCGCCGCAGCGCTCAAATGGCCGAGCTTGGAACGCACACGTTCCGAGGATGCCCAGCTTATCACCTGATCGGGGAGAAGTGGTGCAACTCGTACCGCAACCACACGCGAACGGATGGTTGGCAGGAGTGCGCCGGGTTCGCTCGACGTCAGAATCAGCGTCGTATCGGGGAGAGGCTCTTCGAGAAGCTTCAAGAGTGCGTTCGCGGCCTGGTCGCTCCCCTCCTGTGCGATCATGCGATCGGCGTCGCCAAGGATCATCACCTTCCTTTTCGCCATCGCGGGGGCGGTGGCGGCGGCGCGGACGAGCGAGCGAATCATCTCCACGAAGATCCCGTCGCTCCCGCTGCTCGGCCCCCACAGCCCGCCGGCCACGGCGCGGTCGCGCATTGCGCCACGCATCACGCCGAGCGCCTGTTCAGGGGACGAATCAACGATATCGGCGCGTGGAACCGGAAAGAACCAGTAGAGGTCGGGGTGCGTCAGATCCGTGCTGTACCGGCAGGCCTGGCATGCGCCGCAGGGCGAGGAGGCATCGGCACAAAGCAGCGTTTGAGCGAGCCAGAGCGCGAGTCGCTGTTTGCCGACACCACGTGCGCCGTGGAGCATGACGGCGCCCGGCATCGTGCCGCGGTTGATCGCGACCAGGAGCCGTTGACGGAGAGCGTCGTGCCCGACGAGCGGAGCCAGCGGCATGGGGTCAGGAAGGAAGGAGACGAGCGTATGCGTCGAGCACGGCGTCGCGGGCAGACTCGGCGGTCGGCCCGACTGCCGAGAGGTGGCCCATCTTTCGTCCCGGCTTTGCCAGTTTCTTGCCGTAGAGATGTACACGTACGCCGTTGACCTCAAGGGCCCGATGCCACGCCGGCTGTGTGCCGTCCGCAGGCCAGAGATCGCCGAGCACATTCACGATCGCCCCGGACGCCAGTAAAGCGGTGCTGCCGAGCGGGAGTCCGCAGACGGCTCGCACCTGCTGTTCGAACTGGCTGGTGAGGCAGGCTCGTTCGGTCGCGTGGAAGGTGTTGTGCGGTCGCGGCGCCAACTCGTTGACGAGGAGCGTGTCGCTGGTGGTGACGAAGAGTTCGACGGCGAGCAGCCCAACGATTCCCAGTTCGGCCGCGATCGATGATGCGAGCGTGATGGCCGCTTCGGCAGTACCCTCGCTGATCGGAGCCGGCGTCATCGCCCAGGTGAGCACGCCGTTGTCGTGGTGATTCCACGAGACGGGGAAGGTGCGCACCTCTCCGCTGCTGCTCCGGGCGACCATCACCGAGAGTTCGCCGGCGAGCTCGATCCACTGTTCAACGACAACCGTTGCGCGCTCCGTGAGCGCGCTGGCCGCGGGGAGGTCATGAATCGAGCGAATACGCGCCTGCCCACGGCCATCGTAGCCGCCGCTGGTCGTCTTTGCGATGCTGCGACCGAGGATTGCGAATGCGTCGGCGACTTCGCGGGGCGAATGCGCAATCTGGAACGGGACAACGGGGAACCCGTTCTGCTGCAGCCACGCCTTCTGTCGCCCGCGATCCTGAACGATGTGAATCGGCGCGGCGCCCGGATGTACCGGCGCGTGCAGCGATGCGGCGGCGATGCTGGCGGGTGCAACCTGCTCGATATCGAGTGTGATGACATGGCAGGTTCGTGCAAACGCGCTGGCGGCGTCGATGTCGTCGTAGGCGGCGGTGACGACATGCGAGGCGACCGCGGCGGCGGGGCAGTCCGGGTCAGGATCGAGCACATGAACGTCGTATCCCATTGACCGTGCAGCGAGCGCCGACATCCGTGCCAACTGTCCGCCGCCCAGGAACCCGATGGTGCTTCCGGGCAGGACGGGCGTCATGCTGACGGAGCGGGTCGTGGGTCCGGGTGGTCGAGCACGTCCTGTGTGCGCGCGGCGCGCCAGGCGCTCAGGGCGTCGTGGAGCGCGGGATCGGTGGTGGCGAGGATCTGCATCGCGAGGAGGGCCGCGTTTATCGCACCGGGTTGACCGATCGCCACCGTCGCGACCGGAATCCCTTTCGGCATCTGCACCATCGAGAGGAGCGCGTCGATGCCGGCGAGGGCCGTGGCGGCGACAGGCACGCCGATGATCGGCACCAGCGTCTTGGCCGCGAGCATGCCCGGTAGATGCGCTGCACCGCCGGCGGCGGCGATGATGACGCGCAATCCCCGGCTCCGAGCCTGCTCGGCGTACACGAACATCTGGTCTGGCGTGCGGTGTGCCGAGACGACGCGCACTTCATGCGGAACGGCAAACTCCTCGAGGAGTTGCACTGCCGGCGCCAGAATCGGGTAGTCGCTGGCGCTGCCCATGACGACGCCGATGAGTGGCGTGGGGGGAGTCGAGGTGTTGGTCACACGGCAAATATGGCGGGTTGAGGCGACGAATGGTGTGTCCGGTGGTCTTGAGTGCGCGATGGTCGTGATGGATCCGAAGCGCAGCGCGTTACGTCTGGCGCGGCTCGGGTGACCAGAGCGGAGTGAATGACTCGCTGGTGGCGTCGTAGAGCCTGACCGCACCCGGCGCACGCCACTTCGCCAGCTGGATGATCTGCCCGGTGTGATGGCTGATGTGTTCCACCACGTGGTAGATGGCGTCGAAGACGGTGGTGTGTGCGCCCTGAATCACTCGCGCTTCATCCAGCTGCGCATCGCTGAGGCGCAGGAGCAGGCGATCGATTTCGTGGAAAGTCGTGGCAAGGCTGGCGAGCAGCTCTGCCTTCGTCGCGCCGACGACGGCGCCGAACTCGCCATCGCGATCGCGTGTACCGGCATGGCCGCCAACGCCGCCGAGAATCCACTGGCGGGCGTTCCCGTCGATGTGCAACAGGAGGTTGCCGATGCTGTTCGACGATGGATTGGGGCGCCACCAGAGATCCGCCTCGCTGAGCGGCGCCATCGCAATGCGAATCTTTGGCAGATAGTCATCGAGCAGAAAGTTCCGCGATGCGGTGAGGAATCGTTGGGACATCGGGAGTTCTCCTTATCCGCGCATGGCGGCGACGGCAGCGAGGCGCTTATCCTCGTCGAACGCGTTCTCGCTGCGTGAGATGACCAGCGTCGCCACGCCGTTGCCGATCAGATTCGTGATGGCGCGCGCTTCGGACATGAACCGATCGACGCCGAGCAACAGGGCGATACTTTCGACGGGGATGATCTTCATTGCGCTGAGGGTGCTGGCGAGCACGATGAATCCGGAACCCGTGACACCGGCGGCACCCTTCGACGTGACCATCAGCACCAGCAGAATGCTCAGCTGCTCGCCGAGACTGAGGTCGATCCGGTTGACCTGCGCAAGAAACATGGTCGCCATCACGAGGTAGATCGATGTGCCGTCGAGGTTGAACGAGTATCCGGCGGGAATCACCAGACCGACGACCGTCTTGTCACAGCCGTAGCGCTCCAACTTGGAGAGCATGCGCGGCAGTGCGGCTTCGCTGGAGCTCGTGCCCAGCACGAGGAGAATCTCATCCTTGATGTATCGCAGGAACTCCAGCAATCGAAAGCCGTACAGACGACAGATCAGTCCGAGCACGACGAAGATGAAGATGGCCATGGTCAGATAGACATCGAGCATCAGACGGCCCAGCGGGAGCAGCGTCCGAAGTCCAAAAGAGCCGACCGTGAACGCCATCGCACCGAAGGCGCCAATGGGGGCCACCTTCATGACCAGTGCGACGATTCGGAAGAAGACCTGCGACGTCCGGTCGAGCACATCGACGAGTGGTTTCGCCGTCGTGCCGAGTGCTGTCAGTGCGACGCCGAACAACACGGCAAAAAATACGATCTGGAGAATCTCGCCCTTCGCGAATGCGTCAACGACGCTGCTCGGGACGATATGCGTGATGAAGTCGACGAATTGCATGCTCTCGCCGGCCTGGGTGTACTGCGAAATGTCACCTTTCGTGAGGCCCGAGACGTCGACGCCATCGCCGGGACGGGTGACGTTGACGACGACGAGCCCGATCGCGAGGGCAAAGGTGGTGACGATTTCGAAGTACAGGAACGCCTTTCCCCCGACCTTCCCAACCTTCGTCAGATCGGCCATGTTCGCGATGCCGAGAACGATGGTGAGGAAGATGATTGGCCCGATGACCATCTTGACTAACTTCACGAAGGTGTCGCCGAGCGGTCGCATCGCCTTGCCGACGTCTGGTGCGATGGCGCCAAGAAGCACGCCGATCGCGATTGCGGTGAGCACCTGGACGGTCAGGTTGGAGGCGAGGCGCTTCATGTCGGATCGAATGGGGAGAGACGAATGCACTGCGGATGGGCTGGCGCGAATATAAGGTTGCGGCGTGCTGCTTGACGTTTGGCAGCTTGGCGGCGTGATACTGGCGTCGATCCTCGGTGGCGCGGCGAATTCGGTGGCCGGTGGTGGAACGCTCCTCACTTTTCCGGCGCTGATCGCTCTCGGTGTTCCGGCGGTGGCGGCGAACGCCACATCGACCGTTGCCCTGTGGCCCGGCGGCTTCAGTTCAATGCTCGGCTATCGTGACGCGGTCCGCGGCGCACGCTCCTGGGCGCGAGCGCTGATCGTGCCGAGCCTACTCGGTGGGCTCACCGGTGCGTGGTTGCTGACGCGCACGAGCGATGCGCAGTTCAAGGCAATCGTACCGTGGCTGGTGCTGGCGGCCACGCTGGTGTTTCTCTCGCAGAAGCAGCTTGGCGCCTGGCTTCGTTCGCGGCTCGGCGGTATCGCGCATCAGCCGCACCCGGATGTGTTGCCCTCGCCGCCGGGGACGATGGCCGCTGTGGTGCAGTTTGGCATCGCGGTGTACGGTGGCTACTTCGGTGCCGGCGCGGGCATCGTCATGCTGGCGGCGTTCGGACTGTTGGGATTGACCAATGTGCACCAGATGAATGGCCTCAAGAACTTTCTGGCGCTGCTGTTCAACTTCGTGGCGATCGTGACGTTCGCTGTCTCTGGACTGGTCCACTGGCCAATCGCGATCGTGATGGCAGCGGGATCGGCGCTGGGTGGTCACTACGCCGCGCGTTATGCGCAGCGCACGAATCCCGACGTGGTGCGGCGACTGATCGGTGTGATTGGCATTGCGAGCGCCGTCTGGTTGTTCGTGTCGCGCTGATGCGGTGCGTCGGTCGACTCAGAAACTCGATTGTGGCAGGCGCCCGGTCTGCGCGAAGGTCATGACACCGGCCCAGTAGGTGCCGTCGGGATGAAGGTGGCCGTCTTCGTGCCTGTACCCGTGCACACGCACGAAGGCCTTGGGGTCGTTGGCGGCGCTGTAGATGCGTCGCGGCATCGAGAGCGGGAAAATCTGATCCTGTTCGCTGTGCACGATGAGGAGTGGGGTACGAACGGCGCTGATGTTTTCGACGGTGTTCCAGAGATCGGGAAGAATTGGCGCCGCCCATGCTGGAATGGTGCCGAAGGCGACGGCGGCCTCGCGCGCCGACGAGTACGACGCAACGAGCGCCAGCCCCTGCGGTTCTGGTGACAGCGACGGGAACTCGCTGACGAGGAATCCGGAGCCGAGCGAGTAGGCAAGTGCGATTCGCCGTTGTGCATAGGGGAATTGAATCGCTGCGTCGCGCCACGCCTGCCGGACATCTTCTGCGATCACTTTTGCGGTGCGTTCGCCGCCGCTGTTGCCGAAGCCGGAGTAGTCGAAGACGTAGCTGGAAATTCCAGCCTTGTAGAGCAGTGCCTGTACATTGGCCCAGTACGACACGGATTCGGCCGATCCGTGAAAGATCACGACCAGTGGGGCGCGGTCACTGAGCTTCGTCATGACGCCGTCCAGCTTGTACGATCCCCGCGGAATGATCACCCGTGAGTACGGCACTCCGTACGTGGCCGGCGTTTCCGGGCCGACCGGTCGCGTCAGCAGTCCGTTCCGCTCGACCATTCGGTACGCAATTTGCCGCGCCGCCAGTGTCACACCGACAAGCAGCGCGAGGAGAATGACAACGGTGCGAAGGCGAACGGTCCTATTCATTCGTGCGAATCATGCCCGGATCGCCAGCAGAACGAGATGGCGGCCCGTGCGGCAGGAAGACTCGAGACCTGACGCCCGCCCGTGGGGCGCGCTGTGAATGATGTGCATCCGGTTGGGGCGGAAGAGATGAAAGGAAACATGAGCACGTCACCATTCGAATCTGTGACGGAGTCTGCGGTGAATACAACTGGACGTGCCGGTTTCGCTTATCGACAGTGGGCCGTAACCGACGCTTGTCTTGAGCGATTCTGGTCGCTGAGGTAACCTGCTACGGCGAGAGCGCTGCGGATTGCATCGCAGAGAATACTCACAACACAGTCAGACGGGGCGAGATGCAGCTCGGGATGGTGGGCTTGGGGCGGATGGGCGCGAACATGACCACGCGCCTGCTGCGCGGCGGGCATTCGGTGGCTGTCTTCGATCGCAACGCAGCTGCCGTAGCAACCTCGGCTGCGGACGGCGCGACGGGCGTGAACTCGCTTGCTGCACTCGTTACGGAGTTGATCGCGCCGCGCGCGGTCTGGGTGATGGTGCCTTCCGGCGACGCGACCGAGACAACCATCGGCGCACTCGCCGAGTTGCTCTCTGCGGGCGATACGATCGTCGATGGCGGGAACAGCAACTACAAGGACTCGATGCGCCGGAGCGCGGAGCTTGCGGCGCGTGGGATTGCGTTCGTGGACGCAGGGACGAGTGGCGGCGTGTGGGGCCTGGCGGAGGGGTACGCCCTGATGATCGGCGGTGCCGAGGACGCGGTGGAGCGCTTGCGTCCGATCTTCGCGACGCTGGCGCCGGCACCTGACCGCGGCTGGGCGCGGGTGGGACCGAGCGGCGCGGGCCACTTCACCAAGATGGTCCACAACGGCATCGAGTATGGCATGATGCAGGCCTACGCCGAAGGGTTCTCGATTCTGCAGCACAAGTCGGAGCTGTCGCTGGATCTCGCACAGGTGGCAGAACTGTGGCGGCACGGCAGCGTGGTGCGTTCGTGGCTGCTCGATCTGACGGCGCGAGCGCTGACGGCGAATCCGACGATGGCCGGGATAGCGCCGTATGTGTCGGACTCCGGAGAAGGGCGCTGGACGGTTGCGGAAGCAATCGATCTGGATGTGCCCGCGCCCGTGATCACGCTGTCGCTGATTCAACGGCTGCGTTCGCGCGACAGTGATTCGTACGCCGACCGGCTGCTGTCGGCGATGCGCAATCAGTTTGGAGGTCATGCGATCAAGTCGGAGCCAACGCCATGAGCAACGGTACGCCGGAGCGTTCGCTGTTTGTCATTTTTGGTGCGTCAGGCGATCTGTCGCGGCGAAAGATCCTTCCTGCACTCTACAAGTTGCACGCCAATGGAAGCACACGCGCGGGCTGCATCATTCTTGGCATCTCGCGGAAAGCCGACTTTGACGACGCCGCCTTTCGCACCATCGGTGAACGCGCGATTGCAACGAAGGCAGACTCAGCGAGTGACGTCGGGACGTGGATCGCGGAGAACTTCCACGGGCACTCGATTGGCGAGGGAACGGAGGCAGACTACCGCGGACTTGGCGAGCGGATTGCCGCGCTTGAATCGGCAGCAGGGCCGTTCAGTGTGCGGGTGTTCTATGTGGCGTTGCCTCCCGAGAGCTTTCCTGCCGCAATCACCGGTCTCGGTGTGGCCGGTCTGGCATCGCCGGCGTCATCAACCCGCCTGGTGATCGAGAAGCCGTTCGGTCACGACCTGCCCTCCTCACGCGCCCTGAGTGAGGTGGTGCACACACACTTCGCCGAAGAGCAGGTCTACCGGATCGATCACTACCTCGGCAAGGAGACGGTGCAGAACATGATGGTGTTCCGGTTCGCGAACGCGATGTTCGAGAACCTGTGGAATCGGGAGCACATCGAGAGTGTTCAGATCACCGTTGCGGAGGATCTGGGTGTGGAGGGACGGGCTGCGTACTACGAGAATGCCGGCGCGCTGCGCGACATGGTGCAAAGCCACATTGCGCAGCTG
>Ga0105046_10001054_pt1 | contig 41405 bp, 39 predicted proteins | sample MAT03_FD_78385 | JGI IMG/M metagenome (GOLD analysis project Ga0105046, IMG submission 78385) | Freshwater microbial communities from Lake Fryxell liftoff mats and glacier meltwater in Antarctica - MAT-03 (megahit assembly) | ecosystem: Environmental > Aquatic > Freshwater > Ice > Liftoff... | reverse complement strand
TTTTTACCCCAGCTTGAAAGCTGGGGTTATGCAAAAATTCTCGCACATATGAAATTTTTATTTGTCTCCCGTGTAGTGTTTTGTCGTGCTTCAGCCCCTTGGGATTTGCAATCCCAAGGAAATTAATATGAGGATTTGTAATCCGACGCCGGGGGATTTACTCCTATAGAAAATCACAGTATCGAAAAGCGTTTTGCTTCTTCAGTATGTTTCGGGGATTGCAAATCCCCTGTATTATTAACATCGGAATTGCAAATTCCGATGGGCGACTTCAGCCCTTTGGGATTTGCAATCCCAAGGAAATAAATATGAGGATTTGTAATCCGACGCCGGGGGATTTACTTCTATAGAAAATCACAGCATCGAAAAGCGTTTTTCTTCCACAGCGTGTTTCGGGGATTGCAAATCCCCTGTATTATTAACATCGGAATTGCAAATTCCGATGGGCGTCGAATAACATCGGAATTGCAAATTCCACACGGCGAGAAGGACTGGTTATTGGCCTGCCTGCAGCAAGCAGGACATTAGTCATAAGCTACTTGGTTACTGGTCACTGGTCACTGGTCACTAAACTTCTCACTTCTCCCAAGAAAAATCATTTCAACAACACAATGTTAATTACTAACAATAAAAGGCGCAGTTTACCATTCTATTTTTACCTTTTATTGCGGATTGATCCCAAATGTTGTGCGAATGAGAAAGTTGTGCCTGTTTATTACCCTTATATTGGTTGTGTCTGAGGCTATTAGCCAACCGGCCAAAAGAGCTACTATTCCTGAATATGTTAGTAAATATAAGGACGATGCCATTAAAGATATGATGAAGATGGGCGTTCCGGCCAGTATTACTCTTTCTCAGGGAATTTTGGAATCGGAAAGCGGGAACAGCAAACTGGCTCGCTCAGCCAATAACCATTTCGGAATCAAGTGTCATAAGGATTGGACCGGTGACACCTTTCACCAGGATGACGATGCCCGTGATGAGTGCTTCAGAAAATACAAAACTGTGCTGGAATCTTTTGATGATCATGGCCGTTTTTTGAGAGAACGGGTTCGCTATGCCGCTCTTTTCGACCTTGAAGTTTCTGATTACAAAGGTTGGGCTCATGGACTGAAAAAGGCAGGCTATGCCACCAATCCCAGATATGCCGAACTTCTGATAAAAATCATTGAGGAGTATGATTTACACCAATACGATAAAGGCGGTAAGAAAATTCCGATTACTGCGACAGCACCCACTGTGCCTCTGGCTTCTGCAAAGACCGTTAAACCAAAGTCAACTTCTGCTAAAAAGCCGTCAAGAACTACCAAAAAAGCGGAGCCTAAAACGAAAGCTCCTACCAGAGTAAATTCCAATAGTGTGCCTTTGGTTGTTGCAGCACAAAACGATTCATGGCTTTCAATTGCTATCGCCAACGACATGCGTTTATGGCAAATATTAAAATATAACGACGCCGAACAAGATGATTTATTGAATACCGGTGATATTGTATATCTCAAACCAAAAAGAGGAAGACCAAAGCAGGAATTTCATATAGCCGCAGAAGGTGAGAGTCTTTGGCAGATATCACAAAAGTATGGGGTGAAAATGAAAACACTTATCAAACTCAACCAAATGAATGAAAGTGTAAGCGTAATTAACGGTCAAAAAATTAAGTTACGCTAACACTATTTCAATCTATTGAATACATATAAAAACTGTTTTCAGAACTGCCTGTAAAGAGGTTTTTCCTGCCATCCATATTTATTTCATCAATCAACGCTGTGCCACTTCCTTTAACAGGGAAGCCTTCGTAAATAGTGCCTTCCATTTTTAAGAGCCACGTTTTGTTTGCAGCTGTTGAATGTGCCACCATTGCTTTAATGCCGTCTTTCAATTCAACTAATTGAAGCCTTCCATCTAAAGGAGTTTCAAATTCTTTTCGATATATCAAAGTAAGACTCTTGTCATAAGCAATCAATTCTCTTCCTTCCAAAAAAATGTAATCAGGATCGCCATCATTATCAGCATCACTATAAACAAAACCATGGTCGGCTCCTGCGGCGTTCAGAGGAATGCTTTGAACAAGCCCATCTGCCGAAACCATCATAACATTTCCTGCTGTGTCGGTTGTTACAAGAGAACCGGAAGGATCCTTGTAGAAATCAGAGTTCTGTGCTACTGTAAATCCATGAATAAGTGAAATGCCCGATTCACCAAATTTATTCACAATCGAAACTCCCCCCTGAAGGTCATATATCAACAAATAGTGCTTTCCTCCCAACTGAATTGCTTTTGCCGGATTGGTGACTGTTCCAGTATTTTGCTGAAAATTCCATCCCGGTAACGGTTTCCCTGAAGGGAGATATGCATATACTCTCCTGTTATCACAAGCAATATAAATTTTAGGATCCTTTTTATTGTCAAAAGTGAGTACTGCAAGCCCATTGGTGGCAGGTGAAGGTAAACGAATAGGATAATTACCCACCGGCTTTCCTTCTACATCAAGCAAATAAAGATAATCGCGCGTATTGAAAAGAAACTGGCGTGAGTTGTTTTTAAAAAGATCCATTTCGAAAATATCACTCATTAATTTGCCATCAATTGATTGCTTCCACACAATGGAACCGCTGTTGTCAACCAGATATAAATTCTCAGCTTCATCCTGAAATAGAATTTGTCTGCCATTAGTTATAGGATCAGTTGTGATCAACGGTTTCATATATACCGAAGAGTCGGTGTCAACAACAAAAGATTGGCTAACTCCTGCTTTGTTTTTTTCTCCTGCAAAATTCAATCGGGAAGTGAATTTGAAAGCACCTTCAGTTGATGTCATTATAAACGAAAATTCACTGAGTCCTGAAAATACAGACTTATAATTTTCAAGGTTGCCTTTCCATTCACGATTGAACACCGATTTCATTAAATAGAAACTTTGCGCAGGGTTCAAATGAAAAAATAAATTACCGGATGCCGGCAGTTTCTCACTTACCGATTTTGCCATCAATGATCCGGATTTATATTCGTCAATAAAAAGCCGAATAGCCGATGCCTGATTTCCAAATATAAAATACTCACCTATGTTGGTGTAATACATTTTAGTGACTCTGGTAAAAGATTCACCTAAAATTGCAGGCAATACTCCGGTGAGTCCAATATGTCCAATCACATGACCATTATAGGTTTCTTCCATTGTTTTGCTCTTGGTTTTCGTATTCACAATTCGACTGATAGTTTTCAGAGAATTTTTTGCAGCTTCCGTCTTTCTTGCTTTGACAACAGCATAACAGTTATTATCAAAATTAATTCCTGATGGTTCGGTAATCACCATTGCAAATTCATTTCCGATCCACTCTAACATTTTTTCTTCAATCTTCAACTTATAATTTTCGGTAATGGAACGAATTACTTTTTGTCGGCTTTGTTGCTGCGGTTGACTGGCATATTGTTTCCAATACCTATCATAAAACAAATTAAAATCACTCAACCCAAAATAGGTAACCATGGCAGTTTTACGTGTCAGGATCTGAAGTAATTTAGTCTCCGCCGGTTGTTGCCCTGCAAAACAATTCATCAACTGAAGAGAATCATCGGTATAAAGAAACCCCGAAAACCCAATATTCTTTCCTGTAAATTCCATACCAGTACCACTCCAGCTGCAAAATCTTTTCAGAAAATTAGCACCGGTTGCAGCTTTAGAATCTAAAAAAATATTTGTGAATGCCGGAAGATTGTTAAAGTTAACAAACAATTTCAGTCCTGTTGGAGTCACCTCCTGCTCCATTTCCTCAAAGTTTTTAGTCAACGGTTTTCCAACTTTAAGTTGACGTAAAGCATCTTCAACCAGAAATGGCGTAAAGCTTGAAATATAAATACCTTTCGAAATAGCATATGAAAACTGTCGGTTATCGGATAATGAAATTTCATTGATGGTAATTCCATCATAATTTCTTTCCTGAATTTGATTGTCTTCACCCACTAATTGCTTCATCAGTGTTGAAATAGTTTGATCACTCTGACCTTCACCGGTAGATTTGAGCAGCAAAAAATCAAAACTGCCTGCACCAGTTACATGAGCAGATATATACCATGGGTTAGCAGAATAAAAAGAATTAAAATCTTCGTTGGAACCAATCAATGTGTCGATGACATTTATATGATTAACCAATTCATTAAACGCAGGTGCTTTTCTTAACAACTTCCAATAAGATGCTTTTGAAAATTCTTTCAACTCAAAAATTGAGGGTTCAATAACCATTACAAAAGCCGCATCCGACGGAACGGCGTTAACAGGATCTCCTCCTGCCGACTTAAAATTGCGCAAATAAAAATAGGTTACAAGTACTGCGATGATGATAAAAAGGGTAATAATTGAAGAACTTACAACTCTTTTCATATTCGTATCCGGGCAAGGGAAATTTAAGTTCCCAAAGCTACCTCTAATCAAATCCGCTTAAAGGATGAATAGCTTTTACTTATTTACAAACTTGTGTTAATAAGGAGTAGTTAAAAATCAAGAGAGGTTTGGTAATCGAGCCTAAAACTTTTTCGATGAAAAGGTGATTGTCCATGTTCAATTAAAGCGTTGCGGTGGGATGCAGTGGCATAAGCTTTATTGCTGTCCCAACCATAATGTGGAAACTGTTGGTGCAAATTTATCATATAGTCATCTCTGCCGGTTTTAGCCAAAACAGATGCAGCTGCAATACATGTGTAAATAGCATCTCCCCCAATCACACATTGGTGGGGAACGCCTTTATAAACATTGAATCTGTTGCCATCAATGAGTAACATTCCTGGTTTAGTTTTCAGTTTACGGATGGCTTTGTGCATGGCCAAAAAGGATGCATTTAAAATATTGATTTTATCTATTTCTTCATGGTCACAAATACCTATAGCGTATGAAATGGCTTCCTTCATAATGATATCGCGAAGCAACAGGCGGTGACTTTCCTTCATTTTTTTGGAATCGTTGAGCAGTGGGTGGTGAAATCCGGGAGGTAATATTACGCTGGCAGCAAAAACCGGACCCGCCAAACAGCCACGACCGGCTTCATCGCAACCTGCAACAAGCTCTTTATTGGAAGTGGAATAATCTTTAAGCATTCTTCACGTTGAGATAGAGACTCATCAAAATTCGGTTAAATTTGCACCAACTTTTCCGGAATGCAAAAAAAATTTATCACCAATCTCGCTTTCTTACTGTTTCTGAATCTGCTTATCAAGCCTTTTTGGTTGCTGGGAATCGACCGTTCAGTCCAAAATGTCACAGGGACAGAGGCTTACGGGGAATATTATGCGTTATTTAACTTCTCTTTTCTCTTCAACATATTGCTTGACATAGGAATAACCAATTTCAATAACCGGAATATTTCTCAAAACAGGCACCTGCTCGATAAACATTTGTCCGGTATCATTTTGCTGAGAGTAATGCTGGCGGGGGTATACATCGTTATTAGCCTGCTGGCTTCTTTGATTATTGGATACAGCCAATTGCAGTTAGAAATGTTGCTGGTGCTTCTGCTCAATCAAATTCTTATTTCATTTATACTTTACCTCCGTTCCAATTTAGCCGGCTTACATTTGTTTAAAACCGACAGCGTTGTTTCCGTACTTGATCGGGCTATTATGATCGTGATATGCGCTTTGCTACTATGGGGAAATGTCACCTCCACCCCTTTCCAAATTGAATGGTTCGTGTGGGCCCAAACAGCTGCTTATTGCCTTACAGCAGTTCTAACCTTCATCATTCTGGCTAAAAAAGTAACCTTCAAACGACTCAAATGGAATCCCGTATTTTCTTTAATGATTCTCAAACAATCGTACCCGTTTGCCGTGCTCATTTTACTGATGACGTTTTACAACCGTATTGATTCTGTGATGATTGAACGATTATTGAGCGATGGGTCCAGGCAAGCAGGGATTTATGCACAGGCCTACCGGCTTTTGGATGCAGCTAACATGATAGCCTACCTATTCGCAAGCTTATTATTACCCATGTTTTCACACATGCTTAAACAAAAGGAGAATATACGGTCATTACTACAGCTTTCATACGCTCTTATTTCTGTTCCTGCTATACTGGTGGCAACAGTCTCTATTTTTTACCGACATGAAATCATGGATTTGCTCTATCTGGAGAACATTGAAGAGTCAGCAACCATTTTTGCGTTATTGATGAGTTGCTTTTTTGCCATTTCCACAACTTACATTTTTGGAACCTTACTAACTGCCAATGGCAATCTCAAGCAATTAAACATAATGGCAGGAGCCGGTATGGCCATCAATATTGGGTTAAACCTGATAATGATACCCTATTTGGAAGCAACCGGTGCGGCTATCTCCAGCTTAATCACGCAGTTTGGTACCGCGCTTTTTCAAGTGATCCTTTGTTACCGGATTTTTAGATTAGATCCTGATCCTAAGTTGATTTCGAAATTTATTGTCTTTAGTATTCTGGCAATTTCTTTCACTTGGTTCATGAGTGAGTTGGAAGTTCCATGGTTAGTTTCAATGTCTATTTCAATTGCATTTGGAATATTTATAGCACTCATTATCAGACTGATAAGTATTAAGTCGATGTTTCAGATTTTGAAAGGTTAATTTCCGTCAACGAAATGGATCTTTAATTATTGTTTGTCAGTTAATTATCTTGTTTATAATTGGTTAGGTTGATAACGCAATTCAATTTTTTCATACTTTTGCCGTCCTGTAACCAAATAACCATAATTTCTGATGAAGGATTCTGCCTCACAAAAGTCCAGTTTCGATGTGCTGTTTATTATTAATATCGTTTTAAAATACAAAATTCACTTTATCATTGTAGCGGTGGCCTCAATTATTCTATCTGTTTTGTTTTCATCTGAAACTTTTATCAAGCCGAGGTTTAAATCAACAGCTATTGTTTATCCATCCAACCTCACACCCTATTCCACAGAGAGTGAAACGGAACAAATGCTCCAGCTTTTCGAATCGGATGAAATCAGAGATGACCTTATTCGTGACTTCAATCTTTTCGATCATTACGAAATAGATACCACCGAAAAATATCCTCTGACACGTTTATATGGTCAGATGAATGAGAATATTAAAATTGAAAAAACAAAATTTGAATCTGTCGATATTGAAGTGTGGGATACCGACCCGGTTCTAGCTAGTCGTATGGTTGATTCTTTATTGACCAAGATGCATAAAAAAGCAAGGATGTTACAAAGAGAAAAATCGGGGGAAGTGGTAGTGATTCTAAAAAATCAACTCGATTTAAAAACCGCCGAAATGGATTCGATGGAGACTGCTTTACTTGAAATAAGAACCCAATATGGCATTCTCGATTTTGAAAATCAAGTGAAATCATTTACCAGAGTGTATTATGAAGAAGTTGCAGCAGGTCGTGCAAGTGCCGGCGGTAGTAGAGCTATGGATAAGGTTATGTCAAACCTCATTAACAAAGGTGGCGAGTACAATTCGATTAAAGAACATCTATGGAGAGTACGGGGAACGTACAACGATTTGAAATTAAATTATGAAAATGCTCTTAAGGATTTGACCAAAGAACTTACGTATTCTAATGTTGTAACCAAACCGGTGCCTGCCGAAAAGAAATCGTCTCCCGTAAGAAGTCTTATTGTAATTATGTTCACAGGCTCAATGCTGCTGCTTTCTTTCATAATCATTGTTCTTTTTGAAAATTCAAAGAGAATGGAAAGCAATAAGTTGAGGTAATTTCTGATTTCAGATTAGCATGCAGCTGTTGTCAAAAACTAATAGCGGACTTAACTGGCTTTACGGAAGTGCTTTGGTTTTTGCTATCGCTGCTTGCGTTGGAATTGCCAATGAGTTTTATTGGGTGATGTTGTTTCCGGCTGCACTTTTGGTAATTGTTACCGGTTTTTACAGACTTGATTTATTGATGTTTTTTGCTGTGTGCGTTACACCTATTTCTATAAATCTTGCAAAAACCGGACTGGGAATAGGAGTTAGTCTTCCATCGGAACCCATAATTTTCGGACTAATGCTCCTCTTTGTTTCCAAAGTGTTGTACGATGGAGGTATTGATAAGAAATTGCTATACCATCCGGTAAGTTTAGCCATCCTTTTTCATATTGTTTGGATGATGGTTACTACAATCACCAGTTCTATGCCGTTGGTATCATTCAAAGCCACTTTGGCAAAATTTTGTTTCATAGTCGTTTATTTTTATCTCGCCACACAGGTATTTAAAAATATCAAAAAAATAAAAGTTTTCACCTGGTGTTATATTGTCCCTCTAGTCATCGTTATAATTTACACAACTATTGTTCACGCATCTTATGGTTTTACTGAGGCGGCAGCACATCATGCCATGATACCGTTTTATAACGATCATACTGCGTATGCCGCTGTAATAGCCATGTTCATCCCGCTTGCTTTCGGATATATTGGCGATCCTGAAGGTTCACCGAGATCAAAAATTTGGGCAGTGTTGGTTTTGATTGTACTACTTACCGCTGTTGTTTTATCCTATACAAGAGCCACTTGGATTAGTCTGGTTGCTGCGTTGCTGTGTTATCTGGTTTTTGCTTTGCGGATAAAAACTGCAATTATAATAAGTGGAATTGTTGCAGTAATTATTTTATTTTTCGCATTTCAAACACGCATCATTATGGAACTTGAACAAAATGATGAACAGTCTTCAAGCGACTATGCATCACACGTTCAATCAATGTCGAATATCACAACGGATCCATCCAATGTTGAAAGAATCAACAGATGGCACAGCGCATTCAGGATGTTTGATGAGCGACCCTGGTTTGGATGGGGACCCGGAACTTACATGTTTCAGTATGCACCCTTTCAAAAAACAAGTGAAAAAACACGCATCAGTACCAACTTCGGTGAAGGAGGAAATGCTCATAGCGAATATATCGGACCCTTATCGGAACAAGGAATTTTTGGGCCTTTAACTTTTATTTTAATTGGCGCTTTAGTGATTTACCGGGCATCTCGAATGATTATTTATTCAAAAGACAAACATCTTAGAATGTTATCCAAGGGTCTCATACTTGGACTGATTACCTATTGGGTGCATGGAATGCTCAATAATTTTTTAGATACTGAAAAAGCCTCTGTTCCATTTTGGGGATTTATTGCATGTTTGGTTGCACTCGAAATCTATCATTACAAAAAGCCGACACTGTCAGAGAACAAAACAGGAGTTTAATTATTCCGTGATTCGGATGCTTAAAAATGTTACGTCATCGTTAAAACTCATGTCCTGACGAAAATTGTTGAATGTTTCCACCATCACTTCATGAAGATGCTCCATTCTTCTGTCTTTGTTATGTTCAAGCAAAAGACTCCCAAGCTTCTCCACACCAAAAGGCTGACCAAGATTATTTTCCATTTCAATAATACCATCGGTATAACAAAACAACATTGAATCATTTGGGAAACTCAGATGGCCTGAGCTCAAGAAAGGAAGTTCATCAAACATGCCCAATCCCGTAGTTCCTTTGTCGAGAGGAATTATTTGATTGTCGTGAATGAGTAGTGGAGGATTATGGCCTGCATTGATGTATTCAATATCTCTTTTAAGATAATTGATTCGTGCAATAAAAAAGGTAATAAATTTTTCTCCTTGGGCTGAACGGTTCACGCAGGAATTAAGTTCGGTGATAAGGTTTTCGAGCGTGAAAGTGGTGTGCTTTACCAATGCATGAAGGTTGGCTTGAAAATTTGACATTAATAATGCAGCCGAAATTCCTTTTCCGGAAACATCTGCCATACATACAAGTGCTTCATGATCGTTCAGTGGAATAAAGTCGTAATAATCGCCACCAACAGATTGATGAGGAATATAAGTAGCCGCAATGTCCAGAAAAGAATGAGTCACTAAAGTCGAAGGAAAAAGCATCGCTTGCATTTGTGCTGCAAGTTCCATTTCGCGCTCCATCGCTGCTTGCCGAATAGATTCTTTCGCAAGTCTTTTGTTCTCTATCGCTACTACAATTAGGTTGGTAATGGTATGGATATAAGTAATAATTTCACGCTTACCGGGAAACACTTCCAGATTAATTTTTCCAATGAGAGCATACGCAAGAGCATGGTCCTGATGAATTACCGGTACCATAGTTTCAAACTGACTCAACCAGCCTGTTAGATTCGAATTAACTTCAGAAAACTTTTTAATTTCCTCAATCACCGGATCCAAATTAGAAGAAGGAAGTTCTCCTTCTACACCGAAAATTACAGGGATGTGCCAGCTTCCTTCATTAACAAATAAAATCAATCGACCAACACCTAAATGCTCTTGTAAAACACTTTGGTAAATGGCAAAAAGATTAGTTACCGGTAAATTGTAATTTATCGCTTTTGTAATTTGCAAAAGCCAATGCAACTGAAGTTTTTTTGCTTCAAGTTCTTTGCTAACGTTATGTTCCAATTTCACTTCCAATTTCAGTCTGTTGAATTTTTAAGAAGCTTTATCACTTCAGGTAATCGTTTTATCATTGCAAGTTCTTTCATCTTTTCCCGGGCTTCCCTAACCGGACTTCCAAAATAGGTAATTCCGCCTTCAAGAGATTTGGCAATTCCTGATTGGCCAAGAACCACTGCTCCTTTTCCGATAACCAGATCCTTCTGCACTCCTACTTGTCCCCACAATATTACATCATCTTCCACTTTAACTACTCCTGCAACTCCCACCTGTGCAGCAAACAAACAATTACGTCCAATTTGAGTATCATGCCCTATATGGATGTGGTTATCAAATTTAGTTCCTTCACCTATGATGGTATCTCCTGAAACTCCTTTATCAATGGTGCAGCATGAACCAAGTTCAACTTTATTTCGAATAATCACTCTTCCGCACGAAACCATCTTATCAAATCCTTCAGGCCTTCTCTTAAAATAAAAGGCATCGGAACCAATAACAGTGTTGGAATGAATAATAACATCATCACCAATTATGCAATGGTCATAAACGGAAACTCCCGAATGAATAACACAGTTTTTACCGATCACCACATGGTTGCCAATAAATACATTGGGTTGAATAATGGTGCCCTCTCCTATTTTGGCAGATAATGCTATAGCTTTTTGTGCCGATTCGAAGGGTCTAAAGTGCGTTACAATTTTGACGTAATCCCGAAATGGATCATCTGAAAAGAGAAGCGATTTACCCACAGGACATTCAACTTCTTTGTTAATGATTACAAAAGTAGCTGCAGATTGGAGTGCTTTGTCGTAATATTTAGGATGATCTACAAAGGTAATATCACCCTTTTCAACCATATGTATTTCATTGATACCTGTAACTTCCAGTGTTCCGTTGCCTATAACGCGAGTTACGGTAAGTGCTGCTAATTCCTGCAGAGTGAAAGGACGATCAAATTTCATAATTCAAAATATTGCACACAAAAGTAACGATTCGGCTTGTCACAGTGAAACTTAAATAAAAAAGTCCCATCATTTCTGATGGGACCCCACAATTAAACTACAGGTACTAATTATTTATTCACAATAATCTGAGCACCTAGAGCCTGGGCTCCCGTTCCTCCCAAAAATCCTTTGGCAAATACGGTATAAATTTTTCCTGCCTGAAGCGTAATAGGATCCAGATCCAGTGCTACCGTAGCTGTTCCGGCAACTCGCACCTCTAAATCATAACTGCCTGCATCAAGAGGAGTAAATGCTGAATATTCCTCATATGAGTAATCTCCAAATACCACTGCACCGCCGTCAACAGCAACATCAACTGCCGGGGCATCCGGTGAAAGGTGAATGAATCTGATGTGTGCCTTTCCTGCTGCAGGGGAGGTTAAATTATCTTCTATCACCAATGCATCAATAGAAGCAACTGAATCAATAGCAAATACTGAATAGTTCTTGTTTGCTTCCAATGGAAGTGTGGCGTTAATCACAGTAGTGGATGTTCCGGCAACATTTATCTTTATATTGCGGTTTCCGGTAGCCAATGAAATGTAAGGAGTACTTGTTGGAAAATTAAGGGCGGCATTGTTCAATTTTACATTGTCAACCAATAAATCAACTCCCGGTGCATCAGGAGATGCATGTGTTACCATCATATTAGCAAATGTTGGAGCCGGCGTTGGTTTGTCATCGTCATCGTCCTTGCAGGCAGTAAATGCAAGTGCAGTTGGGATCATCAGTAATGCCAATGTGCGAAAGGTTAGTCTGCCGAAGTTCTTTTTCATGTTTGTTGAGATTTGGTTTTAAATTGTTTTGTTTATTATTTGAATTTGGAGGTTAAACAAAACTGCGTCGCAATAAGTTTTAAATATATGAATAGTACAAAGTTATATTGCAATAATACAATTTATGGAGTTCCAAGAACCTTTCGAGAATTTGCAAAATATAGCGGATTTTAGACTACCTTTGCACCCTCAAATTCAGGGCACCCCATCATTATGAAAGATATAAGAAATATTGCCATCATTGCTCACGTTGACCACGGTAAGACCACTTTGGTAGACAAAATACTTCATCAATCTCAATTATTTCGTGACAATCAGTTCATGGGTGATTTGATTCTCGACAACAACGATCTTGAAAGAGAACGTGGAATTACCATTGTTTCAAAAAATGTTTCGATCAATTATAAAGATGTTAAAATCAACATCATCGACACCCCTGGTCACGCTGACTTTGGAGGCGAAGTTGAAAGAGTGTTAACCATGGCTGATGGCGTTTTACTGTTGGTTGATGCATTTGAAGGGCCCATGCCACAGACTCGTTTTGTGCTTCAGAAGGCTTTGAGTGCCGGATTAAAGCCAATTCTGGTAATTAACAAAGTAGACAAAGAAAACTGCCGTCCGGATGAGGTTCATGAAAAGGTATTTGATTTGTTTTTTAACCTGAATGCAACAGAGGAGCAATTAAATTTTCCAACTATTTACGGATCTTCAAAACAAGGCTGGATGTCACACGACTGGAAAAAACCGGTAGAAGATATTACCGCATTACTTGATACTATTGTGAGCTATGTACCCCCGGCGCCCTTCCGCATAGGATCACCTCAAATGTTGATAACCTCACTCGATTATTCTTCTTTCGTTGGACGTATTGCCATTGGAAGAGTTTATCGTGGAACGTTGAAGGAAAATATGCAGGTTGCCCTGATGAAAAAAGATGGCAGAATCCTGAAGACTCGCATCAAGGAATTAATGACTTTTGAAGGATTAGGAAGAACAAAAGTTGCGGAAGTTCCTGCAGGAGATATTTGTGCTATTGTAGGATTGGATGACTTTGAAATTGGAGACACCGTGTCCGATCTTGAAAATCCGGAAGCTTTAACACCGGTTGCTGTGGATGAACCAACTATGAACATGCTTTTCACCATTAACAACTCCCCGTTCTTTGGTAAAGAAGGAAAGTTTGTTACTTCACGACATCTTCGCGACCGTTTGTTTAAAGAGTTAGAAAAAAATCTGGCACTTAAAGTAGAAGAAACAGGTTCGCCTGACTCTTATTTAGTTTACGGAAGAGGTATATTACACTTATCGATCCTCATTGAAACTATGAGGAGAGAAGGTTATGAATTACAGATTGGACAACCACAGGTAATCATCAAAGAAATTGATGGTGTTAAATGTGAGCCAATGGAGGTGTTAACCATTGATACTCCGGCCGAAGTTTCAGGAAAAGTAATTGAATTGGTAACACAGCGCAGAGGAGATTTGCTGATCATGGAACCAAAAGGAGATTTACAGCATCTCGAATTCGATATTCCTGCGAGAGGACTTATAGGATTAAGAAACAATATTCTTACAGCAACAGCAGGAGAAGCGATCATGGCTCACCGTTTTCGTGCTTATGAGCCCTGGAAAGGTTCCATTCCCAGCAGAATCAACGGCGTTCTTATAAGCATGGATAAAGGTTTGTCTACTGCCTATTCAATTGATAAAATGCAGGATCGTGGTTCGTTTTTTATTAGTCCGGGTGAAGATATTTATGCAGGACAAATTATTGGAGAACATATTAGACCCGGTGATTTAGTGATCAATGTAACCAGAGCTAAGCAGCTCACCAATTTCAGAGCTGCCGGTAGCGATGATAACGTACGTATCACTCCGAAAATTAATTTCTCTCTCGAAGAAGCAATGGAATATATTGAGTGGGATGAATATGTTGAGCTTACTCCTAAGTCGATTAGGGTTCGTAAAACTCTGCTGGATGAAAACGAACGTAAAAGACAGCAGAAAAAAGTTTTAGCCTAAGGGTTTACTTTCTGAAAATACTTACCTGATTTACTTTTCTTTTGGTACGTAAAGCATATAGGTTTCCATGTCGGTTAATGTGCCATGTGTAGCCAATGTTAAACGGATTGTTTTGGATTCCATGCTATCGTTCAATAAAATAAGCCTTTCCGCTTTCAATATGTATTCGGCTACATTGCACTTATAAGTTGAAACGGTTTTTCCATTAACAATCATTTTCACGTTTAAAGAATCATCAAATTCCATTCTGGAGCCTTTGGAAATAAATATTTCTCCTCTGAGAAAATCTTCAATAGCTTTTGTACTACCCAGATCCACCAAAGTATCTGCAAATGATTTTTGATTTTCAATTCCATGGATCGAATAATAATATTGATCTGTTTTTTTCACTTTCCGTTCACACGAAGTAAAAATCAGCAAAAAACCACCACAAATCAGAAGTAAAAGTAATCTGTTCATTATTTAGGAAATGTTACTTACAAATCAGCTTTAAAGCCAGTAATATGTTGCAAAGATTGTAAAAAAAGTAATAGCTTGTTAATTCACATCAAAATCAACAGTAAAAGTAACCTCCATAGGTGTTCATTAACGGAACTACTTTACCCGCTCCACGTAAGTCATTGTGCGGGTATCCACCTTTATTTTTTCACCTTGATTTACAAACAAAGGAACACTGATAACAGCTCCTGTTTCGAGTGTGGCCGGCTTTAGGGTATTGGTTGCGGTATCGCCTTTCATTCCGGGTTCAGTGTAAGTTACCTCGAGGTCAACAAATGTTGGAGCCTCAGCAAGAATAGGTGCATCTTGTTCAAATGCAATTTTAACAGCCATTCCCTCTTTCAAAAACTGAGCAGAATTTCCAAACAATTCGTCGGGAATATGAACCTGCTCATAGGTGTCATTATCCATGCACACAAAATGCTCTCCTTCTTTATAAATGTATTGCAACTCCCTATATTCCACTCTGGCCAATTCAACCTCTTCACCTGCTCTGAAACGGTATTCAGCTAGTTTACCCGATTTAAGATTTCTCATTTTGGCCTGAAAAAACGCCCTCAAGTTTCCGGGAGTGCGGTGCTGATATTCAATTATTTGAACTAATTCGCCATTAAAACGGATCACCGAACCTACGTGAATATCACCAGTATTAGCCATGATTAAAATCTTAATAAATAAATAATGCTATAATTTCTAATTATTAACAATTACATAAAATGCAAAAGGCAACGCGGAGTGGCGCTGCCTTTTGCTTCATTACGGCATTTTTAGCCGGCTACAACTTCAAAAGTCACCGGAACTACCACATCACGGTGAAGTTGAACTTCAGCAGTATAAGTACCTAATGCTTTAATATGTTCGTCTTTCATTGAAATCTGACGTTTCTCAATGTTCTGACCCATTTTCTTCAATACATCAGCCAATTGTTGAGTAGTTACAGAACCAAACAATTTTCCATTTTCTCCAACTTTGGCAGGAATAGTTAAAACCACATTTTCAATAGCAGTTTTTACTTTTTCGGCTTCCATTTTAACTTTGGAAAGTTTATGCTGACGCTGACGAAGGATTTCTTCGTTAATTTTAATATTAGAACTGCTGGCAATCATTGCCAGACCGTTAGGGATCAAATAATTTAAGCCGTAACCGTTACGCACTTTTACAACATCATGAGCATAGCCCAGATTTTTCACATCTTGTTTTAAGATAATTTCCATGATCCGGTCTCCTTATTTTAATAGATCAGTTACATAAGGCATTAGCGCCAGGTGGCGTGCACGCTTCACAGCAGTAGAAACTTTTCTTTGAAATTTCAAAGATGTTCCGGTAAGTCTGCGTGGAAGCACTTTACCTTGTTCATTCACGAATTTCGTTAGGAAAGTAGCGTCCTTATAGTCAACATACTTAATTCCTAATTTTTTAAACCTGCAATACTTCTTTTTGTTCACCTCAACTGCAGGAGGATTGAGATATCTTACTTCGTTGTTAGCCATGGTTCGATCAATTTTGTGATACAGATTCTGCTTCTTCCTTTTTCTTTAATGCAGCGTTTTTACGCTTCTTCTCATTGTAAGTCACCGCATGCTTATCAAGTAACAGAGTTAAAAACCTCATCACTCTTTCATCACGCTTGTACTCGAGTTCTAGTTTTGCGATGATTGCTCCATCGCATTTGAACTCGACAAGGTAGTAGAATCCCGTATTTTTCTTTTGGATCGGGTAGGCCAGCTTTCGTAATCCCCAATTGTTTTCGAAAACAATCTCGGTACCGTTATCGGTGAGGATTTTCTTGAATTTTTCAACTGTTTCTGTTACCTGCTCCGCTGAAAGCACCGGATTTAGGATCATTACAGTCTCATACTGCTTTAACATGCTGTATATTATTTAGTTAGTTTAACCCTTTTCTAAGGGACGGCAAATTTACAAAAACTTCCTGAATGAAACAATGGGGGGAGACATTTCTTTAACAACAACCATTATTTTTCAGGTCACTTGACCAAATTCCTCTTTTAATGAATTGGATCTTAGAAATATAGTTTGTGATAAAAGGTATTTAATAAAATTCAAAAAATTGACAATCAATGACTTAACTGAGAATAAATTTTCCGGTCATTTATTCATATCGAAGAGCTTCAATCGGATCGAGGCGGGCTGCTTTTATGGCCGGATACAATCCTGATAAGATACCAACAAGAAAACAGACTCCGATTCCGGAAAAAATCCATTTCCAAGGCACAATAAATCCTCCATCGAACGCAAGTCCCATCAAATTTCCGATGGCAACACCCAGAATGATTCCGGCAATTCCTCCGAGCTGACAAATTACGATTGCTTCCACCAAAAACTGCCTTTTGATATTAGCTTGCGAAGCACCTAACGATTTACGTATTCCTATTTCTCTGGTACGTTCGGTAACCGATACCAACATTATATTCATCAAACCAATTGCTGCACCAAGCAAAGTGATAATTCCAATAATAGTGGCAGCAAGTGTGATATATTGTATCTGATCAATCAGCAAATTCGCCAGACTATCACTTTTTACAATTTCAAATGAATTTTCTACGCCCAGCCTATCGCCTCTTATCATCCGCATGAGGCCGATACTTTCGCCCTGAGCAGTTTCGAGTTGAGCAACATCGCTTAACATAACTGTGATAGTATAGGACCTGTTTTCATCACCAAACTTTTGTTTTACATGCGACAGAGGCATGAGTCCAATTTTATCGCCCCCAAATCCCATGCTGGAACCTTTTTCTTTCAGCACACCAATGACCCGATATTTGTTGCTTCCTACATTAATTAACTTTTCCAGTGGATCTTCTTTGGCTTTAAAGAGTGTACCCACCAGTTCATTCCCGATAATAATCACATTAGACCCTGACAGAATTTCCTGAGGAGAGAAATTTCGACCCTGGCTAAGGGTATATCCTCCGGTAGTCAAATAATTCTCTTCGGTACCCATAACCATAATATTGGGATTTGACTCTTCCTGTTTATATTTCATCACAGCAATCTGGGTAGCCATGGTTGAAATTGAAACTGTTGCAGGAAATGTGAGCATCTGTTTGAACCTTTCCGCTTCTTGAAAAGTAATACTCTTGAATTTCTTTGGCCGTTTACCGTCTCTGCCAATCCTGATACCCATTCCTGAGTTCCTGACAGTGAAGGAGTTGGAGCCCATACTTGAGAAATTACTGTTTATAGACGACTCGATTGCATCAATCGCTGTAAGAATTCCTACCAGTGCCATAATGCCAATGGCGATTATTAATGCAGTAAGTACAGTCCTGAGTAACTGACTTTTAACGGCCCCTAAAGCAACTTTAATATTTTCCTGGATGGTCAATTTGGCGGGTATTTCTATGCAAATGTAATATTCCGTGAGTAAATGCAGGTTTTTGGCACAATTTTTTCATTAGAATCATTGACAAATTAAATCTTATTAACTAAACTTGCAGTACTAAATCCAACTAAATGAAAAAACTACTCACGCTTGCCTCTCTAACTTTCTGTTTGGGATTCGCGGCAAATGCTCAAGACGACAAAGCAACCACCATTGCTAACGATCAAAATCAGGTTAATGTAAGCTCCACAACAGCTGAGCCGGTAATCACCAAAGCTGCAGAGACGGAAGCTGCAGTTTCAACATCCACAACACCTGCTAAATGCGAAAAAGCATGTTGCTCCTCAAAAAACAAAAAAGAAACGGCTAGTGCAGGAACAAAATCGTGCTGCTCAAGTGGAAAGAAATCAGCTGCAAATTGTTCGGATAAGAAAGCTGAAGTTAGTCCTGAACAACAGGATAAAACAGAATTAAAAAGTAACCCTCAATAAATTATTCACTTAGTTTAACGCTGTAAAAGCACCGCTTGCAAAAAAATCCCGGCTTAGGTCGGGATTTTTTTTTGAAGCTAAAGGTGATGCAATAATTCTGAAAGACTTTTGACTTCCTTCATCACAACCGGAGTTTTTTTAATTTCACCGGTTGGGTTAAAGTATATGTGATCAATTCCTGCATTCAATGCCCCCGCAATATCTGTGTCCAGGTTATCGCCGATCATGATGCACTGGTCCTGTGAAGCTCTGGCAAGTTTTACGGCATAATGAAATATTTCCGGTTCCGGTTTTTTGAAACCAATTTCTTCCGAAATATGAATTTGATCAAAATAAGGAGCTAATCCTGAGTTTTTTATTTTCAGGTATTGCACTTCTTTAAATCCATTGGTTATAATGTGCAATGAATATTTCTCTTTAAGTTTTTGCAGAACTTCAATAGCAGCCGGAAAAAGATTCCGTTTTATAGGGCACACTTCCAGATATTGAACTGATAACAATTCTGCCAGAGGGGTGTCTTGAATTTTGAATGCATTTAAAGTTCTGTTAAATCTTCCAAATCGGAGTTGTTCCTTAGTGATACGATTGTTGTGATAATCATCCCACATCTCATAATTAACTTTTTTATACACTTTAATGAACTGTGCAACATCATCAATCCCTCTTGATGGCAGCTTATGCTGATGGAATAAATCGACCAGTGACTCTTGTGAATTTTTTTCAAAATCCCAAAGGGTATGATCAAGATCGAAAAAAACAGCTTTATAATTTTTCATTCAAGTATGCGCTCTTTTAACTCCGGAATATTAACAACATGGTACAATTCAAAAATTCCTGTTAGCAGTAACGACCAAAACAGGATTGAAAAAAACATGTACAAAAATATCCTTTTCTTATTATCTTCAAATGCATTTGCAATAATAGTGCCTATGGGAATAGATATAATTACAGGAGTAAGAAAAGCCACACCCATTAATCCATACTTCCTCCAGATTCTAACGAACTTCCTGGATTGTGGAGAAAAAACCCTTTTCTTTTTATCCGCTTTTACAAACTCATAATTGATTTCCAAATTTTCTTCAGTGGCATTGGGCTTACTGAATATTTGTGGTTTACTGAAGGCTTTCGCCCATTGATGTTTAATCCATGTAACGATGAGCTGAATTTCGATACTAAAAAACGTAAATACTCCAACTCCAAGCATCCCTCCTACTACACAGTATAAAACTGTTTCGAAAAAAGTAAAATCATAGCGATCATCAAAATAAGCAAAAGGAGGACCCGCTACAAACTTTACACTGCTGAGCAGGATTACCAGTAATATTTTTATAAATTCGTTCACTTTAATAGATCAGGTATAACGATGCAAAAGGAAAGATGTTCATTGAATATTTAGAATATTCTAACATCAGCTTTTTTCACCAAACGCCAGATCACCGGCATCGCCTAAACCAGGAACTATGTATGATTGGGCAGTGAGTTCTTCATCAACAGCTCCAATCCACAATGTGATTCCCTGAGGAAGATGTTTCTTAACATACTCCACTCCTTGTGTACTCGCCAAAGCTGCAACGATATGAGTATGAGCAGGCCTTCCCTTTTCGAGCATGGCTTTATAAGTCATAACAATGGACTGACCTGTGGCCAGCATTGGATCTGATAAAATGACCAATCGATTGGATAAATCCGGTGCCGATAAATATTCCAGCCTGATATCAAAACTTCCATCTTTGTGGTGCTTTCTGTAGGCTGAAATAAAAGCATTGTCGGCATGGTCGAAATAGTTCAAAAGACCCTGATGGAGTGGCAAGCCGGCTCTCAATATAGTAGCTAATACAGGCTCTTCTTTCGGCAAAGGCACATTTGCAATGCCCAAAGGAGTAATTACTTCCTTCGTTTCAAAAACCATTTTACGGCTAATTTCCATAGCTGCCACTTCTCCAATACGTTCGAGGTTTCTACGAAATCTCATGCGGTCTTTTTGAATCACTGCATCGCGTATCTCGGCAACGAACCTGTTTAATATTGAATTGTGCTGATTTAATATATTGACCATGCAATCAGTTTTTTCAGATTAGTGTTTAAACCACTTCCACGGGGCAGGAAGCAGATTTTTTTTAATTTGTAAATATACGAATTCTGTCGAACCGAAACCCTTATAAAAACGTGCCAGATCAGGGTCGTTCGAACCCTCAAAATCCAATTGATTCAATGTTAATGCATGCTCCTTTACAAATTCATCAATCAGGTAATGCATGGCAGATAAGGATTTTCCTTCCTGTGTAGCTCCTGAAAAAATAAAAATTGCGCCATTATGACTATAAAAAAAAACAGCACCGGCTACAGGCAATCCATATTGGTTATTTACGATCCATACTTGTGATTGATTTTTTTTTGCAGCAGCTTCTTGCAGTTTTTCGAAAATAACATAATGTTCATTTTTCAGGTTTTCCACTTGCATTCCGCGATTTGTACGGAACATATTAATTACATCCTTAACATTGGCTGATTTAAAAAAGCTCATTTGTTGCTTCGATGCTTTCTTTATATTTCTAATATGATTCTCACTGTACCCGTCGGTAATTTCAGAATAATGTCTGCCGAGCGTCAGCACATAATTGTTGTTTTGTTTTACGATAAAATTGTCGGGAGTCCAGGAATTTGATGCATTGAGATTCATTTCAATGAATTGGAAAGATTGCGGAATGGAACTAAGAAACTCATTTTGCTCTGATTCTGTTACGGGTATTTTGGAATATATTCCTAATTGCTGGGCAAAAAAGGGAGGGAAAATATAATTGATGAAATATTTTCTTCTCTTGGTAAGAGGCATTACAGCACTATACTCATCCTGAACCAATGCATCCCAACCGGCACAAATGATATCAAGATACCAGGAATAGCCATAAATATTTCCCGCTGGTGAGCTTCGAATGGCTTCATCCCACAAGTTCTTATCAATATCCTGATGGCTGATGTATCTTATCATGTTACAAAAATATTTTTCAAGAAGCTGCCACTACCAAATCCTCATAAACCTTCTTCCATCCGGCCCATAATTTATTTTCAGATAATGATTCATTGTGCCAAAGACTAATAAAATCACCATTCACTTTTCTTACCTCTTCGATGAGTGGTGCTATATGACTCATGGCATCTTCCGGCTGAACCTTCATATAATATTTCAGTGTTGCATCCATAACTGCAAATGGATGAATTTTTAAACTGGTAATTTGTTCATTATCGAGATCGTAAAAGTAGAATGGAGAACAGATACTTGCCCTGAATCCCACCTGTAATGCATACCCCATAGTATAGTCATCTGTTATATCCAATTCGATGAGTCTGCGATACGTTTCAGGTAATTTAAGAATGAGGAAATGTTGTCTGCTTTTGGTTACTTCTCTTTTCAAAATTTTAGAGAGTTCCGTCAGTTCTTTTTTTAATCTTGCAGGATTTTTATTGGAACCATAAGAAGGATGAATTCCTGTCTCAGCGTAATCGGCAATAGATTTTATTAATGAACGAAATTTTCTGGAGTCTACCGGAACATTTTTGTCATTCTCTCCATATTCACCGAGTAGAAAAAAATATATAGATTTAAATTTGAATTTTCGTTGTAATTCAAATTGCAAATCATAGGTGTCGTACGGATCTTTCTGACTACCCAGCAATGTTCTGGTACGTTCCAAAAACTCTTCAAAATTTAAATTAACTAGCGATCTGGCATAGGCACCTGCCGTCCTCATCAATCCTTTTTCCTGATAAGCCCATGCATTATCAATATCTATTGTAGAAGTGAACCGATACTTTTTTTCAGGAAAGATCATTGTTGGATACCTGCCTTTCAAAAGATCCTTCAACATCATTGCATAAATATTGACAAGGGGCTTGTGCAGAAAATTTTTCTGATATGCCAAGCTCTCTGAAGTATCATAACGATCGTGAGAATCGCGAATGTGTGGTAGATATTCTTCATATCTGCTCACCAGATAAAATGCTGCTGCAAAAGGATCAAAAGGGAACACATATTTTGGATGAGTAGCAAAAAAAGCTTTCACCCCATTCCAATCAAACACAGAAATTTGCTGATCCTCAATTCCTTTTTCAAACAACAACTTGGAAGCATAAATAAAGATTTCATCACTTACCTGTTGATCACCATAGCTGAGTTTTGGGCCTTTAATATTAACAAACTCACTATGATTTTGAATGAGAGTATAGGAAACGCCTAATAATTCTTTAAAAATTAAATCAAAAGTGTACTTAAGACGGGGAGTTACCGTATTTGTTAGTATTGAAAGGTTTTCGACAGGCATAGCGCAATGAATGCGCTAAATTACACATTCCTTTTCAGTTCAAAACCGACTTCTCATCAAATGGAACTATAATCTTCCTTCATCTGCAAAACTGAAATAAGAATTTCCTGCAATGATTAAGTGGTCCAGGACCTGAATATCGAGTAAAATTCCGGCATCCTTCAATTTACGTGTTAACGAAATATCAGCATCACTGGGATTTTTATTTCCACTGGGATGGTTATGACAAAGGACAATTCCGGAAGCAGTGCATTCAATAGCCTGCTTAAAAATCAACTTCGGATCCACCACCGTACCTGTTACACCTCCTTTGCTGATCATTTTTTTAGAAATAATGTGATTCGCTCTGTTCAGCAAAAGGATCCAGAACTCCTCATACACCAAATCACTCAGTTCCGGAGCAAAAATAGCGGCGGCATCCTGACTGGATCCTATTTTCAGTGTTTGGATAGCTTCCGAAGTTCTTCGCCGTCGACCTATCTCCAAAGCAGCCATAATAGTAAGGGCTTTAACCTCACCCACCCCTTTAAATTTAGAAAGGTCGGCAACTGTTAACCTGGAAAGTTTGGAGAGATCATTCTCTACACTGTTTAAAATTTTCCGTGCCAATTCAACAGCTGTTTCAGAACCGGAACCACTGCGGAGCAGGATCGCTAGTAACTCAGAATCGGTAAGAGAATGACGTCCCTGGTTTAACATTTTTTCTCTGGGACGATCGGCTTCCGCCCAGAATTTGATTGAAAAATTTTCCATATAAAAAGTGAATTTAAAAAGTTCACGGTAAAAATATAAAACCTTCCTGAAAAGAGGAAGGTTTTAAAATATTACAAGCTTTGAAATAGAATTATTTAGACAAACCATTCACCATTTTGGTGAGTTTGGACTTCAAGTTGGCCGCTTTACTCTTATGAATAACATTTTTCTTTGCCAGTTTATCAAGCATTGAAGCTACTCCCGGAAGAAGATCTGAGGCGGCTTTTTGATCTTTGGTAGACCGTAAATTCTTTAATGCGTTACGCATCGTCTTTGCCTGATACTTGTTACGATCTTGTTTAGCTGCGTTAGCTCTGATGCGCTTTTCAGCGGATTTGTGATTTGCCATTTTAATATGGGTTTTAACTATTACCCTTCTAAGGTATTGATTTTGTAGCCCGTACGAGAATCGAACTCGTGTTTCCTCCGTGAAAGGGAGATGTCCTAACCCCTAGACGAACGGGCCGTATACTACCTCTTTTGTAAAAGAGGATGCAAAAGTAAATAAAAGGCTGATATTAACCAACTATAGTTGAAAAAAATCATTGAATATCTGTATCAGATTGGAGTTTGAACCCCAGTCGTTTACCGGTACTCACCAAACTAGACAGATTTTTTTCCATCAAATCCTGCACTGAAATCATCTTTACTTGCTCAAAAGGAGGTGTAAAGATGTCGGAATTGAGGCTGTGAAGAATGGTACTTTCTAAAAAATCACGGATTCTTTGTTCTGTGAAAGTATCATGTTCCAGGTCGTTAAACAAAAACCCCAGTTGTTTTTTACCTTCTACAAAAAAATGGTTCTCATGATTGACAAACGCTCTGGCAATCAGCACTCCTATGTCATTTGAACGATTATATTTTAATGAGTCGGTCAAAAAATTATAAACTGAAATCATTCCAAAATAGACTTTCTTCTCGCCGTGTTGAGTATATGAAGATTTCCATATTTGGTGATTTTCAGGGAAGGTGAATGCATCGGAGTGTAAGGAGAAGATCAAAATATCGTCACAAATTTTAAACTCAAGATCAAAAGGACCACGTTCAGAATACTTGATTACTATTCGCTTATCGACAGTCGACATGGTTTCTAACAACTCTGTTTCAATCTTTCGCAACAAATTTTTCATCACTCCAAAGTCTTCTTCAGCCCTTTTCACCACTTCGATTTTAGCCGGAGCTTTATCGGTCAATGATTTAACAATTAATTTGTAGGATGAGGAACCTTCTTCCATAAGAAATGGAGTTTATCGGAATTAATATGCCCGGGCAAAGAGGACTCTCTGCGCAGATGGATTACCGGTAAGAATACACTTACCCTCTTCAATTTTATTATTGAGAGGAATACACCGGATGGTTGCTTTGGTGAGTTCCTTGATTTTTGTCTCTGTTTCAGCAGTGCCATCCCAGTGAGCGTAAATAAAACCGGTTTTGTTATCAAGGATATCTACAAACTCTTCAAATGTATCTGCTTTCCAAGTGAGTGATTCTCTGAAAGTTAATGCTTTATTGTAAATATTTTCCTGAATTTGATTAAGAAGGTGTTCAATTTTAATATCCAGATCAGTAGTTTGGTAGCTACTTTTTTCTTTAGTATCGCGACGAGCTACTTCAACAGTATTATTTTCAATATCACGCGGTCCAATTGCGATTCGCACAGGCACACCTTTGAGTTCATATTCGGCGAATTTCCAACCCGGCTTATGAGTATCACGGTTATCAAATTTTACTGAAATGCCTTTTGCTTCCAGTGACTTTTTGATGTTCAATGCAACCTCTGTTAATTGGGCAAGTTGTTCTTCACCTTTATATATTGGAATAATAACTACCTGAATTGGAGCGAGTTTAGGGGGGAGCACCAAACCATCGTCATCAGAATGAGCCATTACTAATGCACCCATCAGTCGGGTAGATACTCCCCAGGAGGTAGCCCAAACATAGTCCTGAACACCCTCTTTGGAGGTAAATTTTACATCAAATGCTTTGGCGAAATTTTGTCCGAGGAAGTGGGAAGTTCCAGCCTGCAGTGCTTTACCATCCTGCATCAAAGCTTCGATACAATAAGTTTCAACAGCCCCGGCAAAACGTTCATTAACTGTTTTTATACCTTTAATGACTGGCATGCCCATCCATTTTTCGGCAAATTCAGCATAAACATCCAGCATGCGTGTGGTTTCTTCCACTGCCTCCTTGGCAGTGGCATGAGCTGTGTGACCTTCCTGCCAAAGGAATTCAGCGGTGCGTAAAAACAAACGTGTTCGCATTTCCCACCTAACCACATTAGCCCATTGGTTAACCAATATAGGCAAATCGCGATACGACTGAATCCAGTTCCGGTAAGTGTTCCAGATAATTGTTTCGGAAGTCGGACGAACGATCAGTTCTTCTTCGAGTTTTGCATCGGGGTCTACCTCAATGCCTTTACCATCCTTGGTAGTGCGTAATCGGTAATGGGTGACAACGGCACATTCTTTTGCAAACCCTTCGATATGAGCAGCTTCTTTGGCAAAAAATGACTTTGGAATGAATAATGGGAAATAAGCGTTGGAATGGCCTGTATCCTTAAACATTTTGTCTAAAGCCTGTTGCATTTTTTCCCAAATGGCATAACCATAGGGTTTTATGACCATGCAACCGCGAACAGCTGAATTTTCGGCAAGATCTGCTTTAATGACCAGATCCTGATACCATTCTGAATAATTGGCCTCACGGCTTGTGATTTCTTTTCCCATTGGGTTGTATTGAAAAAACTTGGTATGGATTTTGATTTAATATAGCGTGACAAAATTGTGAAACAATTAGCACATTTACAATTCAGGTTTAAACTAGTAGCTTAATAATCAATCAAACCATTAAAAATCAATGATCATGAAAGCAATAATTATTCCGGTTATTTCAGTTGCAATGCTTCTGAGTGCCTGTTCATCGCAAAAGATGGCAAGATCCGGCGCCGATAATTATGATGATGTTTATTATTCATCAAGTGATGTTGCAAGCCAATCGGCTGCTAATTCCTATCAGGAAACACAAGCAACTCCTCCGGCTGACTATTCTGCAGCACCAACAACAGAACAGGATTCAAGATTTGATTATAACACCGGAAATTCGGATCAGCCCAGCTCAACTACTACTGAGCAGGATGGTAATACTTATATCACTAATAATTATTATGATGAAGATGATTATTATGACTATGCTTATGCCTCAAGGCTGAGAAGATTTCACACTGATGTATCATTCGGATTTGGATATTATGGAAATTATTTCACCAATTCGTATCATTACGATTACAACCCATACTCTTATGGCGTTAGTATTTATTTAGGTTATAATTTCTGGAGTCCTTTCTACACACCTTATTATAACTATTGCTACACTCCTTATAACTATTATGGATATAACCCATGGTATACACCTTACTACAATCCTTATTTTTACTCACCTTATAACTCTTTTTACAGCGGATACAATCAGGGATACTGGAATGGATACCATGATGGTATGTATGGAAATTACAACAATCCTTATTACTTCAACAGTTACGATTATTCCAGTTATTACTACGGTCCAAGGAGAAATGAAGGAAGTAATATCATGGCTTCCGGTGGAAACAGTAATAACGTAGGACAATTATACGAAGCCTATGGTCGTACTAACATTCCTGTTGAGCGCGGTGTAAAAAATCCAACTTCTTCAACTTATTCCGATCCACGTCCGATGAACCCTAACGGTGTACCGGGAAAAACCGACAGTGGTAAAGATAACAACTACACTTCCGATCCTAAGCCGATGAATCCTTCAACCGGTAAAGGTGATGTGGTTCCTGCAAAAGACAACACTGGTAAGGGAAACAGTTATTCATCTGATCCAAAACCGGTAAAGCCTGGTACTGTTAAAGGAACCACTGCTCCGTCAAAAGGAAATCCTGCTGCTGACAGCTACACTTCCGACCCTAAAAATAGCAATTCACCTGTTAAAGGCAACACCGGCGGCACTACAAGCCCATCGAAAGGTAACGTTTCAACTCCGAAACCTTCTGCTCCTGCTCATAATACTCCAAAAGGAAATGCTTCCGATCCTAAGCCTTCAAGTCCTTCATATAATACTCCAAGAGGAAATACTTCTGACCCAAAACCTTCTAATCCTTCTTATAGCACTCCTCGTGGAAACAGCTATGATCAACCGGGAAGAAGCGAACCAAAGGCACCTGCATATGAAAGACCCGGCAGTAATCCACAAGCACCTGCAGTTCCACCCAAACAAAATAACTACAACGATTCCCGTCCAAAAGGTACTCAACCTTCCTACTCTGCTCCAAAGAATGATCGTCCTGCACCAAAACCAAGGACATCTGAATCACCAAAGAGAGATAACAGTTATTCAGCACCCCCTAAAAATAGTTACCAGGCTCCATCCACTCCAAGATCTTCTTCCGGCTCATCGGGTTCAGGTTCTTCAAGTAGCGGCTCAAGAGGTAATAATGGTAATGGAGGACGTAACCCAAGATAATTAATTTTAAATCTAACATTTTATTACGATGAAATCATTTATAAAAGGCATGTTCACAGCATGCCTTTTTTATCCTTTCCTGCTGAATGCACAAAGTGACATTGACGCACTACGTTACAGTCAGGGAACATTTGGCTCAACCGCCAGATCCCTTTCAATGGGTGGTGCGTTTGGTGCGCTGGGTGCAGATTTCTCCACATTGAGCTCCAACCCTGCCGGAATTGGAGTATATAGAAAATCAGAATTAACTTTCTCACTTGGTTTTCAAAACCGTTTTGTTGAAAGTAAATATCTATCCAATACCGATACAGACGATCAGTTTATTGTGGATATGCCCAATCTGGGATTTGTTCTTGCCTCACCACGTAAACGAACCGAAGGGTGGACACAGTTTGGATTTGCAGTTGGTTATAACAGAACTGCAAATTTCAATACCGACACGTATTTTCAGGGCAAAAACACCGAAAATTCTCTTCTTGATTCTTATGTAGATCGGGTTTGGAGAGAAGGGGGTGCAACCGAAGATGATCTCTTTTATAATTATCCATTTGATGTGGATCTGGCGTATCAAACCTACCTGTTAGATCCCGACTCCTTGAATCCCAATCAATATGTTTCAGTCATACCTAACGGTGGAGCATACCAGTCGAAATCGATTTCAACCCGTGGAGGAATGGGTGAATTTGCCATTGGATTTGGTGGAACCTATAATGAAAAAATTCATTTAGGAATTTCTCTTGGTTTCCCAACCATCAATTATGAAGAAGAGTCGGTTTATGAAGAAGTGGATAAAGATAATGAAATCGTAAGTGGTGACAGTACAGGGATAATTGATTTCAGATCGTTGAGGTATGCTAGTTATCTGCGCACAAGAGGAAATGGTTTTAATGCAAAGTTTGGAATAATTGTAAAGCCCGCCGACTGGATTCGTATTGGTGCAGCCATTCACACACCGACGTATTACTACATGCATGATAACTATTATTCAACTATGACATCTTCATTTGGGAATGGATCAAATTTTGAATACAGATCTCCTGACGGTACTTACTCGTATAATCTTACCACACCTTTTAAGGCTATAGGAAGTTTGGCATTCATTTTTGGAAAATTTGGTTTAGTGAGTTTCGATTATGAAATCACAGATTATTCAGCTTCTAAATTAAAGGCAAGCGACTATCAATTTTCATCTGAAAATAAAATCATCAACACGGTTTATTCAAATTTCGCTTCGAACTTGCGTGGGGGAATTGAAATAAAACTGGACAATATTTCTTTGAGAGGCGGTGCCGCTTATTATTCCACTCCATTTAACAAAGAATATGCTTCAGATGAAAGTGATCAGCATATGATAAGCTATACCGGAGGAATTGGTTTCAGACAAAAGAGTTTCTTTGTAGATGTCGCTTATGCTTTTACACAAAGAAGCGAATATTACAGTCCTTATTATATTTCATATGAGGACGTACCGGGTGTTGTTCAAAAAAGAACCGATCACAGGGTTGTTACAACTGTTGGTTTGAGATTTTGATCAAAATCAGCTCACAGGATCATAGAGCAGGCTACTGATTCTGGTATTATCTAAAATTTCATTGGAAACATCCAGAATCTGGTCGGCAGTTACTTCATCAATTTTACGAAAAATTTCTAAAATGTTTAGAGGCTTGTTGTAATTCAATAAGCTCTTGGCATTGTTAAGCATGACACCCGGTTTATTTTCCTGGGCAATAGCAATTTGTCCTTTTAATTGATACTTATATCGGGAAAGCATTGAACTTCCTATCCGGACTGTTTTCATTTTATTAAATTCTTTCTCAACAAGTCCCAAACATTTGCTGAGGAATTTTTTTTCTGAAGCGAGGTAAATATTAAACAGTCCACAATCAATAAAAGGTACATAGGCAGATTCAATATGATACGTAAGACCATATTTCTCACGAATATTCATATTCAATTTTGAATTCATGCCAGGCCCACCTAAAATATTATTCATAAGAAAGAGAGGAAACCGTTTATTAGAATGTACGGAATAAGCCACACTACCTGCAATATAATGCGATTGTATGGTCTTTTTCTGTTCAACATATTTCCGTGATTTGATAGAGTGCAAGGAAGATAATTTTCCGATTTTTCCGGCTCGTCCTTCTTTAGCAAAATAATTTTCTACTGTCAACTTGACTTTTTCAAAAGGAAGATCGCCGGTATAAGAAAAAACAATATTTTGGTTGATATAATTTTGCTTTATAAAGCTCACTATATCTTTTCTTGTAAAAGCCTTTACCGATTGGTGTGTACCGAGGATAGGGTTTCCCAATGGTTTACCTTTAAAAATGAGGCATTCAAAATCGTCATAAATTTGTTCCATGGGATTATCCATGTAGGAATTTATTTCATCGAGCACCACTTCTTTTTCTTTTTCAATTTCCTTTTCAGGAAACTCAGAATGAAAAACAATATCAGAAATCAATTCTACTGCCCGTTCAAAATGTTCCGGCATGAATGAAGCATGGACACATGTTTCTTCCTTTGTTGTATAAGCATTCAGCTCCCCTCCTACTATTTCGAGCCTGTTGAGGACCTGATATGCTTTCCGTTTTTTAGTACCTTTAAATAATACATGCTCAATAAAATGAGCCAGCCCTTCTTTCCCTTTCTCTTCGTTTCGCGACCCGGCTCCCACCATTAAACCACAATGAGAAACCGGACTGGGATTTTCGAGATATACCAGCCGTATTCCATTTTTAAATGTATGGGTAAGGTTCTTCATAAAATATAATTGAATTGCAAAATTAGTCAAAAGTATGGTAGCACATGGTGCATCAGGTTCACTGCGAAATCACTTCTAAAAGCCTAGAAAAGCAAAATCCAGTTAAAAAAGTTAAAATTGCATCTTAAAAATTCGATTTTAATTCAACACTTTGCTTAATTTAGCATCTCCGAATCGTGAATTTATGCGTGGCTGTGTGTTTTTAAACCGTCTTAATCTGGTTCTGTTCTGTTTGATTGTGATTTCATACGGATGCGGCAAAACTGATATTGGAGTTTCAAAAGAGGTCCCAAACTGCTTCGACAACATTCAAAATCAAGGGGAATTGTCTGTTGATTGCGGAGGACCTTGTCAGGGATGCCCCTCCAAAATGACTGCAAATATTGATGGAGTTGCTTGGGAATCAGCAGGTAGCGTAACTTCTATTACCAATGGAAATTCGATTTTAATCCTTTCCGGAAACGGCAATTCCAATCTTTCCTTAATTTACACAGGGCCGTTCGAAACAGGAATCTATAATCTGGGATCGGCCAGTTATAGCATTACAACAACTCAAACAAATTACATTTCAAATACCGGTACAATTACGTTTTACGAATGGAATGAAGAAGAAGAACAGGTTTCGGGTACTTTTAGTTTTAATGCCTTTGAAAGCACAGGTTCGGGAGATACAATAAGGGTAACCCAAGGACAATTTCTTTTTGTCCCTTACCAGCCCTGATCAGGGACAATAATTTCATTTTTCTTACGAATGTAATCCCTTTTGGTGTGGGCGTGTAATTATTTTACTATCAAGTGAGTAAAAGTCTTCAAAGGAAAATCACCATCCATTGAAGCAAAATAGAAATTTCAATTATTTTAAATGGTATCAGTCAAAACTGAGAAGTTTGGTGATACCTGTTCTTTTGGCATTTTTGAGTATCTCATGCAATAAGGATGATTTCAATCCTGATTTGTTGGAGCCAACAGTATGGGAGCCGGAAATTGCATTTCCACTTGTTTATACTGAAATTGGGATTTCGGATCTGGCCAACGTGAACGATTCCAATACCACTATTGTCACCGATCCTGATCAGTTCTGCACACTTATTTATAATGGAAGAGCTTTTGAGATATCGGCTGCTCAGATGGTGACAGTACCAAATCAATCGTTTCAGCGACAATACAGTTTAAATAACAACCAGATTCTTACACTAGGAAATAGTGGTCAGGTACAAGTTACAAAAACTCACATGGTAGATTTTTCAATACCACAAGGTGTTGAAATTGACACATTATATTGTAAAAGCGGATCTCTAAACTTATCCTTTTCAAGTGACTTTAATGTGGATGCATCGGTTGTGATTCAAATTCCATCATTAACAAAAAATGGAATACCTTATTCAACTACACTTCCGCTAGATTATTCCGGAGGGATTCCGGTTGTGAATACTCTCAGTACACCACTCACAGGATATCGTTTTGATTTTACTTCAGGAAATACGAGTCACAACAAACTTGCCATTACTTACCAGATTACATTTACTGGTGGTGCTGCAGGAGTGAGTACAGGAAATCAGATAAGTTGTGCGTCGGAGTTTGATTCCGTTAAGTATTCTATTCTTTATGGCTATACAGGCCAACAAAGTCTGAGCAACATCCAGGACTCTATAGAGATATCGATATTCAATAACAGTATCGGAACCGGCTCATTCAGTATTGCTGAACCAAAAATCAGGTTCGACATCAGTAACTCTTTAGGTATTCCATTTTCAGCCCGACTTAACCAACTAACCGCACTCAATGGAAATTTAACAAGTTTTGTCGTAGCCAATGGAATACCCGACCCTTTGCCCGTATTGAGTCCGGTAGTGGCACAAGCAGGCCAGGTATTGTTATCGGGATTCACTCTTGATAATACTAACAGCAATGTTGTGGCACTAATAGATCAGCAGCCAAAATATTTCATATCACAATCACAGGTTACTACGAATCCTAATGGCAGGGCCATCAATTTTCTTACAGACACCAGTAAAATTGCCATGGATGTTCATGTAGAACTTCCATTTTATGGTACCGCCGAAAACTTCAAGATTAAAGACACTGTTCCTTTCAGTTACAATGATCTTGATCAGGTGGAGGCATTGACTATAAGAATAAATCTTGAAAACGGCTTTCCTTTAGAATCTTCCATTCAGTTAATATTTGCTGATGACAGTTTGAATGCATTGGATACACTTTTTTCGGAAAATGAAGTTGTGATAGCATCCGGAGTAGTGGATCAGGTTACAGGGAGAGTGACGGTCCCGGGCAAAAAAATCCATGATCATGTTTTTAGTCGTGAACGAATAGAAAAAATCTTATCTGCAAAATACATATATGTTATTTCATCGGCTACAACTTTTAACGGAGGAAATACTAATGTAAAAATATACAACGACTACAAACTTAAGCTGAAGATTGGAGCCATTGCAAAAATGAAAATTCAATAGAAGGACGGATGGTAAAATACGGAATTAAAATAATTATTATTTCAATTGCTGTTCTTTCAAATATTGAAGGTATGGGCCAGCAATTAAGTTCATATAATCTTGAATATCTTCCACAAAGGAGCTATCTCAATCCATCTTTCATTCCTCACAGCAAAATCCATGTTGGCATTCCTTTGTTCTCCGGAGTTTCACACAATTATTCTAACAATGGATTTACGTATTCAGATTTGATTAAAAAGGGAGGTAACGATTCTCTGTATATGGATGTAAAAAACGCCATAAATCAGTTAAACAACAGCAACCGGATAAATTACGATCTTGAAATAGAATTATTTTCGGTGGGATTCAGAAAAGGTAAAAATTATTTTTCATTTAATGCTACGGAAAAGGCTCAATTTACTTTTTCATATTCAAGAGCGCTTATTGAATTTCTTTATTATGGAAATGCGCCGACTGCAGGAACAACACAAATTTTGAATCCATCAGTTGAAGGAAATCATTACAGAGAATATGGAATATCGTGGGCACGCGAGATAACATCTAAAATAAAAGGTGGTGCTAAACTAAAATATTTATATGGCATGGAACATGTTTCCTCCAAAGGTAGTGGAGTAAGCATCTATACTGATCCAAATGACTTTACCATTACTGCAAACTCTGATTTAATGGTGTATACTTCAGGGGTTGATTCATCAACGAAATTTAATAATTATGCTTTTGGAAGAGAAAATAAAGGTTTTGCCATAGACCTTGGTTTCACGTACAAACCCATTCAACAAATTGAAATTACCGGTGCGGCTTTGGACATGGGAAGTATCACCTGGAAATCGAATGTTACCAACTACAGTACCACTACTCAACAAGGATCATTTACTTATAATGGAATCAATTTAAATGAATTTGTAAACAATGACTCCACCAGTGCTGAAGAATATCTTTCAGATCTGGCGGACTCTTTGTATACCAGTTTTGATATTCAAACGACGCACGAAAGCTTCAAACAAAAACTGCCACTAAAACTGTATGTAAGTGCATCTTATCTGTTAACTCCACGGTATAGAATTAATGTGGTGTTAAGAAATAAAAAATTCGATGTTGGCAATCAAACCGATTACCAATTGAGTTTCACAGGAAAGTCATCTACATGGTTTAATTATACCATAGGGATGAACAAAATAAACAAGAGCTCCGCAACACTCGGAGGAGGGTTTACTTTAAACTTTAAAAACGATCAGATTTACTTTGTGAGTGATAATGTTCCAGGGCTGATCGATTGGAAAAAATCAAACAATACAGGCTTCAGAGCCGGCATCAACCTGATGTTTGGAACTAAACCCAAATATATGAAGCCTCCACAACCGGTTCTTGCACCCGCAGCTTCATCGGCTCCATAGTAATTTGAATTTAATAAAGAAATTTAAGTTAATACTCAGTTCCGAAAATTATTCCCGATGACCGTCTTTGGTACAACAGGGATTTAATTTCGCAACAGCAGCCGGATCTGCAAGAACATCATCGGCATCATACCCAACCATAGAAATAGCTTTGCGCAGTTGCTCAGGGGTCGTTTTTTTGGGATTAAAAACCACTTTAGCCTGTTTCGATTTCACATCGAGTTCGGCAAAACGTACTCCTTTTTCGGCCATGAGTGCTTTTTCAATGATTGTTTTACATTCACCACACTGAGCAGTGGTTTGAATAATTATCTCCTGACTTTGGGCAACAACCTGCGAAGATAAACTCATTGCAAAAAATAATGCAATAAGCGTGATCGATAATAAACTTTGTTTTTTCATGTTCATTCTGTTTTTTAGTTTTATGATTTAATATTGAATAGGGTTTATTAAACTTTTTTAGATTTACCGGCAATCGTATATCTGAAACCCAGATAAATTTTTCGTCCCATCACAGGTCCCCAGATATTGGTTGCATCAAAACCCGGTTCAAATGGAGCATCGGCATTGATGACAGGGTTTTTCTGACGAAAATCGGTTAAATTTTCACCACCAACATAAACTTCCCAATATTTAAACACCTTTGTTATCTGACCATTATAAGTAAAAAATTCCGGTGATTTATTATCTGCTATCTGATTATCACTTTCTCCATGACCATGGTTATGACCATCAGAATCGGAGGCAGGTAGTCCAAGTTTAGATTGACCCTGATAATGAGTAGTAAAATCAAATCGCCATGTTTCTTTTGATGTTGCATAACTTAAGTTAAGTAATGCTCTATTTTGTGGAATCAGAGGTTTTTGCGATAAAGTTCCACTGTAGTTGATGACTACCTGATCGTTTTTATAGGCAAGGCGTACATCAAAGCGCTTGAACACTTCATAATTAAGTGCTACCTGAAAACTTTTTGAATAGGAAGTACCCTGCAAGTTGTATAGTGATATTAAAAATTCTGAACTATAGGTATCAACAACAACCTGATTGCTGAAATCAGTGATGTAATAATCAACACTAAATGTACCCGGCCTGTAAAATGCTATGAATCGCGAAGTAAAGTTTCCTCCGAAATTCCAGGCTCTTTCAGGTTCCAGATTTTCGGCTATTACCAGGTCTCTTGACGTTGCCATAATTGCAATGTTATCGGAAAATATATTTGCAGTTCTGAAACTTCTGCCTCCTGAGGCTCTTAAAATTACATCGGGTGTGAAGTTATATTTGAGATGAAGTCGTGGTGTATAAAACAAACCCCATTCATTATGATGATCGACTCTTGATCCAGCAACTAATCCAAATTTATCATTCCGGTTGTAGGTGTATTCCGCATAAATACCCGGCACAACTTCGGTGCGATTGTAGGGATTAAATAAATATTGTTCTTTATATTTATCATACCTCATATCGACACCTGTTTTAAATTTATGATCTGTAGTACCAAGAATAGACATATAAATCAAAGAGCCATAAAAACTACCCTGATCACCGTTATAAGATTTCAAACCAAAATAAGATTCCTGTTCATGGAAAGACCCTGAAAGAATCAAACCGGCGCTTTTCCATGGTGTGGTCGGGAAAATGAGTCCGGTTTTAAGGAAGGCTTCAATTCGTTTAGTGCCTACCTGAACTCCATAACCTGTGGTTGTATCAACATCATCACCCCATGAATACGATTTCTGACCACTTCGACGGTTTTCGATAATTGCTTTTACACCAAACTGACCTTCGAATTTTTTTCCATCATTATAAGACCATCTGTTAAAGACATTTGCCTGTGAAACAAGTGGCATATCTAAAAATCCATCATTCTGATGATCCCATTTGATTCGACTATTTTCGCCATGAAAAAAAAGTATGCTTGATGTTTTATCAGAAACTTTGAATGTTTTGTGCAGGTTTAACTCCACATTTCCGGTGGATGCTCCGTATAAATTAGCGTAAAGGAGATCTGCTTTTTCGGGCTTCAGATACTCTACATTAATTTGGCCTGAGGTGGATTCATATCCATTGGCAACAGAACCACTTCCTTTTGTAATTTGAATAGATTCCATCCATGGACCCGGAACATAATTCAACCCGTATGTAGATGCGAGACCACGAACATTAGGTATATTTTCAGTCATTACTTGTGAATAAATTCCTGATAATCCCAACATTTGAATTTCTTTTGCACCTGTGATTGCATCTGTGTAGGATACATTTACAGAGGGGTTTGTTTCAAATGATTCAGAAAGATTACAACAAGCAGCTTTCAGCAATTCCTTTTGTCCGATCTGCTCTACGTTAATGGTTTTTATTGTTGAAATAGAAGTTGCTTCCTGGCGACCTTCAACAGTAACTCCGGCTAAATCAACAACAGGATTTAACACAATTTTTAAAGGTTCTAATTTGCTAATAGTAAGCGTGTCGGATTGATACCCTACATAACTGATCACCAGCACTGCCGGTAGAGTTCTGGGAACTGCGAGTGAAAATCGACCTTTAGCATCTGAGCTTGTACCTTTTGCAGTGCCTGCCCAAATAATACTTGCACCCGGCAAAACTGTACGAGTAGCATTTTTTGAGGTAATCTCATACACAACCCCTTCAAGAGATTGCGTTTGAGCAAATGCCGGCAGCGCATTGATAAACATCAATAAACAACTGGCAATAAATATGATTTTTTTGTATTTTGTTTCCATAACCGATTAAATAATAAACTAAAAACTGGCTGCTGCCCGGATAGTTTATATTAAATCAGATCAGAAAAGTTTGATTGGAAATAAGAATGAAACGGCCACTGGGTTGCTCAGGAGGGAAATCAGTTGAAAACTCAGCAATGCTCGCGGAGGCAATTAAATTGAATGCATTTGTGTTATAGAATAAATAAACTTGGGCAACATTTAAATCCTGAATAGTAAAAAATTCATGAATTACCGTGACGACTTTATTCTGAAAATACTTAATGGTGTTGGTGCAGCATGGCTCAGATGATGCAGATTCCTTACTGACGTCAATTGTGGAACAACAAGGGTGTTCACCTGATTCTGAAGGATTACAAGCTACTTCCTCCATCCCCGCAAGGGCTAATTTACAAATATGAGAAACCTGTGCGATTCCAAATGATGAAACCATCATCACGAAAGTGAGACAGATTAAAATAATTTGTTTGGAAATGGACATCGTTTTCACAAGGTTATCGTACAAATAACGATATAATTGGCTATTAAGTTGCAAATATTAAAAATAACCGATGAAGAAAAGATGAATAGGTAAGTCGGATTTGGGTTCAAAGTTTTAAATTTGCGTACTATTTTGATTATATATTTGTAATTATATAAATATCAACAAGTTATAAATTTTAATTTATGAGTACAATTGGTGCTATCAGAGCAAGAGAAATCCTCGATTCAAGAGGCAACCCCACCATAGAAGTGGAAGTAATTACTGCTAACGGGGTATTAGGAAAAGCTGCTGTTCCCTCAGGAGCCTCTACCGGCCAGCATGAAGCGGTGGAATTAAGAGATAACGACAAGAATCGTTACCTTGGTAAGGGTGTGTTAAAGGCTGTAAATAATGTCAATACTGTTATTGCTGAAGAATTGCAGGGCGTGAGCATTTTTGCTCAAACGGGCATCGATAAAATTATGATTGATCTGGATGGGACTGAAAATAAATCCAATCTGGGAGCCAACGCAATTCTCGGGGTTTCTTTGGCAGTTGCCAAGGCAGCTTCTGAAGAAATTGGTTTACCACTTTTCCGTTATATTGGAGGAGTAAATGCTTCGGTATTACCGGTTCCTATGATGAATATATTAAATGGAGGAGCTCATGCCGATAACAGTATCGATTTTCAGGAGTTTATGATTGTTCCTTCGGGAGCTGAAACGTTTTCGGATTCGCTAAGGATGGGGACTGAAGTTTTTCACGCTTTAAAAAAGGTGTTGAAAGACAAAGGATTTTCCACCAACGTAGGAGATGAAGGAGGGTTTGCTCCGAATTTGAAATCGAACAAAGAGGCTATTGAGTTAGTTCTGAAATCGATTGAGGCTGCCGGCTATCGTCCCGGAGAAGACATTTTTATTGCAATGGATGCAGCTTCAACAGAAATGTATGATGAAAAAACAGGGATGTATGTTTTCCACAAATCAACAGGTGAAAAGCTCAGCAGTAATGATATGGTTGGATTTTGGAAGGAGTGGACAACGAATTATCCGATTGTTTCAATTGAAGATGGGTTGGCAGAAGATGATTGGGATGGCTGGAAAGCGCTAAATGCTGCAATCGGAGACAAGGTACAGATTGTTGGAGATGATTTATTTGTGACGAATGTTAAGAGACTGAGCCGTGGTATTGCCGAAAAATCGGCCAATTCCATCCTTGTAAAAGTGAATCAGATAGGCAGTTTATCGGAAACCTTACAAACAGTAGAGATGGCCAAATTGAACTCCTTCACCACCATTATGAGTCATCGTTCGGGTGAAACAGAGGATTCCACTATAGCGGATCTTGCTGTGGCATTGAACACGGGACAAATTAAAACCGGATCGGCTTCGCGTTCCGACCGGATGGCTAAATACAATCAATTGCTGAGAATTGAAGAAACTCTTGGTAATTTGGCCGTTTTTCCAGGAAAAAAGGGTAAATTTATGAGTCGATAACATCCTGATGGAATCTAAAGAGGATAAAAATCTTCCCTTACCGGAATCTACAAATGATGCCAATCTATCCGATGAAACGGAGGAAATTGGTAATGATGGTATTAGTAAACGGCACAAGAAACGAATACGGATCAGAAAACGAATACGTATCAAAAAGAAGCCAAGTGCTAAAAAGAAGGCCAGAAAGATTGCTGAAAGGGCATTTTGGGTGTTGATTATAATAGGGTTTATAACCAGTCTTATTGTGATGATTGTACAATTGGACATTAAAGATGACAAATTCAAGAAGCAACGCATCAACAAAACCAAATCTTCATTTTAAGTATGATCATTCTATATTTTAAATCCTTAACTCTTGCAGTTTGTTGCTTATATTGCTAATTTCGCGTGCCCTTTTGTGGTACTTCAAATACATTTAAATTTAATTTTGTTGTTGCATTTCAGAAAATGGATAAGTTAAAAGAAAAATTTGCCTCAAAAGCCATCCCAATGGCGGAGCAGACTAAGAAAATGGTCAAAGAACATGGTGAATTTGTTTTAGGACAATACACCGTGGAGCAGGTCTATTCAGGAATGAAGGGAATGATTGGGATGATTACTGAAACTTCGAAACTGGACTCTGAGGAAGGAATCCGATTCAGAGGATATTCAATCCCTGAACTTCGTGATAAACTTCCTGTTTCGAAAGAGGGTCCGGAACCATTGCCGGAGGGTATTTTTTACCTTTTGCTTACCGGTGAGATTCCGACTTTGGAAGATGTGATCAACATCAACAATGAATGGATGAAGCGTGCCAATGTTCCTAAACATGTTTTTGACATGCTCGACATGTTGCCGGCTAAAACCCATCCAATGACACAGTTCAGTATGGCTATCATGGCTTTACAAACTGAATCGGTGTTTGCACAGAAATACCGTGAGGGAATCAACAAGAAGGAATACTGGGATCCAATGTATGAGGACATCATGAATCTCATTGCACGTTTACCAAGGATTGCTGCATATATATACAGAAAAAATTACAAGAACAGCATTCATATTGAACCCAATCCAAAATTAGACTGGGCGGGCAATTTTGCTCACATGTTGGGTTATGATGATTTGGATTTTCGTAAGTTAATGCGATTATATCTCACCATCCACGTGGATCACGAGGGAGGAAACGTTTCGGCTCACACTACTCACCTTGTGGGTTCAGCATTGAGTGATGCTTATTTGTCATTGGCTGCAGGCATGAATGGATTAGCCGGCCCACTTCACGGATTGGCCGCTCAGGAAGTAGCACGTTGGATTCTGGATTTAAGAGAAGAGTTCAAAGGTGTACCTACCAAAGAACAAATTGCAGAGTTTATCAAAACTACCCTTTCTGAAGGCCGTGTTATTCCCGGCTACGGGCACGCAGTACTGCGCAAAACTGACCCTCGTTATACTGCACAACAGGAGTTCGCAAAAGCCAACATGGCCGATGATGAATTGTTCAAGATTGTGCAACTTTTGTATGAAGTAACTCCGGAGATTTTAAAATCGATGGGGAAAATTAAAAACCCATGGCCGAATGTGGATGCACATTCCGGTATTTTGTTGATTCATTATGGAATGGTAGAATATGACTTTTATACCGTTCTTTTTGGTGTTTCAAGAGCCATCGGAGTTCTTACCTCACTGTTGTGGGATAGAGCATTAGGAGTTCCTATTGAAAGGCCTAGCTCTGTGACCAGTGGATGGATTATGCAACAGGTGCAAAAAGATGCTACGAAAAAAGTGGCGAGTGAGGAGTAGCCGGTTGGCAGTTGACAGTTGGCAGTTGACAGAAAAAAACCACCGAATCAACCACCGAATACAACCATCGAATTCAACCACCGAATCAACCACCTAATACAACCATCGAATTAACCACCGAATTCAACCACCGAATTTAACCATCGAATTAACTATCAAATTCCTTTGTGGAAATTGAACTTTTGAAAG
>Ga0105046_10001053_pt1 | contig 41439 bp, 31 predicted proteins | sample MAT03_FD_78385 | JGI IMG/M metagenome (GOLD analysis project Ga0105046, IMG submission 78385) | Freshwater microbial communities from Lake Fryxell liftoff mats and glacier meltwater in Antarctica - MAT-03 (megahit assembly) | ecosystem: Environmental > Aquatic > Freshwater > Ice > Liftoff... | reverse complement strand
CCGACCACCGCGCCGACCACCGCCGATCCGAGCGCCGGTCCGACCACCGACCCGACCACCGACCCGACCACCGACCCGACCACCGACCCGACGAAAATTAGCCCGACCGTCGCGGTCGCTGATCCAGGCGCCAGCGGCGGGGCCGTCGTCGATCCGACCGGAGCGCCCGGGCCTGACCCGACCGCTGGCGAGCTCAAGGCGGACCCGGTGCACGTCCAGTTCGCCGTCGAGGCATATCCCAAGTCGGAGATCTTCATCGACGGCGTGAGCCGCGGCAAGACCCCGCAAAAGCTCGATCTACTGTCCGGGCAGCACAAGTTCGAGATCAAGGCCGCTGGCTTCCTGTCGCACGAGGAGACCATCGAGGTCGCCGCTGACGGTCAGAAGTCGCTCAAGGTCAAGCTCACGCGCAGGCCGCCCGGTACTGGCGGCATCAACCGTGCCGAGGAGGACGCCGCCTCCAATCAGCTCGACCCCGAGAACGACGCACCGACCACGAAGATCGAGTTGCCCGGCAAGCGCTGACCACGTCGCGGACATCCGCGACGAGCGACGCACGCAACACCCGCGAGTCTCCATGCGACCTCGCCCGGGGACGACAGCCGCACCGCAATTGCGGTACAGCATCGCCTCACCGGGCCCGGGCCCGAAGGATGTGCGGTCAATTCATGCTCATCGTGCAGAAATACGGGGGGTCGTCGGTCGGGAGCCTCGAGCGCATCCGCAACTGTGCGGCGCGAGTGCTGGCCACGCAGCGCGCCGGCCATGACGTGGTGGTGGTGGTCTCGGCGATGTCCGGCGAGACCAACCGACTGATCGCCTTGGCCAACCAGCTCGCCGCGCTCGAGCGGGCCCCTGAGGCCGAGGCACGCCCCGGGAGGGGCCCTTACGTGGCCAGCGAGCGAGCCGGCGATCGCGACCACGAGCGCGAGCTCGATCAACTGATGTGCACCGGCGAGAACGTCAGCGCCGCGCTGCTGGCGATGGCGCTGCAAAACGCCGGCGGCGCCGCGATCTCGCTGGTGGGTCCCCAGATCGGGATGCGCACCGATGGCACCCACACCAACGCGCGCATCACCTCGGTCGACCACGCTCGCCTGCGCCTCGAGCTCTCCGCCGGTCGCGTCGTCGTGTGCGCTGGATTCCAGGGCGTCGGTCCGGACGGCAACATCACCACCCTCGGTCGCGGCGGCTCGGACACCTCGGCGGTAGCGCTGGCGGCGGCGCTCAAGGCCGACGTGTGCGAGATCTTGACCGACGTCGACGGCGTCTACACCACCGACCCGCGGGTCGAGCCGCGGGCCCGCAAGATCCCGCGGATCACCTACGAGGAGATGCTCGAGCTCGCCAGCTTGGGCGCCAAGGTGCTGCAGATCCGCAGCGTCGAGTTCGCCATGAAGTACAGCGTGCCGGTGCACGTGCGCTCGAGCCTCAACGACAACGAAGGGACCTGGATCATGTCAGAGCAGCGCAACCTCGAGTCCGCCGTGGTCACCGGGGTGGCCCTCGACCGCAACGAGGCCAAGGTGACCCTCACCAACGTGCCCGACCGCCCCGGCACCGTCGCCGCGATCTTCGGCCAGCTCGCGCGGGCCAACATCATCGTCGACATGATCATTCAGAACGCCAGCCGCGGCGGCAGCACCGACGTCACCTTCACCGTGCCGGAGAACGACCTGCGCAACGCCGTCGTCGAGCTCAGGCGCCTGGAGCTCCAGGGCGCCGGTCCGATGGAGGTCCTGAGCGACGCCGAGATCTGCAAGATCTCCATCGTCGGCGTCGGCATGAGGACCCACGCCGGCGTGGCCGCGCGTGCCTTCGAGATCCTCGGCAGCGAGAACATCAACATCCAGATGGTCTCCACCTCGGAGATCAAGGTCTCGGTCATCGTGCACGAGCGCTACGGCGAGCTCGCGCTGCGGGCCTTGCACGCTGGCTTCGGGCTCGACGCCGAGGTCGAAGCCAGCGCATGAGGCCGACCAGGTTCGCCGTCGCCGGCCTCGCAACCCTGTTCCTGTGCTGTCTTTATGGTCAGGTCGTCGCCGCGCCGCCCGCGGTCCCGCCCGTGGTCCTGTGCCGGCCGGCGATCTCGATCGAGGGTCGGTTGCACTGCGGCGAACCGGCTCTCGCCGTCCTGGCGGCCGTCTGCGACCGGGGATTTGCCGGTGCAGACCCCGGCGTGCGCGCGGGAGACCACGTCTCGCTCGCGGACGGCTGCCGGGTCGACGGTCGGATCCCCGGGTCCGAGCTCGTGGACCTCCAGGTATCGATCGATCTCAACGGCGCCTCTGCCAGTGAACTCGAGGGTTTACCCGGGATCGGGCCGACGCTCGCCGAGCGGATCATCGCGGCCAGGCCGCTGCGAACAGTCGATGACCTGCTGCGGGTGAAGGGCATCGGACCCGTTCGTCTGGCGAGGCTCCGGCCGCTTGTGATGGCCACCCCCTGAGCGGCCCGCACAGGTTGTGAGTCTCATCTCGATGGGCCCATGCGCTTTTCGCGGTCTTTGTGCGGTAATACACGAGTCATGAAGTCCAAAACTTTGCCTCTGACTCGATTCCTTGGCTTTGGCCTGACCACCCTCGCCCTCGCCGCCTGTGGCGCCGAAACCGTCGACACCGTCACGGCCGGTGGCCAGACGGACAGCGCGACCTCTGGTGAGGAGACCAGCGAGACGGCGTCCACGACGCCCACCACCGGTCAGACCACGCAGACGACCAAGACCACCGACGAGCCGACCGGCGGCAGCAATACGATCAGTGGCGGCGAGAGCAGCACGGGCGACGCGACCACCGACGCGGAGACCACCAACGTCACGGACGGTACGACCACCGACAGTGGCGCCACCGACAGTGGCACCACCGAGATGGTCACGCCGGAGTGCGGCAACGGCATGGTCGAGGGCACCGAGCAGTGTGACAACGGTCCGGACGTCCCCGATGACGACTGCGGGCCCGGCTGTCAGTTCGCCGCGGTGTGCGGCAACGGGACGGTCGAGGTCGGCGAGTCCTGCGACGACGGCAACACCGCCGACGGCGACGATTGCAGCGCCGACTGTCAGACGATCACGACCCCGGTCGTCTGTGGCGACGGCAAGCAGGAGGGCGACGAGCAGTGCGACAACGGTCCTGACGTGCCCGATGACGGCTGCGAGGCCGACTGCACGGTCACCCCGCCGGAGTGCGGCAACGGCAAGGTCGAGGGCGACGAGGCCTGCGACGACGGCAACGAAGTCAACGGCGGCGCCGACGACTTCTGCAAGAACGACTGCAGCGTGTTCACCCCGCCGCAGTGTCAGGCCCCGGCGGACTACACGATCTGTGACACGAACATCAACCTCGCCGACAAGGCCGACAAGACCAACGCGCACAAGGCGATGGGCATCTGCAACGCCGAGGCCAGCAACTCGGTCCAGATCACCGACTTCGACTTCCAGAGCGCCAACAACGCCGCGTGGCAGGTCGCCAAGGGCTTCGGCACCCACCTGTACGATCACGACATGATGCCCGGTACGCCGGACAAGCTGTACTACAGCCCGCGCGAGGGCGACGCCTTCCTGATGATCAGCACCGGCGTCATCAAGGCCCCGAACAACGCTGGCGTCGTCATCGAGAATAACGCCTCGCAGGGCGGCAACGGCAACAACAACAACAGCGACACCAACCCGCTGCCGCCCCCGTTCCAGTCCAAGGTCGGCTCGGCCAACGGCGCCGGTGGCACGCCCTTCCTTAACTGCGACGGCGTCAACGACTGCTCCGACACGCTGCAGCAGCAGTGGATCGACGGCAACAACGACCCGAACGACAAGCTGTGGTTCACCTTCAAGACCAAGGTCCCGCTCGGCACCTTCGGCTACACCTTCGACTTCGTGTTCTGCTCGTCCGAGTGGCCGGTCTGGGTCGACACCGGCTTCAACGATCTGCTGATCGCCTACCAGGTCGACCCGTCCGCCGACGACCCGAACGCCGACCCGCCGATCGACCCCTACACCGGCAACGTCACCTTCATCCCGGATCCGAACGACGCCACGAAGGGCCTGCCGCTGACGATCACCGCGCTCGACCCGTACTTCGTCGGCCCGGGCTTCACCGACAACGAGGCGCCGCTCAAGGGCACCGGCTTCGAGGGCCACGCCTGCACCGAGTGGTTCACCGCCAAGGGCGGCGTCCAGCCGGGCGCCGAGATCACGATCGGCTTCTTCATCGCCGACATGAGCGACAGCATCCTGGCGACCATGGCGATCCTCGACAACTTCCGCTGGGACTGCGAAGGCTGCATCCCGAGCGAGGTCGACGACTGCGGCGTCCAGGACCCGCAGTAGTGATGCCGCGGATCGCATGACGCGATGACGCGATGACGCGATGACGCGATGACGCGGTGACGCGGTCACGCGGTCACGCGGTGCGTTCGATGGTGTGACGGCAGGTCGTGCAGCGCACGACCTGCCGTTCTCTTGCGCGCGATCCGACCCGACGAGCGGGTGAAGCACGGCGCACATCGGGGCGCGGCCCCTCCGCCATGAGCACGGGCGCCATCAAGTGGCGCCTCATGGCGGATCGTCGCTGTCGTCGCGCAACGGCGCGCGCATCGGCTCCAGTTTGCGACGCTCACGCGCTCTAAAACCGTTGCGGTCAGGTGACCGATCGGCGTCCTGCATCGCCTCTTGGAAGCTATGCGACATCGTACTAGCCTGACGGTCGCCCCTCGGGCTGCGCGTGCCGTTCGACGAGGGCCTCAGGATTACTATGAACACTCGAAGCATCTCGCGAATCTTCACCCTTGGGCTCAGCGCCGCCGCCCTCGCTGCTTGCGGCGACAACGGTGGCACCACCGTCGGTACGGAGGGCGCCACCTCGGAGGAGGGCACCACCGACGGGCAGAGCACCACTCCGACGACCACCAACACCACCAAGACCAGCGTCACCGGTATGACCACCGACGAGCCGACCGGCGGCACCGGCGGGGCGACGAGCGACGCGACGAGCGACGCGACCACCGACGCGACGACGGACGCGACCGACGCGACGAGCGACGGCACGACCACCGAGCTCACCGCGACCGGCACCACCGATACGCCCGCCGTGTGTGGCGACGGCGTCGTCGGGGGCACCGAGCAGTGTGACGGCGGCGAGGGCTGCGAGGCCGACTGCACGCTGACCCCGGTATGTGGCAACAACAACGTCGAGAACGGCGAGGCCTGCGACGACGGCAACACCGACGACGGCGACGCATGCAGCGCCGACTGTCTGGTCGCCACCCCGCCGGCCGAGTGTGGCAACGGCGAGATCGAGGATCCCGAGGCGTGTGACAACGGGCCCGACGTCCCCGATGACGGCTGCGAGGCCGACTGCACGGTCACCCCGCCCGAGTGCGGCAACGGCAAGGTCGAGGGCGACGAGGCCTGCGACGACGGCAACAACACCAACGGCGGCCCCGGCGACTTCTGCAAGAACGACTGCAGCGTGTTCATGCCGGCCTCCTGCGCCGCGCCGGCGATGTACACCAACTGCGACGACAACATCGTCCTGACTGACAAGAACGACAAGAAGAACGCCCTCAAGGCGATCGGCATCTGCGACGGTGAGCTGGCGACCTCGATCGTCACCACCGACTTCCAGTTCGAGTCGACCAGCGGGCTGGCCTGGCAGGTCGCCAAGGGCTTCGGCACCTACAAGTTCGACCACGACCAGATGCCCGGCACGCCGGACCAACTGATCTACAGCCCGCGCGAGGGCAGCAATTTCCTGATGATGTCGACCGGCACGATCCTGCCGCCCAACCCGCAGGGCATCGTCATCGAGCCCCCGAACTCGCAGGGCGGCAAGGGCGAGAACGGCAACAACGACGACAACGCCCTGCCGCCGCCGTTCCAGACCAAGGTCGGCTCGGCCAACGGCGCCGGTGGCACGCCCTTCCAGCAGTGCGACGGCGTCAACGACTGCTCCGACACGCTGCAAGCCCAGTGGGCTAAGGGGTTTAGCGACCCGAACGACCGCATGTGGTTCACGTTCAAGACCAAGGTCCCGCTCGGCACCTTCGGCTACACCTTCGACTTCGTGTTCTGCTCGTCCGAGTGGCCGGTCTGGGTCGACTCCGCCTTCAACGACCTGCTGAGCGCCTACCAGGTCGACCCGGCCGCCGACGACCGGAACGCCGAGCCGCCGATCGACGCCTACACCGGCAACGTCACGTTCGTCCCCGATCCCAACGACGCCACGAAGGGCCTGCCGCTGACGATCACCGCGCTCGACCCGTACTACGACGGCCCGGGCTACACGCTCCAGGAGCCGCAGCTCGCCGGCACCGGCTTCGAGCAGCACGCCTGCACCGACTGGTTCACCGCCAAGGGCGGCGTCCAGCCCGGCAGCGACATCACGATCGGCTTCTACATCGCCGACATGGGCGACACGGCCCTCGCGACCCTCGCGCTGCTCGACAACTTCCGCTGGGACTGCGAAGGCTGCGTCCCGAGCGAGGTCGACGACTGCGGCGTCCAGGACCCGCAGTAGTCGCCTGACGCCCGCCTCGCGGAGGCGGGCGCCATTTTCATCATCCTCATCATCACGATGAGGAAGGATCGGCAGGACCTGCAAAACAGGCCCTGCCGCTCGCGTTTAATCAGGGCGTCAGGATCACCGCGCCGCTGGCCGGCACGCTAAACGCCAGCTTGCCGAGTCCGCCGACCGTCGCCGCCGGGCCGCCCAGGCGGTCCTTGAGCTGCTTCTGGGCCGCAAAGCCGAGGCTCGCGTTGACCTCGACCTCGACCATCCTGGCGACCTTGGTCCGGTTCACCGCGACGATCGCCGCGTCGCCCGGGGCGAGCTTGCGCCCGAACACCAGCACGTCCTCGTCGGCGAACAGCGAGACGTAGCCGCCGCGTTGCAAGGCCGGCACCGCCCGCCGCGCCGCGCCGACCTTGCGTACCAGCGCCAGCGTGGTCGCCTCGTCGGGCGCGAGGGCCTCGGGCCCGCGCCACATCGCCCGGTTGTTCGGGTCGGCGCCGCCCCACTGGCCGTACTCGTCGCCGTAGTAGAGCAGGGGAGCGCCCGGCAGGCCGAGCAGCCAGGCCATCGCCACGCGCAGGCGCTGCTGGCCCTCGTCGTCCTCGGGCGCCTCGGCGATGTTGTTCCACTGGTTGCCCGGGACGCCCTTGTCGTGCTGCGGGTCCTGGCCGCGGTAGTCGGCGAGGCTGACGAAGCGCGGCGTGTCGTGGCTGCCGATATACGGCGTCATGATCGCGCCCGCGGGCCACTTCTCGAGCCCGTGCGTGGTCCAGTAGTCGGCGTGCAGCATGCCCTCCTCGTGGTACGCGAAGGTCCGGTAGCTGACGCCGTGGTACAGCACGAAGTCGAATTGTCCGTCGAGCCCGAACGGCCCGATGTACCGCGCGATCGTCCCGTAGTTCTCGTCGTTGGCGGGGTCGGGTCCGGCGCTCCAGCCCATCGCCGTCTCGCCCATCAGGAAGTACTTGGTCCCGCCCGGCTCGAAGGTCTCGCGCACCGCCGACGCCAGGTTGCGGGTCGCGACCTCCTCGACGTGCTTGACCGCGTCGACGCGGAGCCCATCGAGGTCGAACTCGTCGAGCCAGAACACCGCGTCGTCGACGAACGCCGCGTTGGCCTCCGGCACCGAGTGATTGATGTCGGGCAGGTACGGCGAGAACAGGCAGTCGAGCGCGTGGCCGGTCCAGTCGCAGTTGTCCGTGCCGCACACACAGCCGGTACGAAACCACTCCGGGTGGGCCACGAAGTACTCATGTTGCTCGTGCACGTGGTTGACCACGTAGTCTTGCAAGATCCGGATCCCGTGCGCGTGCGCCTCGCGGACCATCGCGCGCAGGGCCTGCGCGCCGCCGAGGCGGGGGTCGACCTCGCGGGCTTTGATCGGCCAGTAGCCGTGGTAGCCGGTCACCTGATGCACCCCGTCGCTCGCCATGAACGCCGCGGCCGGGTTGGTCTGGAACGGCGTCAGCCAGATCGCACGCACCCCGAGTTCATCGAGCGTCCCGTCGGCGATCGCCGCGCGCAGACCCTCGAGGTCGCCGCCCTTCCAGTCGCCGCGCGGGTCGGCGTTCGCGGTGGCGCCCGGGTTGTTGCCCGGATCGCCGTCGACGAAGCGATCCGTCATCACCATGTAGATAAGCGCGCCGTCCCACGTGAACGCCTGCGCCTCGATCCAGAAGATCAGGCGCAGCGGCGCCGAGCTGCGCCCGTCGGCCGCGGCCGCCGTCAGCGTAATCCGGTGCTTGCCGTCAGGCAGGCCCCCGAGCGTGAGCTCGACGTCCCCGGTGGTCGCGTCGACCTTCAGCTCCCCGGCGGTCAATGGCCGCTCCGCGCCGGAGCTGTCCTTGAGGACAGCCACGTAGCCGGCCGCGTCAGGCCCCGCGCCCGCCAGCCCGTCCGTGTAGCGCAGGCTCGCCGTGTAGGTGCCGGCGTCCGGCTTCGGGCGGGTCGCCGCGGTCGTCTCGGCCGCCAGCGCCGGGTCGCGACAGTCCCGCACCAGCATCGCCGAATTCTCGACCCCACCGACGTACTTGCGCCGCCCCTGACCGTCGTCGAGCACCCACTGGTCTTGCCCGCCCTGCTGATAGACGACCTTGTAGCCGTGCAGCCCGGGCGCGAGGTCGACGCTCACGCGCCACATGCCCTCACCGTCGGGCCCCGCCATCACCGCGGCGCTCGCGAGGTCGAAGCCTTGCCACTCGCCCGCGATCTTCGGCGCCGTCGCGCCGGGTGGCGGGTCGAAGCGAAACTCGGTCGGGCACAGCACGCCCTCGCCGCCGGTCGTCGTGTCGTCGCCGGAGCTGCCGCTGTCGCTGCTCCCCGCGCCGGTCGTCGTCGGATCTGTGCCGGTCGAACCGCCGGTCTCGCCGGTCGTCGGCGCGCTCGTGCCGGGGAAGCTGGTCGGCCCGCCGCCGCTCGAGCTGCCCGCCTCACCACCTGTCTCCCCGGCCATGCCGCCCTGACAGCCGGCCAGACAAACCAGCCCGAAGGCCCACGGGAGCGCGACGAGCGAGGCGAGACACAGGTGCGAGCGATGCATGTCGGCACGGCACAATAACCGGTCGCGCCGGCCCTGCAAAGCCGCGGATCCGGTGGGCCGGCCAGCCTTCGCCCTCATCGAGGAGGACAGGCGCGTGCGCGGGCGTCGAGAGCGGCCGGCCGAAGGCGCCGCGACCGCCATCCTCTCGCCCACAATGCTGCTCAATCTCTGGGATGCCTCGGTATCGGCCGACCCCGCGCAGATCGGACGCTGGAAGCTGCTCAAGGAACTGGTCAAGAAGCATCTACCGCCGTTTCACTCCGGCGACCTGCTCGTGACCTTCGATCGCAGCCAGGATTCGGCCTTCATGGTCCACGAAGGCGTCGGCGATATTCGCTTGCGGCATCACCTCCTCGGCACGGGAGTTCAACAGGTCCTCAGTCTGTTGGGATTGCTCCTGACGACCGACGCTCGCTGGGTCGCCATCGAGGAGCCGGAGTGTAACCTGCGTTACACCTTGCAACTGCGATTGCGTGAGGCTCTGGACACTCTCACCCGCGATGAGCGTGGCCCCCGGCAATTGTTCGTGACCAGTCATTCGCCTGCTTTCGAGACCGAGGCATATTTTTATGCCATGCGCCTTGATGCCGAGGGCGTCCCGATGATCGAACGGCGCCCGACGCGAGACGCGCGCATGTTCGTCGCATTCGATGCCGAGGTACCACCCGCAGCGGGGCTAGGCGAGGTCTCCTGGGTCTCTTCAGAAGGGCTGGTGCTCGTCCCGCCGCGTCTTCGGTCGCGCCTCGAAGTACAAAATGGCGGCGAGGTGGCCTTCCTGACAAATCATAGCAGCGGGCGGATCGAGATCCTTTCGCAGCGCGAGTTCCTCGACGTGCTCGGGCCTGCGGAGGAAGACGCTTGACCCTGGATGAATTGGAGGCGCGTCTACGGGGCGACGCCTTCGTGGCCCTCGACACGAACGTGATGTTCGGCCTTCGTGAACTGGGCAGGCTCGCCATCTTTCAGAACTATCCGACAACCAAGGAATGGCATGCCGCCAAATGCCACAACGCCATCAGTCACCTTGGTCTGCTGAAGAAGGCCGCCGAGATTCCCGGCAAGCACTTCCCCGCGACCGTCGACTGGTTCATCGCCGGTCAGGCCCGCGGGCGTGGATGGCTGCTGGTCACCAGGGACAGGGGCCCGGAGTTCGCCGGTCTGGAGCGGATCGGCTGCGAGCTGTTGAAGGATGCGTTGCAGCGACTGGCCAGCGCGGGCAGCGGACCTACTCTGTGATCCAGACGAGCCGCCTCCTGCAGCGCGGTATGTTTGGGGCTCATACCCGCCGTGGCAGCGACGCTCATCCCCACCTGCGGTCCGCCTGCTAGGATGTCGGCCAATGCCGCGTCGCCTGTTCCCGTGCATCGCCGTCCTGCTGTCCCTCCGCGCGACCCCGGCGACGGCCGCTCCGGCGCCGCAGCGGACCCGCTTCGAGCTGCCCTCGTCGAACGGTCACGGCGTCGTCCTCCTCGATCTCAAGCAGCGTCGCCTCGTGCAGTTTCGTGAGCACGTGTTCGCCGCCGAGGAGCCGATCCTCGACGAGCAAAACCAAGAGGTCTGGGACGGCGAGCAGTTCGCGACCGTACACACCCGTGACCTGCTGTTCGACACCTACTTCGGGATCCGCGTCGACGGCCAGCAAATGTGGCTGACCGACGTGCCCGTCGACGAGGACGCCAGCGGCTATGTGCCCTGGAAGGACGGCGAGCAGGGCGGCACCGGGATCATCACCATGGTCCAGAACATCGGGGCCCTGCGCGCGACCACCCACGTGTTCGCCCCGCAGGGGCTCGCGGCGGGCGGCTACGTGCTGCTGCTCAGGCTCGAGAACACGGGCGCCGTTCCGTTTACGGGCGTCGGCGCGTTCACGCTGCACAACTATCACCTCGGCTACGGCCGGCCGCTGCGCCCCTGGGACGTGCCCGACGACATCGCCGCCAACGGTGAGATCCTCGAGTACGACGGCGGCGGCGGCCCGAGCCGCTTCCGCGAGCGCGGCTTCGCCGGCGTGATCGTCACGCGGGCTCTCGGCACCCTCGCTCACCGCGGCGTCGGCCCGGACGCCGATCTGTACGGCATCGTCAAAGGCGGCGCGCCCAAGGACTTCCCGGATAATCAGCCGCCGGTCAACGCGATCGACGACGCCGTCAGCGGGTTCCAGTGGGGCTTCGGCGACCTCGCGCCCGGGGCGGCCCAGTGGGCCGGCGTCGCCGTGATCCACGACCCCAACCCGATCCCCGCCAAGCAGGCCCAGGACGCGCTCGACGAGTTCGTCGACGGCAGGACCGCCGAGGCCATGCTCGCCGCCGAGGTCGCCGCGTGGGCCAGCCTTCAGCAAGGCGTGCAAGTCCCGGCCGGCGCCAGCCCGACCGAGGCCGCCCAGGTCCGTCAGGGCGCCGCGATGTTGCACATGGGGCAGGTCCGCGAGGACCGCTACTACCTGCGCGAGTGGCTCAGCAAGGACGGCGAGCCGCGACGCACCCGCTTCACCGGCCTTGACGATCAGCCCGTGACCCTGCCGGCGATGATCAAGCACCGCGGCTTCGGGGCCGTGCTCGCCAGCTTGCCGCCCGGCGAGTGGACCTACGCCTGGATCCGCGACGGCGCCTATGCGACCGCCGCGCTGGCCACCCTCGGGCTCGTCGCCGAGTCGAAGGCCGCGCTCGAGTTCTACCTCGACGCCGAGGCCGGCCTCTTCCAGAGCTGGCAGGAGCTCGAGCCTTACGGCATGCCGCCCTACCAGATCAGCCTGGTGCGCTACCACGGCTTCGGCGTCGAGGAGACCGACTTCAACGCCTTCGGCCCCAACCTCGAGTTCGACGGCTTCGGCCTGTTCCTGTGGGCGCTTCGTGTCCACGAGCAGCGCACCGGCGACACCAGCGTCGCCGACAGCCACTGGCCGACTATTTCGGGTCAGATCGCCGATGTCCTGGTCGCGCTGGTCGACCCCGAGACCGGCCTGATCCGGCCTGACTCCTCGATCTGGGAGACCCACTGGAACGGCCGCCAGCGCCACTTCGCGTACACCAGCATCACCGCCGCGCGGGGTCTGTGCGACGCCGCCGCGATCGCCCAGCGCCTCGGCGACGTCGACAAGGCCGCCAGCTACCAGGCCGCGGGCGAGGCCCTGCGCGCCGCGATCGCCGACCACCTCACCGACCGCAGCGGGGCGCTCGCCGCCAACAGCGAGGAGCTCGCGCTCGGCGAGGGCTACTGGGACGCCGCCGTGCTCGACGCGATCGCCATGGGCCTCTTCGATCCGACCGGCCCGATCGCCAAGGCCACCCTGCAAGGGCTCGACGAGCACCTGCGCGTCGACGCCGGCCCCGGCTGGTCGCGCAACGACGACCGCTGGGACCACGCCAACGCCGAGGAGGACCTCAGCCCCTGGGGCAGCGACTACGACAGCGCCGAGTGGGTCATCACCGACCTGCGCGGCGCGATCGCCCTGCGCATGGCCGGCGACACCGAGCGCGCCGACGCCCTGCTCGCGTGGGTGCTGGAGCAGTCGCAAACCAACTACGGCATGGTCGCCGAGACCTACGACGAGCTCGACGGCACCTACAAGTTCAACACCCCGATGCTGGGCTTCGGCGCCGGCGCCCACGCCCTCGCGCTGGCCCACCGCGCCGACCCCACGCCCGACCCGGCCTGCGGCGCCTACTTCCCCGAGCCCACGGATCCCGGCGACACCGAGGGCTCGAGCACCGGCGATCCCGGCGACGCGACCGGTTCGTCGACGTCCAGCGAGCCGCCGACCACCGGCCAGGTCCCGACCGGATCCGACGCCGACACGGCGAACGACGCCGGCACCGGCGGACCCTCGACCGCGACCACCAGCGGCGCGACGGACACGAGCCCCGGCGGCGACGCGGAGGCCAGTTGTGCGTGCCGCAACACGCCGGGGCCGGGCAGGGCGCTGCTCCTGCTGGCGCCGACGCTGCTCGTCATTCGCCGCCGTCGGCCCGGCTGACGCGCTCGTTCACCTTGACCGCCAAGGCGAGCGCGTCGCATCATCCCGCGCTGATGACGGCTGCTGCGAAGGACCTGATCGCCTACTTCTCCATGGAGATCGCGCTTGCGAGCGAGATCCCGACCTACTCCGGGGGGCTCGGCGTGCTCGCCGGCGACACCCTGCGCAGCGGCGCCGACATGGGCCTGCCGATGGTCGCCGTCACCCTGCTGTACCGCAAGGGCTACTTCCGCCAGGTCATCGACGCCGCGGGCACGCAGTCCGAAACGGATGTCGTGTGGGCCCCCGAGCTGCACCTCGAGCGCCTGCGCGAAGAGGTCATGATCCACATCCAGGGCCGCGACCTGCGGATCGGCGTCTGGCGGTTCCGTGTCACCGGCTGCGACGGCCACCACGTGCCCGTCTACCTCCTCGACACCGATCTCGAGGGCAACGACGCCGACGACCGCCGGATCACCGACCACCTGTACGGCTTCGATGAGCACTACCGCCTGACCCAGGAGGCCGTGCTCGGCATCGGCGGCCGCCAAATGCTCAAGGTCCTCGGCCTCACGCCGACGCGCTACCACATGAACGAGGGCCACTCCTCGCTGCTGGCGATCGACCTGCTCAAGGAGGTCTGGGAGCGCAGCGAGAACCCCACGCTCGAGGGCTGCGTGGCCGAGGTCCGGGCGACCTGCGTGTTCACCACGCACACGCCGATCCCCGCCGGCCACGACCGCTTCCCGCGGGCCCTCGCCGAGGAGGTGTTCGGTCTCGAGTCCGTCGCCCGCGTCGCCGGGATCCCGCGCCTGCTGACCTCGGAGCTCAACATGAGCATCCTCGGCCTCGAGCTCAGTGGTTTCGTCAACGGCGTATCGGTGCGCCACGCCGAGGTCTCGCGCGGCATGTTCCCCGGCCACGAGATCCACGCGGTCACCAACGGCGTGCACTCGGCGACCTGGACCGCCCCGCCGATGCAGGCCGTGCTCGACCGCCACGTGCCGGCCTGGCGCCGCCACGGCAGCGCGCTGCGGGCCGCGCAGCGCATCCCGATCGCCGAGATCGTCGCGGCCCACCGCGCCGCCAAGCAGACCCTCATCGACGACATCAACGCGCTCGGCGACCACCGCTTCGAGGTCGACCGCTTCACGATCGGCTTCGCCCGCCGCGTCACCAGCTACAAGCGCCTCATGCTGCTGCTGCGCGACGTCCCCCGCCTGCGAGAGATCGCCCGCCGCTGGGGCTCGCTGCAGATCGTGTTCTCCGGCAAGGCCCACCCCCGCGACCTCGAGGGCAAGCGAATGATCGAGGACGTGTACCGCCAGCAGGAGGCCCTCGCGCCCTACGTGCGCATGGTCTTCGTGCCCGGCTACGACATGCGCGTCGCCGGTCGCATCGTCGCCGGCGTCGACCTCTGGCTCAACACGCCCATGCCCCCGCTCGAGGCCTCCGGCACCAGCGGCATGAAGGCCGCCCACAACGGCGTGCCCAACTTCAGCGTGCGCGACGGCTGGTGGTGCGAGGGCTACATCCAGGGCCACACCGGCTGGGTCATCGAGGCCGCCCACAGCAACGACCACGCCGCCGACCAGCAGGACGCCGACCGCATCTATCGCGCCCTCGACGAGGAGATCCTGCCGATGTACCTCAGCAACCCCCAGCGCTGGGGCGAGATGATGCGTGACTGCATCGCGCTGGCCGCCTCGTATTTCAACACGCAGCGCATGCTCGAGGAGTACGCCACCCGCGCCTACGGCCTCTTGCCCGCGGTCGTCGCCCGGCGCTGAGACCCGACGCTCGAGTGCTCCGCGCCTGCGCAGGTCGAGCTCGGCGACAGCGACCTCGACGAACTCGGCTTTTCCGTCACTCGTTGATCGCCTGCGTCCGCGCCATCTTCGACCGCCGCGTGTAACCGCGACGCGCGTCCACTGCGCATACACGCCGCCAACTCGCCCCGGATCGTGCGCCATCGCAACCCGCACGCCTCGTATGGTCCCCGATGGGGATCCCCGGGGTCTGCGAAGGACCAGGCGCGGCCTTTACCGTGGACACGGCGCCGCGTAACCGGCATCCCGTCGCCATGCACACCCTGTCTTTCCGTAACCTCTCGCTTGCCTGCGCGCTTGTGTTCACCTCCGCGTGCGGCGACGACAAGGGCACCACCGACGATTCCACCGGCACGACGACGGCCACGACCCCGGCCACCACCACCGCCACGACCCCGGCCACCGCCACCGCCACCGCCACCGAAACCGGCGGCGCCACGATGACCGAGGCCTCCGTCGGCACCACGTCCGACGAGCAGACCACGACCCCGACCACGGGCATGACCTCCGACCCGACCGAGGACCCGACCTCCGGTCCCAGCGGCAGCTTTTGCCAGGAGCAGTGCACGGCCGACGAGGACTGCACGTTCATGGGCATGCCGTCGGGCTTGACCTGTAAGGAGGGCCGCTGCGCCGGCGATGCGCCGAGTGGCTGCGCCGACGACAACGCCTGCCGCGCCACGTTCAGCGGCTGGGTGACCACCTGCGCGACCCAGGCCGAGTGCCCCGGGCAGGCCTGCGTCGACATCGGCGGCGGTGCGGGTCGCTGCGCGACCGTCCCCTCGGAGTTCGTCATGTGCGAGACCTTCATGCAGAAGGAGATCCAGATCCCGGCGATCGAGGGCGGCATGGACCTCACCGTCTGCGCCAACACCGACTTCGTCTGCGAGGACATGGCCTGCCGCAACCCGTGCGAGGACAACCTCTCGTGCGCCATGGCGGCCGGTCACCCGCAGTGCAACGCCGGCACCGGCAACTGCGAGTGCACCAGCGACGACGACTGCAAGAACTCCGGCGTCGCCGGCTTTGCGACGTGCAAGGACGGCACCTGCGGCTGCGGCGTCGATGCCGACTGCGAGGGCGCCCCCAACGCGGACGTGTGCACCAAGGACGGCTTTTGCGGCTGCTCCGACGCCAGCGCCTGCACGACCAAGGCCTTCGACGGCACCGTGTCCGTGTGCGAGGGCTTCTGATCCCGCGGGCCCTGGCCCGTTGCCCGTGAATTGAAGCGGCCCCGCTGCGTCTCGCGACGCAGCGGGGCCGCTTGCGTTCTGCACGCACGCGCGCCGTGTCGCGTCGGCCGCTCGCGGGAGAGCGCGGGGCGAGTGAGACCTGGGCGGAGGGGGCCGCCGCTGGCCCCCCTCCGCCCAGATCTCACTCGCCCCGCCGAAGACACCCACGAGCGGTGCGGCTGCTCCAACACCGCGTGCACGATCCAGAAGTTCGGCACCACTCCGGTGCGCGCGCCGGCCCGCCACGCATTTGTTACGCTCGCGCCGCGCATGCCCGTGTTCCTGCTGCCCGAGGATCTGCCGGTGTTCCCGGATCCACGCCGCGCCGAGGCCGAGGGCCTGCTCGCGCTCGGCGGCGGCCTCGAGCCGGCCCGGGTGCTGCTGGCCTACAGCCGCGGCATCTTCCCCTGGAACAGCGCCGACGAACCATTGACCTGGTGGTGCCCCGCGCCGCGTATGGTCGTGCAGCTCCCGGACGACCTCCACGTGCCCCGGACCCTGCGCAAGCAGGCGCGGCGGCGACCGCTGCGGGTCACCCTCGACCGTGACTTCGCCGCGGTGCTCGGCGCCTGCGCCACCCAGCATCGACCCGGACAGGACCGGGGCTGGATCACCCCCGGCATCATCACCGTCTTCACCGCCCTGCACGCGCTCGGCGCGGCCCACAGCGTCGAGGTATGGGACGGCGAGGCCCTCGTCGGCGGCCTCTACGGCCTGGCGATCGGGGCGGTATTCTTCGGCGAGAGCATGTTTAGTCGCGAGTCCGGCGCCTCCCGTCAGGGCTTCGTCGCGCTGGTCCAGCAGCTCGTCCGCTGGCAATTCCAGCTCGTCGACTGCCAGGTCGCCTCGGCCCACCTCGCCGGCATGGGCGGCAAGGCGCTGGCCCTGGAGCCCTTCCTCGCGGTCCTCGGACGCGGCGTGCGGGCCCCCGGGCGCCTGGGATCCTGGGAACTCGATCCCGACCTCCCCACGATCTGAACGCTCGCCCCTGGACGCCGGACCCGGACCCCGCCTATAACCGCCGGGTGCTGCGCTGTCTCCTGGTCGCCGCGCTGGCCGCTCCGCCTCCTGCGAGCGTCGGCTCCCCCGCAGCTCCCGCCACGACCCCCGTGAGCGCCGGCAACGCGGACACGCCCGTTGTCAGTACAACAGGGCCCGCGCCCGCCACCCAGCCAGCCGCGACACCCACCGCGACCACGACTTCGCTCGCACCGACCGCGACCTCGACTTCGACCGCACCGGCCGCACCCGCTCCGGTCGTCGCACCGGCCGCCGCTGGGCCCGTCGCGCAAGGCCGTCTCGAGCTGGTCAGCACGCGCCCCGAGGGCGGCCCGGTCAGCGTGCGGACCCGCAGCGGCGAGTCGGTCGCCAGCGTGCAGTTACAACCTGGCAGCCGCATGCAGCTCGACCTCCCGCCGGGCGAGTACTTCATCGACGACACCACCCGCGGCGGTCGCATCACGCTGTCGGTCGAGCCGGGTCGGACCGCGCGCTTCGAGCTCACCGAGGCCGGCGCGCGCGGCAGCGCTGGCGAGGGTCCGGCGCCGGTCCGCGAGAGCCCTGCCGCGTCCAAGCCTCCGCGCTGGAAGCAGGTCGTCTCACCGACGCTCTCGGCCGTGCTGCCGGGCCTCGGCCAGATGATCAACGGTCAGCCGGGCAAGGGCGTCGGCATCCTGTTCGGCACCGTCGCGCTCGCCGTCGGCGCCGCGGTCCTGCGCGGCGCCTCCGGTCGCACTGACGTCTCCGGCCGCGGCCTCGGCAGCGACAGCTTCGGCACCGAGGTCATCAGCGCCGCCGGCTACGGCCTGCTCAGCGGCGGCCTGCAGATGCTCTACGCGGCGCAGATCATGGAGGCCCACGCGACCGCGGCTGGCATGCGCGCGCCGCAGCCCCACACCCGCCACCGCGTCGCCTTCGAGGTCACGCGCATGGCGACCGTCGGCCTGCGCGCCGGCGATCCGGCCGCCGGCTTCTTCCCCGACTGGAACATGAGCGTGCTCGGCCAGGTCGCGCGGCGCCTGAGCGTCGGCGTCGCCGACATGAGCATCAAGCAGGGCCACGGCTTCCAGCGCACCACGCTGCAGGGCGGCGTGCGCCTGCATTACCGCTTCTACGACCGCGGCCGCGTGTGGCTCGGCGCCGCGGCTGGCGTGATCCTACAGGGCAGCTTCGGCCGCACGGATCCGCCGCGGCTCGCCGCCGGGTCGCCCTTGCCGGGCAGCGACGGCAGCTTCGCCGCGATCCCTTACGGCCAGCTCGACGCCCGCTTCTTCATCCTGCACCGCTGGTCACTCAACCTCACCCCGCGGATCAGCGCCCCGCTGGCCGGACCGCGCTTCTACAACGGATCCGACGATCGGGCCGTCGCCCGCAACGCGATCACCCTCGAGCTCGGCACCGGCGTGGGAGTGTATTTCTGATGTGTGCCAGCCGTCCCAGCCGTCCCAGCCGTCCCATCCGCTCCATCCTCGCCCTCGCAGGCGCCGTCGCGCTGGCCGGCTGCGTGTTCGGCTTTCGCGGCGAGGCCGAGGTCGAGGCCACGTACCCGCTGACCGACATCGACGCGGTGCAGATCGACCTCGGCGCGACCCCGCTGACGATCCTCGGCGACGAGATGGCCGTCGGCCTCGAGCTGGCGGGCGCGTGGCGATCGATCGGCGGCAGCTCGAAGGTCGCGCGTGAACAGGCCCTCGGCCCCGAGATCGTGTGGGACACCGACCTGCGGGTCGGCAGGCTGCTCGCGGTCGTGCCGCTCAAGTTGCAGGGCCAGGTCGACTTCGAGGCCGACGAGATCCGCCTGCCTCCTGACCACGACCTCGTCCTCGAGACCACGCTCGGCGACGTCTACGTGTTCGCTATGGACGGCAACATCAGCGTCGACGTCGGCGTCGGTCACGTCGAGATCGACGGCGGCGCCGGCGGCATCGCGGTCCGCACCGGCGAGGGTGACCTCGAGATCCGTTCGCCCGGCAACCTCGACGTCTCGACCGGGCGCGGCAACGCCCTGGTCTCCCAGAGCGGCCCCGGGGGCAATGACCTGGTCGTCTACGCGAAGGGCGGGAGCATCGAGGTCGTCCTGCGATCCGACGCCGACCTCGACCTGCGCCTCGCGGGCCGCGAGATCCGCGTACACACCGGCACCGTCTCCACCGTGACGAGCCGCAGGTTCAACCGCGAGGTCGGCGGCGCCAGCGTCAAGGTGTGGGTCGACGCCCCGCAAGGCGATGTGCTCGTGCGCCTGGTCGACGCGCCGTGAAAACCCGAGTCGCGCCGGCCAGGCCCGGCGCCCTTGCGACGCCGGTCGGCCCCATGCTAAACCCGCCTGCCCGCTCGCCAGAGTGGCGAAATCGGTAGACGCGGCGGACTCAAAATCCGTTGAGCTAATCACTCGTGTCGGTTCGAGTCCGACCTCTGGCACTCTTCTGATCGTCTCACGGCCCTTCGGGGCCTGAGCCATTCTTCAGGGCCTGGCCCTCACCCCCGAGACGATGTCCGACGAGCCCGAAGCCGACACCCCCGAGGGTCCCGACGACGAGCCGGTCCGCCGCGTAAGGGTCCGCGCCTCGAGCCTCGCGCAGCACCTGCTGTGCGCCGTGCCGCAACTGCGCGACCCGAACTTCGTGCGCTCGGTGGTCCTGATGGTCGACCACTCGCACAAGGGCGCGTTCGGCCTGATCCTCAACCATCCGCTGCCGACCGGGATCGCCGAGATGGCCAGCGCGATCGGCCTCGAGTGGGTCGGCCCCGAGGACCGCCAGATCCGGCTCGGCGGCCCCGTCGAGCCGTCCCGCGGCTTCATCTTGCACGACCGCCCGGAGTGGGATCCGCTCGCCGACGCCCTGACGCCCGAGCTGTTCCTGACGACCTCCCTCGACGCCGTGAAGGCCGCCGCCGACGTCGAGCACCCACGCCTCGGCGCCCACGGCAGCGAGGCCCAGGCCTTCCTCGGTTACGCCGGCTGGGGCGCAGGGCAGCTCGAGGCCGAGATGGCCTCGGGCAGTTGGATGGCCGTCCCGCTGCGCCCGGACGGCAGCGAGGGGCAGGGTGTCACACCCACTTGGGTGTGGGCGACCGATCCCGAGTCGATGTGGGCCGAGGCCCTGCGCTCGGTCGGCATCGACCCGGCCCGTCTGGTCGGCGCCGGCCTCGGCAGCGGCAAGGGCCCCCAGGCCTGAGATCCCTCGACACCGAGATCCCAGGTTTGTAGGGTGACGGGTGCCGATCATGCTGATCATGCTGATCATGTCGCCGCTCGTGCTGCTGCTCGCGCTGACCTCGCCCGGCCAGCCGATCACACCCGCGGCCCCCTGGGCTGTCGCGCCTGACGACGGTCCGCGCACGTACCTCGAGCAGGTCGCCGGCCGTCCGATCGACCCGCGCACGATCCCCACGATCCGCGCCGGTGACCTGGTGTTCGACGCCGAGAGCATGGCCAGCGAGACGCTCGTCGCGCTCGGGATCCCGGTCCTCGGCCTCAACCACGCGCCGACCCCCGGCGTGCTCTTCGTGGCGATGCAGGGCGTCACGCTGTCGCCGGGCTGCAACTCGCCGCAGACGACCAACGCCGCCCGCAACTGCTCGTCGCTGGTCAAGGGGACCGTCGTGTTTCCGGCGCTGGGTGACCCGCAGCTCGAGGCCGCCGAGCTGCAAACGCTCGCCAACTATTACGCCGACTTCGACCTGGTGATCACGACCAGCCGACCCCCGGACTACCTGCCGTATACGATGGCCGTGATCGGCGGCTCGGCGCAGCAGGCCGGTCAACCCAACGGCGTGTGTGGCGTCGCCAACGTCGCGTGCGACGGCGCCAAGCGCAACCATGTCTCGCTGACCTTCCCGAAGTCGTGCAGCAACGACATCGCCGAGACCGCCGCCCAGGAGACCGCCCACAACTGGGGCCTCGAGCACACCGACGTGCAGTCCGACCTGATGTACCCGTTCCTCGCTGGGGCCGCCGAGTTTCGTGATGAATGCATGGCGATCTCGCACCAGACCGGCACTGGCGCGACGATGTGCGGCTACGTGCACAAGAACTACTGCCCGGACGGCGCGGGCGAGCAACAGAACTCGTACCAGGAGCTGCTCGGCGTGTTCGGGCCGCGCACCGAGGACACGACCACGCCGACCCTCGTCAGCTTCGAACCGCAGGACGGCGCCACCTTCACGACCGCCGACGCCATCCAGATCACCGCCAAGTTCACGGACGACTCGAACTTCATCGGCGTCAACTGGACCTGGCTCGAGGGCCTGCCCGAGGACCTCCAGGCCGACGGCTACCGCCGCTGCACCAACGAGGTCTGCGACGACAACTACGCGGCCTGGAAGCCGATCGACACCGCCTGGGACTTCGTCCTCCTCAAGCAACCCCCCGCGGGTCCCTACACCTTCAAGGTCGAGGCCATGGACGCCTACGGCAATTACGTCGCGCAGACGATCCACTTCACCGTCGAGTCCCCGGACGACACGGGCACGGACTCGGACACGGACTCGGACACGGACTCGGATGTGCCGACCGAGGGGGGTGGGGCGAGTGGTTCCACCGATGGCTCGAGCTCGAGCTCGGATGGCTCGGATGCCTCGGATTCGGATGCGTCGGTCGGTGGCGGCGGCTGTCGCCTCGCTGCACCGACCGGACCATGGATGGTGCTGCTCCTGCTCGGCCTCGGCTTGCGACGTCGGCGTCGCGCTCAGAAGTACAGCCCGGCGCCGATGTGACCGCTCCAGACGTGGAACTGGACCGGGTGGACCTCGCCGATGCTGTAGGACAGCTTGCCGGGCGACTCGCTGACGTCGAAGCGGACGGCGCCGCTGGACCCGGTGCCCCACGCGTAGCGCAGGGCGATCGCGGTCGAGAAGACGATGTCCTTGGCGCGTTCGGTCTTGCCGAGCTTGAACGGGCGGCGCAGCTCGAAGCCCATCGAGCCGCCGTAGTAGTCGAGGTTGAACTGCGGGAAGTCGTTGATCGACTTCTCGTTGGTGCGGTCGGTGAACAGGCCGAGGCCGAGCATGATGCGCTCGGCGACGCGGATCCGGGCGCCGATGCGGGCGTTGACGTTGTGGCGCAGGTCGACGTTGTTCTTCGGCAGGTAGAGGCGGGGGGTGTAGTCGGCCTCGACGCTGATCCAGCCGCGGGCGCGGGGGAACGCGTAGGCGAGGCCGAGCACGAGCTGCACCGGTGAGATGCGGCCGCGGCGGGCGGCGTTGGGGGTGTCGTCGAAGTTGAACAGCGCCGCGGTGGTGTCGTCCTCGCGGACGACGGCGCCGGTGGTCAGCGAGGTCTTGCGCGCGCGCTCGAGGAACGTGAGGCGCGGGGTGCGGACCACGAGGCCGAGGTGCCAGCGGTGCACGAACTCCCACTGCAGCCCGAGCACGGCCTCGGCGCTGAAGGTCTGGCGCTTGAGGTCGATGTCGCCGGCGATGAAGTTCTGGTCGATGAGCCCCGGGGTCGGTCCGGCCTGCATCCAGATCCGGCCCTCATCGCGGTGAAACTCGTAGGTGAGGAACAGCGACATGCCGATCCGGAGGCGGGGCATGATCTGCCAGCCGACGGTCGGGCCGAAGTAGTGGCGGGTGGCCCAGCCGTCGACCTGGACGCGCGCGGCGTAGTTGAGGCCGGAGTTGCTGGTGCGGTCCTCCAGCACGCCGGTGTAGTCGTAGCGGTCGAAGTTGTTGGCGAAGTGACCGGCGCCGACGGTCACGCCGTGGCCCATGTAGCGCGTGTAGACGGTCGAGGTCGCGAGCGCCAGCGGTTCGACGCTCGACAACTGGGCGGATTGCGTGCGCCCGCCGGGCAGGTCGATCGCGAAGGCGCCGGGGATCGTGCGCACGCGCAGCACGGCCATCGTCGAGGACATGTCGAATTGAGCCCGCCGGTTGGCGCCGAGGCCGGCGGGGTTGTAGAAGGCCATGCCGGTGTCGCGTCCGGCGGCCGCCACGGCCCCACCGGAGGCCGCCGCCTCGGCCCCGAGCGGCGTCAACCACGGATTACTGGCCATCGCGGCGGCCGGCAGCAGCGCCACGGCCGCGCCCACGCCCACGCGCGTGACCGCGAGGCTTACCGGGGTCCCGCGCGCGACCTGGCCTGAAGGACAGGTAGCCACGCGAGCCTTGCCAGGGATCGGTGTCATGCGATCTTCCGGGTCAGGTGCGGGCGACGAAGAAGTCGAACGCGAGGTCGACCAGCGGCACGGCCTTCTCGTTATGGAAGTGCCAGGTCAGGGTCGCGGCGTTGGCCGTGTTGTCGAGGCGGCGAAAGTACAGGTAGCCGCGCATCTGCGTGCCCGGGGCGAGCATGCCCCACGGCAGCGCCGAGCCGTTGACATCGCCGCCGCCCCAGTCGAGGCGGCCGTAGTCGAGGCTGCGGCCGGGGTGATAGCCGAGGTCAGATGCGCCGCTTTGTACGAAGCTGCCGCCGGCGTCGAGCAACTGGTGGCGAAAGCCACGCTCGTCGACCAGCTCGAGGTCGCCGGGGGCCAGGCGGACCGGCGTGCTCCCCATGTTGGCGACCAGCGCGTGGATGACGGTGAGGTCCAGGTCCAGGTCCGCGGGGCTGCCGTCCCAGGCGCCAGCGGTCAGCACGATGGAGATGCCGGTCTGGGGGTCGCGCGCGAGCATGCGGCGGCTGCCATCGGTGGCCGCCAGCTCGCCGCGGTGGATGCACGCGGCGAGCGGCGCAGCGACCATCACGAGGGCGAGCAGGAACAAGCTCGAGCGGTCCAGGAGCCGTGAAGTCTGGCGGGCGCGGGCGGGGCGAGGCACGGCCGCCAGCATAACCCGATTGCCCGCAGCAGGCCCGCGGCGCTGGGCGGTGGGTCGGGCCGCATACGCGCGTCTGTGGGACCGGGCCGCGGACTCGGATCGGGCTAGGAGCCCGGGTCCTCGGGCAGCGGCAGCGCGTCCGCGAGTCGGCCGGCGTCGGCGAGGATCGCCTGGACCCGGCGCTGTGCGAGGTACCCGCGCCGCAGCTCCGGGTCGCGCAGGTCGTCCAGGCGGGCGCTGACGCGGGCGGCCGCCTCGTCGAGCAGCTCGCGGCGCCCGGTGAGCAGGCCGAGGTGGTGGATCGACAGCACGCCGTCGAGGGGGGCCGCGCCGGCCCGGACCAGGCGCACCGCCTCCTCCTCGGCGGCGACCGCACGCGCGTGCTCACCGATGTCCTCGGCCAGCCGCGAGAGCACGTGCAACGCCCGGGTCTGGGCGCTGCGCAGGCCCGACTCGCGGCCGCGGGCCAGCACCGCCTCGGCGATCGCCCGCGCCTCCTCCGGCTGCGACGCGTCGAGCAGGCACCTGGCCAGCCGCGAGCGGGCGCGCAGCTCGGTCCGCAGGTCGCCGCGCGCCGCGGCCATGCTGGCCGCCTCCTCGAGCAAGGGCCTGGCCGCGCTCGGGTCTCCGAGCTCGGCCGAGACCTCGCCGAGGTGGACCACGACCTCGGTGAGCAGACCCGGGTGACCGATCGCCACGTGCAGCTCGAGGGCCTTGCGCAGGTGGCGTTCGGCGCGGCGATACAGGCCGATCGCCGTGTACGCGATGCCGAGGTTCGCCAGCTTGATCCCGGTCGCGGCGCGGTCGCCGAGGTCGCGGTCGATCTGCAGCGCGGCGCGGAAGTGGTCGACCGCCTCCTGGTAGCGCGCGCTCAGGCCGACGACCTCGCCGAGGCTGTTGAGCGCCTCGGCCTCGGCCCGGCGATGACCGGCGGCGCGGGCCAGCTCGAGCGTCGCCGTGAAGCTGGCGGTCGCCTCCGCGAGGCGCCCGCGGGCCAGTTGCACGCGACCGATGCCGGTGTGCAAGCGACAGCGTTGCAGCACCCCGAGCGGCCCGGGCGGGCAGTGCTCGAGCGCGGCGCGGGCCAGCGCCTCGGCCTCCTCGAGGCGACCGAGGCGGGTCATCAGATCGCAGCCGAGCTCGCCGAGCTCGGCGCGGCGCGGGTCACCGGCCGCCGATGCTGGCAGCTCCGAAGTCGCCTGCTCGATCCGCGGGTAGAGCCCGGCGGCTCGCGCGACGCGGCCACACTCGAGATAAAATCGCAGCAGTCGACCGAGCGCGATGACCTCGCGTTCGCGGTCGCCGGCGCCCTCGGCGATGTGCAGGATCTGGCGGATGTCGGCGCCCTGGGCCCGACGTCGGCCCCACGCTTGCAAGATCGCCTCGCGGGCCAGCAACGCCTCCCAGCCGCGCGGGTCTCCGGGGCCGATCGCCCGCAGCGCGAGCGACCAGTAGTAATAGGCCTCGACGTTGCCGGCGACGTCGCGGGCGGCACGGGCCGCGCGCATCGCCGGGTCGATCGCCTCCGCGGACAGCCCGGCCTGCGCGAGGTGATCGGCGATCGGGCCGTCGTCGCGACCGGGCTGATGATCCGCGCGGCGCAGCTTGATCGCCGCGGCCTCGCGATGCAGCAGCTCCCTGGCGGCCGGACCGAGCTGCGGCTTGACCACCTCGTGCAGGCTCACGGTCGCGAAGCGGGCGCTGGCGAAGCGGGCGGCGACCGCGGTCACGGGGGTGAACAGGCCGTGCTCGCCGAGGCTGGCGAGCGCGCGCTCGACGTCCGTGCGGGGCTGCTGGGCCAGCGCGGCGAGCTCGTCGACGCGGAAGGTCTGGCCGAGCACGGCGGCGGCGTCGACCAGGGCCCGCTCGCGCGGCGCGAGGGCGTCGATGCGGGCGTGCAGGGCGGCCTCGATGTCGGGGTGCAGCTCGATCGTCGCGCCGCGCTGGCGCACCTGCAATTGGCGCCCGGCGGGGTTCCACCCGAGGATCCCGCGGCGCAGCAGATCGGCGAGGGTCTCCTCGATGAACAGCGGGTTGCCGCCGGTGCGCGCGAGGATCGCGGCGGCGATCGTCTCGGCCTCCTCGGGGTCCTCGAAGCGGCGGACGATCAGCTCGCGGCGAGCCACCTCGTCGAGCTCACGCAGCTCGATCGTGTGGACGCCGGGCAGCGCGCGGGTCGACTCGGCGCGCGGGCCCGGCCGCGCGGTACACAGGCCCAGCAGCGGCAGGCCGTGCGGGCGGTGCATCCACGCGTGCAGCAGGTCGTGGCTGTGCTCGTCCACGAAGTGCAGGTTCTCGAGCACGATCAGCACGGGCCGGCGCTGGGCCAGCGCGCGCACCAGCCGGCGCATCAACTGCCACAGGCGATCGCGGCGCTCGAGCGGGTCGAGCTCGGTGCCCGGCAGCGTCGGCGCGTGCGTGGTGAGGCCGAGCGCGACCGCCAGGCTCTGCGCCAGCGGGCCCGCGCCCGCGACCCCCTCGGCGGCCAGCTTGACCTCGAGCTCGGCGGCGGTGGTCGTGCGCTCGACCTCGAAGTACTCGCGCAGCACCTCGAGGAACACGCCGAGCGGGACGTTGCGGCGGCGCCACTGCCCGGCGCCGCGGAGGATGACGCACGCGCCGCGCGGCAAGCTGGCGACGAAGCGCTCGACCAGCGCCCGCTTGCCGACCCCGGCCGCGCCGACCAGCAGCACGGCGCGCGAGCTCCTGGCCCGGATCGCCTCCGCGAAGGCGTCGCGCAGCGCCTTTTGTTCGAGCTCTCGACCGATCAACACCACGCGCCCGGGCGCGACCGGCGGGCGCTCGTCGACCTCGCGCACCGGCCCCAGCAGCGGCGCTGCGCGCTCGAGCGGGTCGGCGTCAACTGGCTCTCGGGACAGGTCCGGTTCGGAGCCGAGGTCGAGCCCGAGCGGCGCACCGATACGCCACCCGCGATGCAGGCGCCCGGCGAGGTCACCGGTCAACATCACGGCGCCGTCGATCGCCGCGCTGGCGATCGCTTGCAGGCGCCGCGCCTGCCCGTGCGGGATCTCGGCCTGCTCGAGCCCGCCGGCGCCGCGCAGCAGCGGCAGCGACAGGCCCGCGAGCGCCACGCCGATCCCGTAGCCGGGCGCCCCCTCGCCGACCGCCTCGCGCAGCGCGAGCGCGACGCGGATCGCCGCCTCATCGGTGTCGCCGGTGTCGAGCACCGCGCCGAACACCAGCAGCACCCCGGCCGCGTCGAGCTGGCGGACCTGGGCGTCGCGCTTGTAGGCGATGTCGCGGACCAGCGCGAGGAAGCGGGTCGGCGGGGCCCGCTGTTCATTCGGCAGCGCGGGCACCAGCGCCGCCTTGAGCACCACCACGCGCTGGAGCTGCGGCCGCGCGGCGGGCACGGCCTGCGAGGGGTCGCTGCGCTCGAGCTCGCGGGTCGCGTCCTCGAGCAGCGGTGGGTTGCTCGGCGCGGGCCCGGCGAAGCGGGCCACGAAGGCGCTGAGCACCTCGTCGTCGACGACCGGGTCGGCGCGATGCAGGAAGCCGGCGAGCGCCGACTGCAGCCCGCGGGCGCTGTCCCATCGGTCTTCGGGGTCGCGGGCCAGCGCCTTGTCGACCATCGCGGCGAGCTCCTCGGGGACCTCGGGGGCGATCGATCGCAGCGGCGCGAGCGGCCGCGTGCGCACCTGCTCGAGCGCGACCAGGCGGTCGCTATGACGAAACACCAGTTCTCCGCTGAGCAGCTCGTAGAGCACGACGCCGAGCGAGTAGATGTCGCTGCGCTGATCGAGCGGCCCGCCGACGGCCTGCTCGGGCGACATGTACGCGATCTTGCCCTGAATGGTAATCTCGGTGCCGCCGCCGCTATCGCAGGGCGTCGTCTCGGCCTGAATGCGGGCGCGCGCGGCGGTCCTGGCGATCCCGAAGTCGAGGATCTTCACCGTGCCCGCGAGCGACAGCATGATGTTGTGCGGGCTAATGTCGCGATGCACGATGCCGATCGCCGCGCCGAAGTCGTCGCGTCGGCCGTGCGCGTGGGCCAGCCCGGCGGCGACCTGGTGCGCGATGTAGCCGGCGATGACCACCGGGATCCGCTGGCCCTCGCCGCGGGTCGTGTGCAGCAGGCGCATGAGGTCGAGGCCCTCGATCAGCTCCATCGCCAGATAGAAGCTGCCGTGGACCTGCCCGAAGTCGAAGACCTGGACGATGTTGGCGTGATTGAGGCTCAGTGCGATCTTCGCCTCGTCGACGAACATCCGCGTGAACTCGGGCTGGTCGGCCAGCTCCTTGCGGATCTTCTTGATGACGACGCGCTTGCTCAGGCCCTCGGCGACCGTGACCTCGGCGAGGAACACCTCCGCCATCCCGCCCTCGCCGATGCGTCGGGTCAGGGTGTAACGGCCGAACGCGTGGGGGAGTACGACGGGCACGGGACAGCCGCGAGCTTAACCATGAACCGCGCCCGCGGGCGGCCGACCAGGGCACGATGCTCACATCGAGAGACCCCGCGGATCGGGCGTGGGGCGCCAAACGAGGCGCGCGCGGGCCCGCAGCGCACGTGAAATAACGCATAACCCGGGCCCGAACGCCGTTGCTCGCGCACGTTTCCGTTTTGGCTCGGGTCCGATCCCGGGCAAGAATAGCGATACTCGATCACATGCGCGTCGCGATGCTGTCGGCGGTCGGTCTGGTGCTCGCGTGATCGCTGGCCTACTCGCGCGAGATGTCTGCTACGCCGCTCACCGGATCGTTGCGATTCATCGTGACCGGCCCGTCGACTGTGGTGTGACTGTGCCACTGCGATCGACGTCACGATCGCGGCGCTGCACGCGGCCGACCGCGTCCGCCCGCGCTACCACGCCTGGGCGCCCAGCAAGCTGGCGTGGGAGTCGATCGTGGACGGCGGCTCCCTGCCCATGGAGACCGAGTCGAAGTAGACGTGGCGAAGTCGCGCGTGCGTGCGTGGTGCTGGGGATTGACCTCATGGTGTCGTGGGGTTCGAGCTGATAGTTTCCGCCCGTGGAAGCGGCGACGATCGGACGGCATCGGTGTTGGCGGGAGGGGGACGTGATGGGCCTGCGCTTCGAGGGGGCGATCTCGGAGGCGGACCTCCGGGCGCTGCGCGAGGCGATGGCCTCGATCACGCAGGAGCTCGGCCGTTGCTTCATGATCACCGACATGTCTCTTTGTACAGGCATCGACGCGGCGGCCCGCAAGTACATGGCCCAGTGGAGCAAGGACGGCAAGGACGGCGTCGACGTCATCGCCGGCACCGCCGTGTACGGCCTGAGCTTCGCGCTCCGGGCGATCACGATGCTGGCGTTCAACGCGATCAAGCTGCTCGGACAGAAGCAGGTCGACGTGGTGTTTCTCAAGGACGAGGCCGAGGCGCGCCGCTGGGTCGATGAGCAGCGGACCATACTGTTCCCGGAGCGTGCCCATGTCGCCGAATGAACCGGAGCTCACGGACCAGTCGGAGCGCTTCGAGCGGCTGCTGGAGGTCGTCTCGCTCGCCTCGGTCGGCGAGTACGCCGCCGCGCTGGCGCACTGCCGGGAGCTGCAGGAGGACCACTTCGGCATGCTCGAGGAGGGGCTTCGCGTGTTCATCAGCGAGCTGCAAGCCGGACACGCGGCGCGCGAGCAGGCGATCGCGGACCTCGAGCGCGCGCAGCAGGAGATCGACGCCAAGCTGGCGCTGATCGAGGCCCAGAGCCGCGAGATCAGGGCCCTCTCGACGCCGATCCTCGACGTCTGGGACGACGTGCTGGCGGTGCCATTGGTGGGTACGCTGGACCACGCGCGCACCGTCGAGATCACCGAGAAGCTGCTGCAGCGGGTCGTCGAGACGCGCGCGCGCTGGAGCTTGATCGACCTCACCGGCGTCGACGAGGTCGACGAGGCCACCGCCGACCACCTGGTCAAGCTGGCCCGCGCGGTCACCCTGGTCGGCGGACGGTGCGTCGTCACCGGTGTCAGCCCGCAGGCGGCCGAGACCTTCGTGTCGCTCGGTCAGGGCCTCGGCGAGCTGCGCTGCCTGCCCAACCTCAAGGAGGGCCTGCGTCACTGCCTGGCGGCCCGCGGCGGCTCGACCGCGATCCGTCGCTCACGTTAGTCCGCTGCGGCGCGTCGTCGCGCCGTACCTGGCGCCGGGTGAATGGACATCGGAGCCGCCTGTGATCGGCTGGCACGAGGATGGTCGGGTCAGCGAGCAGGTGCACCCAGATACTCGCGCGCGACGAAGTCGATCAGCTTCGAGTGTGCCGGGCGCAGCGCCTTGAGCTGCTCGAAGAAGCCGGCGTCGATCAGCGCACGTCGCCGTAAAAGACCTTCGAGCTTGGTTCGAGCGTCCAGGGGTTCGGCGGGCAGGAGTTGCGCGACCTCGGCTCCAAAGAGATGCTCCATGAGCAAGAATACGTCGCTGGGTCGCGGGAAGAGGTCATGGAGCAGTCGACGGAGGAGAACGTCGGGCGGCGCACCGCTCGCTCGACTGCTCTCAATCTCCTCGGAGAGTGGTCGACGACGGGTCCAGCCGAGGAGTGGAAGCGGGGGGTATGTGGCGACGAACGCGACCACACGCAGGTGTCGTTGACGATCGAGCCACTCCCAGAGATTTCCTCCGGGGGTCCCGGGCGAGAGGTCGAGACGGTCGATGCCCTCCAGGAGCACGAGCACCTCCTGATTCGCGCGGTCCAGGAGCGTGATCCCCTGGGCTGAGAGCGGGATGCCGGCTGCGCGGGTGATGATGTTCCAGTCGAGATCGGGGGGTAGCCGTCCCGCCAGGTCGGCCGCGTCGAGAAGCAGCGGCAGCGGAGGTGATGCTTCAAGTTGGTACACGTCGCCCGCGCGCGACGTGAGATCAAGGTCGGCGGGGCCCTCGGCCTGGAGACGCACCATTGCGAGGTACCGGGCCACGGTGCGCAGGACCTGGTTGCGCTCCATGAAGCTAAAACCCGTATAGATGGTTCGGTGACCGTCGGCGATACGACGGATCTCGATCGCGTCGACGGGCGCCGGACCACTCTCGCGGGCCCCGCCGTACCGTTCGCAGGCCCAGACGAGGTATTCGGTCTCCGTACCGATCGGCAGGTCGGCGTCATGGAGGGGCACGAGGCAGCTACGCCAGTGGAACAGATCGGGGGCGAGTTTTCTGAATTCGCGGAGGCCCCACGCGGGCAACCACAGGATCACGCGGGCGGGGTGAGGGGCCCACGAGTCGCGCAGGAGATTAAGCCGCACGGTCACGTCTCGACGCGTCGCATCGGACATGCGCTCGAGGCCCGAGATGAAGACGACGCGCGGGTGAATGCCGTCGCCGCCGGTCAGCACGTCGAAGAAGTCCAGGCCGTCGCGATCAAGGCGGTGGCGGACCAGCTCGAACTCCTCGGAGAGTGAGGAGGTGAGCCGGAGGTACACCGAGTCCCGGCGGTCGCGCGGACCCGTGACGATACACAGGGCGAAGCTGTCGGCGAGGGCCAGGACTTCGGCGATCGGGCCGAGCGCCGGGGGTAACCGGGCGCCCTCGTTCACGTGCGGGCGACCCCTTCGCGGAGGATCGGGTGCGGCTCGAACCAGATCCTGCCGTTGCTGTACGGCAGGATGTAGCCGCCGAGCAGCAGCTCCGGCGACACGTCACCCTTGCCGCTCGGTTCGCCGTGCTCGCGCACGTACGCCAGCTCCTCCCGGCGGCGCCCGTTCATCGTGATCTCATACTCCTTGCGCAGCTCGGAGACGGCGTCCTCGGCGATCGCACGGGTGACGTGCGGAGCCTTCTGCGCGAAGGCGATCCGGACCGTGCGGTTGACGAGATGGATCAGGTCGCGCAGTAATCCGCCGGAGGTCTCGATCAGGAGGTCCACGCCGTCGTCCGCGAACACGGTCGCGGTGTCGAGGCCAGCGAGCGCGAGGCGCTTTGCGATCACTTGCTGGAGCGACGTGCGACCGGCCGCGATCTTGACATCGGTCAGGGTGATGCCGGGCAGTTCGGGCCGGCGCGTGACGACGTTGGTGAGGCGTTGGCGCTGGAACTGGCTGCCGGCGGCTTGCCACTCGGTGCCGAGCATCAGGGTGATCGGGCCGGTGTAGACGACGGCTCGCTTCGGGAGCGACAAGATCCGGCTGGTCGAGAACAGGCGACGGATGCTCGTCAGCTCCTGGATCTTGTCGAGGCCATCGACCAGCACGATCGGCGTGCGGACCGTTGCGACCTCGTCGAGGATCCGATCGACGGCCTCTTGCAGATGCACGAGGTCTGGTTCGCCGTCATGCACCGGCCGCGTGACGCCGTTGAGCGGCGAGGGCCGGCGCAGCGGCATCCGACCCTTTACGGCGCCACCGAGCGCACGGGCGGCTGCCCCCACGGCCCCGGTGACGGCGCCCGCGCCCGGCGCGGCCACGTTCGCAGCGAACAGCGCGACCCCCTGCAGGATCTCGCTCGGCTGGAGCTCGAAGTTCGTCTCACCGAGCAGTGGTTTGAGCGCCGAAAATAGCTGTTGGATCGCGGCGTCGCTGATCTTGTGACTCCACAGATCAGCGGCGGCGCGCACGGCCGCGATCCCGATGAGGAACAGGACCTCCGCCGGCTGGATCCGGTCGATCGATGCCACGGTGTTCGGCAGGTCGAGGCCGATCACCGCGTAGTCGTGTTGCAAGATGCCGCCGAGGTGGGCCAGCTCCGAGCTCTTGCCGCTGCCCATCGAGCCGCACACGACCCACTTACCGGCGGTCTCGAGTTGCAGGTCGGCCGCGATCTCGTGGGCGATCGCGCCGGGTCGCTCGACGAACAGGTCGGCGTCGGAGAGCTCGAGGCGCTGCGAGGGATTGAACGCCGCATAGAGCTGCTTCCACTGCTCGAGGGTGACCGCCATGCCCGCGCATGGTATCGGCGTGCGCCAGCCCGGGCAAGTCATGCGGGCCGTGTGCGCCGCAATGGAGGGGTCAACCGCGGCGCGTCGGTCGTTCGATCGAGAAGTTCGGCGGCGCCGAAGGCTCGGTGAACATCCAGTGCAGGGGCCCGCGGGCGTGCCCGGCGATCCTGGCGTCCAGCGCCGCGTACAGTTGGGCGCGGTTACCCGGCGCGTCGAAGGTCGGCGCGAAGGCGGCGGGGTCGGGGAGGTCGCGCCAGATCGCCTGGCAGTAGGCGGTCAGGTCGTTCTCGAAGAAGCGCGCCAGCGGCTCTGGCGGGACGCGGTGGGGGTGGCGCTGCCACGCCTCCATGGCCCGCTCGCCGATCGCCTGGACCTGCGCGCGTGGGACCAGATGCAGGCACAGCGCGTGCTTGGTCATGTCGTGCTGCACGCCGTGGAGGTGGTAGCGCAGGTGTTCGCGCCAGCGGGCCCCGCCGGGCGTGACGCGGCTCAGGAGCTGGCGGGCGCGCGCGCGGCGATAGAAGCCGGCGGTGCCGACGGTCACCGGCAAGGCGCCCGCGCACTGGCGTGCGACCCACGTGTGCTTCGACATGTAGATGCCGGTGATCGTGTGCAGCTCGGGCACGTAGGCCGGCTCGAAGCCGAGGCCACGCACCCGCGCCACGAAGGTGAGCGGCGTCGGGATCGTGGCGAGGAAGCCGGCGTCGTCCCAGTCGTAGCCCAGCGCGCGCAGGTGGGCCCGCACCGGCGCGTGTCCGCCGAACACGCGGACCTTGGCGATCGCGGCGGCGTGGCCCGGTGAGTCATCGCTGTGAAACTTCAGCAGCGGACCGCGATCGTCGCGAAGCTGCCGCGGCGCGCTGCCGAGGAAGCGCGCGCAGGCGGCTCGCCACGGCGCGAGCATGCGACGCTCGACCTCCAGCTCTGACGGGCTCGCCAGGGTGGGGATGGCGAGGACGATGGAGATGGAGGGGACGGCGGGCATGGCCGTGCGCACCGGCTCAGGTCACGGGGACGAACTCGGCCCAGCCGTGGCGCCGGAGGTAGTTGCCCCACACGCCCTCGCACACGCGGTCGTGGCGGCAGGTGCCGCATTCGGGGCGCTTGTGGCGGGCGCTGTCATCGAGGTCGCTGCGCCGGATCTGGACCAGCTCGCCGTGCGCACCGGCGCGGCGGCTGTCCGGGTCGGCGACGATGTCGTGGCCGGGGTTTGGCGGCTCGAAGTGCTCGTAGTTCTCGACGTAGCCGCGGTTGTGATCCGGCAGCATCGTGGTCGTACACAGCGGGATGTCGACGAAGTACGCCTGCACCGGCCGCTCGCGCCTGTTGGCGTCGGTCAGGAAGGCGGCGGCCTCGGCCGCGATCTCGGTGTAGGTCGGGAACAACTGGTCGAAGTAGGTGTTGGCGCGGCCGTTGGCCTGCATCACGTTGAACACGACCTGGTCGACCGCGTGCGCCCGCAAGAATGCATAGATCTCGGCGAGGTGGGGCAAGTTGCGCCGCGTCACCACGGTGCTGGTATGCAGGGCGATCCCGTGGCGCTTGTAACGAGCGACGGTGTCGATGCCGGCGAGCGTCTGCACGAAGCTGCCGGGCGTGCGCGTGAGCCCGTCGTGCAGCTTCGCGGTGTGCCCGTGGATGCTGACGTAGAACCGGTTGAGGCCCGAAGCCAGCAGACCGCGGGTGTAGGCGTCGTAGCTGAGCGCGCGCCCGTTGGTCATCATGCTGATGAAGCGCGCCCCGGCCTGCTTCGCCATGCGGACCCAGTGCGGCAGCCGGGGGTTGGTCGTCGGCTCGCCGGAGGTGAAACACACCTCCTCGTAATTGGCCTGACGCCCGAGGATCCAGCGCACGGATTCATCGGTGGTCGCCGAGTTGGTCACGCGCCGACCGTCGCGGTCCTCCTCCATGCAGAAGATGCAATTGTTGTTGCATACCGTGCCGGTCAAGATATGCACCCGCGGCTTTTGCCCGGCGATGCGCGCCGTGACATCGTCCTCGACCGTGACGCTGTGGCCCGCCGCGTCCATGCGGCCTACCAGCTTCCGTGGCTGCCGTGCGAGCCGTGCGAGCCGTGCGAGCCGTGCGAGCCGTGCGAGCCGTGCGAGCCGTGCGAGCCGTGCGAACCGTGCGACGCGTGGCCCGGATCACCCGGCGCGTCGAAGGCCATGACCGCGAACGGGGTGGCGATCACCGGCGGCCCGGCCTCCGCGTACAGCAAGGCCTTGTCGGATATCTCCCGTTGCTGGCCCGAGAGCAGGCCGCCAGCCCTCGTCGAGAAGCTCGGGAGGTCGTCGTCGGGGTCTTGCGGGGTCGTCACGATCGCACCTTATCACGGGGCCCGGGCCCACCACAACGCCGCGGGGCCCGCGGCCGGCGACGCCGCGGGGCCCGCGGCCGGCGACCGGCATGACTTGACGCTGTGGGCCTCGCCCGCCGATCCTTGGCCGCATGGTTTATCGCGTTACTTTCGCACGTGCTTCGGCTCTTGCTTCAGCTCTTGCTTCGGCTCTTGCTTCAGCACGTGCTTCAGCACGTGCTTCAGCGCGTGCTTCAGCTCTTGCTTCGGCCGCTTGCGCCTTCCTGGGCGCTGTCGCTTGCAGCTTCGACAGCACGGGCCTCGACGTGACCTCGACCCCGGCTGCGGACACCGGGTCGGGGGGGCCACAGCCCGGAACGAGCACGGGCGGGCTCACTGAGGCGGTCCCCACGACCGGGGTGGAGACCACGAACTCGCTGACCACCGGGGCCGGGTCGTCCAGCACCACCGATGTGGACACCGCCGCCATGACGACCGGATCGACCGCGACCGGCGAGACGACGAGCCAGACCGGAGCCACCAGTTCCAGCAGCTCCAGCGGCTCGAGTAGCGGGGGTCCTGGGCCCGAGTGTGGTGACGGCTTCATGGACGACGGCGAGCTCTGCGACGACGGCAACCTGATCGACACCGACGCCTGCACGGGTCAGTGCGTCCCGGCGAGCTGCGGCGACGGCCTCGTGCAGGCGGGGGTCGAGGCCTGCGACGACGGCAACGGCGACGAGACCCTGTGTACTGTCGCGTGCAAGCTGCCGACCTGCGACGATCAGGCGCTCGGCGGCGACGAGACCGACGTCGACTGCGGCGGCGCGTGCCCCGACTGCGCGACCGGGGAGCAGTGCCTGGGCGACGACGACTGCCTCGGCAACTGCGACGGGGGGACCTGCGTCGAGTTCAAGAGCTGCCTCGATCTCAAGACGGAGATGCCCGCGGCGGCCAGTGGCGTCGCCATGATCGACCCGGACCAGGGCGGGCCCGAGACGCCCTTCGCGGTGTACTGCGAGCAGGTCACGGACGGCGGCGGCTGGACGATGGTGCTCAAGGTCGACGGCCGCCTCGGCACCTTCGTGTTCCCCGCGGCGCTGTGGACCGACGCGAACACCTTCAACGTCGACCCCGCGCTCAACCGCGTGGAGACCAAGCTGCGCAGCTTCAACACGGTGCCGGTGACGGGGCTGCTGGTCGGGATGGAGGCCCCGATCGTCGCGCAGGGTCCGTTGAGCCTCAAATTCATCCAACTCTCGGCGTCGGCGCTCAACGCCCGGGCGTTGTTCATGGGGAACCAGTATCAGGCCAGCAATATCGGTCGCCTGGCCTGGAAGGCGTGGATCTCCGACAGCTCGCTGCAGCTCTTCTGCAACCGCGAGGGCCTCAACGTCACCGCCACCATGGCGCCGCAGAACTTCGCGCGCGTGCGGATCGGCATCGTCGCCAACGAGAACGGGCCTGGCGACTGCGGCTCGCCGAACTCGTACATCGGGGTCGGCGGCGGCGGCACGGGGATCTGCCTGCCGAACGCGGTCACCACGACCGGCAACCGGGCCGCGTGCAGCGCTGACAACGGCGACAAGGACATCCCCGGCTTCGCGGTGGTGTTCGTGCGCTGACCGCCTCAGGGGTCCGCGGGGGGCGGCTGAACGAAGTGCTCGCGCGCGCGGTTCGTGGTCCAGCGGTCGAAGCTTTGCAGGGTGTGCGGGTCGGCCTCCGCCAGCTTCTCGAACAGGTAGTCCTGGATGCCCTTGTGGACCGCGCAGACGCTGCTCTCGCGCATGCGGCCGAAGATACTGCCCTGGTTCTTGTGATTAAATGTCGGGATCGTGCCGCAGTAGGGCTGGTATGCACAGTTGACGCAGTCGGGCTGGCCGTCGAGGTTGGAGGCGAGGACCATCGCGCGCACGGTCTCGTGGCCGACGATGTCGCGGTAGCTGCTGGTGTACACGTCGCCGAGGTGAAACTTGGAGTCGCCCATCTCGTGGAGCATGCGGCCCTCGTCGCAACTGAAGATCTTGCCGTCGTAGTTGTAGGCGAGCTGGCCGATGCCGGCGCCGGCGGGGCTGCGCAGGTCGAGGAAGTTGGGGTCCTCGCCGCGCAGGATCTTGGTCAAAAAGATGCCGGCGTAGCGCTCGAGGATCTGCACGCCCTGGCGATTGAGCGCGAGCATGTAGTCGACGGCGTTGCGGTAGAACTCGAGGTAGGCGCTGCGCGGGTACTCGAGGCGCAGGCGGGTGCGGTCGGCGAAGCCGAACGGGTCGATCGGGCGCAGGAACAGCGCCTTGCAGCCGAGGCCGACGTAGGTGTCGACGACCTCCTTCCAGCGCGGCAAGGTCTCGCGCGTGGTCGTGAGCAGGGCCTCGACGTGGTAGAGGGTCGGGTCGAGGCCCATGTCGACGTAGCGCTGATTGATCCGCTTGATCCAGTACACGGCCCGCTGATGGGCGTCCATGGTCGGCAGCTTGCGCTGGGCGTTGTGTAGGGCCTCGGGGCCGTCGATGCTGGTACACAGTTGCACGCGGTGCTCGAGCAGGAAGTCGAGCTTCTCCTCGGTCATCAGCGCGAAGTTCGACACCATCGTGAACTGGAGCTGCTTGCCGAGCTCCTGCGCGCGGCGGCTCGCGTAGCTGCAGATGTGCTGAACGACCGCGAAGTTGACGAGCGGCTCGCCGCCCTGAAACTCGATCGTGATAAACGGGCTGGTGCTGCGCAGGGCCAGCTCGACCGCCTTCTCGGCGATCTCCGGGGACATGTCGGTCTGGACCTGATCCATGTTGGCGCGCGAGGCGTGGCAGTACACGCAGGTCTCGTTGCAGCGCAGCGTGACGACGAAGATGTGCAGGTTGGGGCCGGCGTGCAGGAAGCGCTTGCGGGCCTGCAGCGCCCCGGCGGCCTTGCGCACGTCGTAGCTGGCGCGGAGAAAATTGCCCGCGGTCAAGCGCAGGTGCAGGTCGCTCGCGTCCGCGACCTCGCCGCGGGCGAACAGCGTGAACTCATCGCGCGAGAGCAAGAGATGGTTGCCCTCGAAGTTGGTGATGACCACGCGGTCGCCGACCTCGCGGTGGCGAAAGAACGCCTGTGTGCCCGCCCGCGGGCGAATGGTCGCAATGTCCATGCGTCAGGCGCCCCCGCGCTGCACGGTCAGGCCGAGCGCGTAGTTGGCGAGCTCGTGCGCGAGGCGGCGGGTGCGTTCGGGCTTGAGGGCGCGCAGCTTGACGACCCAGTTGTCTGTCTCTTCGGACATGTGAAACTCGCCGTGGCGGGCGAACACCTTGACCGCCTCGTCGACCGCAGGGCCGGCGTAGAGCGTGCGGTGGAAGCAGAGGTCGAGGAAGTGGCTGAGGTCGAGGGTGTCGGGCGCGGTCACGGGGCGGTCTCCTCGGCGTCGACGGTGACGGGTGCGGCAGGCGAGTCGCCGGACGCAGCGGATGCAGCGGGAGCAGCGGATGCAGCGGATGCAGCGGGAGCAGCGGGAGCAGCGGGAGCAGCGGGAGCAGCGGGAGCAGCGGGAGGCTGCTTGCCGTGCTTCTCTTCCCACGACATCGCGATGCCGAGCGGGTCGTCGAAGCCCTGGTCACTGAAGTCGAAGCTGGCGAGGTCGTCGAGCGAAGGCGGGCCCATCGCGCCGGCGATCGCTTGCATCGTCACGGTCTCGAGCAGCACGCGGTTGTCCTGCGTGATCTGGTGGCGCCAGGCGCAACTGAGCAGCTCGTTGGCGAATTCGCCGACCAGCGCGCGTAGGGCCCCGGCGTCGGCCTGACCCCCCTTGGAGGTCAGCGTCACGCGTAGGGTCTCCGCTCGCGGGCGGTCGAGGAACACGTAGCAGCGATCGATGAAGATGTAGGCCGCCCCGTAGACGGCCTGGAGCGGGTAGATCGCGGGGTCGACGTGGAACTCCACGGCGGCCGCATCGAGGTCGGAGGCCACCAGGCCCGCGGGGATGTCAGGGTACGAGGACTGCATCGGCGAGCTGCGACCTTATCAGGTTTCGCGGCGCCGGCCGCGGCCAGATCCTGTGGCGTGGCTTAGTCGGTGATGCGGTAGTGGAGCAGCCACTGGTTGCTGGTGCCGGGGCCGACGTCGCGGCGTTGAAGCAGCGTCAGCGGCACGCCGCTGGTGCGGGCGGCGACGGTGATGCGGGCGTGGGCCTGGGCAGCGTCGTCGCTGCGGTGATGCTCCCAGCGGGCGGCCGACGACTCGCCGCGGCGGGTCTGGGCGCCGGTGCGGGCCAGCCCGAAGGCGACGTTGTCGACGACCGTGAGCGATCCGCCGGGGCGCAGGCGCGGCAGCAATGCGGCGAGGTCGGCCGCGGGATCGGGCAGGTGGTTCCAACTGCGGAGGATCGTGATGTGATCGAAGCGACGCTCGCCGAGGTCGACTTCGGCGGTGCCGGGCAGGAGCGTCGCGCCGGGTAGACGTGCGGCGATCGTGGCGAGCGCGGCGGGGTCGGGGTCGAGGCCGAGGTAACACAGCTCGCCATTCGCGACCGCGGGGGCGAGCACGTCGGCGTAGGGCGCCTCGCCGCAGCCGAGGTCGAGCAGCGCGCCGCGCAGGCCGGCGAGCAGGGTCCGCACGTGGGCGTCGTCCCGCGTGAAGATGTCGGTGAGCACGGGCTCGTGGATGCCGACGCAGCGGGCCTCGTGCGGGCAGCCGGTGCACAGCGCGGCGCGGGTGAGCGGCACGAGGTCGCGGGCGAAGTCGTCGGGCGCGGGCTTGCGGCTGGCGTCGACGTAGATCTGGGCGGCGTCGTGTTTGATGCCGGCGATCTCGGCGTCGCTGAAGTCGCGGGTGTCGGCGTGATAGTGGGCGAGCTTGCCGTGGTGGCGGATGTAGAGGTCGCGCCCGCGGTCCCACGGGGTCACGCCGAGCGGGCCATCTTTTAAGGGACAGTGGGTTTCTGACATGTCCTCAGGGACAGGTACGAGGCCACGCAAGGTGTAGTTGAAGGCGTTGGCGCGCGGGCCCGACTTGGGGCGCAGCTCGCCGTCGCCGTGGACCTCGTGGTAGCCGCGGTAGAGGCCGGGGCAGGCGCCGCGCAGGGCGCAGCCGTCGCACGCGGGCGGGTGGAGCTTGTTGAGGTCGTCGACCGGGAAGTAGTCGGGCTCGCCGACCTCGATCATCGTGCGATAGCGGTGGGTGCGGAGGTCGCCGTACTGGGTCTCGCGGCCGGGGAGCAGACACAGCGGCAGGCCGCCGTGCTCGAAGCGCGGGCCGTCGGGGCCGGCCTGGGCCTCGCCGTGGGCGATCGCCGCCATCACCTGCGCGGCGACGTCGGCGACGCGCGGCATGATGTGATCGAAGAGGCGGTCGCCGCCGCCCTTGGGCTCGACCATCGAGAACTTGAGCGTCGCGTCGGCGAACGGCAGCACGGCGTCGACGAGGCCCTTCAGGTGCAGGGCGTTGTGCTTGGTGACGACGCAGTTGATCTGCAGGTCGAGGCCGTGACCGCTGAGGTTTCGCAGCGCCGCGTAGGCGGCGTCGAAGGCGTGGGTGCGGACCATCAAGTTGTGGACGCGGGCGCTGCCGCCGTGCAGCGAGAGGTACACGTAGCGCAGGCGCCGGCGCAGGAGCGCCTGGACCTGCTCGGGATAGGCGAGCATGAGGCCGTTGGTGACGAGCCCGAGGTCCATGCCGAGGCTGGCAATGAGGTCGGCCCAGCGCAGCAGCTCCGGGCGAATGGTCGGCTCGCCGCCCGAGAGCACGACCATGCCGACGTCCGCCGGAGGCAGTTGATGGGCGAACAGGGCCGATGCGCGGCGGATCTTGGCCTCGACCTCGGCGCTCGCGCCCTGGATCTCGCGGACGTCGAGGGTATGGCAAAAGGTGCAGTGCTCGTTGCAGCCGTAGCCGACCTTGACGAGCGCCTTGACGGCCCGCCGCGCGCCCGGGTAGCCTGGTGCTCGGCTGGGAGAAGTCATGTCACAGGTTTCGCGCAGGCTGCTATGTCGACGCAAGGTCCTTGTCGCCGCCGGCGTGGCGGCGGCGGCGGTGTCCGTCGGGTTCGCTTCGGGTTCGGCGCAGGCGCGGGGCCGCAGCGCTCGTGTACCGCTACGGGTGCCAGGTGGTGAGCGCTTCGAGCTGCTCGGCGAGACGCTGGTGGCCGGCACCTCGCTCGGCCACGGCTCCATTGAGGCGGTGTTGCCGCGGACCGCAGGCGCGGTGCCCGTGGTGATGCGCACGCCGCAGGGCGAGCGCTTCCAGGTCGATATTCTGCGCAAGGATCCCGGCGGCCCCGCGGGGGTGGCCGACACGGCGCGGCTGAGCCTGTTCGTCGTCAACCGCGGCGACGGGGCCACGCGCACGCACGAGGCCCAGGCCCACGCGGCCCGCGCGCTGGCGACGTGGCTCGCTGCGCGTGAGACCGACGCGTCGGTGGCGAGCCTCGGCGAGCTGCTGAGTCATCCCGAGCGCCAGCGGGCCCACCCCGCGGGTGTGTTCTCGCTGTGGGGTTGAGCCCGGGCTTCGCGGGCCACGCGGGGCT